>VFQQ010003559.1_pt1 | contig 14902 bp, 30 predicted proteins | sample 3512341 | NCBI WGS metagenome assembly VFQQ01 (sample SAMN10412373, study PRJNA504923) | tailings metagenome | isolation source: Relicate 2 Philex TSF1 revegetated site | place: Philippines: Tuba, Benguet | collected 2017-08-29 | reverse complement strand
AAAGACTTCCCGCCCTCCAACATCCTGTGGGCCGCCATGCCCGGCCAGGTGCGGGGGGGGGGGCGTGGGGTTGGTGGGCCATAGCATGTGGACTGTTTCCCTGCTGGTTTATTGTGTTGGGGTTGTTTCCTCACCACACCACAAACCCACTACCCACCAACCCACCTCTGTCCGCAGCTGGGCAAGCTGCTCACGCTCTACTTCATCGTGGCGTTTGGAAGCTCCATGGACATTGCGGCCATACAGGTGCGAGGGCTGGGGTGGGGCTGTGCAGCATGCTGGTCTGGTTTGGGTGGCACCATGCCTCCTGGCAGCAGGCCCGTGGACGGCTCTGCGAGTCGACCGCCCGTCTTTGGCCCAACCCTTCTGCCCATCCATGCCCACCCATGCCCTGCAGGCGGACACCCCCCGTGACCTCGACTACAACTCGGAGCTGGTCACAGTGGGTGAGTGCTGGGCAGGTTTCACCAAATTTACCGCTTGGCTCATTGTTTTGTGCAACAGCCTTTTCATGAGACGCTGTACCTAAGCACCCGGCTGCATGAACCGTACGCTGCATGCACCGATGGTTTGCAGCGCAGCATCCAGAGCTGGCCTGCTGAGCTGGCAACATCCACCCTGCCTTTCGCCATGCACAGGCCTGTCCAACATCCTGACTGCTGCCTGCGGAGTCGGGTACACAGGTGGGAGGCCAGCCGGTGCCTATTGCGGGCTATCTCTTGCAAACCTGTGGCTACGCCCTGGCGCTCTTGTCTCCTGCCTGCGTGCTGTATGCCCTCTGCTGTCTTGCTCGGTACTGCCTGCCTGTGTCATATGGATGCATCTGCTGCTCCCCCTACACTACTCCCAGGTTCCTATATCTTCAGCCAGACGCTGTTCAGCATGCGCATGGGCATCGACACGCCGCTCATGGGGGCCATCATCGCGGGTGCGCACCAGACTGGCTGCTAGTTGTAGGGTGCAAGGACACTCCGGGTGGCGGTGGGGATGAGCATCGTGCATTTGCTGAGACGCATGGTGCAGCCCAGTGGCTGCTGTCCTGATGCAGCCTGCCTGTCCTCTCTGCTGTAGCAAGCTCGTCTTGCCCCCACCCCCTGCACCTGCTGTTGTGCTGTTGGCATGTTGCCCCAATCCACCTTTGCTCCACATGTGCAGTGGCCGAGGTGGCTGTGTTCATGCTGCCCTTCAACCCCATAAACTACCTGCCCGGCTTCTACTTTGGGGGACTCACTGCCTGGATCGGCCAAGACATCCTCAAGGCGAGCCTGGCTAGCTGGGTTGGTGGGATTTACCTGCTGGGTGAACTGCAAGCCTGCCGTCTTCACTCCCAACTTCACGATGCCGTGTGCAGGGCAGTTCAATGGGAAGCACGTGCTCAGCTGCTGTCCTTTGCCTCCCACCCCTCATCAACCGCAGGACTGGCTGTTCATTGCGGCCAAACGCGTGTCAGGCGTGGAGTACTGCCTGCTGCTGGCCACCTTTGGGCTGGTCATGGCATTTGGGCTGGAGGCGGGCATCGCTGGGGGCATTGTGCTGGCTGCGCTGCACTTTGCATACAGGTGGGCGGGCGGGTGGTTGGCTGAGGAGGGAATGGATGGGCCGAAAGAGGTGATCAGTGCCCTGTGCTTAGTATGCCTGGCTGTGCCACAGCCGGCCATGCCAGCATCCGCTCGGCTGCACACCCTCTGCTTGGCTACCCTCACCACCCATCAACCCAAACACCAACCCTCGCCGCAGCTACTCCAAGGTCACCATGACCACCTTCACAGTGGTGCCCAGCCGCAGCGGCGCAGGTGTGTGTGTGGTGCAGGGCATGGCGTGGGGAGCATGGTGGGCCCTGGCATGGCACGAGTGCAGCATGGCATGGTGTGAGCATGAGCGGACATGAACGGGGTGTCGCCTCTACTCCAGTTGCCACGCCTGCAACTCAGTGTACCTTGCACCCCCACCCCCCATCCACCCCTGCAGTACGCACCTTTGACCAGCGCACGGTGCTGGACATGTTCAGCGGGCGCATCACCGCAGGTTCGGTGTCCGGATACCTCTTCTTCGGCAGGTGGGTGTGGGAGCAGGCATGCCAGCTCAGCCACCTGCTCCCAAGCTTGGGGTTGCGCATGGAGGCGGGGTTTGGGGCCTCCTGCTGCCAAAGCACTCTTCCCCTTTCTGACCGTCCCTGCAGCTCGGTCAATGTGGTGGAACGAGTCGTGCAGATTGCAAACAGCACCCTCGAAAGCCAGCCACACTATGAGCAGGGGGCCGGGGAGGCGCCAGCCGAGGCAGGGCCGGCAGCAGCAGGGCCAGCAGCGGCGGCGGCAGTGGCAACAGCAGGCGGGGAGCAGGCGCAGCGTGCAAGCCGGCTGGTCAGCATGCCTAGCATGGCCACGCTGTGCAACACGTTTGATGGGGTGCAGCAGCTTGCGGGCAAAGACGCAGGTGAGCTCTTCCATGCTTGGATGGGGAAGACAGTTGCCTTGCGTGCTGGAAGGCGAAGACAAAGGCTGGAAGACAAAGGCGAAGCTGGAAGCTCGGCGAGCAGTCGTGCAGTGCAGGTCCTGGGTGTGCCTCTTTGCCTCGCCTGTTCTCACTTGGCCATGCCATCTGCCATGCTGTTGTGCAGCCGGGGGCGGAGCGCAGCTGAGCAAGATTGCGGCTGCACTTGCGGAGTCGCCGCGCTTCCTGATCTTGGATTTTAGGCAAGTTGGGGAGGCGCCATTAGGACAACACATACTGCTCATGCATGTTTGTGGCTTGGGGAATGACTTTCAGAGGCTGAGCACCCTTACCACCTTTCTGATTGTTGCAGGCGGGTGCAGGGCCTGGACGCCACCGCCGCCCGCTCCTTTGTCACCCTGCACAACAAGCTGCACCGCATGGGCATCCAGGCAAGTACCAGGCAGTGCCCAGGGTGTGCATCATTAGTGCCGCACTGCAGCATTCATTTGGGTGCACCCGGACGCTCTGTGTGGGGGATAGTGACTCTGAAGTTGTCCCTCGCAATGCACACCCTGTTGCAGCTCATCATCACGCACATCCCCGCCCGCCGCGGCAACGTGCGGCGCCTGCTGGCGGCCCAAGGCCTCATTCTGCGGCAGCCCACCGCCATTGACGACCTGCAGGACGACGCAGGTGGGGGCTGGGGCTGGAAGCAGGTCCTTCCTGGTTTGTCCAATGAATGCTGCTTGCAGATGCAGTTGGCAATGAAGTCACACGATTCAGGTTGATGGCCGGCGGGCGTGTGTGCATATCCACTGCTCTTTTGCCCCCTCACCCATCCCCAGGCCCGGTGTGCGCCTGGTTCCCCACCATGGACGCCGGCTGCCAGCACTGCGAGGAGCGCTTCCTGGCGGTGGCGATGGCGCATGGGCTGTGCCCGCCCCCCGCCCCCGCCATGACCCTGGCGCAGGTGGGGCAAATTTGGGGCATGGGCTGACGGGAGGCATGGGCTGGCGTTCTTGGTGCATGCAGCACATGTTGTTTTCACGTTCATTGCCTGCCCTGCTGCCGCCCGTGTTTTGGAGGCGTCATCACCATGCTTGCGTTCCCTCCCCTGCATTGTTGTCTGGTCTGCAGGTGCTGCATGCCCACTTGGAGCTGCCCCGCTGCATCCTTGGAGAGGCTGCAGTCGACTACAAGGCGGCGGCCGCCATGCTGCAGCGCTTTGCATACAAGCGAGACCTGCGGTGAGGCGATGGGGAGGTGGGCTGCTGCTGCCGGCCTGCATGCCTGCTACTGGTCCGTGTGACTTAAGAGGCTTTCAGCCAGAGGGCCTGCCACCATGTTTGAGCATGTATGTGCAATGTGTCGTCTGCTGCGTCCCCCCTGTATCCGGCTGCAGCGCGGGCGACACGGTTTTCCAGCTGGGCGCACCCGCGGACGAGGTGTACATTGTGGAGCGGGGGCAGGGTGAGTCTGTAGAGCTGGTTGGGGTTGGGGAGGTTGGGGATGCGGGGATGCTTGCAAGTTGTCAGAAGGATGTGTGGCCCGGCTACTCAATTTGGCCACCCATCCAAGATTTCTGCCTTTCCCATTGTCTTCTTGCCTCAGTGGTATGCCGCATCGACTTCAACGCCGGGACGGTGCACAGCCGGTCGCAGCTGCCGGCGGTGCCCCCGGATGCGCGGCCAGCAGCTGCAGAGCGCGCCTTCAAGTATGGGCCTGGGGGGCTGTTTGGCGAGCTCGACTTCTTCCTACAGCGGCCTCGCAGGTGAGGGAAGGAGGTTTCTGGTTGGCTGGCCGCTCACTTGGTGGCACGGGAGCTGGTGTTGTTTGGGAATGGCCTCAGGACCATGGATCCTGCCGAGGCATCTTTGGCCTAGGCTGGCTGCCCCACCAGTCCTATCGCCCGCTCTTGTCCCCGCCTGCAGCTTCACCGCGGTGGCGGACAGTGACAGCAGTGCCTGGTGCATCGACCGGCGCGCCTTTGAGTCCATGGCCGCAAGCGACCCCGCCTCGCTGGTGCTGCTGGAAACGATTGTGCTGCGCTCCACCTGCCTCAGCGCCGCGCATGCACTGGAAGCACTGGAGCGCAGCAGCAGCGCAGACTGAGTGGCCCTTCAGTAGGCTCAGGGCTGACTGCGCAGCCACATCAATTTTGTGAGCTTTTGGACACGGGGGACGAGGCAACCTGACCAGCGCTGCTCCCTGCTTTCCAGTCCGCATTACACCTTCACACCCGCCTTTGCACACACACACATTCCTGCGTACGTTTTGACTTTGCTTCCTACCGACATGCTAACTGTTCTGAACAGACTAGACTGTGCAAGTTACCTTTGGACAGCATTGGGACCAACTATAAGCCACCGGTCTTGTTTCGAACCCGGCCAGAGTGCTTCTCATCTGGCCTGCTGCCGCCTGCAGGCCATGCATCCTCCCTCCGCAGCCGCACGCTCCTCATTTCTAGCTTTTGCTCCTCTGAGCAGGTCGGTTGGTTGACACTCAACAACGCGGGGACAACGGGGCAATGCAAGCACTACACGTACAGGGGGAGCGTCATGAATCGCTAAACAAAACAGTGATGGAGCATTGGCTGATGGGGAAAAGACAAGGAGGGCGGGAGGGGGGGCAATCGGGGCCTGAAAAGAGGGGAGAAAGGCGCAAACTGAGGGCGGTTGTGCATCGAAAGCCTGAGATGTGGGTAGCAGGTGTGTGTGCCCGGCCAATGGAAGCATGCCGGCATGAGCGAACTGCGAGAGGCTTGTGTGTTATTTGTGCAGTGGCGCTGCAGACTGGATTGGGCGCTAATGAAAGCTAAGGGGACGGGGGCGGCAGCGCGCACTGGCAGGCTGCCCTGGCTTGGAAAAGATGCAAAACCGCTGGCAGTGACAGGGTCATCCGAGGAAAAAACGCTGGGGGGTACAGATGGGGGGCGCGGCGCCGCGGCGCCCGCCCCACCAACAATGTGTGCGCAAGGCATCCCAAGTGTGGTCAGCCGCTGGCGGCGAGTGCGATACATGGGGGTTTGTCCTGCTGTAGGGCGGCCTTGGGGGCCAAGCCTGGTGGGCAGTGTGGGTGCAATGGTCGAGCTGCTCATTGCGCCGCCGGCTTGCGGGCGTAGATGCGGCGGTAGCGAGCATCCACCTCCACCTGCACGGTGCGATAAATAGCTCGGGTGGGGGCTGAGGGTGCGGATCGCGGGCTTAGGCAACATAGGGGAGGGGCAGAGGGTTAGCAGGGCGGGCCACGGCAGGTGCATCACCGCCAGCCCGGCCGCCTGCAGCTCGTATGAATGCCATTAGCTACTGGCAATCCAAGCAAGCAACCAGCCACTATCAAGGCCGCCTCACCAGGTAGAAGGTGCCGGGCTCCAGCTCCTCAATGGCGGGCAGCTCCGGCTTGTAGTTGCCGGCGCAGTACCTGCGAGGGAGAGATGGGGAGCGCAGGTGAGGATCCGCACATGATCAGTGCCATGACGCGCGGGAAGCACCGGAATGCGCCGTCTCGCGCCTGCCAGCAAGGTGCAGCGCCTGGCCAGCCCCTCAATCACACAGACCAGTTGCATGGGCAGTCATGTTGCAGCTCAGGCAGCACCCACCGCTGCTCCGCCAGCTGCACCGCCTGCTCAAAGTCCTCGGGGCTCTTGGGCACGCGCCGCGCAAGCCGCATCGCCAGGTCAGACTGCGGGTGGGGAAGGGAGTGGCAGCAAGGAGTGAGACCAAGGTCGGTGGGAGCCGGACGGTGGCAAGCCTGGCGACAGATGGCTTGCATGCAGGGATGAACGACGGCCATCAACCTCGCTCTCGCGCCTCAGGCACCACGCGCCCAGGGCAAGCCAATCCGCCCCGCCCCGCCGCAATCTATCCCAATCCCAGCCCAGGCACCACAACCTCACAATCCTCCCTCACCATGGCCTGCAGGCGGGCGAGCGCAAAGCGCGGCGCCTCGGGGCGGCGCCCCACCAGCGAGAACATGGAGGCTGAGATGCCGGAGCCGTAGCTGTACATGAGCACGCGGCGGCCCTCGAGAGACGCGCCCGTCGTCTCAATCAGCTGCGGAGAGGGTGGGGGAGGGCAAGAGGAGGAGGTTGGGTGGGGAAGGGGCGAGCAAACATACCTCAATGGGTCTGGACAGTAGGGAGGAATCCCAGTTAGGCTACCTGCCCAGCCTCAGCAGCCCCCGCATACAGCGCACAACCAGCGGCACAACCGCAGCCCGCTCAAAACAGCGCCCACCTGCTGGATGCCGCTCCAGATGGAGGCGGTGTACATGTTGCCGCACTGCCGCGCCACGCAGGTGGAGGGGCGCACCTGTGAGGGAGGGGGAGGGGCAGGGACAGGGGCAGGGGGCGGGCAGGATGAGTGCTGTGTTTGCCGGAGCGGCTGGCCAGCAGGCATGCGGTCCTTCACTGCGCATCTCTCAGCCTCTGGCCTCTCCAACAAGTGGCGCGCAGGCCCGGCTGCGGCAGCGCCCCACTAGAACACACACGCACCTTGCGGTCGTAGGTGGCGAATGCGTGCGCCACCAGCGCCTTCTCCAGGTCGGCCGGCATGGCCATGGGCGGCCGCGGGTGGCTGCCGTCCCGCAGCGACCACTTGGCCAGCGCTTCCGGCACCTCGCCGTGCCTGGGGCAGGAAGGAAGGAAGGAGGAAGGAGGATGCTGCGCTCAGCAAGGTTGCGACAGCAGCAGAGCTTGGCTAGAGGGTTGTGTGCGAAAATCCCTGACTCAGTGCCTTGCAAGACTTGTGCACGCTTGCCCCCAGCTCCCGGCCTCCTCCCTGCCCCCTCCCTCAACCCTCACTTGCACATGTCGTGGTAGAGGAGGCGCGCAAAGGCCTTCTGCACCAGCTTGTTGTAAGGCGCATGGAACAGCGCATGGTCTGCAGTGAGGCGGGGAGGGAGGCAAGGTGGACCAAAGTGGGTCACACTTGAGAGCAGACCCGGCGTGACGTAGCAGCAACCTTGACCAAACCTGCCACAAGCACGTGCGACTAGACTGTTCCCCAAAGTGGGTTGCGCAACAGAAACCCGAGCACTGAATCCATTGATTGCCGCACGCTCACCCGCGTCGCTCTCCAGGCAGAAGGCGCGGCCCATGCGCTTCTCAAACTTGGCTGCGTATCGCGCCAGCAGCAGGTCCATGGTGTTGAGGTAGCAGTAGACGGACAGCGGGCCGTCCACCTGGCAGGCGGAAGGGGAGAGGGGAGATGTAGTGTTGCAGTAGCAGGAAATCGACAGTAAAAGTATTCTGATGGTTGAGGTGGCAGTAGACGGACAGCGGGCCGTCCACCTGTGGAAGAGGGGTTCAGGGGAGGGGAGGGGAGGGGAGGGAGGCAGGAAGGTCGGCAACCCAGTCGGGCAAAGTACTGCTGAGGCTGTGTCAGCAGCCGAGCGTCTGTGCCATCCAGCTGCACCACTTGCAACCACCAGCAACAGCTCCTCAGCCGCACAGCATGCCCAGCACCACCCACCGCCGGGTACAGGCCCGAGGGCTTGTAAAAGTCATACGCGTGGGACATGTGGGTGGCCGACAGCCCGCGCTCCAGCGCCAGTGGAGCGTCGGGGCCTGGGGCGCAGCAAGCAAGAGGAGTGGGGAGGCGTTGAGTACAGCGGGCGGGGCAGGGGGGATGGGTGCACGGCGAGCATGAGAGGTAGGGGCATACAGTGACAAGGCGAGACGGCAAGCAGAGGTCGTGTCTGCTGCAGCAGGCCAACTGGAGCACTGCCACCGCCCAGCTGGGCTGCTGCGCAACACGATCCAAATTAACCCACCTATGAGCAGCGCGACGGCGCCTGCGCCGCTGGTGGGGCGAGCCGGGCCGGCTGGGTAGAGCGAAATGTCTGACATGACAACCACAGCGTAGCGGCCGTCCCAGGAGCGCGACTCCACCCTGCGAGACAAGGGGGCAGCGGGCGACAGGCAGGGGTGATTTGAGGGTGCTGCCCGCCTGTGGGGCCCGCATGATAGCGGCAGCCACCTCAGGACAGCAGCAATGCCCGCTCCCATGCAGCAGCTGCACTGCACAGCAGCAGCAAGCATGCCCGCGAAACGATTTGGCCGCGCACCAGTTGGCCGCATTCAGCACTGCTGCAGTACCGCCATAGCACGCCTGCACGCAGTCCACACCCTGCAGCACACAGGGCGGAGGAGGGGCGAGGGTGCTGAGACACAAAGGTCACAGCAGTGCCAGTCCCATGCCCAAAGCAGCAGCAGCAGCAGTGGCGGCGGCAGCGGCGGCGGTAATGGTGGCAGTTGCAGCACGAGCAGCAGCAGCAACCATCATCTCAGAAGCCGCAGCAGAAGCCACGGCATCCCGGCAGCACCCACAGCAGCAGCACTGGCACCCATCAAAGCAGCAGCAACAGCAGCAGCAGCAGCTCAACTAGGGGCGCACCTCGATGTCGGTGTTGCCCGCCTCCTCAAACATCATCATCAGGTACGTCTTGATCGACTTGGACGAGTCCACGCTGCTCTCCGTGCCCACCTCCAGCCGCCCCACCTGCAGACGGAGCGAGGTGCTGAGATGATAAGCACATGGCCTACCGAGCTCGCTCACCCCAGGCGGCAGCAAGCGCTGGAAGACGCTGTCCAGATGCGCTGCCCTCATGGCAATTGCAGCGGCGTGCCGGCCGACACCTGCAGCAGCGAGGAGCTGCAAGTGGGGGGCTGCCTCTTGGAGCACCCACCTCCATGGGCGAGATGCCGTGCTTCTCCAGCAGCCGCTTGCAGGCGGTGAGGGCCATGGACACCGCGTCCTCTCGGTCGCCGCAAAAGGCCAGGCCCTGCTGGCCCAGCCCCACTGTGTACTTGCCGCTGGGCACGCCGTCGTGCTTCTCCAGCTCCTCGTGCCGCACCTGGAGCGGGGGGCGCGCGCGAGAGGATTAGAAATATCGGCCCCTGGCGGGGCCTCTGGCGGCGGCGCACCGTCAGCGTCCGCCGCCGCCGCCGGCCGCGAGCGCCGCGCCGGAGTCGCTCATTGAGGCTGTGCCAGCCCCACAAACGGTCAGAGGGGGGGCGAGCGCGGCCCTGCGGCCGGTCTGCGCCGGGAGGCGGGTGGCCCACGCCCCAGGGCCTCACCATAGTGTTCGGGAAGTAGACCTCCGCTGCCAGGATGCCCACATGGTCTGCTTGCTGCTGGGGCAGCGCGGGCACCGCCCCAGCGCTCTGAGCGGGGGTGGCCGGCGCGGTTGCCGCCATAGCGACCGCAGACCCTCCTGCCGCAGTTAATCAGCTCCCGGGGCTTGTTTGTGGACGGTGAAATGCTTGCACAGCGCCCCGGGTGGGGTCGCAGTTTACTCATTCACAAATCCGAGTAGGCAGTGACAGGGGCCACACTGTCCTGCACCGCGGCTTTGCCGCCGCGTTCGGGTCGCGCTCCTGTTTGGTTTGGCGGGAGGATGACGGGCACGGCTCGCCGCAGCTCTTGAGCCGCCGGCGGTAGGGGCGGCCTCCCGCTCATGGTGCATTCTCTGCAGCCCGTCCTCCAGCCGCTTTGCTGCACCAGTGTGCTGCTTTGTGATCCACCTTGACGACTCCACCGTGGGGTGTGGGACTGCTGCCAACGAATGAACGCCCTTAAGACGACGCACCACCATCCCACAGCCCGCCATTGAACCGAGTGGCCACCAGCCAACAGGGCATCCCACGTCGTTGACGGCCCCTGCACTCATCAAGCAAGGGCTGCGCACTTTGCGTGCCTTCCTGACATGGCAAGATTCATATTCTGTCAACAATCAAAGCACTTGGCCCCTGCCAAGCACCTCGGCGGGGGCAACGCTGCCGTCGCACGCTGCCACCGCTCCGGCGCTGGCTGCATCCAAACGAATCACGTCGGCCCAACCCAAACTGCGGGCACAACTGCGTCCCTCAGAAACTCATTAGCGTGCGAACCTGCGTCCTACAGCATTCCGCTTGCAAATGCGCACGGTAGCCGCCCAGGCTGCCTGCCAAGCGCCGCCCACCCGGCGTTGCAGCGCGGCAAGTAGAGCTACCATTGCCATCCGTCGTTCTGCGGGCGCGTCAGGCCCCGCGCCGCGCCCTGGCGCTGCCGCCGCCCGCCGCCGCCCGCCTGCCGCAATGGCGGCGGCCTCGCAGCAGCAGCCCCAGCAGCCGCCAGCGGACAAGCCGCTGCCGCCGTACTACCAGCTGAGCCTGCCGGTGTACAGCCTGGCAACGGTGGGGCCTGATGGCGGCAGCCCAACCCTGAACCTAGTGACGTACGCCTCGCCCATGTGAGCTGAGAGCGAGCGAGTGGGCAGGGGCAGGGGCTGTTGAGCTGCTGATGGGCAGGGGCATTGAGGGCATGCCGAGCTGTGCCACATGAGGCCGTGCTGCCCCACACCGCAAGCTTATCCAATGTGCATGTCCATGTCTCTCCTGTTTTCTGTTGGTAGGCACGGAGCAAGGAGGCTCCCAAGAGAGTTCCCTGGCATAGCCGATATAACATTGCACCTGCCACCTGGCCAAGCCGCCCACGACTGTCGCTCTGTCTTCCCTACGCCCGCCGCCCTGCAGCTCGCTCAAGCCGCGGCGCTACGCCCTCGGCCTCTACCTCAACACCCTGTCCTGGCAAAACATGCTTGCCACCCGGACGGGGGTGCTGCAGGTTAGGCGGCGGCGCCGCCCCAGCGGGCAGCACGTGTTTGCCAGCCATTGACGTCAATGTTGCAACCATCTGCACGCACACAAAGCATGCCCTTGACAAGACGTAGGTCGCGTTGTCCATCCAGTCCAGCTGGCACCAGCCCACCCATCACCACACCAAGCCGCCGTTTCATCCAGCCGCATCCCGGCAAAACGCCCCCCCACTGCAGATCTTGGGGGAGCAGCACGCAGAGCTGTTTGAGCTGCTGGGGCGCACCAGCGGTCGGGATGTAGACAAGCTTGCTGAGCTGGCGCGGCGGGGATTCGGCGTTAGCCGGCGCGCCGCCGACGGCGTCCCGCTGCTGGTGCGCTGGCTGAACCGAATGTGTTGATGCTGTGACACACCCGCTGCGGCTTCATTGGCTGCTGGAGCATGTGTGCAGTGCTTTTTCAGCGCCGCTGGACCGCTTGAAACGGGTGTGGGCAGCCGCAACCCAATTGCATTGGTGCTGTTGGCACGCTCAACTGCCCCACCGGTTTGTCACACTGCAGGATGACAGCCTAGGCTGGATGAAGCTGCGGTTTACCTCGGAGCCGGTCAACCATGGCGACCACGACGTGGTGATTTGCGAAGTGACAGACTGGCACACCCCGGCGGCAGCGGCAGAAGCGGCGCAGCCACGGCCGCTGTACACGGGGCGGCTGAAGGAGCTGGGCCTGCTGCCTTGAGCCCTGGCCTTGAGCCCTGGCCACGGTACCATATGATTCTTCATTGTTTCCTCATTTGTTCATCACCATCAGCTGCAATGCTTGCAATGTGTGGCAGGGGCAGGCCGATCGTCGAGGGCCGCTGGGCGCGCTGGGCGGCAGCTTGCTTGAGCTGGTGTGTGGGCAAGCCGCGGCGGGTTAGATCGACAGCAATGGCGCAGCTTGCAACGCCTAGGGGGCGCCACAGGGTGTCCTTTAGAGTCACCAGCGGAGCGGGCGTGCTGCTCGTTGCGAGCTTGCAACTCCTTGTTGGCCTGACGCTGCTCGGGATCTACGAGGGCTTCAAGGTGAGCGCAGCGATCGCACTGGCAGGCCAGCAAGAAGCCGCTGCGATGTGCTTCTGCTGCTGCCGCCTCCGCGCCGCCGCCTCCGCCGCCGCCAGGGTGCAGAACGCATCCATGAGCCACTTGTTATCTGCTCCTGGCACGCAGACCCACTATTTCAACAGCAGCATCAAGGCTGGCGTGCCGGATGAGGCATCCAAGCAGCTAGCGGCAGGTATTGAGCACTTGGGAGGGCTGCCCTGCGGTCCTACCGCCGTGGTGTGCAGGTTTGCCGTTGCCTGCTGCCACACAGCCCAACCGTCCTCCCCCTTTGTCCCGCCGCGCAGAGCGGGTGCTGTACTTCCGCACCCCCCTGGACTTCCTGTTCTGGTACTGCACCCTCACTTCCATCTGCGCGCTGTTTGGGCTGGCCGGCATCTTCTCGGCGCAGCCCAAGCTGGTCATTGTGTTTTTCGGCTACAACCTCTGCCAGACCGTGCTGTCGTTCAACCTCTTTGTGGACGTGCTGGCGGGTGAGCTGGCTGGGAGGCAGGTGCGCCTGTGCCTGCTGCGTGGTTGGCAAGCAAGTACGGGTGAGCGGGCCCATGCAGTGACGTCCATGCACCGACCTGGCTACTTTCAGCGGCTCTTGGGATGGCAGCTGGCTCTGCCCCGCTCCTGCCGCCAAGCCAAGTTATTCATGCTCCCCCAAACACAACAGACAAGAGCATCCGGTACGTGGGCGAGGCGGCGGACGTGACGGGGTACGAGAAGGGCGCCGCCGCCCTGCTGTTCATCAACTTTGCGCTCTCCCTGGCCTCCGGCTACTTCACACTGCAAGCCGTCACAGAGATCAAGCAGAAGCAGGCGCGGGGGGGTGGAGGGGCTCATCCGCTGCTGCTGCCGCCAGGTTGCATCTACATGGCCCACCGCAATCTTCCCACTCCCTGCCTCACATGTTGCTCTGCAGCGGGAGACGCAGTACCACGAGATGGCGGCGCTCAATGACAACCTGCAGTTTGAGCCAGACATGCCGGCGTGACGGCTGACGGAGCCGGGAGCCTCTCTGGATCTTCTGCCGCTTCATTGCCTTGCATGCACCACTGTGTAACCACCGCACTCAGTCCACTGTGGCCTCCCTCCGCTTCATCAAGCAGGGCATTACAGAGGTAGCAGGGGATCAGACGTCAATCAAGATCAGGGCACGTACTGAGCAAGGTGCAAGGGGGGAGCTGCGCGGCGCGAGCAGAGCGCGCCGCCAGCAGAAAAAATTGGCCGACGAATGCAGGAATGCAGCACAGCCACGGCGGGCGGGGCGGCTCGCTGGGCAGCCCGCCGCTGGTAGCAAGGCCAGGCGGCAGGCCATGGGCGCGGCACGCACACGCCCGCTGTGGCAGTCATGGCGGCGCGGCCGCGGCAGCACAGGGCAGGGGGATGCAGCTGCGGGCCGGCGCCCAGGTTTATGTACGAATGCGGCTTGGAAAGAAAGGGTAGCTACGTGCACTCAAACGGGGGGCAACGGACAGCGGGAGGGCGGTGGCCGGCCACTTCCGGGCACCTGGGAGCAGCGGGGCGGGGGGCCCACGCCACGCGGCGGCAGGGGGCCAGCAGAGAAAAGCAGGGCGCTCAAGCAAAGACGAGGTGGTCTGGTGGGGGGCAGCAGCAGCCACGGCAAGCAGCCAGGCGGGCGGCTGCCAAGCCAGTGGCGGCACCTGCCGCGGTGTGGTTGGGGGCGAGATGACGGCACACAAAACACAGATATGCACTAACGCGCAGAGACACGGGTGGACGAAGCACAGCGGGGAGAGCAGAGCGCCAGGGGGGGTGGCTAGGAAGCAGGGACAAACAAGGTAAAGTGCTGGCGATCAAATGGCGTTATTGCTACAGTCATGGCGCAGCGCAGACATGCGGCGCCGCCTGCAGGGCAGCCCTCTGTTCAAGGGGCCGGCCTGTGGCGGCGCCATGCGCTGCCGCCGCTGGGTGGGGGTGGGGGGTGGGCGAGTCAGGGGCTGGGGGGGCCTCTGTCCTGGAGGGAAGCGAGTTGCTGAACAGCCGGAGCTGCTGGGCAGCAAGGGCGTTCGAGTTGCTGGCGGGGGCAGGCGGCTCACGTGCTAGCCCTGCTGCGCATCCATGCCGCGGTCGAGCCACTCTTTCAGGGCAGCAGCGCAGATGTCTCGGTCGGTGTCGCTCAGGTGGAACTCGTTGCTGATCTCGGCGGCAATCTCGTCTGCAGCGGCAACGGGGAGTGTACAGCGGTAGGAGGATTGGTGAGGTGGGCAGCCACGCGGGCGTGCAGGGGAGAGGATTGAGCAGGCAGGCCATGCTGCACGGTTCAGTCGATGGCACAAGCCTGCCCACAGTACGAGCCAGCACGCCCCCAGGGCTGCACTCCCTGCATAAAGGCCCAGCCACGGCTGCTGCCTGCTCACCGGGGGTGTCCGAGTCGGGGTCGTACACAAAGTCGATCGTCTTGCTGCTGCCCGCCTCGCCCGCGGCGTCGCCGTCGCCCTCCCACTGCAGCGGGAGTCGCAGGCAGGCCATCAGGAAAGTGACGAGTGGTGTAGAACAGGGCAGCCGCACTTGCGCTCGTAACCACGTAGAAGGCAAGAGCCATTGTGCAAGAAGGTGAGAACTGGAATAGCCACCGCACACCCAGCAGCATTCAAACAAATGGCACAGCGGTAGTGCCGCACCTGCATGTGCAGGCGGAAGTGCAGCTTGCCGTCGCGCAGCTTGCCGGTGAAGGTGAAGCAGTAGTCCTCACCGCGCACTGCAGGCAGGGGAGGGTTAGGGGCAGTGGAGGGGCGGTGAGGCAGCGAGAGGGGTCGGCCGTTGGCAACGAGCAGTGGGTTGG
>VFQQ010003558.1_pt1 | contig 14903 bp, 11 predicted proteins | sample 3512341 | NCBI WGS metagenome assembly VFQQ01 (sample SAMN10412373, study PRJNA504923) | tailings metagenome | isolation source: Relicate 2 Philex TSF1 revegetated site | place: Philippines: Tuba, Benguet | collected 2017-08-29 | reverse complement strand
ATACGGTTGGCGGTGTCATCACACCGTCCGAGCCCGTCATGCTGATCGTGCCGAATGCCGATCGCCTCGTCATCGACGCCAAGGTTGCGCCCCAGGACATCGACCAGATCCGCACGGGCCAGCTGGCTCATGTGCGCTTCCCGGCTTTCAACCAGCGCACCACGCCCGACATGACGGCGACCGTCACGCGCGTCTCGGCGGATCTGATGATGGACCAGCAGCCCCATCCGGGGCAGGCACAGCAGGCTCAGCAAGGCGCAGCGCCCTACTACAGTGTCCGCCTGACTCTCACCGAGGAGGCTTCGAAGAAGCTGGGCGATCTACGGCTCGTCCCCGGCATGCCCGCCGAAGTCCACATCACGACCGGCGAGCGGACCGCGCTGACCTACTTCACGAAGCCGCTCAGCGACCAGTTCTCGCGCGCCTTCAAGGAGCGGTAGTCGTCGTGCCTAGTCGAGGAGCTTTCCGGGATTGAGAATGCCCTTGGGATCGAGCGCAATCTTGATGCGCCGCATCAGCTCGATCTCAACGGGGCTTTTGACGCGACGAAGCTCGTCCGTTTTGAGCCGCCCAATGCCGTGCTCCGCCGAAATCGATCCGCCGAGAGAGATGACGACGTCGTGCACGGCGCGCGCCATGGTCTCCCACAACGCCAGGAAGTCGGCCTTCGCCATGCCCGGTGGTTGCGAGACGTTATAGTGCACGTTGCCGTCGCCGAAGTGCCCGAACGGAACGGGACGAGCACCCGGACAGATGCGCTCCACTACCGGCGCGGCCTGCTCGATGAACGCGACGATGCTGCCCACGGGCACCGAGATGTCGTGCTTGATCGAGCCGCCTTCGCCCTTTTGTGCTTCGGAAGCGGCTTCCCTCAGGCGCCAAAGCTCCTGCCCCTGCTGCAGCGATGCAGCGAGAACGGCATCGCTCGCGAGACCCTCGGCCATGGCATCGGAAAGAACGCGCTCGAGAAGCGACGACGCGCGCCCTTCGGCCGAGCCCGAAATCTCCATCAGGACGTACCACGGGGCTTGGCTTGCGAACGGCGCACGCGTGCCGGGGATGTGCCGGGTCACGAAGCCGAGCAGTTCGCCGGACATGAACTCGAAGGCGGTCAGCGCGGGACCGGCTTCCCGTTCTGCAAGCTGGAAGAGCGGAAGCAGGGCGTCGAGGCTCGGTACCGCGCAGAACGCCGTTGCCAGTTCGCGCGGTTCGGGAAAGAGCTTCAGCGTGGCCGCGGTGATGACGCCGAGCGTCCCCTCCGAACCGACGAAAAGATCGCGTAGATCGTAGCCCGTGTTGTCCTTCTTGAGCGCGCGCAAGCCGTCCCACACGGAGCCGTCCGCCAGCACGACTTCGAGTCCCGAGACCAGCGCGCGCGCCGTGCCATAGGACAGCACGGCAACCCCGCCCGCGTTTGTCGCCAGGTTGCCGCCGATGGTGGCGCTCCCTTCCGACGCCAGACTGAGGGGAAACAGCCGGCCGGCATCCCGCGCCGCCTGCTGCACTGCGGCCAGCGTCGCACCTGCTTCCACAGTCATGGTGTTCCCGGCCGGATCGAGAGCCCGGATCCGCTTCATTCGGGTGAGCGACAACACGATCTCTGCGCCGTTTTCGTTCGGGATCTGACCGCCGACGAGCCCGGTATTGCCGCCCTGGGCAACCACGCCGACACCTTCCGCGTTAGCGAGAGCAAGGATTTTTGAAACTTCTTCCGTGTTCGCAGGCTTCAAGATGAGCGGTGTACGCCCCACATAGAGATCGCGCCATTCGCGGAGGTAGGGGGCTTGCTCCCCAGGGTCGCGGATCGCATGCTCGGCCCCGACGATCGCCGCGAAGCGGGCAATCAAATCGGCGCTCGGCATCTGAGCGGAGCGATCGGAGGACGACGTCATGAATGGGCTCTTGGTGGTGCAAAACGGGCGTTCGAGTGCCGCCCCGGACGCATGTCACAAGTTCCCTTATCAGGCTTTGAGGTCATGAGGCAAAAATCGCGGTTAACGGCAAGAGTGATGCGGTTTGCGGCCCGCGCGCTAATGGCCATCGGTCTGATCGCAATGGCAGGAGCAGTCGGCGCGCCGGGCGCCTTTGCCATCGATCCGCCCGGTGTCCCTGGCCTTCGACCCGATTTCAGGCCCATCCCGGCGCCGGGGATTACGCCGCGCACGCCGCCGCCCGCGGTCGTACCCAGGGTCGCGCCCGGACCCAGGTTCGGCCCGAACCCCGGCCTGTTGCGTCCGAACGCCCTAGGCCCCGGCTGCACGGCGGGCTGCGGCTCCCGCTGTCAGATGATTTCGTGCTCCGGTCTCAACACCTCGCAATGCGCGTCGGCCCGGCAGCAATGCCGCGTCGCGTGTCGCACGCGCTGCTGATGTCGCGTGTCGCACGCGCTGCTGATCAGGTGCGTGGTGCAGCCGCGCGGCGCAGCCGGTCGTTGATGGCTTCTCCCAGGCCGTGCTCTGGAATGGGCATCACCGCAATCGTCTTTGCGCCGGTCCGGTCGAGCGCCCGCAGTGCCGCAAAGAGAGAAGCCGCTGCTTCGACCAGATCCCCGCTCGGGCTGAGATTGAGGCACGGCCCGTCCGTTGGCGGCACCGCTGCTCCGAACGCAAGCAACGCTTCTCCGGGCCGCCCCTCGGTCGCATCGAGCCGCATCGCTGCCTCGGGCGCATAGTGGCTCGCGAGTTGCCCTGGCGAAGTGGGCTGCAAGTCGTCACTCGCAGGGCCTACAGCGAGCGAGTGCCCGAGCAGGGCTTCAATGTCCTCGCGCGGGACGGCCCCAGGACGCAGCAGCACGACTGTCTTGTCGCCGGAGGAGGCATCGAGCACCGTGCTCTCCAGCCCGCGTGGTGTCGCGCCGCCGTCCAGCACCATGCCCAACCGGCCTTCGAAGTCTTCGAGCACATGCTGGGCCGTCGTCGGGCTGACGCGCCCGCTCCGATTTGCCGACGGTGCGGCGAGCGGCCGCCCGGCAGCTGCAAGCAGCGCCTGCGCAATCGGATGCCCCGGCACGCGAATGGCAATCGTATCGAGCCCCGCCGATACGAGATCTGAGACAGCCGCATCTTCGCGCCGCTTCAGCACCAAAGTCAGCGGCCCCGGCCAGAACGCCGCCGCAAGCGTCCGCGCGCTGGGCGAGAGAACGGCGATCTTCTCGGCGTGCTCGAGATCGGGTACATGCACGATTAGCGGATTGAAACGCGGCCGTCCCTTGGTCTCGAAAATGGCGGCAACGGCGCGTCCATTGGTGGCGTCGGCGCCGAGCCCGTAGACGGTCTCGGTCGGAAACGCGACCAGCGCGCCCTCGCGCAAGAGGCGTCCCGCCGCCTCGATTGCCGTTTGATCCGCTGGAGTTGCTGCCATTCTGGGGGGATCCGCTGGGTGTCCGTTGCGCTCGAATGCCTTCCGCCCGATGATTGCAGCGCGCGCCAAAGGCCGATTCGCCCCGTGTCCGGAAAGGAAAAATCATGAGCTACGTGGCTCCAGTAGACGACATCCTCTTCGCGCTCAAGACGGTGGGCGATGTTTCGGGCGACATGGATAAGGGCGGCGACGTCGCCGGTCTGGACGAGGAGACGCTCCAGGCCATCATCGAGGAAGCCGGCAAATTCGCCGCCGAAGAGCTGGCGCCCATCAACAAGGCCGGAGACCGCACGCCCTCGCGCTGGGTCGATGGCAAGGTCGTCACGCCGCCCGGCTGGAAGGAAGCCTACACGGCCTTCCGCACCGCCGGTTGGAGCGCGCTTCCCTGCCCGGAGGAATTCGGCGGCCAGGCGCTGCCCGAGACGGTGGCCATGGCCGTCTGTGAGATGTGGAACGCGGCGAACCTCTCGTTTGGCCTTTGCCCTCTCCTGACCCAGGGCGCCATCGACGCGCTCCATGCGGGTGGTTCCGATGAGCTGAAGCAACTCTACCTGCCGCGCATGATCAGCGGCGAGTGGACCGGCACCATGAACCTGACCGAGCCCCACGCCGGCTCGGACCTCTCCGTCATCAAGACACGCGCCGAGCGCAGGGACGACGGCACCTATCGCATCTTTGGCACCAAGATCTTCATCACCTACGGCGATCACGATCTGACGGACAACATCGTGCACCTCGTGCTGGCGCGGCTGCCCGATGCGCCGGCGGGCACGCGCGGCATCTCGCTCTTCCTCGTGCCGAAGCGTCTCGTCGCGCCGGACGGAACGCTGGGTGCGGAGAACGACGTCGTCTGCGCGGGGCTGGAGCACAAGCTTGGCATTCACGGCAGCCCGACCTCTGTCATGAAGTTCGGCGAGAAGGACGGCGCGATCGGCTACCTCATTGGCGAGGAGAACCGCGGCCTCAACACCATGTTCATTATGATGAATGCGGCCCGCCTCGCGGTCGGCATCCAAGGCGTTGCTGTCGCCGAGCGCGCGACACAGCACGCCGAGGCCTACGCGAAGGAGCGCCGCCAGGGCAAATCGCTTGCCTCCAAGTCCGCGAGCATGGTGCCGATTGCTGAGCACCCGGACGTGCAACGCACGCTGCTCACCATGCGTGCGATGACGCGGGCCGCCCGCGCGATCTGCTATGCGACCGCCGCCGAGATCGACAAAGCCCATCACGCCGCTACGGATGGCGAGCGCCGTGCCGCCGCCGATCGCGCCGCCCTGCTGACGCCGATCGCGAAGGCCTTCTCCACCGACATCGGCTGCGAGGTTTCGTCCATGGGCATTCAGGTCCATGGCGGCATGGGCTTCATCGAGGAGACGGGCGCGGCGCAGTTCTACCGGGACGCGCGCATCCTGCCGATCTACGAAGGTACCAACGGCATCCAGGCCATCGATCTCGTGACACGCAAGCTGCCGCTCGCGGACGGCCGCACCGTCAAGGACATCATCGCCGAGTTCGAAGCCACGGCGCGGCGCGCCAAGAGCGTGAACCGGCTCGAAATCGGGCGCATGGGCCAGCGCCTGGCTTCCACGGTCGTCGCCCTGACCGAGGCCACGACCTGGATGGCGGACGCTATCGAGAACAGCCCGAACCTCGCGCTCGCGGGCGCAACGCCCTACTTGCGTCTGTTCGGGCTTGCCGCGGGCGGCCACTATCTCGCCAAGGGCGCATTGCTGGGGTTGGAGCATGGCGGCCCGCACGCCATGGAGCAGGTTGCCCTTGCGCGCTTCTTCGCCGAAAACATCTCGGTTGCCGGCCAGGGCTTGTCCGCCATCGTGATGTCCGGTGGCCATGCTGTGATCGGATCGATGCCAGAGACGACCCCGGCCTGAGGGCCTACCGTCGACGCGTGGCTTTTGAGGTCGGAGATGTGGCCATGCGTGAGGGGCGCGGCGCTCTAGCCGCCGCAATTGTCGCCGTCGGAATGCTCGCAGCGTCTGCCCCGTCGGATGCGGGCTGGCTCTCTCGCATCCTGCGCGAGGCGGCGGAGTCGGGTGGCGGCGTGGCAACCAAGGGGGCAGGGAAGCTCGGCCTCGGCGCCCTCGACAACGCAGCGGCTCACGTCGCGTCCTTGCCGAAGCTCTCGACCGGCACCGCGCTTGCCGCACACATCACGCCCGAAGGTCATTGGAAGTTCGTCAGCCGTGAAGGCAACGTGTTCACCGCGGCGACGCCCGACGAGCTCGCGCGCGTCGGCACCGCATTGGCTCCGGACGCAGCCCCCGGCGGCAAGCTCGCCCTCTACCTGAGCGAGGACACGGTCTTCGCGGGCCGCGCGGCCATGAAGGATCTGCCGAAAGACTCGGATCTTCATGTCGTCGTCGGCAAAGAGGCGTACCGTCTGCGCCAAGGTGCAGACGGCGCACTCACCGCGGAATTCCGCCCGAACATTGTGGTGGCGCTGGATGACCGCACCCTGTTCGAGGAGACGGTCTACCGGCTCGCCCGGTCGTTGAACCGATCCAACATTCGCGCGCTCGCCCTTGAAGCAGGCGGCCCCACGCGCCTCTCCAGCGTGCCCCGGTTCGACCCCGCCACCAAGGCCGCGCTCGTCGATCAGGTCGATCCAGGCGCGCTTTCGGCCGCGCTTTCGGGCCTCAAGGGGCAGACCGCGCTTGTCTCCGGCCGCATCGAGGGCAACGTGTTGACCTTCCGCGGCTCAAGCGGTCCCGAGCAGACGCTCGACATCGCCAAGCTCGTGCAGGCAGCCGAGCAGGCCGACGTCAATCTCGTCCTGCTGCACACCGGCGTCGCTCATCAGCCAGGCGGCCGCAACTGGCTCTGGCAGAAGGTTGCGGTCGCCGGGCTCGACGACGCCTTGAAGCGCGCGACCTTCGCCGATTTCCTGAGCGGTCTTGGCGGCGCGAGCAGCGAACTCACGATCAATGCCGCGTCCTCGTCGCAGGGGCGTCTCGTGTTTTCCGCCGTGCCCGTCAAATCCGCTTCCGCTCCGCTGACCGATGTCGTCGGCGGATGGATAGGCTGGGAACATTGGCTCGGCGAGATCACGGGCAACGTCGCCGTGCAGGCGGCGCAGATCTATTCCCGTGACGAGGCTCGCGAGCGGGAGCTGGACGCACGTCTTGTACCGGGGATCCCCTCCGGCATTCAGTATTTCTATCTGATCTCGCTCGTGATGGGCGCCTTGGCTTGGTCCATCACAAGCGACTGGTGGCGACGCCTTTGGCCCCCCGAGCAGCGCGCGGGCTATGCAGGCCGCACAGGCTATTGGGCCGCCCGGACCGTCCGCTTCCTGGCCTATGTCTTGCTCTTCTTGCCGGTGGTCGGCTTTCCCGCCTTCCTGTGGCTCTGCATCCTGCAGATCTGGAGTGTGCTGATGCTCCCGGTGCGTTTCGCGCTTTGGCTGCGGGACCGCCTCGTCCCGCGCCGGGCTTGAAGCCTGCATGCGGCCTCAATAGAGGCTGGCCTCGGGGGATTGCTCCGCTATCATGGCCCCAACAAGAAACTTTGGGAGCGCTCGAGGTTTATCCCTTATGGCAACACTACTGCTCACCCATCCTGCGTTTGTCGAGCACGATACGGGTTACGGCCATCCCGAACGCGCCGACCGCATGCGCGCTATCGACAAGGTCCTGGCGCATGAAAGCTACAACGCGTTGAAGCGCGCCGAAGCGCCGATGCGTGTGGACGTCGAGGAGGAAATCCTCCGCGTTCATCCGCAGGATCATCTCGATCGGATCAAGGCCGCGGCCGAAGTCGTGAAGAAGCGTGACGGCAACATGCATCTCGACGGCGATACGGTCATGTCGCCTGGCACCTACGAGGCTGCGGTGCGTGCAGTCGGAGCTGGGTTGGACGCCATCGACGAGGTGATGACCGGCCGCGTCGCGAATGCGTTCTGCCAGGTCCGCCCGCCCGGCCATCACGCCGAGGCCGACAGGGCGATGGGCTTCTGTCTGTTCTCGAACGCCGCCATCGCCGCGCATTATGCGCGTGCGCGCCACGGCGCCGAGCGCGTCGCCGTCGTCGATTGGGACGTGCACCACGGCAACGGCACGCAAGACATCTTCTGGTCCGACAAGGACATGTTCTATGGCTCGACGCACCAGATGCCGCTCTTTCCCGGCACCGGTGCGCTATCGGAAACCGGCGTCGGCAACATCTGGAACGCTCCGCTCCGCGAGGGCGACGCGGGGGAGACGTTCCGTGACGCGTTCACCTCGCGCATTCTCGGGCCGCTGCACAACTTCGGCCCGGACCTGATCGTCATTTCCGCTGGCTTCGACGCCCACAAGCGCGACCCGCTGGGCGGCTTGCGGCTGGTCGAGGCCGACTTCATGTGGGCCACGGAAGCCCTCGGCAAAACTGCCGAGACCCACTGCAAGGGCCGCATCGTCTCGATGCTCGAAGGCGGCTACGACCTGGAAGCGCTTGCGAAATCTGTCGCGGTTCACGTCCGGACGCTCATGGACCTCGGTAGCTAAGGCCTTGATTGCGTGCGGCGAATGAGTTCGTGCGCCGGGCGCGCCCAGGCTCTAAATTCAGGCCCAGAATCACGAAGCCGAGACGGAAAGAGCTAAAGTGGCGAACAAGAACCATGCCGACATCAAGGAGCTGAGCTTCGAGCGTGCGCTCAAGGAGCTTGAGACCATCGTCAGCCGGCTGGAGCGCGGCGACGTCGAGCTTGAAGAAAGCATCACGATCTATGAGCGCGGCGAGGCCCTGCGCGAGCACTGCGATCGCCTCCTGAAGCAGGCCGAGGCGCGCGTGGAGAAGCTGACGGTCGGCAGCGACGGCGCCCCGCGCGGCACCGAGCCCTTGGACCCCGAATAAGGCGGGTATCACCCAAGTTTTTGGTCCCGCCACAGAGCTTTCTGCCGCAGGCCCCCGGGAGGAATGCCCGGCTTCGGCCCTTCATCCGCCGCACGTTCGGCGCTAATGTGATGGTGACAAATGCGGATCGGGCACCTGGGCCCGGATTTGCGGGGAGCTGAGGGCTCCGACCACCGAAGGACAACGCTGCACCGTGAGTAAGACACCGCTCCTCGACACCATCGCGACCCCCGAGGATCTGCGCACGCACCCGGAATCTGCGCTTCGCCAGATCGCCGACGAGCTGCGCCATGAGACCATCGAGGCCGTGTCCGTGACCGGGGGCCACCTCGGCGCGGGCCTGGGCGTCGTCGAGCTGACGGTCGCGCTCCATTGGGTGTTCGACACGCCGCGCGACCGGCTGATTTGGGACGTCGGCCACCAGTCCTATCCGCACAAGATCCTCACCGGCCGCCGCGACCGCATCCGCACGCTGCGCCAGGGCGGCGGCCTGTCTGGGTTCACCAAGCGCGACGAAAGCGAATACGATCCGTTCGGCGCCGCGCATTCGTCCACCTCGATTTCCGCCGGCCTCGGCATGGCGGTCGCGCGCGATCTCAAGGGCGAGAGTAACAACGTCATCTGCGTGATCGGCGACGGCGCCATGAGCGCGGGCATGGCTTATGAGGCCATCAACAATGCGGGCGCCCGCGACGAGCGTCTGATCGTCGTCCTGAACGACAACGACATGTCGATCGCGCCGCCCACCGGCGCCTTCTCGTCCTACCTCGCGCGCGTCACGTCGAGCGGCGCCTACCTGCATCTGCGCGATTTCGCCAAGCAACTGGCCAAGCGCCTGCCCAAGAGCTGGGAGCGTCGCGCTGCGCGCATGGAGGAATACACCCGCCACCTCTGGCAGGGTGGCATGTGGTTCGAGGAACTCGGCTTCTACTACGTCGGGCCGATCGACGGGCACGACCTCAACCACCTGCTGCCGGTTCTCAAGAACGTGCGCGACACCAAGCAGGGGCCGATCCTCGTTCACGTCGTCACGCAGAAAGGCAAGGGCTACGCCCCGGCCGAGGCCTCCGACGACAAGTATCACGGCGTCGCGCGCTTCAATGTCGTGACGGGCGCCCAGGTGAAGCCGAAGCAGAATGCGCCAACCTTCACGCGCGTGTTCGCCGACAGCCTCATCGCCGAAGCGCGCAAGGACAAGCGCATCGTCGCCATCACGGCCGCCATGCCGGACGGTACGGGCCTCGATCTCTTCGGCAAGGAGTTTCCGGACCGCACCTTCGACGTCGGCATTGCCGAGCAGCACGCCGTTACGTTCGCTGCGGGACTCGCCTCCGAGGGGCTGAAGCCGTTCTGCGCGCTCTATTCCACGTTCCTGCAGCGCGCCTACGATCAGGTCGTGCATGACGTTGCCATCCAGCGCCTTCCCGTGCGCTTCGCAATCGATCGCGCGGGGCTCGTCGGCGCAGACGGGCCGACGCATGCCGGTTCGTTCGATCTCGCCTATCTCGGCTGCCTGCCCGACCTCGTCATCATGGCCGCCGCCGACGAGGCTGAGCTGATCCACATGGTCGCGACAGCCGCCGCCATCGACGACCGTCCGAGCGCGTTCCGTTATCCGCGCGGTGAGGGCATGGGCGTCGACCGGCCGGAAGAGGGCGTGCCGCTGGAGATCGGCAAGGGCCGCATCGTGCGCGAAGGAAATTCCGTCGCCATCCTCTCGCTCGGCTCGCGTCTGGGCGAAGCGATGAAGGCGGCCGATCAGCTCGGCGCGATGGGCCTTTCCACGACAGTCGCCGACGCCCGCTTCATGAAGCCGCTCGACCGCGATCTCGTCGCCCGTCTCGCCAAAGAGCACGAAGTTCTGGTGACCATCGAGGAGGGCTCGATCGGCGGCTTCGGCAGCCACGTCCTGCAGTATCTCGCCGAGGCCGGTCTCCTCGATCGCGGCCTCAAGGTGCGCACGATGGTGCTGCCCGACGTCTTTATCAATCACGATACGCCGGCCCGCATGTACGAGCAGGCTGGCCTGATGGGGCCCGATATCGTGAGCACGGCGCTCGCGGCGCTGGGGCGCGGCGCGGTCGCAAGCCGGGCATAGGGGGATCGAGAAAGCTATGAAGGGTGTAACGCGCGCCGCAGGCTTGGGGCTCGCAGCCCTTCTTGCGGGCTATTCTCGGTGCAAAGAACGGGCGAAGCGTTATTCGAGCGCAGCAATCACGGCGCCCGCGCACATGGCCGCTGCCGCCGCAGCAGCGGGCACGCCGTAGCGGCCACCGGCAACGCGCATTTCCGGCGACAACGAATGGTAGATGTCGCGGGCCAGGGGGCGAATGTGCCGCCGAAGCTCCGCCATTCCACGCCCCACATGTGTGAGGGCGATCGCATAGTCGTCGATGGCGATGGCTGTATCCGTTCGCGCCCATTGCCGCTTGTAGTCGTCCGCCGGCGCAAGCAGGTCGTAGCGCGCGAAGCCCTGATCGAAGCACCACGCGATCGTGCGCCGCATCTGCTCCTGCCCGGGACTGAAGGCGCTAAGCTTCGGATCGTAAGCTCCAAGGTAGGAGACATACGTCGATCGGTCGCCAAATCCGACTTCGATGGCAGCCAGTGATCCGCCCGCGCAAAGCGCCGTAACGATGGCCGCGCCCGAGCTGACGGTGCCGCGCAGAAGATTTTCCCAATGTCCGGAAGCAATGACTGGGCTCGAGATTCCGCGCTCGGCGAGCCAGGCGCGCTTCCACGCGACGGCCGTGTCGAATGCCGCCATGGCTTCGTTGCCCCGGAGCACGTCGAAGGAAAGAGGCCCCGCGGCGGCCTCCAATCGTTGTCGGCGCTGACGCCGGTTTCGTTGCGTTCTGCTCGAGAACGAAGCGTCGTAGGCCGCGAAGTTCGAATAGGCCTGAAGATCGATGTAGAGCGCGCTTTCGTTCGCCCTTTGCGACTGAGCGTGCTGGGTAAGCGCTTCAAACAGTCCACTGTCCGCACGCACCTTGCGCAACAACAGGACGTCGATGCCCTTCTCGGCCAGTTTTCCGCACAGCGGTGGCAACTCGTGCGCGGCCAGCGGCTTGCCGGCGACGTCCGTGTATTGCGCCAGAGGATGCACGAGCGGCACGGCGATACGCGCCCCCAGTCGGCGCTCGCGGCGCAGCGGCAGAAGCGTCTCCACGCGGCCCTGGCGCCGGACCATGACGACGAGCGGCTCCGCCCCGGCTTGCGTCGCGATGCATGCAGCCGCTTCGACAAGATCGAACCGTTCGAATACGCCAAGCCCACCGGATCGCGCACCCGCCTCGTTCCAAAGCGGATGGAGACGCGCGATGGCATCGAAGCCAGATGCGATCTCGATTTCGTCCATGACCGGGGAGATGTGCCTTCAACTCGACGGGCTGCTCAGACACCCACTATCGGTCATGAGCAGTGTGAATTGCGTTAAGGCAACTCTGTTGCGCATCGGTCAAGGAAGCTGAGCGATATCCCCGTCGGGCTTGACCCCGAGGAGGGGGGCAATCCGTGTGATGACCCGGCCGGCGGTCGGCGCCGCGTTGCGGCCGGCAAGCACCTCGCCGCCCGACTCTTCGTTGCCCTTGGGCTCGAAGATGAGGATCAGCACGAGATACTGAGGGTCATCCATCGGGAAGGCGGCCAGAAACGACGAAACCACCGACTTCTCTTGGTAGCCGCCGCGGCCGGGCATCTCTGCGGTGCCGGTCTTGCCGCCGACCCGGAAGCCCGGAACGTCGGCGCGCAGACCGGTGCCGCCACGCTCGCTCACGTTCCGCCTCAGGAGACCGCACATGCTCCGGCTCGTTTCCACGCTGACGACCCGCTCGCCGGCAGGCGCGTCGCTCCGCCTACGGAAGTAAGTGGGGGTGACCATCGTGCCGCCGTTGATGACGGCCGCCGCCGCTGCCGCGAACTGAATGGGGGCGACCGCGAGGCCGTGTCCATAGGCCACCGTGATTTGCTCGGCACGTCCGAACTGCTTCGGGAGCTGCGGCGCGGCGACAGGGCCAACCTCCGTCCGCATGTCACGCATCAGACCGAGCTTCGCGAGAAACGCCTTTTGTGCCTCGGGGCCTTCTGCGAGCGCCAGCATGCCCGAGCCGACGTTCGACGAGTGAATGAACACCTCAGAGACGGTCAGCGGACGTCCGGATGAATGCAGATCCTTGATCGTGTATTTTCCGGCCGTGAGCGGCTTCGTCACGTCGAGCACGGTGTCGAGCTTCGCCTTGCCGCTATCCAGCGCCATGGCCACGGTGAGTGTCTTGAAGATCGAGCCAAGCTCGTAGGTTCCGCCTTGGATTTTGTCGAGCCGGACGGGATCGAGAACTTCCGAGGCGCGGGCGGGATCCTGACCCGGCAGGGATGACGAGGCGAGTATCTCGCCCGTCCTCACATCCATGACCACGCCGGCCGCACCCTTCGACTCATAGCGCGTCATGGCTGACGTCAGCTCGTCCTCGAGCGTATGCTGCACACCGAGATCGATCGACAGGCGAACAGGCACCCCGGCGTTTGACGGCGCGCCGAGCGTGGGCTCCACACCGATCGTCTCGTCGATGGTCCGTTCGACGCCGCTTGCACCGCGATTGTCGACGTTGACCGATCCGAGGACATGACCCGCGAGACGTTCCAAGGGATAAGCGCGCCTCAGCTCCATGCGGAAATCGAAGCCGGGCAGGCCGAGATCGTGGATCTGCTGTGCAACCTTGGGAGCGATGCCGCGCCGTACCCAGACGAAGCGGCGGTCCCGGCTCGAAAGTAGACGGCGCAACTCACCCTGTTGAAGGTCCGGCAGCACGGGACCTAGACGCTCGGTCACGTCGTCGAGTCCCTGCACCTGCGAGGGGTCCGCGAAGAGTGACGGCATTTCGATGTCGGTCGCGAGAAGGCGTCCGCCACGATCGAGGATGTCGGGCCGCACATAGCTGCGGGCCATCGGTTCCGTGATGGCCGCGACCATTTCCGGGCCGGGACTTGCGGCCAGCCGGGCGAGCTGTCCGGCGACGCATGAAAACAGCACCGTCATGCCGAGCATGACGAGTCGTGTTCGCAGGGCAGCTGGTGACCGTTTGATCTCCCCCATCGAGAGATCGGAGTCGAAAGGGCGCCCCTCTGATTTGCGCTCGGCCCCGCCGCTCATCTTAGCCCCCGCATCCCCTTATCGAGAGATTGCTCCCGTGCGGATGTCGCCTCCGGGACCCTGATTGACGATCTGCTTGTCGGTGAGCGGAACGAGTCCCTGCGCGCGAGCGAGCGGTTCGATCCGGTCCGGCCGGCCAAGGTGGGCCCGCTCCGCCTTCAGCACCGCGATGTCCGAGCGTGCAATGTCGGCCTTGCGCTCCTGAGCGGCCACGCGCGCTTCGAGCTGCTTGGTGTCGTAGCTGAGGCCATAAAGGAGAAAGGCGCTCGAAATGGCCAGGAACGCGGCCGAAACGGTAAGCGGATGCATGACTTCGACCTCAAGGGCAAGGAACGACAGGATGACGCAATACGGGCATCGTTCCCATGTCACGCACGAGCTACCACGCGGGGGCGTCCGTTCGGATCCCCACACGCAGCCGCGCTGAGCGGGCTCTCGGGTTCGCGTCCGTTTCCTCTTTATTAGCTGTAAATCCGCGAGTGTTAACAATTCGGAAACTTGGGGCCGCGGATGGGCCAACCGGTCCCGGCATATGGCGTGACCCCCCCGCGGTCTTGCCGGAGCGCTCCTGCAGGAAGTGTTTGACGATCCGGTCCTCCAGCGAGTGGAAGGTCACGACGAGCAGGCGCCCGCCCGGCTTCAAGAGGCGCTCGGCGGCGGCCAAGCCGCGCTCCAGCTCCCCGAGCTCGTCGTTGACGTAGATGCGCAGCGCCTGAAAGGTCCGGGTTGCGGGATGCTTTTCGTCGCCGCGTGCGCGCCCCAGAACACGCTCCACAAGTTCGGCCAGTTGTTTCGTCGTCGTGAATGGCGCGTCGGCGCGCGCCTTGACGATCGTCCGCGCGATGGCGCGAGAACGCCGCTCTTCGCCGAACTCGTAGAGGACGTTGGCGAGATCTTCCTCGTCCATGGTATTGACGACATCGGCGGCCGAGGGACCGTCCTGCGACATGCGCATGTCGAGTGGCCCGTCACGCATGAACGAGAAGCCGCGCTCCGGATCGTCGAGCTGCATCGAGGAAACGCCGATGTCGAGCACGACGCCGTCCACCGCGTCCGCGCCATTGTCGCGCGCCGCGGTTTCCATGTCGCTGAATGTCGTGGGAACGAGCGTCAGGCGTCCGCTGAAGTCTTGGACAAGCTGCTGGCCGTTGGCAAACGCTGTGGGATCGCGCTCGATCGCGATCACGCGGCACGGGGCCGCTTCGAGAATGGCGCGGGTATAGCCTCCCGCGCCGAACGTTCCGTCAATGTAGGTTTCGCCGGCCGCTGGCTGCAGCGTCTCCAGCACTTCCGAGATGAGCACGGGAATGTGTGCCCGCACGTCCCGGTGCTCCGGTTCCCCGCCGGTGCTCCGAGGCGTCATTCCCGTGCCCCCTCGTCGCCACCGCCGTTGCGGTGGCCGCTCCCCGCGCCGAAAAGTTTTCTGTGCTCTTGAGCTTTTTCGCGGGCCCGTGCGCGCCGGTCCTCGAACGCGTCTGGAGCCCACATTTGAAACTTGTCGCCAAGGCCGACAAATGTGACGAGATCCTGAAGACCGGCGTGG
>VFQQ010003557.1_pt1 | contig 14907 bp, 15 predicted proteins | sample 3512341 | NCBI WGS metagenome assembly VFQQ01 (sample SAMN10412373, study PRJNA504923) | tailings metagenome | isolation source: Relicate 2 Philex TSF1 revegetated site | place: Philippines: Tuba, Benguet | collected 2017-08-29 | reverse complement strand
ACAGCTTGGAATTTCGTGAGGATAATGGGATACATAAATCAGCGTACGCTCAGTAGAAGTACAAATAGTATCTACTACGGTTTTGAAGTGCTCTACTGTGGCAAAATCTAAACCCTGACACGGCTCATCCAAAATAAGAAGGGGAGGATTTTTGACCAGTGCTCTCGCCAACAACACCAATCGCTGTTGACCTTTAGAAAGATTTTTAAAAAGCTTTTCCAACAAATCTGCCACTTGTAGCCACTCCGCCACGAGATGGGTTTGTTGGATTTGTTGTTCGGTCAGTTTACGAAAATAAACGCCCGTAGCATCAAAAAAACCTGAGGCAATGGTTTTAAAAACCGTCGTTTCTTGGGGAAAATAAAGGTGCAACTCCGGCGAAACATGGCCAATTTTACTTTTGACATCCCACATGGAGGCCCCGCCTCGCTTTTGGTCAAACAAATCATAATCATTGGCAAAACGCTGGGGATTGTCGGCGGTGAGGATACTGAGCAAAGTAGATTTGCCCGAACCGTTAGGCCCTACCAAAGCCCATTTCTCGCCTTTTTTCACCTTCCAGTTTACATGGTCTAATACTTTTTGGGAGCCATAAGTCACGTTGATATTTCGGAGATTTAGGGCATATTCGAAAGCTAAACTTTGAAGATTTAGAGTTGAGCTGCTTTGAAGTTGAGGGAGTCTGATTTCTGTGGCTTTAATCTCTTGTTTTTCAGAAGATTCTAGGTTTGAATTGTGCAGCCTCTGGGATTTTATTTTACCATGCTCTAATTCCAAAATATGCGTTACACTGTCGGGGATTTCGGATGTGGATGTTACAAAAATCACCAATACCCCCGCTTCCTTGAGTTGTTGTAAAGCACTTCGCAACACATTTCTAGAGTGCACATCAAGCCCCGCAAACGGATTATCTAAAAGCAGGATTTTGGGCATTTTTAGCAACGACCTACAAAGCATCATTCGGCGGGTTTCGCCATTGGAAAGCGTCACAAAAGGGCGTTCTAATAAATGATTTATAGAAAGTAGCTCCGTCAAGCGGAGCAATTCTAATTCACTTATTTCTGAAGGTGCTAATACGACCGACTGCTCATCGACCGTACCTACGGGTTTGAGTTGGTTGGTGAGCACTTCTCTTACTGATGGGGCTATTGCTGCTTCATTGCTATGAAAACGTTGCTGATAATACTGAGCAGCTGATTTTACAATTCGATTAAAGGAATAATCAGACGGCACCAACTCAGCTACTTTCGACAACAAAACAGCCCCATAATCATGCGTCATTTTGCCTCGCCATACGGGCCATTTTCCGGCCAAAACTTCAATTAGCGAAGACTTACCACTGCCATTAGGGCCTACGATAGCCCATTGCTCACCCGCCTTAAAAGTCAGCTCTAATTCTGAAAGCACCACTGTATCGTAGCGCCGTACAAAAGCATTTTGAAGAGAAATAAACATCAGTAACAACCTTGAAATTGAGAGCGTAAAATTAGACCAAATACTTGATTATATCTCGCTAACTCAGATTTCCAGTAGCGTTTTTACGTAAATTTTGCCTTCAGTAGATTAAAGGCTAAGGAATTCATTTGACCTACTTTTCTTCCTTTTTCCAACTATTTTATTTTTTATATTTGGAAAAATATTCGGCACGCATAATAAACCCTTGCCTTCTCTATGGAACCAATTTTTGCGACGGAACGCACTCTGAAACTGTTGCCCCAAATCAAAGCTTTTATCGAAAACGAGCTTTATCCCTTAGAAACACCTCATTTTTTAACCCATCATTTTTCGGCAGTGGAGCCTATCCTCCAGCAAAAACGGCAATTGGTAAAAAAAGCAGGTCTATGGGGGCTTCACTTGCCCAAAGAAGAGGGTGGCCTTGAACTTACTCTCTGCGAATTTGGACAAATCAGCGAAGTCTTAGCAAGTTCTCCTTTCGGACATTTTGTGTTTAATACCCAAGCGCCTGACATCGGCAATACCGAATTGATGCATAAGTACGCTCCCCACCACCTAAAAGAACGTTATCTAAAACCTCTCATGGAAGGCGAAATAAGGAGTTGTTTTAGCATGACAGAACCCGAATTTGCGGGTTCGAATCCTACCCGTATGGGGACTACGGCGGTCAAAGAAGGGAGTGATTATGTCATCAATGGCCATAAGTGGTTTACGAGTTCGGCCGATGGGGCGGCTTTTTCCGTAGTGATGGCCGTCACCAACCCTGACGCCGCTCCTCACAAACGGGCTAGTCAGATTTTGGTGCCTATGGATACCCCTGGCGTAACCCTCGTCAGAAATATTCCAATCATGGGTCATGCAGGAGATAGCTGGGCGAGTCATGCCGAAATGCTTTATGAAAACGTAAGAGTCCCTCAAAACAATCTTATCGGAACCGAAGGAAGTGGTTTTTTATTGGCACAAGAGCGTTTGGGACCCGGTCGGATTCACCACTGTATGCGTTTTATTGGAATAGCGGAGCGAAGTTTTGATTTGATGTGCCGCTATGCTGCCAAACGCGAACTCGAAGAAGGCAAAATGCTAGGCGATACCCAGTTTATCCAAGGGTTTATTGCCGAAAGTCGTGCCGAAATCGACGCAGCGCGACTCCTTGTTTTGCGCACGGCGCACAATATCGACTTGTCGGGGGCGGCATCGGTACGGGACGAAATTTCAATGATTAAGTTTTTTACGGCCAATATGATGCTCCGAGTTATTGACCGTGCTATTCAAACCCACGGAGGTTTGGGAATGACAAGCGATATTTTGCTTTCTTATTGGTACGCCCACGAGCGCGCTGCTCGTATCTACGACGGTGCCGACGAAGTACATAAGTCAGCCCTTGCCAGAAGTATTCTCAAAAATTATGGCTTAGACGTACGCCGAAAAGGATAAAAAAAGCCCAAGTATTTCAGGGATACTTGGGCTTTTTTGTAATATTTTCTATTTGATTCTAAAGGTAGCATTCATCCGATAGCTGTACTTGATTTTTTGATATTCAAGTGCGTCACCACCTTCAGGAGCGGCGTCAGCAGCCATTAGGCGTACGTTGTATTGGGCTTGTTTATACATCGGATATACACTTCCTTCTTCTACCTCATGAATTTCAAGGACTTCGCCCAGTTTTTCACCAATAGATTCTAGCAAATAGCCCGCTTTTTCTTTGGCAGCTTTAAGTGCGTTGATTTTCACTTGTTTGCGAAACTCCTCTTTCTTTGAATGTTCCACACGGCTCATGTTCACATACTCTACTCCACGGTCATCTACTTTGGTCATCAAGTCGTTGATGTTATTAGCATTTGAGAGCTTGAGTTGGAATTGTTTTGCTGCCAAAAAATGTTGAGGTTTCTTTTTACCCGTCCATTCGCGATAGCCCGTCACTCCACTCACCGATAGGTTTTCTTTGGGAAGGCCTGCACTTTTGACGGCATCTATAAGCTGCTTCTCAAGCACTTCTAGTGCCACTTTATCTTTCTGATTTTTTTCGTCTTTAAAATACTCTTTCAGCGAAATCGTAAAATAAAGCTCATCAGGTACGATTTCAAGTTCGGCGGTGCCAGTTACTTCAATTTTTTTGATAGGTTCTTTTTCCACGGCTGTAGTAGTTTGAGCAAAAATAGAAGTGCTGTATGCAATCAATAAAGCACTTAATACGAATCGTTTCATGGTAATTATAAAATTTGTTTGTGCGTTTTCAACGAAAAAGTCAGTACAAATCGTGCCTTTCTTTTGTTAATGATTCCTAACGCTTCAAAATAATCTTCGCCGTTTTTTGGGTTTCACCGGCCATCAGACGTGCATAATATACGCCATCACTTAAAAACTGTCCATTGAATTTTACGGAATAAGTACCCGCTTGCTGTGGTTGGTTGACAACCAACGCCCCCACGCGTGTTCCTCGGGTATCATACACATACAGAGACACTTCTGCGGCGGCGGGTAAACGATACCGAATACCTATTTGTTGACTAAACGGATTGGGGAATATTTGCAAAAACTCATCTTGAGTTTCACTTTCTTGAGAAGCCGCAGCAACAGTTTCTTTTTCATCAGTAGTTGCAAGTTCTTCGGGTTCTTCGGTGGTCTCATCTTCATCCATAGCTGCGGCCGTTACCGACTCCATAGGTGCTTCGGTTTCGGTAGGTACTTGTAGTTGAGTGGCTATGGGAAGAATTGGTTTTTGTGGTTCTTCTTCTATCTCTACTTCCCGCTGCCCTGTCATAATACTAACTACCTCTGTGGGAGGGCTTTCGTTGTGAAGGCGATTAAACGCACTTACCGTATAATTATACTTAGTGCGGGGTTTGACATTTTTATCAACAAAACTAAATGATGTTTTTCCTTCTTCTCTCACCACAATGCTCCGAATCGCCTGTGCTGTTCGGAGGTCAATGGAGGCTTGATTAGCACTACGATAAATCACAAAATAGCGCGCTTTATCGCGTTCGGAGTTGGTATTATAAGGATAAGACCACTGCACTGTCACAGTATTGTTGTCATTGAGGGAAGTGGTTAATTCTTCTGGTTTAGGTGGAGGAGCCGTATTTTTCCAAGGCATAGTCGGCACAAGCGCAGGCGCTTGGTACACATCTTCGCACAAGGCATCACAAAACCGATTGGGGTTGTTGCGGAGGATTTTGGCACTAAACAAAATACTACCGTGCACATTCTGAAATGTCCGATTGTATTTGATTTGGTTGGGTACTTCTTGGGGACGGCGCCAATTGGCATCGGTATTGACTTTATACACACCTTGACCAATGTACAAATGTTGATCTGAAACATTATCGTTCCACCAAGGTACGATATGGGTATAGTTGGCGGAGGTATTGCCCATACTCCAGTATACTTGAGGTGCAATATAATCTACCCATCCTTCTTGAATCCACTTACGAGAATCGGAGAAATTGCCCGAATATGCTTCAAAACCGCGAGAATTAGACCCCTCGGCTGAGCTAGTGCGATTACGCCAGATTCCAAAGGGTGACACTCCAAACTTCACCCATGGCTTGACCTGCTGAATACTATCCGCTACGGTTTTGATGAGCAAGTTGATATTGTCACGACGCCAATCGGCCTTATCAGTAAAACCACGATTGTATTCTTCAAACGTAGCATCATCTTTGAGTTTGAGACCCGCTTGAGGATATGGGTAAAAATAATCATCAAAGTGAATACCATCTATGTCATAGCGACGCACCACATCCATCACGACTTTCGTCACAAACGACCGTACTTCTGGACGCCCCGGATCGAGGATACGTAACGGCCCATACGACAACAATACATCAGGGCGGGTTTTTGCGACGTGATTGGGCGCAATTGACGCTCTCCTAATGTCCGTAACTGCACGGTAGGGGTTCATCCAAGCGTGGATTTCGATGTTGCGCTTACGACATTCTTGAATGGCAAATGCAAGTGGGTCATAGCCTGGAGAGCGTCCTTGCTGCCCCGTGAGCCACTCCGACCACGGCTCTAACTTACTTTCATAGACGGCGTCGCAGGCGTTGCGAATCTGAAAAAAAACGGCATTGAGGCCTCGTCGCTGAATCATATCCAACAAGTCACGCAGTTCTTGCTGCTGCTGAGCAGCGGGGAGACCTTTGGCCGAGGGCCAATCTACATTCCCAACATTGGCAATCCATACCCCTCTAAATTCTCTTTTAGGCTGGGCCCATAAAGAGAAACTTACCAAAAACAGAAGTAAAATCTTTTTCAACGGCATCGGTTCAACGTTCATACTGCACCTTTCCTCAGATTTTCTAAGAAATGAGTAACCCTTATTCTTTAGCAAAAATCGTACAAAAGTAACGTCCATCTTCTAAAATATAATACGTGGTTGATAACAAACCTCTTTGAATAAGTTTTCTGAGAGGCTAATTTTCTATAAAACACTGTTTATGTTAGTATTCGCAAAAAACCTGAAAACATCATCTAAAGCGCAAAAACAACGAAATGTTAGAAGAATTCTGAATGGGTAGCATTATTTTTGGCTTAGATATTTTAAACACAATGTTCTATGGCTCAAAAAAACAAAACCACCGAACTCAAAAAGTATCTTGCCGAGATGAATGAGGAGACACTTCGCACAGAAATCTTGAAATTGTACCAAAAACTGCCACAAGTGAAGGATTACTATAACCAAGATTTGATGAGTGAAGCAGAGCGGCAGGCGATGTTGGACACTTATAAAAAGAAAGTATATCGACAATTTTGGACACCTTCTGGCAACCCCAAAGACCCAAACAACGCCCAAATCAAGGCATTGGTGTCAGAATTTGAGAAAGTAGCCGCTTTTCCTTACGATGTTATTGACCTGTTACTTTATAGGGTAGAACTCACTACCGAACATGCCAATGAATTTGGTGGAGCCGCTGATGCCAACTATAATGCCTCAACGACGATGTTTAAAAAGGCAATGAAGCTCATTCAGGCGAACGGCTATTTAAACTATTTCCAGGAGAGAATAGAAGCCCTTTTCCAGTTCGACAATCTTGATTACTGGTACATTATGGATTTGGAGAGTGTGTATGAGGAGCTGAAGGGGGGAAATTAGTACTCATTGACCCAAAAGTCCCAAATCTGGAACATTTCGAGGGTTTCGTCGTCGGCTTCTATGTTGCTGAGTTTGGAGTATTCAATCGGGACAAGATAATTTCCTTGCTCCATTTTGAGTTGGAAATCAGTGTCGGTAAAACCTTCTGCATCGCTGTGCAAACCGACGACTTTTATCCGTTTTACTTCTACATCACCGCTTTTCTTTTTGAGTTGGGCAGTAGCATAAAATGGAAAAATGAGTATTTCGTCAAAAGTGCAGTACCATCCCGAGCTCATTTCGTACTCGTCGTAGGCATCTACGATGATTTCGTAATCAATTTTTTGGCGGATTTCTTCGGGGGTAAGCATGACTAGATAGTTTCTTATTCAAACAATTGTTTGATGATTTTAGTTAGCGTCTCTTTTTTGATACTGCTTTCTTCCGATTTGTCAAATATCATGATTAAAAAGACATCAGTGCCTTCTTCTGTTTCATTGACTAAATAGGTAATCACTCTGAATCCACCACTTTTTCCTCCTCCTTTGCTTTTGCTTCCTAATCTGATTTTGTAAAGCCCTGACTCTAAAGGGGTACCTATTGTAGGCGTTATTTCCAACTCTTCAGTCAATTCTTTCATCTCCTGTTCAAGCGTTAAAAACTTCTTTTTAAGACGCTTAAATTTGCTTTCAAATAATTCAGTGGGGATAACCTGATTAGCCATTTAATAAATCCCTCATGTTTTTTTTAGGCATTTTACCCTCTTTTATCAGTTTTACCTGCTTTAAGCTCTCCTCAATCTCCTGCATAAGCGTGAGGGGTTGCTCTTGATTATCTTCATTGATAATCAGTGCTTTGAGTTCTTCTCTAACACGTTTGGGAAGAACTTTGTATTGTTCATAAATAATTTGTGCAGTGCTCATGGTTTGTCTGTTTTAGCTAAACAAAGATAATGGGATTTCTTCTAAATTTTTCCTGAGTACATTACTCCTCCCAACCTTTGGGAGCTAAATCAAAATACGTGGGATAGCCGATGTGCTGACAAATCATTTCGGCCAACGAATCCAAATCATCGGAGGTTTCTAACTCGGCGTAATCATGGTCGAAAAAACTCATAAAGACAATTCGCTCAAGTCGGAAAGTACGTTTTGCTTCATTGAGTAATACAAACCGCACATAATCAATGTATTGTTTAAAACTATCCACCTGTGAACCTACCCACCCTTGACGGGTTTCTTCGGCGGTGGGGTTTTCGTGTTCACCCGATATAGAACTAAACTGAGAAATATAAATGGTAATGGTATTTCCGTCGGCGGCTACGATAAAATCCTTGACATTCGACAGGTTGTGCATCGCATCTTCGACCACTTGCCGCTCAGATACCGTAATTTTACAAAGCACTCTTTTACGAAATACCACACGAGCATCCGACGGATATTCATAAAACTCAAAACCGTTCGGCATTTCTTCCAACAAATCCTTCGTTTTTGGGTCTTTGGTAATGTAGTACCGCGTTCCGCCCTTGGCGGTAGTGCTTGCTTTGATATAAACGGTATCGCCTTGGCGATTGGTGTGGGAGAGGTAGGAGGTCATGGAGGCTTTTGTTGAGCTTATTTTAAACGCACTTCTGAGGCTTTGTAGTTGCCATGTTTATCTAAAGAAGGTTTCCCTTTCTCAAAATACACTTTGAACATTACATCTTTGTCTTGTTTCAAGTTTTCAAATTCATGTTGGGGATTCACCCTACTTTTGTGGAAAGCTAAATCTTGGTCTAAATCACTCTCAATAAAACCAACTTCAAAATGTATTCTTTTAATCTTACCCATATACTCTTTCCCTTCTTGTGGTTTAATCTTAGCAGGTGTTTGAGCCTTGGCTACTGAGGTTGCCTTTTGAGTATCTGGCAATTCAATTTTTCCTAATACTTTTAAACCTGATAACTTTTCAGACTGAGGAGGGTTCACTTGAAGTTTATCTACAACATCTTTAGGGAGTAAGTCTGCCAGAGTTGATTGAGAAAATGATTTTTGCTCAACATTTAGATTATTATTTACTGGTATCTCTTTACGCAATTTAGAAAATTGTGCCCTGAAATGTTGTTCTGAATTATTCACTCCATAGTCACATATTTGAGCAGCCAACGAATAGTTGTTTGTATGTATGCACAAATCAGCCAAATGTCTCAGTCCTGTTTCAGCATTAGCTCTCATACCCTTGTTTGAGAATTTTATATTGCGCATTTCATCAAAAAACTTTTCGCCATATCTCCGAATCACTTCCTCTGAACGTTTTATATTCACAGCAATATCATTAGAGTTTTCTAATTCTTTCTTTAATTGACTACGTTTTCTAGTTATTAAAAGACCTATTAGCTCACTATGCTCTTCTTTGGATAATTTATTTTCATCTATTAAAAAACGAGACAAAAGCTCAATAGATTTGTCAAGATTACCTTCTTCAACACAGACTAATGAATATAACTTGATAAAAGCAATATTAGAGTTAAAAACTCTTTCATAATTTTGGAGTTCTTTGAAAGCTAAATCAGAACTGCCAAGATTTATTCTGTAATAATTAACTAATTCAATAAGAGCTCTTAACTTTAAATCATTACTTGAAGATTCTCGATTGATAATTTGCCTAAATCCTCTTTTGATTTCTTCTAATGATTTACTTAATTCTTTGTTTTCTTTTGCTGCTGCAAGTAAGGCTTCGTCTGTATCATATAGATTTTTCTTATTCACTTGTTGTACTCTTTGATTAACACCACCCTTATAGCCAGCATCACTTCTTTCTTGGAAGGCAGTTTTCATTCCTCTCAAAATGTCTTTATCCCATATTTTGAAAAGCTTATCATCAATTTCTTCGATAACCCGAAGTTTTTGTAATTCAGAAATAGCAGTTGTAAAACGGTCTTCATTATCTTCTGCCCAAATAACAGCATATTTTACCTTATCATAAGGTGCTATTAAATCGTCTTCATATTCTAATTGCCCCATAACGACAAAAATGTCTTTCGCATCTGAGGTAAAGTAATCGTAATAACGACCATAAAAAAAGTCATTTAAGGCTGAAGATTTGGCATTTTTAAAGTGAGATATAACTTTTTGTAAATCTCCAACTTGTTGTTGAATAACAGCAAACTGCCAAATACGCAAAGGCTTCCCTTGGGTTATTTGACGTAAAATTTCCTTGTGAGGTATAAGTTCTTGTTTTAATTTCTCTTTATCTATTCTGGGAGAGTTCCATGAAGATACTTCTGACAGGAATAAAACTGTGTCTTCATTGTTCAGCTCGTTAAAGATAATATCATCTGTTCCTATTCTTATTGTAGCTCTTGTTGTAATTATAACCTTATGGTTTTGTGGTTTTAGTTTTTTTATGAAGTCATTAATTTTATGTTGGTCATCTTTTTCAAAGGTTTCAAAATCGTCAATAATGATTAAAATTCGTCCATGCGTGTAATTAATAATTGGTTCTTCGTCAAAAATTGCTTTATCAGATTCCGTAAGAACTTGGTTAATTCCAACGATGAGGTCTTCATAGGTTGTAACCCTTTCAGACTTGTCAATAGTCTGGTTTTCATCTTGATAGATGTTATAAAATCTATCCTTATTTGAAAGAAAAATGATACAATTAAAAACTTTTTCAGACTGCTCGGCTAACTCCAATACAATATTCTGTATAGTAGCAGTTTTGCCTACTCCTCCATGTCCCCACATATTAGCACATACGGAATTACCAGAAGTTGCTCCTGATAAGAAATCCACTATTTTCTGCCTATTTTCGCCAATGTTTATGTATGTATGTTCACTATAATTGGGTGTAAATCTATTTAATATGGTCTTGTTTTTACTCACAACAATACGCTTGCTAATATTGGTATATTCTTGGTACAATTTGGCAAGTTTATCCCAATCTAAAGCAATCTGGCCTGTTTTAATCAAGCGATTATATTTAGCACTCCCTGATGACTTTTGGACAACTGATTGTAATATATAAAACTCACCCTCATCAGTTGTATGGACAAATGGAGTAAGGTCAAAGTATTTTGGAGTGATTTGACCTTCAATAAGAATCAAAGCATATGTATGTCCTAATTCAAATGTGAATTGTTTTTCGGGACAAGTCCAAATTTCGGACTCCCCTATTGGTAAAAATCTTTTACCAACAAAAAGACCTTCTCTCTTTTTTAAAACTAAAATAAAATCAATACCCTCTTTAAAGAATAGAGTTCGTGACTTTTCAATGTTATCTGCAATAGTTTTAATTTCTTGTAGGTAATTAGATATTCCATCTTCGTATGTAAAAGCATGACCATCACTATCAATTCTAAGGGTATTGTATTGCTCCAGTTGCTTTAACAATGTTGAAAACTCTTCTTCTGTATCCAGTTCTTTGATTAATCCGATTACTCTACCTAACATCAACTGCTCCAACTTTTCTAAGGATGTTTTCTTTTTGATGTTGGAAAGTTTAGAGAAGTTTTTATTCCACAAGTAACCCAAAATGAGATAGAAAAAATACTCAATCTTAGCTTTATGGTGCATTTTGACTTCTTGAGGAGGACCTCCTAAAATTTCCAATTCTTGGATTTTTTTATCAATTTTTTTCTGAATGAAGTTCATTTATTTATGTAAGTTTAATTTTTTTAATTGAATTTCTTTAAACTGAGTGGTCATGGAAGCTGATTTAATTGAACCTAAACTACGCTTCATAAATCAATCGCTTCTCCTTATCAATAGCAGGTTTAATATACGGCGATAAGCCTTCGCTGGCTACCAAATCTACTGTCCGTGAAAGCAATTCTTCTAAGGCTTCTATGATTTTGATGTATTCAATCATGCCCACTGTCTTGGTGCTATCTAATTCTACCAAAATATCAATATCGCTGGTGGGAGTAAGTTCTTGCCGTACCACCGAGCTAAACAAATAGGTTTTTTTTATGGGCTTGTCTTTCCAAAAGCCTTTGAGTTTTGCTGTTATACTTTTTACAGTTTCCATTTGTTATTATTTAAGCCACACCTTTTGAGACTAACTTATTGGATTAAAAAGCTTTATACCTTCTATTTTTTCAAAATCGGCAATATTATTAGTGTTGAGTTCGGCGTTGTAAAGCAGTGCAGTAGCAGCTATCAGCGCGTCGCCAAGGGAGTATTTGCGCTGTTGTTTTAGCGAAACCGCAATGTCTATTACATTTTGGGCAACAGGTAATAGAGTTACAACCTCAAAAACACTCTCAAAAAAACGCCGCTCTTCTTCGGTTAATTTATGGTAACCCAACGTTTCGGCTTTTGAAATAACAGATATGCAGACATCTTCCGAAAGCAGTAAAGGTCGTAAATACGCAAATTCATCTTTTGCTGCGTAAATAATGATGTTAGAATCAATTAATTTCATTCGGCTCTAAAAGGTAGTTTTCTGTCTTGGCGAGCCAATTCTACGTGTTTTTGCATTTGGGCAGCATCCAACGTATTAGCTCCGCGCATGATAATTTCTTTCGCACGTTCACGTTTTGTTGCTTCATCGGCTTCCACCTTAAAAGGCACCTGTAAACGATTGAGCAACTCAATGAGCCATTTTGCTTCGGCTTCGTTGGGTAGGTTGATGGTTATCTGTGTCATAGCTCTCTTATTTTTACCCAAATATACATTTTTTCACTACGCCGCGTGGCGATGCGCCCCGTTAGTGAAAAGTTCGCGTTTCGCCCGCGTGATACCCGTGTAAAGAAAGCGTAAGTCCAACTCTATCATCTTCGTATTCATAATCACCGTGTCCCACTCGCTGCCCTGTGCTTTGTGTACGGTGAGGGCGTGGCCGTAGTTGAGCTGCAACGCACTTAGGTAACGGCTCTCGCGGACGTCTTTACTTTCCCGAAACGCCTTGTTTTCACGCATTTCAGAAGCGTAAAGAGCTTTGAGCTGTTCCTTGGTTAGTTTGCTAATCAAGGAATTTCCCAAGACTAACGACAGGATGCTAAACTCTTTGTTATGTTCGTCTTTGAAGGCGATTTCAGCCTCGAAAAATTCCAAATCGGCTACACGATGACGTTTGGTGTCAACGGCTTTTACTACACCTACCTCACCATTGGCTATGTAATGTTGGCCAATGTGCGTTTGGGTAAGAACGACGGTATCGTTCGTTGCCAAGCTCCCCGTTAAGCCTAATTCTTTACGAATCAGAGCGTTGCATTTGTCGCGGTAGCTGTTGCTAAGTGACAAAATTGCTACGCGTTCGTGTTGGCCTTGCTCGAAGCGTTCCAAGTAGAGGCGTACAGCCTCTTGATCGCCTCGGTAAAGTTGACCGATGTAGTTTGGCATCACCAACCGCCGTGTTTCCATGCTTTGGCGGAGTTGGTGAGCGACCTGCAAAATAGGAGAGCCATTGGCTTGACGTTTTACCTCTGACAATTCTACGGAGCTTCCGCGTAGCCCGTAGCGTTGTTGTAGGTGTGAGGCAAGGAGCGCAGGTGCCTCTTCGTGAGCGCCGTAACCCACGGGAGGTAATTGGTAGGCGTCGCCCACAAAAATGATTTTGTTTTGCGCGTGCCCTTGTCGTACAAAGTCCACAAAATCAGCCAACAATGGATTGGAAGCCACAAAATCCCCCGAAGCATCAAGTCGGTCGCTAACCATGGAGCTTTCGTCGGCAATAAATACCTGTGACGTCGTACAGTCATTTGTGCGACGCACTAGACGAACGACGGCCTGTTCTACGTCCGTTTGAGGAGTGTAAAAACAGCTGTGCATGGTGCGAGCAGGAAGCCCCATTTTACGACCCAGGTTTTTGGCAGCACGTCCTGTCGGCCCAAGAGGTACTGGAACAATACTTTTACTGGCCAAATACTGCGTAACGGCGCTCATAATACTTGTCTTACCCGTTCCCGCAGCTCCTCTAACAATCAAAAAATGATCGTCGCTGCTGAGAAATGCCTCAATGCGGTGAAGCGCATTAGCTTGCTCGGCAGTAGGAGTAAAAGGAAGGAAAGAAAGTAAAGTAGTCATAGCAGTGGGTGGCTTTTGGTTTGAAGCCGTTGCAAAGATTAGGTGGTCAATTACCATTTTGTTAGATTTGATAAAAAGTTACCAGCAATGAAAAAAGGCAGAGAAAGCGACGGCAAGCGTTTGAAAAGGATTCTAAGACTACATCAGTTGCTGAGAAGTGGCGATTCTTTTTCGACTGAGCAGTTACAAGAAGCGTATTTTGACGTAACCCAAGAACGGGTAGAGTTAAAAACGTTGCAAAATGACATGCGGTTTATGAGGAAAGAGCTGCACGCACCTCTGCCCGAAAAAGCCAATAAGCATGATGGGTATTATTATAATCCTAAAGAAAGCTATTCCATTTTAGAAGCCTTGGACGATAGCTATTTTGGAACGCTGAATGAAGCTATTGCGCTGCTACGTCAAGCCTCAAAATCAAAGGAATTTGTGGGGTTGGAAGACATTTTATTGCGGTTAGAGCAACGGATTTCAGTGACGGAAGCTGAAAAAAGCACGACTATCGAATTCGAAGATGTGGAGCTGAAAGGAAAAGAACTACTTCCCAAAATCCACCAAACGATTCAAAAAGAGCATTTTTTGAGGATACGCTACGCGCCTTTTAATCAACCAGCGTATGAAAGGCACTTATTTCCGTTACTCTTGAAGGAATACAACAAGCGTTGGTTTTTGATTGGGTGGGAAAACGGCAAAGCATCGCCTCAAACCCTAGCGATAGATCGCATAGATTCATTACGTGAAAGTCAGTTTGATAGTTTTGCCTTTGATAGAAAGGCCAACTGGAAACGTCAGTTTGAGGATATGATAGGAGTGACGTTTGAAGGTGCTTTGGAGACGGTTATTTTACGTTTTTCCGCCAATCGGTTTCCTTATGTTGAAACCAAAAAATTGCATAAAAGTCAGAAAGTGCTTGAAAATCAACTCTGTACTATTTCATTGCACATTTATACCAACCGCGAGTTGAAAGCCAAAATTCTTGAATACGGTGCTGATGTGGAAGTGCTGGCTCCTGATTCGTTACGGAAAGAAATAGCCGAGACCCTTCTCAGAGCCTCGGCGTGGTATGAATCAATTTAAAAAGTCTCATGCGGCACTAATCAGAATCTTTGTGTTTTCTTCGCGATTAGCAGCAAAAGCTAATGAAGCTAAAATGTCATCTTGGGTAAGTTGTGGGAAATCTTCAATGATTGCTTCGTGAGTCATTCCACTAGCTAACCAGCCCAAAATGTCCCAAACAGCAATGCGAGTACCTTTGATGCAGGGCTTGCCAAACCGAATTTCGGGATTGATACTAAGTGATGATGCAAAAATAGACTTTCCAAGTTTCAGGCTTATACTATTGATAATCAGAGGATTTATAAACTTGGAAAGTCTCGA
>VFQQ010003555.1_pt1 | contig 14909 bp, 13 predicted proteins | sample 3512341 | NCBI WGS metagenome assembly VFQQ01 (sample SAMN10412373, study PRJNA504923) | tailings metagenome | isolation source: Relicate 2 Philex TSF1 revegetated site | place: Philippines: Tuba, Benguet | collected 2017-08-29 | reverse complement strand
TGGCAGGCCGTGCACGCCGGGTCGTGGCGCGATCGGTGGAGTGGCCGACTCACACTGGCCGTGTACTCCATTCCGGAGTTCTGGCTGGCCTTCCTGCTCATCATGCTCGGACACCGTGCGTTGGGCCTGCCGGCCGTGGGCATGATCGACGACACCTACGTGTACATGCCTCCGTGGGACCGCATGCTCGATCGTCTCCGGCACCTCGTTCTGCCGGTCACGACCGTTACACTCGTGGGGGTCGGCATCTTTTCGCGCTATCAGCGCAGCAGTCTGCACGACGTACTGCAGCAACCCTTTGTACGAACCGCGCTCGCGGGTGGCCTGCCGGCACGGCGTGTGTACTGGCTCGCATGGCGCGCGGCCCTGCTGCCGGTGCTCACCGTGGCCGGCCTGGTACTGCCGGCGTTTGTGGCCGGCGTGGTCGTCATCGAGCAGGTCTTCCTCTGGCCTGGCCTTGGACACACCATGCTCATGGCCGTCGCTGCACGCGACGCCGATGTCGTGACCGGCTGCGTGATCGTGGGCAGCAGCATCACGGTGCTTGGCGCCATGTGCACCGACGTTCTGCGGCGGCTGGTCGACCCACGGCTCGCGGAACAGGAGACAGCGTCCATCAGTGCGCCGCAGCCGGTGGTGCCGCGATGACACGTCGGGCCGCCCTCATGCTGGTGTGCCTGCTGGCCCTCCTGCCGCTGGCCGCGCCATGGCTCTCGCCTTTCGATCCGGAACGCCAGCTCGATATCGTTGCGCTGCGGAGTGTACCGCCATCCACCACGCACTGGTTCGGCACCGACAGCTACTCACGGGATGTGCTCAGTCGGGTGCTGCATGGCAGCCGGGTGTCCATGAGTATCGCCTTTGCGGCCGTGGCCATCTTGCTGATGCTGGGCACAGTCTACGGCGCGGCAACGGCGCTGGCACCACGCCCGGTGTCTGTCATGCTGCGCCGGGCGCTCGATCTCTGTCTGTCCATCCCGCGCATTCTGGTGCTGCTGGCGCTGTCGGCCTTTGTGGGACCGCTGGCCCTGTGGCAATTGGTGTTGCTCGTTGGTGTGACCGGATGGTTTGCCGTGGCACGACAGGTCGCCGAGTCACTCGACGCGCTGCTCACCGAAGACTTCTCACTCGCCGCGCGCGCGCTCGGCGTGCGCACGCCGCGCCTGGTGCTGCGGCATCTGCTGCCCCATCTGCTGCCGGTGCTGGCGGTCTCCGCCACCTTCGCGGTGGCGTCCACCATCGCACTCGAAACCACACTCAGCTTTCTCGGTCTGGGGGTGCAGCCTCCCACCGCCAGTTGGGGCTCCATCATGCGAGACGGGACCACGGCAATGACCAGCGAATGGTGGATGACACTCTTCCCCGGTCTCGCAACCATTGGTGTCACCATGGCCTGCAACGCTCTGGGTGACGCCTTGCGAGGGCCTCGCCCCTCGCCGCAGCTTGCGTCGTGATGTCCCCCTACGCCTCTCCGCCACTGCTGGACGTACAGTCGCTCTCGGTTGAACTGCCGGTGGCGGGCGTGCCGGTGCGTGCGGTCGACGATTTGTCGTTCACGGTGGCGCGAGGCGAAACCGTGTGCCTCGTTGGCGAGTCCGGCAGCGGCAAGTCACTCACGGCCCTGTCGCTGCTGCGTCTCGTGCCGGCCCCCGGACGCATCGCACGCAGCAGCCGCATCGTGTTTGATGGCGAAGACGTACTCGGTCTGGCACCCGAGCCGCTGCGGCGCATGCGCGGACAACGCATCGCCATGGTGTTTCAGGAGCCCATGACGGCGCTCAATCCCGTGCGGCGCGTGGGCAGTCAGATTGCCGAGGTGGTGCGCGCACACACGGCCCGTACTGCAGCCGAGGCCTGGGATGACGCGATTCGCATGCTGCAGGCCGTTGGCATCGCCGATGCCGCCACGCGCGCGCGGCAATATCCGCACGAACTCTCCGGGGGCATGCGGCAGCGTGTCATGCTGGCCATGGCGCTCGTTCTGCGGCCGGAACTGCTCATCGCCGACGAACCCACCACGGCACTCGATGTCACCATTCAGGCCCAGATGCTGGACCTCTTGCGCGCGCAGCGCGAAGCCACGCAGATGGCCGTGCTGCTCATTACGCATGATCTGGGTGTGGTGGCCGAGATGGCATCGCGGGTGCTGGTGATGTACGGCGGTCGTCTGGTGGAAGAGGCGCCTGTGGATGCGCTGTTCTCGCGGCCAGCGCACCCATACACCAGGGGACTGCTCGCAGCCGTACCCGGCATCCGCCAGGACGAAGACAACCCGGGCTCTGGAGACACACCACCGCGCCTCGCCACCATCGCGGGCACGGTCCCCGCCCTCGGCGCCTTCCCCACGGGCTGTGCGTTCCGTGATCGCTGTCCGGTGGCGATGGACGAATGCGCCCGTGACGTACCCGCCCTGCATCAAGTCGGACCAGCACACCGCGCGCGCTGTCATCTCGTGCGCGAACAACACGCCGCCACGCACGTTGCGGGTCCCTCGCACGCCCCCGACACGGCACACGCATGACGCCGCTGCTCTCGGTGCGAAACCTCACGAAACATTTCCCGATGCGGCGTGGCCTGTTGCAGCGGGCCGTCGGACAGCTGCGTGCGGTCGACGGCGTGTCGTTCGACATTGCGCGCGGCGAGACCTTGGCGCTCGTTGGTGAAAGTGGCAGCGGCAAGACCACCACCGGTCGCGCCATTCTGCGGCTGGTGGAACCCACGTCGGGCAGTGTGCACGTCAACGGTACCGACTTCGGCGCGCTGCGTGGCGAAGCCCTGCGTCGCATGCGTCGACACCTGCAGATCATCTTTCAGGATCCCTACGGCTCGCTCAACCCGCGCCTCAGCGTCGGTGAATCCATCCGCGAAGGGTTGGTGGTGCACGAACTGGCCAAGGGAACGGCCGCCGACGAACGTGTCGCGGCCGTCCTGCAGGAAGTCGGTCTGCAGCCCGACATGGCCACGCGCTATCCGCACGAGTTCTCCGGCGGCCAGCGTCAGCGCATCGGCATTGCCAGGGCGCTGGCGGTCGAGCCGGATTTCATCGTCTGCGACGAACCGGTGTCGGCGCTCGACGTGAGTGTGCAGGCCCAGATCGTCAACCTGCTGCGCGACCTGCAGCGCGCGCGTGGACTCGCGTACCTGTTCATCGCGCACGATCTGGCCGTGGTGTCTCACATGGCCGACCGGGTGGCGGTGATGTATCTGGGCCGGGTTGTGGAACTGGCCCCACGGCGGCCCCTGTTCGCGACGCCCCTGCATCCCTACACGGGTGCGCTGCTTTCAGCGGTTCCGGTCCCGGTTCCCGGAGCCGTGCGCAGTCGTATACTTCTTGCGGGTGAACCACCGTCGCCGGCCAATCCGCCGTCGGGCTGCGTGTTTCACCCGCGCTGTTCCCACCCGCGCAAGAACGCGATCTGCACGCAGATCGCGCCGCCGCTCGAGGAAAAGGCCCCCGGGCACCTCGTGGCCTGTCACCACGCTTCCCTCCCTCCCAACCCTGCCTCGTGAGCTCCATCGCCCCGACCCAGGACCGATCCTTCTTCGGTCACCCCAAGGGTCTCGGTCTGCTTTTCGCCACCGAGATGTGGGAGCGCTTTTCGTTCTACGGACTGCGCCCGCTGCTCATTCTCTTCATGGCCGCCGCCCTCAACGACGGCGGCTTCGGCTTTGAGCGCCCGCAGGCCTCGGCCATCGTCGGCATCTACGCCGCTTCTGTGTATCTGGCGTCACTGCCGGGTGGATGGATCGCCGATCGCTGGCTCGGCCTGCGCCGGGCCATCCTGACCGGCGCCGTGCTCATCACCAGCGGTCACCTCGCCATCGGCGTGTCGGGGTTTGCCGGTGAAGGCGTGGGCAAGCCGTTCTTCTTTCTCGGGCTCATTCTCATTGTGCTGGGCACGGGCCTGCTCAAGCCCAACATCTCCGCCATTGTCGGCGACTTGTATCCGGAAGGTGGTGCACGTCGTGATGCCGGCTTCTCCATTTTTTACATGGGCATCAACACCGGTGCCTTCATTGGTCAGTTGGTCACCGGATATCTCGGCGAACGCGTAAGCTGGCACTGGGGATTTGGCGCGGCGGGTGTGGGCATGGCCTTTGGCCTGCTCAGTTTCTGGCTGGGCGCGCGCCGGTTGCTTGGCACCATTGGCGAAGACATTGTGCGCGATCCGAACGCTGCGGTGCAGGCCGTGCGCGAACGCAGAGTCCGCAACAGCACCTTCGTCGGTCTGGCGGTGCTGGCAACCGTATTCCTGCTCGCCGCCACGGGTAAGGTCACCCTCGACCCTCAGGTCATCGGTGGCGCCATGACCTTTGTGTTGGTAGGACTCGCGGTGGCGTACTTCACCTACCTGTTTCTGTTCGGTGGCCTGACCGGCGAGGAGAAGAAGCGCAGCGCCGTCATCTTCGTGCTCTTCGTGTTCGCCGCCATCTTCTGGGCGGCGTTCGAACAGGCGCCCACTTCGCTGAACCTGTTTGCGAACGACTTCACCAATCGCACCGTGTTCGGCTTCGACGTGCCGGCCACGTGGTTTCAGTCGGTGAACTCGGCGTTCATCATCGTGCTGTCTCCGCTGATGGCCCTGCTGTGGGGCGCGCTGGCGGCGCGGCGCATCGACCTGTCGAGTCCGACCAAGTTCGCGATTGGTCTGGGCATGGCCGGCGTCGGCTTCCTGCTCATGGTCTTTGCGGCAAACGCGGTGGTGGCCAGCGGCGGCACCGTCCTCGTCTCGCCCTGGTGGCTCATTGCCAGTTACTTCTTCCAGACAGTCGGCGAGTTGTTTGTGAGCCCCGTGGGTCTTTCGTCCATGACGAAGCTGTCGCCGCGGCGCTACGTGGGGCAGATGATGGGCATCTGGTTCCTCGCGACATCGGTGGGCAATCTGGTGGCTGGCCTTGTTGGTGGTCATGTCGATCCCACCAAGCTCGAACAGACGCCGACGGTGTTCAGTGGCACCGCCATCGCGCTCTTCGCGTCCACGGTCATTCTGTTGCTGATGGTCGTCCCCATTCGGCGCATGATGGCCGGTGTGAAGGACGAAGGAGCCGCCGCCTGACACGGACCGGTGACCACGGCGCCGAATCACCGCGCCGTGGTCACACGCGGCAACACCCCGTACACGGCGTCAGGGCCAGGTGAACAGCGACGTGGGCGCCGTGCGCTCGCGACTGGCCGCCACATCACGCGGATCGCGCCAGAAATTGCGACTGCGATCAATGCCGGTCACACGCACCTCGAAGCGACGGAAGGGATCGCTGCTTACCGGCACGGCAAAGTCCAGGCGCCACATGCGACGTGAGCTCGGTGGCACCGCTGCCAGCAGCGACACCCCAAAGGCTCCGCGCCACGGCGCGTCCACCGAGTACGGCACCGTGCTTTCACGCCACAAGCGACCGGCCTCGGCAAAGCCGGCAAAACCCACGTCGGCCACGTTGAAGCGGGTCGGCACCACCAGTCGCTGCTCGGCGCGCAGCACGGTGCGCCGTGCACCGGCCGACCAGGAGCCACGATGACCCATGATGCCACCCTCCGGGTCGGCCAGTGACAACTGGAATGGCACCTGCATGCGGCGCCCCGTCGCCCACTCTGCCTGCAACACCGTGGTCTGACGCACGGCAGGGCGGAAGTACCAGGCCGCGCGACCACTGCCGATCACATTCTCCCATCGATCACGATCAAGACTGTAGCGCGCCTCCGTGATGCCCTGCACGCCCACATACCAGCGCTCACCGGCGGCGCCCGCATAAATGTTGGACGCAACAAACCGATCGCGGTCCCGTGCCGGACCGACCACAATGGACTGCCCGAGGACAAAGCCGGCCTGCACACCCACCCGCACGTCCTGGGTACCGGTGAGGGCGTCGAAGCCCTGCACCGGTTTGAAGCGAATGGCGCGCATGCCCAGCAGCAGATTGGCGCGCAACACGTTCTGCGGCGCAAAGCCCGGCGGCGCGGCGTCGGGAAAGCTGTCGGGCAACACGCCGTCGGGAGTGAGCAGCACCGCCTGTGGATCGGTGCTCTCCGATTCACGCGTGAAGGACGCCCCGATGAGCTTGAGTCGGCCCACGGGCCCCACTCGCACCAACCCACCGACATTGCCGTACGCGCGCCGCACGGTCACCGCGTTGGCGGGCACGGTTTCGCGCTGAAGGATGAAGGGCTCGCGAGTGCCACCAATCGCTCCCACCCACGCAAAGCGCTGCAGGTCGGTGTAGTAGGGCCGTACAACTTCGAGGTTCATGCGCTGACCGAACAGGTCACGTCGCCCTTCGAGTCGCAGTTCGTTGCGAGCGCCCGCAAACTGGTAGTCGGTGTAGCGAACCCCAAGTACGTCGTTGTACGCCAGGCCATCGCGCCATTCGACGGCGGCCATCGTGGCACTGCCACCGAGGTTCATTTCCCCAACCCGCAGACCACGAAACAGGGGAGCCTCGGTGCGCACACGCGGCGCGAACACCAGACTGAAATCGTCGCGCGTTTCCACCTCGAGCCGCACGCCACCCTGTTCGTCATCGTACACGCGAATGCGCGCGTCCACCAGGTACGGCTGGGCGCGGAGAATGCGTTCCGACTCCGCCCGCTTGATCTGATTGCAGGGCTCACCGGGCTTGAGCAGCAGAAAGCGCCGCACCACATCGTCCTGCGTGTTCACGTGCATGCGCCGCACCGTACGGCGTACCCATTCAAGGTCCTGCGGCAGGCGTTCGTTGAACGGAGGCTGCGTGATGATCACGATGTCGCTGATGGGCTGGCCGGCGCAGCCCGCCACGGGCAAGCGACCCTGACTCGACACCGGCGGCTGACGTCGCCCGTCGGTTCCGGTGTTGCGCTGGTTCTGCCCCTGTGCAGCCTGCGCGTGCAGAGGGCGGTGCATCGTACACAGCGGCAGCGACACGGCCAGCACAGCACGCGCCATGTTGGCACGCACTGTCCGCCGTCCCTTCCCCGTCATCGGCCCAGTTTGCGCTTGAGGTCCGCGAGTCGCGCGTCGGCATCGGCCTCGCGTTCAGCCCGCGTGCGACGTGATGGTGGGGGGGTGGAATCCAGATCCAACAGCGCATCCGGGTCGTCGCTGAGGGCCGCCTCCACCTCACGCCGGGCCTCCTGCTCCGGCGAGGACTCACCGGGTGCCATGCCCGACATCACACGGCGCAGCTCCTGCGTCATGGCCTCGTAATCGCGCTCGGCCAGTTGCAGCTCCTGCTGCTGCGCCATGCGCTTGGTCTCCAGCATGGCCACACGCTCGGCATGCTGCGCCGCGAAACGCTCCGCAATGGCCACCGTCTCGTTGTCGCCGATCTCGGCGGCGTAGCCCTGCCGCCGCCGCACCGTGTCCAGTTCCGCCTGTTCCGTCGCCAGACGGGCCTCGGTGCCAGCCAGAGCGGTGCGCAGGTCCTGCAGCGCCAACTTCGCGTGCACCAGCGCGTCCCGCATGCCGGTGGCCATGCGGCGTCGCTCATCGGGGTCGAGGCGGGCGCTGAAGGTGCGAAGCGTGTCGCGGAGATCGTCGAACATCGGTCGAACAAAAGGGGAAAGATGGACAGGGGCAAGGGGGGGCGGGAACCGGCCCTTCCCTGTTATTATCGGTCCTTACCCCTCAGCCGCCGGTGTCGATTCCCCGCGGCCCCGTTTGTCCTCTCACCGGTTCCTGTGCTTTACCTCGCCATCCCTGCGTACAACGAAGTCGCGACCATCGGCGTCCTGCTGTGGCGGCTCCGCACCGTGCTCGCGGAGTTTCCGCGCGAGTACGAGGTGGTGGTTTACGACGACGCAAGTACGGACGAGACGGCCGAGGTGGCGGCGCAGTACGAGCAGGCCATGCCGGTCACGGTCGTGCGGGGAACCCGGCATCTGGGCTACGCGGGTGCCGTCGAGGCCTTGCTGCGTGACGTCGCGGGTCGCACACGCTATCCGAGACGCGACGCGGTGTTGCTGCTGCAGGGTGACTTCACCGACCCGCCTGGCCTTGTGCCAGAGTTTGCCCGCCGCTTTGACGGCGGTGCGGATCTCGTGGTTGGCGAACGTCTGGTGGTGGCTGATGCGCCCACGGCGGTCAAGCGCCTGTTCAAAGGTGCCCACTGGGCCATGCGTCCGTTTGTGCGCGTGGAGGGTGTCCGCGACCTGACGGCCTCCATGCGCCTCATGCGCATTTCGGTGCTGCGCGACGCCCTGCGCGCCGGTGCCGGCAACGGTGCCTCGTGGTTGGCCGGTGACAGCTGGACCACCAACACCGACCTGCTGCTTCATCTCGTGCCACATGCCCGGCGTGTGGAAGCCGTTCCGCTTGAGCCCACCTACGGCGTGCGCATGCGCGAGACGCGCCGTGTGGCCATGCGTGACGCGCTCGCCGCACTCAAGTGGGCCTGGGGCGCGCGCGGCCGCCGGGCTGTGGCCGGTTCTGCGCCCGACGCCGGGGGCGAACAGGATCGGCGCAGCCGCGGACAGGGGCGTCGCCGTGAGGAAGGGGAGCCGCTTTCTGTGGAGCGGCTCCGCGAGAAGGTTCGTGAGCGCGAAGGCAGCTCGGGTCTGGAATCGTCGAGCGGTGATGATCGCCGCGACAAGCGCCGTGGACGTGAGCGGGACAAGTCCCGTGAACGGGCAGCAGAGCGCGGCGGTGAGCGTATGTCTGCCGATCGCGCCCGTCCCGCCCTCGAAATCGACGCGGAGTTGCACGATCCGGCCGCGGGGCCGCGCGCGTCGCGGACGGGCCGGACGGAACGGCCGGAGCGGGGAGAGCGCAGCGAACGCGCTGACCGCCCTCGGCAAGAACGGGCTGCAACGGAGCGGCCTGCAGCGGACAGGCCGGCACAAGAAAAGCCGGCGCCGGAACGTCCGGCGCAGGAACGCCCGGCCCAGGAACGCCCGGCGCAGGAACGCAGCCGAAAGCCGCGTGACACCCGTGACGCCCGCGCGGGACGGGAACCTCGGGACACCGCAGACGACGCACTGGAGAGCCTGAGTCAGGCCGGCACCGCCGATCGGCTGGATCTCGACGACCCGTTCGCGCCGCGTGGACCGCGCGCTGATCGCTTGCAGCGCGTGCTTGGCGACCCGTCGGCCGGCAGCAGGGAGACGGCCCCACCGCCCAACGAGCTCAACCAGACCGCAGAGCCTCTGGCGGCGGGCCCGACAGATCACGCGGTGCCCGTCTGGCGTCCACCGGCTGAGGCCCAGCTCTCGATCGAGTCGCGGAGCGCGCGCACGCCCCGTCGCAAGGACGCGGTGGACGAAAGCGGCGAGGCACACGGTGAGCTGGACGATCCCGCAGCCACCAGGCAGCGGCGGCCGCGCGAGCTGTCTCACGAACGGCCGGCTGACGAGACGCCGGACGCGCCCCGGGCGCCCTCGGAGACGGTGTCACGGACGCGTGATGTAAGCAATTCGGAGAACCGTGTCGCCGAGGCGCCTGTGGCGCCGGTCGAGCGTGCTCGCCCACTGCAGCGCACCGATGCCCATGAGGTGGAAGAAGGTGAGGCGGAGGGGCCGCTGCGCGACGCCCACCTGGATGACGAGACCGCTATTCGGGTGACTGGTGAGTTCGCCTATGGCATGGCCACCGATGCCGGGGAAGAAGTCGGGGAAGCCGAGGATTCGGTCGAGGGGCCCGACGGGCCGCGCAAGCGCCGGCGCAATCGTCGCTCACGGCGTGGTCGTCGCCGCAAGCGCGACGGTACGGTTGCCGAGTCGGGAGAAGGCGGCGAAGGGGGTGACGATGACCGCGATGCCGCGGATTACCCGGCCAGCGCTCTGACCGACGATCCGCATTGGCGCGGCACGCCGCTCGACCACGTCGATGGTGAGCCGGTGCGCTTCAACGGAGGCGGTGCCGATGATGACGACGAAGCCGCCGGCGACGACGAGGACGGCGCGTTTGAGGAGGGGCCGCACGGTGAGAGCATGTCTGACGGGGCTCCGCGCCCCCGTCGCCGTGGACGCCGCGGGCGTCGTGGTGGTGCGCGGCGGTCCCGCGGTCGCCGTGAAAAGCGGGATGGCGAGGCGCCGGGTGCCGAGCCCGGTGGCAAGGCCGATCCGTCGTCGGACGACGGCGTTTGAGTCGCTGCACGCCCAACCGGTCTGTATGAAACGACAAACGGCCGACCGCCAATGCGCAGTCGGCCGTTGCCGTTTTCCGATGCCGGTATCCGCGAACGGTCAGGCTCGCAGACGCTGGCCGGAACGCATCAGTCGCGAATGGCGCGCTCGATGCGTTCGGCTGTCGCCGGGCTGAAGACCCGGATGATGAAATAGACCACCAGGCCAATGAGCAGGACCTTCACGGCCAGCCCGACGAGCCAAAAGAGCAGGGAAACCAGTGGCCCCAGCAGCCCGAAGACCAGGCGCAGGGCGACCAGGCCACCGAGGGCCAGCAGACCGATGGTAAAGAGAGTGCGGAGCATATGCGCCTCGGCGCGATAGGGTGTTGCGATCCTTACGAATACGGGCCGCAATCGGTTTCGCTGAGATCATTTACCACCTATATCAGGTTAGGGGGTTAGGGTTACATTTCCGGTTTGTGTCCACCGAACTAGCTTCACCATCTCACGGCTCGGACCACCAACCCGGGCCTCTACCGAAAAGGTATGGCTGAGCAGCTGGTACAGATCATGGGGCGTCACCGCCGCGAAGCGCTCCCCGAGCGCAAGCCGCAGTGGCTCAAGGTCAAGGCCCCGGGTGGTGAGAATTACATCCGTCTCAAGCACATGATGCGGGAGCTCAAGCTCCACTCCGTGTGCGAGGAGGCGCACTGCCCCAACATCGGCGAGTGCTGGCAGCACGGCACGGCGACTTTCATGATCCTGGGCAGTGTCTGCACGCGCAACTGTGCGTACTGCGCCGTGTCCCATGGTCGCCCGCCCGAGTACGACATCGAGGAGCCCAATCGGGTCGCCGAGGCCATCGCCCAGATGAACCTCCGTCACGCGGTCATCACCTCCGTGGACCGCGACGACCTGCCCGACTTTGGCGCCTACATTTTCGCCGAAACCATCCGGCAAATCCACCAGCGCCTGCCTGGCTGCTCGGTGGAGGTGCTGGTGCCGGACTTCCAGGGCAATGTGGACTCCATTCGCGCGGTGCTCGAGGCGCGCCCGGAGATCTACAACCACAACACGGAGACGGTGCCGCGGCTGTTCAAGCGCGCGCGCCCGGGTGGTCGCTATGAGCGGGTGCTGGAAATCTTCCGCACCGCCAAGCGCATCGCGCCCGACATCCCCACCAAGACCGGCATCATCCTCGGTCTCGGCGAAACCAACGAAGAAGTCATCGAGGTCATGAAGGACCTCCGCAGCGTGGACGTCGACATCCTCACGCTGGGTCAGTATCTCAGGCCCTCCGACGCCCACATCGAACTGGATCGCTACGTCACGCCGGAGGAATTCCGGATGTTGTACGAGGTCGGCATGCAGATGGGCTTCCGGCATGTCGAAAGCGGTCCGCTCGTCCGCTCCAGTTACCACGCCTGGGAACAGGTGCAGGCCGCTTCGCTGGCCTGACCGTTTCCATACGACTCGACACTCCCCTCCGGCGTTCGATGCCCCAAAAGAAGAAATCCGAATCGCCTGCGGCGTCCAAACCGCAGGACAGCGCAGCCCTGCACCGCGAGCTGCTGTACTCCATGCTCCTGCAGCGCCGGTTCGAAGAGCGCTGTGCCGAGATGTACGCCATCGGCCGCATCGGCGGGTTCTGCCATCTGTACATCGGGCAGGAAGCCGTCTCGACGGGCATCATCTCGCTGCTCAGGCCCGACGACTACATCATCACCACCTACCGCGATCACGGACAGGCGCTCGCGCGTGGCATGACGCCGCGTGCGGTCATGTCCGAGCTCTTCGGCCGCCAGGACGGCTGCGCCAAGGGCAAGGGTGGCTCCATGCACATGTTCGACAAGCAACTGGGCTTCCTCGGCGGCCACGGCATTGTCGGCGGGCATGTGCCCATCGCCGCCGGTGTGGGCTTCGCCATCCGCTACCGCGGCGGCGATCAGGTCATTGCCTGCTTCATGGGAGAGTCCGTGGTGAACACCGGCGCCTTCCACGAGGCGCTCAACATGGCCGCGCTCTGGAAGCTGCCCTGCATCTTCATCATCGAGAACAACCGCTACGGCATGGGCACGGCGCTCGAGCGCGCCTCGTCCATTCACGACATCTACAAGCGTGGCGCTTCATATGACATGCCGCGCGATGTGGTGGACGGGCAGGACGTGCTGGCCGTGCGCAAGGCCACGACCGAAGCCATCGAGCGGGCGCGCAAGGAGAGCATGCCCACCCTGCTCGAAATCCGCACCTACCGCTTCATGGGCCACTCCATGTCCGACGCGGTGAGCGGCACCTATCGCACCAAGGAAGAACTCGAGCAGTACCTCAAGCGCGACCCCATCACGCTGCATCGGCAGCGCATGGAGGAAGCGGGTGAAATCACGCCGGCCGAAGTCACGGCCATGGACGAAGAGATCAAGAAGATCGTGCAGGACAGTATCGACTTCGCGGAAGCGAGTCCCGAGTTGCCGCTCGAGGCGCTCATGGAAGACATCCTCGTCGAAACCACGAGCTGAGGGCGCACGAGACATGCCAGTGATCACGTACCGCGACGCCCTCAATCAGGCGCTCCGCGAAGAGATGCACCGCGACGATCGTGTCTTCCTCATGGGCGAGGAAGTCGCCGTGTACCAGGGCGCCTACAAGGTGTCCAAGGGTCTGCTGCAGGAGTTCGGTGAAATGCGCGTGGTGGACACGCCCATCACCGAACTCGGGTTTGCCGGCGTGGGTGTGGGCGCGGCGATGGCCGGCCTGCGGCCCATCATCGAGTTCATGACCTGGAACTTCGCGCTGCTCGCGCTCGACCAGGTGGTGAACGCCGCCGCCAAGATGCTCTACATGTCCGGCGGCCAGTTCCCCATGCCCATGGTGTTCCGCGGACCCAACGGCGCGGCGCTGCAGTTGGCGGCGCAGCACTCGCAGGCCTGGGAGTCGTGGCTCGCTCACATTCCGGGACTCAAGGTGGTCGCGCCGGGCACGCCATACGACGCCAAGGGCTTGCTCAAGGCCGCCATCCGCGACGACAACCCGGTCTGCTTCCTCGAAGGCGAGATGCTGTACAACACCAAGGGTGAGGTACCCGAGGAGGAGTACATCATTCCGCTCGGCAAGGCCGAACTCAAGCGCGAGGGTGACCACTGCACGCTCATCACGCACGGCAAGATGGTGCTGGTGGCCATGCAGGCTGCCGACTTGCTGGCCAAGGAAGGCATTCGGTGTGACGTGGTGGATCTGCGCACCATTCGCCCCATGGACGTCGACGCCATCGCCGAATCGGTGCGCAAGACCAATCGCGCCGTGGTGGTGGAGGAAGGCTGGGAACTCTGCGGCGTCGGCGCACAGGTAGTGGACTACGTGCAGCGCTACTGCTTTGATCATCTCGACGCGCCGGTCGTGCGCGTGCATCAGGCCGACGCGCCGATGCCCTACACCAAGAGCCTCGAAAAGGCAGCCAAGCCCGACGTGCCGAAGACCATCGCGGCCGTCAAGCAGGTTCTTTACCTCGACTGACCCAGGCGACCCATGGCGACGAAAGTGATGATGGAGGCGCTCTCTCCCACGATGGAGGAAGGGCGTCTGGTAAAGTGGGTGAAGGCCGTAGGTGATGCCGTGAAGAGCGGCGACACGATCGCTGAAGTCGAGACTGACAAGGCCATCATGGAGCTGGTGGCGCGCGGTGACGGCGTGATGCGCGCGCAGCTCATCGCCGAGGGCGAGACCAGTCCGATTGGTGAGACCATCGGCGTCATCGCCGCGGCCGACGAGGACATCTCGGGCATTGCGGGTGGCGCAGCGGCGGCTCCAGCGGCTCCGGCTGCTCCGGCTGCGGCTGCGGCGCCTTCGGCCGAGCCCGCTGCGGCGGCCAGTGCTGACAACAGCTCACGCAGAGAAGAGGAGAGCGCAGAGAACGCAGAGGCGCCAGCAGGCGCGACACGTTCTTCGCCGCTCGCGCGTCGCCTGGCCGCGGAGAAAGGACTCAACCTTTCCAGCATTCAGGGCAGTGGTCCCGGTGGCCGCATCATCAAGCGCGACTCATCAAGCGCGACATCGAAGCCGCCTCCTCTGCGACCTCTGCGCCCTCCGTTCCTCTGCGTGAGCAGTCGACCCAACCGGCTGCCGCAGCTGGTGCCCCGAGCAGCGCGAGCAAGCCCACCGCGGTGGCTCCCGCCATCCAGATCGACGGCGAGTACAAGGACGTGACGCTCACGCAGATGCGCAAGACGATCGCGCGTCGCCTGGGCGAGTCCATTGGCCCCATCCCCACGTTCTTCCTCACGTCGGAGATCGACATGACGAACGTGGGCAAGCTGCGTGAGCAGATGAGCGCGGCCGGCGACCAGTTCAAGGTCTCGGTCAACGACATCATCATCAAGGCGGTGGCCATCGCGCTCACGCGACATCCCGAAGTCAACGCGCACTGGATGGGCGATCACATCCGCTATTTCAGCGCGGCGCACATCGGCATGGCCGTGGCCACCGACGACGGACTCATCGTGCCCGTCATTCGTGACGCGCAGCTCAAGGGCCTCGGCGCCATCGGCAAGGAAGCCCGCGAGCTCGCCAAGCGCGCACGCGAGCGCAAGCTGCAGCCGGCGGAGTTCAGTGGTGGCACGTTCAGCGTGTCCAACCTGGGCATGTTCGGCATCGATCAGTTCACGGCCATCATCAATCCGCCCGAGGCCGCCATCCTTGCGGTGGGAGCCACGGAGACCAAGCCGGTGTGGGAGAACGGGCAGTTCGTCCCACGCCAGCGCATGCGCGTCACCATGAGTTGTGACCATCGCATCATTGACGGTGCCGTGGGCGCGCGGTTCCTTCAGACACTCAAGCAGTTGCTCGAAAGCCCGCTCATGATGCTGTTCTGATGCCGGTGT
>VFQQ010003554.1_pt1 | contig 14912 bp, 15 predicted proteins | sample 3512341 | NCBI WGS metagenome assembly VFQQ01 (sample SAMN10412373, study PRJNA504923) | tailings metagenome | isolation source: Relicate 2 Philex TSF1 revegetated site | place: Philippines: Tuba, Benguet | collected 2017-08-29 | reverse complement strand
GTCGATCCGGCGCTTTTCGCTGAGCGAGCGGGCGTCCAGCAGGTCGACGAGGCGGCGCGCTTCGGCGAGCGAACGGTCCATGCGGGGGAGCAGCCAGGCTGCAACCTCCCCCGCCCGGCCCGGGTCGATCTGGCGGTCGGCGAACTGCTTCATCAACACGGCGCGCAGCAGAGCATCATCCGGCGCTGTCAGGTCGACCGCGACGACGGTGTTCAGCCGCGTGCGCAAATCGGGCAGCGCGACGGCCCATCCGGCCATCGGCGTGCGCGCCGTGAAGAGGATCGATCCGCCCTCGCCGCTCGCGCGGTTGAAGGCGTGAAACAGGGCTTCGTCCGCCGCGCGGTCGCCGACGATGCGGTCGGCGTCTTCGACAATGAGATGCTGCCCTTCCGCAGGCCAGGTCGCAGCCTCGGCGCGCGCTGCATGAAGATGCGCGAGATGGGTCTTGCCTGCGCCTTCCGGGCCGAGGATGGCGAGCATGCCGCCCGGCCAGTCAGGCCATGTGTCGATCGCCTCCAGCGCCGCGCGGTTGCTGTCGGCGATGAAGAAATCCTCGCGCCCGCGCAGCTCGCGCGCGGGCAAAGGCAGGTTCAATTGCTGAGGGCGCGTCATGCCGCGCTCCGGTTTATTGCGGTCGGATGACCTGCGGTTCCTCGATCGGCTCTTCCGGTTCGTCGATCGGTGTCGGCGTCGGCGAGGCTTCCGGGTCTTCACGAGTCGCGCCACCCAGCGCCATCGCCTGACCGGACTGATAGTCGGTCAGGATGCGGCCGGACTCTGATGAATTGCTGGTGTAGATGCCAAAATTGGCCTGCTTGAGCGCCTGTTCGAACTGGTCGTTGCGGCCGCGATAGCGCAGGCCGATCGCCATGCCGGTCACGGTCACGCGGGTCACGCTGACCTCAAGGATGTTCTGGATCTTGCGCAGGCGCTCCTCGATGGAGCGGCGCTGAGCCAGCGACGAATACGGCGCCCAGACCGAGATATAGGCCGAGATCGAATTGTCGATCGCCGCACCTTCCTTCCAGGCCTCGTTCATCACCAGACCGAGATTGGCGACGGCGTTGGCGAGCGCGCCACGCTCGTCGTCGGCGCTGCCGGTGGCGGTGAAATCCTGCGACCCGCTTTCGCTGATGAGCTGCGCGTTCACGGTCACCTGGCCATTGGCATAGGTGGCGCGGGCGACCAGCACGGCCTTCATGCCGTATTTGTCGGCGATGGTCTTGTAGGTGACCCAGTCAGTGCCGAGCGAAGCGCCGGGCGGGATCGCCGCCTTGTCGCCGTCATCGCCGTACGGCGCTTCGACGGGGATCAGCTCGTTCTCCAGCTTCACCGCGCGGAACGCGCCGAGCCAGAGATTGTCGTCGCCCCACAAGCGGGTGCCTTCGGCGGTTTCATAAAGCGGGATGGCGAGGGTCGATGGTCCGCGGCGGTCGGCATAGGCAACGCCCTTCTCGCGAAGGAACTTCTTCACGAGGTCGGCCTTGAAGAGATAGGTCATCGACGCGATGCACTTCGACGTCGAGCGCTTTTCGCCGGAGACTTCGTAGCCGGAGACGAAAGCGTTGAGGTCTTCGTCCGACGGCTCGGGCACCTTGCCCCAGTCGCTTTCCGGAACGATGCGCTGGATCAGCTTCATCCATGCGCCGGTATGGCCCTGCGTATAGGCGGCTTCGCAGGCCTTGGGGCCGCTCTCGCCGGTCGCTTCGACCTGGACGCCACGGACCACGAAAAGGCTGCCGACCGCATAGGCGGGCGCGGCGAAGAAAAGCGGCGCGGCCAGCGCAGCGGCGAACGCGAAGACTCGAAAACGCATGGAAACCGACGGTCCCTCCCGATAGCAGCCGCTTATATCGGCGCGGTCTGCGGCAAGAAAGGGGCGGATTCCCGAGAATCCCGTTCAAATCCCCTCACGCCTTTGAGACCGAGGCGCGAAACGGCGCAGGGCCGCTGAATCTGCCCGGCAGATGCAACGCGCCCTTGATCCGGTCCCGCCCATGGGTCAAAGGCTTCAAAACCGCCGCACCGCCCGGATTCTCCATGACCGACCGCCGCAATGGCCTGACTTATGCCGATTCCGGCGTCGATATCGACGCGGGCGAGGCGCTGGTGGAGCGCATCAAGCCGCTGGCGAAATCGACCCGCCGCCCCGGCGCCGACGCGGCCCTCGGCGGGTTCGGCGGGTTGTTTGATCTGAAGGCCTGCGGCTTCACCGATCCGGTTCTGGTGGCCGCCAATGACGGCGTCGGCACCAAGCTGAAACTGGCGATCGACACCGGCCTGCACAGTGGCGTCGGCGTCGATCTCGTCGCGATGTGCGTCAACGACCTCGTCGTTCAGGGCGCGCAGCCGCTGTTCTTCCTCGACTATTTCGCCACCGGCAAACTCAATGTCGACGAGGCCGAGATCGTGATCGCCGGAATCGCCGACGGCTGCCGTCAGGCGGGCTGCGCGCTGATCGGCGGCGAGACGGCCGAAATGCCGGGCATGTACGCCAAGGGCGACTACGACCTCGCAGGCTTTGCGGTCGGCGCCGTCGAACGCGATGCGATCCTGCCGAAGACGGACGCGATGGTGGAAGGCGATGTCGTCATCGCCCTGCCCTCCAGCGGTGTTCATTCCAACGGCTTCTCGCTGGTGCGCCGCCTGCTGGAGCTGAATGGCATCACCTACGACGCGCCCCTGCCCTATGACGGCGCCAAGACCGTCGGTCAGGCGCTGATCGAGCCGACGAAGATCTATGTCCGTGCCGTGCTGGCGCTGCTGGCCAAGGTGAAGGCCAAGGGCTTCGCGCATATCACCGGCGGCGGCATCACCGAGAACGCGCCGCGCGCGCTGACCGACGGCCTCGATCTCGAAATCAACCTGTCGAGCTGGAAGCTGCCCAAGCTGTTCGGCTGGCTGCAGGGCCTTGGCGGCATCGACCCAGCGGAGATGCTGCGCACCTTCAATTGCGGGATCGGCATGATCGCCATCGTCGCGGCGGAAGATGCCGACACTGCCCTCGCCGCGCTGACCGACGCAGGTGAAGCGCCCTTCGTGGCCGGCCGCCTCGCCATCGGACATGGCGAGCCGAAGGTCATCTATCGCGGCGCCCTGGAGGGCGCGTGAGCGAGCGGCTGAAGGTCGCCGTCATCATCTCGGGCGGCGGATCGAATCTGAAGGCGCTGATCGCGGCAGCCGAAAAGCCGGACTGCGCGTTCCGGATCGTCCATGTCGTGTGCAACCGGCCGGATGCGGGTGGCCTCGCCCATGCGGCGGCAGGCGGCATCCCTGCGACGGTGATCGACCACAAGACGTTCCCGTCGCGCGATGCGTTCGATGCAGCGCTGGACGCCGAACTGAAGCGCATCGCGCCCGATATCGTGGCGCTCGCCGGCTTCATGCGCATCCTCACCGTCGGCTTCATCGAAAGCTGGCAGGGCAGGATGACCAACATCCACCCGTCGCTGCTGCCGCTCTACAAGGGCCTGCACCCGCATCGCCAGGCCTTGGCCGGAGGCGCCACAATGCACGGCTGCACCGTTCATTGGGTGACGCCGGGCGTCGATGAAGGCCCGATCATCGCGCAGGCCGAAGTACCGATCCTGCCGGGCGATACCGAAGAAGCCTTGCAGGCGCGCACGCTGACCGAGGAGCACAAGCTCTATGCCCGCGCGCTGACGATGATCGCCAGCGGCGAGGCCAAATTTCCCCCGTCGTCATCCTAAGGCGCGAGCGCGCCTCGAAGGACGCACCCTGCCGGCCGTGTGCGTGGTTCGAGGCCCTGCTGTGCACGGCACCTCACCATGACGAAGAGGGTTAGCGTTTGCCTGCTTCGTATGCCTCGCGCGTGATCGAGTAGATCACGGCGCTGAAATCGCCCTTGTCGTCCGACAGTTCTGCCGCGTGATCGAAGGTGAAGCCGAGCCGCTTCATCACTGCCGTGCTGTTGTCGTTCGGCGCATCGGCGATCGAGATGAGGCGCGGCTCGCCATAGACCTCGAACGCGATGCGCTGCCAAGCGCGTCCGGCCTCGGTCGCGTAGCCCTGCCCCCAGAACGACCGCGCCAGACGCCAGCCCAATTCAAGCACGTCCGGATACCAGACCTCGTACGACATGCCGCACATGCCGAGGAGTTGCCCGTCGGCGCGCCGTTCGACGGCGGCCATGCCGAGCCCGTGCGCGGCGAGCCTGGCATTGATGCGGGCGACCATCGCGTTCGATTCCGCCGGCGTCATCGTGCCGCCGAGATAGCGCATGATTTCGGGGTCGCCGTTCATCGCGGCGAGAAACGCCAGATCGTCATCACGATAGGGCCGAAGGATCAGCCGCTCCGTGAGGATCGGCTTTCCGGCGCGGATGTCGTCGCGGGTCATCGCGTCAGTATGGCGCAAACGAAAAGGGGTGGCACGAGGCCACCCCTATAAAGCCGCGAGATGCGGGAAGGCTTAGCCGACGATTTCGGCGTCGGTGAAGAAGTAGGCGATCTCGCGCGCGGCGCTGGCGGGCGAATCCGAACCGTGGACCGAGTTGGCTTCGATCGATTCCGCGAACTCCTTGCGGATCGTGCCGGCGTCGGCCTTCTCCGGGTTGGTCGCGCCCATCACGGTGCGGTAGGCGGCGATGGCGTTCTCGCCTTCCAGGACCTGCACGACCACGGGGCCGGAGATCATGAAGCCGACGAGATCACCGAAAAAGCCGCGCTCCTTGTGCTCGGCGTAGAAGCCTTCAGCCTTCTCCTTGGAGAGGCGGATGCGCTTCTGGGCGACGATCTTCAGGCCCGAGCCTTCGATCACGGCGTTGATCTTGCCGGTGATGTTGCGGCGGGTGGCGTCGGGTTTGATGATCGAGAAGGTACGTTCGAGGGCCAATTCGGCCTCCTTTATATGCAGTGCAACCGGGAAAACTGGCGCGGCTTATAGGCGGGGCCATGTTCGCGGGCAAGCCACCCGCTCGCGCTGCAATGGATCTTGTGATATCAAGTACTTAAGCAGCTTTGGGGAGCGCTTTGCGGGGGCTACGCACCATTCATCCGCTGAAAGGCGAGGCGGAATTCCGCTGGCGCGGCGACGAGGGTTCGCGGGTCGAAGCCCTGTCGGACATGGTGTTCGCCTTCGCGCTGACCCTCTTGGTCGTCTCCAGCGCGCCGCCCGCGACCTTCGGCGAACTGACCACCCAGATGTGGGGCTTTCCCGGTTTTGCGATGGCCTTCGCCATCCTGCTGCTGATCTGGCACTCGCATTACATCTTCTTCCGTCGCTTCGGGCTGGATGGCGGCTGGGTGATGACGGCGAATGCCGGGCTGTTGTTCCTGATCCTCTTCCTCGTCTATCCGCTGAAATACCTCGCGACGATGTTGTCGAGCTTCCTGCAGTCGCTGGCTGCGGGTGCGCCCGCCGCGCCGCTGTCGCTGGAGGAGGCGCAGGCGGCGCTGGCGCTCTATTCGCTCGGGTATGCGACCGTGTTCCTGATGTTCGCGGCGCTTTACGGGCTGGCGCTCGGCGCGGCAGAACGGCTGGAGCTGACGCCGCAGGAGCTTGCCGCGACGCGATTCTCGTTCTGGCAGCAGATCGTCCACGTCGGCACCGGCACGGCGGCGGCGCTGCTGGCGTTGCTCTTGCCAACCATGTTCGCCCCCTTTGCGGGCTTCACCTACTTCCTGATCGGCCCGTTGATCATGATCACAGGCCGGGCGTTCAAGGCGCCGAACGCCGAGGCCGCCCCCGCCTGACGTTTGCGCGGCCTTCGCAGTTGCGATAAGCCCCGCCCGTTATGCTCACCATCGACGATTTTTCCTGCCGGATCGCCGGCCGCCTGATTATTGACCATGCCTCGGCCTTCATCCCGGCCGGGCACAAGGTGGGGCTTGTCGGCCGCAACGGCTCCGGCAAGACGACCCTGTTCAAGGCGATCCAGGGCCGGATCGAAAGCGAGAGCGGCCGCATCACGCTGCCCAAGGGCCTCAGGATGGGCGGCGTGGCGCAGGAAGCGCCGGCCAGCCAGACCTCGCTGCTCGACGTCGTGCTCGCCGCCAACACCGAACGCGCCGCATTGCTGGCCGAGGCGGAAACCTCAAAAGATCCGATGCGGGTCGCCGAGATCGAAATGCGCCTCGCCGATATCGGCGCGCATGCGGCCCCTGCCCGCGCGGCGGCGATCCTCGCCGGCCTCGGCTTCGGCGCCGACGATATTCATCGTCCGTGTGCGGATTTTTCCGGCGGCTGGCGCATGCGCGTGGCGCTGGCGGCGGTGCTGTTCTCGGAACCCGATCTGCTGCTGCTCGACGAGCCGACCAACTATCTCGACCTTGAAGGCGCGCTGTGGCTCGAGGACTATCTCGAGCACTATCCGCATACCGTGCTGCTCATCAGCCACGACCGCGATCTTCTGAACCGTTCGGTGGATGCGATCCTGCATCTTGAGAATGGCAAGTTGAAGCTCTACACGGGCGGCTTCGACCGCTTTCAGCAGCAGCGCGCGATGCAGCTCGATCTGCTGCGCGCCGCCAAGACCAAGCAGGACGCGCAGGCCAAGCATCTGCAGGCCTTCGTCGACCGCTTCAAGGCGAAAGCCTCGAAAGCCAAACAGGCCCAGAGCCGCGTGAAGGCGCTGGAGAAGATGCAGGCGATCCAGATTCCGCCGGAAGAGCGCGTCGCGCCCATCGTCTTCCCGGAATGCGAGGAGATGTCGCCGCCGGTGCTGGTGTTCGACGATGTCGCCACCGGTTATGGCGACCATGTCGTGCTGTCGCGGCTCAACATGCGCATCGACCCGGATGACCGCATCGCCCTGCTGGGCAAAAACGGCAACGGCAAGTCGACCTTCGCCAAGCTGATCTCGCAGCGTCTGAAGGCGATGAGCGGCAGCGTCGTGCGTTCGCCCAAGCTGCGCATCGGCTATTTCGCGCAGCACCAGGTCGACGAGCTCGACATGGACGGCACGCCCTTCAGCCACATGGCGAAGAAGATGCCGGACGCCATCGAGAGCAAGGTCCGCGCCCGCTGCGGCTTCTTCGGATTCGGCGTCGACAAGGTGTTCACGAAGATCTCGGCTCTCTCCGGCGGCGAGAAGGCGCGGCTGCTGCTGGCGCTCGCGGCCTTCGATGCGCCGCACATCATGGTGCTGGACGAGCCGACCAACCATCTCGACATCGAAGCGCGCGCCGCGCTGATCGAGGCGATCGCAGCCTATGACGGCGCGGTGATCCTGGTCAGCCACGACCGCCATTTGATCGAGACCAGCGCCGACCAGCTGTGGCTGGTGGCCGATGGCCGCGTCGCGCCGTTCGAGGGCGATCTCGATGAGTACGAGGACTATGTGCTCGGCCGCAAAGGCAAGCCCGGCACGACGCAGGGTGCCGCCGGCGCCTCGGCTGAGAAGGTCAACAAGGCCGACCAGCGCAAGGCCGCCGCCGGCAAGCGCAGCGAACTCGCGCCATTGAAGAAGAAATCGGACGCCGCGGAGAAAGAGGTCACGCGCCTCACTGCCGAGATCGCCAAGATGGACGCGCAGATGGCCGACCCGAAGCTCTACAAGGCCGATCCGTTCAAGCTGCTCGACATCACCAAGGCGCGCGGCGAGCTGAAGAAGAAGCTGTCGGAAGCCGAGAGCGTGTGGGTCGAGGCGCTGGAAGCCTATGAAGAGGCCGGACGCGAGGTCGCCTAAACGGCGGCCAACCCAAGCTCCATAGCGATCTCGCCGAGACGCTTGTCGCGTGTCCACAGGCTCGCGCCAGGCGTTATACGCGTGCTGGCGAGAAGATGCGTATCGACATAGCCGATGCCGCGTCCGGCGAGGCTGCTCCGTTCTATGAACGTCAGCACTTCCTCATCCCGCGCCAATATCGCCTGTGGGAGACGGCGAAGCTCGCGGACTATCGTCGCGCGATCTTTCAGGGAGCCGAGTGCGATTTCGCCCGTGACGAACGGATGGGCCAGAATCTGCTGCTGCGCCAGCCTGACCGCCAACAATGTGTCGGCGCGCCGCAAATGGTCGATCCAGATGGACGTATCGGCGAGGATCACGCCCGCCGCCGGCGCGGCGCAGACTTAGCCTCAGGATCGCTGCCGCCGAGAGCCGCCAGGCGCCTTGCGCTTTCGCGTTCGATCAACGCCCGCAGCGCCTCGCGTACGAGCGCTGCACGCTCGACCAGCCCGGTATAAGCCTCAGCTTCGGCGACAAGCGCATCGTCCAGCGCGATCGTAGTCCGCATGCATGCCTCTCCTTTAGGCACGATTATAGCACCTTTTGATGATGATATCCATGCCCTTGTGACACTAGCGCCCGGCCAGCCTCGCCTTTGCGGTCTGGTACCAGCGCTTGTTGATCTTGCGCACGTGCGGCGGCGAGGTCTCGACGGTCTTCACGATCGTCTTGAAGAAGCCCGCAGCCTCCTCCGAACGTCCCAGCGTCTGGAGATATTCGGCGTAGCGGCAGGTCGCCTCCGGCCCCGCGAAATAGCCCATCACGTTCTGGTACTCGGCCAGCGCCTCGGCCTGCTTGTTCTGGCCGGCCAGCGCGCGGGCGAACAGCAGATGGCCCTCGGCGTCGGCCTTGCTCGGGTGATCCTTTTGGAACTGGTTGAGGACGTCTTCGGCTTCGGTGAAATTGCCGGTCTCAACCAGCGCGCGGGCAAAGCCCATCTGAAGGCGGGGATCGTCGTCAAAGCCCTGCCCTTTCAAGCTGCGATAGATCGGCAGGCCGTCCTCGGCGCGGCCGATGCGCATGTACTCGTCGGCCAGACGCTGGCGCGAGTCGACGGAGTTCGACAACTCGGCCTCGTGCTTCAGCTTGCGGACGTGGCGTTCGGGATCGCGCAGGTCGAGCGCCGCTTCCTTCACGCGCACGGCGTCCGGACTGCCCAGGATATCGGGCAGGATGTGGACCACGATGTAAGCGATGGAGCCGATGAACGGCAGGAACACGATGACGTAGATCCACGGCATCAAATTGCCGTTGCGGCCTGCGTGGATGACGCAGGTCAGCATCAGCAGACCAAGACCGATCAGATAGATATACGGCACCCACGCCCCCGCCGGCCACGCCACTCTGCCGTGAGCATGTTGGGAAGGCACACGACGCACCAGATCGCGTCCGTGCTTTTTTGCACGTTGGGCCAAAATGCCGCTGGAAAGCGGGTCGATCTTCTGCAATTGAGACTGCTTCACAATATCGAATGCAGATGGATGGCTGTCGATGCTCAGGTGGACCCTGTTCCAGTTACACTGGATTTTCGGCATCACCGCCGGGCTGGTGCTAGCTCTGGTCGGCTTGACGGGCGCGTTCCTCAGCTTCGAAGACGACATCCTCGAGTGGATGAACCCTGGCGTGCTGACCGTTGAGGCGCGCAGCGATGTGCCGGCGCTGACCCCACAGCAGCTCATCGACACCGTGAAAGCCGCCGATCCTGCGGCGGCGATCAACTCGGTCACGGTCGCCGCGCCGGGGCATCCGGCGAGCGTCGGCCTCGCCCCGCCCGGCGGTCAGGGACGCGGGCAACAGGTTCTGCTCGATCCCTATACCGGCGCCAGGCTGGGTGAGCCGGAAGGACGCGGGTTCTTCCAGTTCTCCGAGCAATTGCACCGCTGGCTGGTGATGCCCGGAGGCAATCAGGGCATCGGCAAGGTGATCGTCGGCGTGTCAACGTTGATCCTCATCTATCTCGCGCTGTCGGGGCTGTACCTGCGCTGGCCGATCCTGTGGACGCGGGTGAAGGTTTGGCTAAGGCCGAACTTAAAGGCCAAGGGCCGCGCGCTGTGGTGGTCGATCCATGCGGTGTTCGGCACCTGGGTGCTGGTCGCTTATCTGATCATGGGCCTGACGGGCCTCTGGTGGTCGTTCGAATGGTATCGCAACGGCGCCTCGCTCCTCCTCACCGGCAAGCCAGCCGTGATCCAGCAGGGACCAGGCGGGGGCGGACGACCCGGCGGCGGCGGCCAGGACGCCGCCTCCCCGCCGCCTGTCGTCACGCTGGATGCGGTGTGGACGGCGTTCGTGTCGGCAAGCGGCGGCGCCTATCAGACGGCGAGCTTCACACTGCCGAAGAAAGAGGGCGAGCCGGTTTCTGTCCGCTTCCTGCCGGCCGGTGCCGCGCATGAACGCGCCGCCGACCAGATGAAGATCGATCCGTCGGGCGCGGTGCTGAGCCACGAGCGCTTCACCGACAAGACGACCGGCGAGCAAATCTATGCCAGCGTCTTCCCGCTGCATTCGGGCTCGTATTTCGGGTTCACCGGCCTGCTGCTCTGGGGGATCGCGAGCCTGATGATGCCGGTGTTCTTCGTCACCGGCTGGCTGCTCTATCTCGGGCGGCGCAAGGCGAAGGCGAAGCGGCTCGCGCGGTTGAAGGCGCAACCGGCAGAGTAGCGTCTCAGGGTTCGGCCCAAAGCCGCAGCAGGTTGTGATAGGTGCCGGTCAGCGCGACGATCGAAGCATCGTTGCCGCCGCTCTTCGCCGCCAGTGTCTGAATCGCGACATCCATGTCGAACAGCAGCGCGCGCTGCGTGTCGGAGCGGATAAGGCTCTGGATCCAGAAGAACGAGGCGACCCGCGTGCCGCGCGTGATGGGCGTGACATTGTGCAGGCTGGTCGAGGGGTAGAGGATCAGGTCGCCTGCCTCGAGCTTCACGACGTGATCGCCGTAGGTGTCCTCGATCGTCAGTTCGCCGCCGTCGTATTCGTCGGGTTCTGAGAGGAACAGAGTGGCTGAGAGATCGGTACGAATGCGCCGCCCCGTCGCCGGGTTCATGCGGATGGCGTTGTCGACATGATTGTCAAAGCCATGTCCCGCGCCATAACGATTGAACAGCGGCGCCAAAATCGTCTGCGGCAGTGCGGCCGAAACAAAAAGCGGGTTCTTCTCCAGCGCCGCGACGATCTTGGCGCCCTCGGCCATCGACACGTCGCCTGCGTGCGATAGCTGCTCGTTGCGCTTGGCGAGCTTCGCCTGATGGCCGGATGTCATGTTGCCGTCGATCCATTCGGCAGCATCCAGCGCGGCGCGGCAAGCGGCGACCTCGGCCTTCGTCAGCACGCCCGGAATTTGCAGCAGCATCTTGAAACTCGGCCCAAAAAGCGAACGGCCCCGCCCATGACAGGCGGGGCCGCCTTTAGCAAGCGTGGCTCGTCCTAGAAGGTGTACGAGGCGCTGAGGGTCGCCTGCACGCCGTCGCCGGGGACGGCCCAGCCATTGTTGCGCACGCGGACCAGATATTTTTCGTCGAAGACGTTCTTGACGTTAAGCTGAAGCGCCAGGTCGTCGGTCGCCTGATACGTGATCATGATGTTGTGGACCCAATAGTCGTCCACATATTTCAGGCTCTCGACCGGCCTCCAGACATTCGGCGTGACCGTCGTGTCGAGGTAGTTGGTGACGACGTTCTGCGCCGTGAACTCGCCCTGATAGCTCGCGCCGTAGCCGATGGTGACGCCGAAATCGAAGGCATAAGTGAGCCAGAAGCTGCCGGAGTGCTCCGGCGTGCCGATCAGCGGATTGCCGGGCAGCGGCGTCGTGGCGGAGTAGCAGGTGCGGTTCTGAAGGCCGGCTGCGAGGCAGGCGTCCGACACGCCCTGGATCACTTCGCTGTCGAGATAGGTGTAATTCGCGAAGACCGTGATCTCGTCGGTGATGTTGCCGGTCGCGCTGAGCGAAAGGCCACGCACGCGAGCCTCGCCATCCAGCACCTGTTCAGTCGCCACATTCGTGACCGGATCGAAGGTCGGCACCCTGTAGTTGGTGCGGTCGTTCTGGAAGAGCGCCGCCGACAGCAGCAGGCGGTTGTCGAACACATTCCATTTCACGCCGATCTCGTAGACCTCGCCCTTTTCGGGTTCGACAGCGCAGGTCAGGATCGTGCAGCCGCCGTTCACCGTGGCTTGCGATGGCGTCTCGGTGTTGCCGTAGGCGACATAGATGCTGGCGTTCGCGACCGGCTTGTAAACCAGGCCGAAGCGGTAAGAGAGAATGTCCTCAGCACTGGTGAAGACGGCGCCCTGGGTAAGCGTGGGTGTCGTGCTGGTCCATGGCGGAATACCGCTGCCGGGCGTCGTGTTCGCGGGCAAGGCTGCTGCGGTGAACTCGCCCTCGACGCGCTCGTAGCGCAGGCCGACATTGAACTCGAACTGCTCGTTCAGCGTCATCGTGTCGAACAGATAGACGGCGCGCGAGTCCATCTGACCGTCGCTTATCCCCGTGCGAATATAGTTCACCGGCCCCGTCCAGATGTGGTCCGGATCGGCGATGCTCATCGTCGGGAAGGCATATCCTGCTGCCGTCGCCGCGCCGTTCGGGAAGGTGCCGTTCGCGTTGCGATAAATCGGCCCCGTCTCCAGGTGATAGTCTTCACTGGAGAACGAGAAACCGATCACCATCGCGTGGGTGACCGAACCGGTCGCAAAATCGAGCCGAAAGTCAGTCTGGTTGTAGAACAGCGTGTTGTCGGTATCGCGCAGATTGCCGCGCGGACCGCTTGGGATGTAGGTGCCGATTGAACCGGCCGCACATGTTGCGCCGGTGGCGGGATTCCGGCCGCCCGTCGCGCTGGTCGCATCGGCGACGCAGAACGTGCCCTGCGGCGGATCGACGATCGAGAGCTGCGTCACTTCCTGATAGCGCGTGAGGTTGCGGACGCTCAGCCAGTCGCTGAACTCATGGTTGATCGTCGCGGTGAACTGGTCGACGCCGACTTCCTGGGTGTCGTGGTTCGAGTAGCCGTAGTAATTCGACCAATCGACGCCCGGCAGCACGCCGTAATTGACGAACTGATTGTCGAAATACGGCACGCCGTATTGCGGGACGTTGTCGTCTTCCTGATGCAGATAAGCGAGCGTCAGCTGCGTCTTGGAGTTCAGGCCGAAGACGATCGACGGCGCGATGCCCCAGCGGCTGTATCTTTCGACGTCCCGGCCGGGAACGTCGTTCTCGTGCGCCATGGCGTTCAGGCGGACCGCAATGCCGTCCGCGACGAGATAGTCGGCGTCCACAGTACTGCGGTAATAGGCGTCGGTGCCGATCGCGCCAGTGACCGTCGTCGCATTCCGGCCATGCGGCGTCTTGCTGACGATGTTGATCGACCCGCCAAGCGAACCCGCGCCGCCGTAAACGGAGTTGGCGCCGTTGATGAGTTCGACCTGCTCGAGATTGAACGGATCGGTGCGGCTGTACTGCGCGCTGTCGCGCACGCCGTCGATGGTGATGTCGTTATTCGCCGAGTAGCCGCGCAGGTTGATCGAGTCGCCGTAGCCGCCGCCGCCTTCGCCCGCGCCGAAGGTGATGCCGGGCGCGGTGGAGAGAACCTCGCGTAGAGTCAGAAGGTTCTGGCTGCGAATGGTCGCACTGTCGATGACGGTGATGGTCTGCGGCGTATCGAGAATGGGGGCCGTGTATTTCGGCGAGTTGGGCGCCTTGCGCTCGCCTGTCACCGTGACGGTTTCATCGGCGGCCGCCACGAGAATGTCATCGCTATCGTCCGACGCTTCGGCCGCAGCGCCTTGCGCGAGAGCGGCTGAACCCACCGCCAGGCCGGCGATACCGGCCACGGCAAGCCGCGCGACGCGGTTACGCCTGACCGCGCGCACGCCCGAAATCTTAGTCATCAAAAGCCCCCTGCTGACCTCAACGGCGCCCCGTTTGGGCTCCGCTTGAGAATGCGAATGCGAATGCGGCGCACTTCTAGCGGGGAGATCTCGAAATGACAATGCGAATGATTATCAACAACGCAAATTTCTACATGCAGGACATCCTTGGGGATTACCTCGCAGGTCATTGAGGTCCGGCCTGAAGCGGCCTAACGCGGCAGTCGAACTGGGGAGAAGACAATGGCCGCCTTCCGCGCCCTCTTGATCGGGCTGACCTTAGCGCTCGCCGCCTATACCGCCGTCGTGGTTGCCCGGCATGGGGTGGGCCTCTTCCCGATCTTTTTTGGCGATATCGCCGCGATGGGCTGGCCGGGTCAGTTCAACGCCGACTTTCTTTGCTTCCTCACGCTGGCGGGACTGTGGATCGCCTGGCGGCATCAGTTTTCGGGAGGCGGGATCGTGCTCGGTGCGCTGGTCTATGTCGGCGGGGCGCCGCTGGTGATGACGTATCTGCTGATCCAGACCTTCCGCACGAACGGCGACATGCGCGCCGTGCTGCTAGGCCCTGAACGGGCCGCCGGCTAGGCCTGCTTTTCCCAGCGGCCTGAGGCGGACTGCTTCCAGTAGGTAGCCGGGTGTCCGGCCGCCTTTGCCGCCGTCCACTGGCGGCGGGCCTCGGCCAGGGCCTGCTCGTCGCGCCCGTCGAAGATGAGGATGATGCGCTCCAGCAGCGTCAGGTCGGGCAGCGCCCAGTTCGCAGGGGCCGCCCCGTCCACCAGAAACAAGGCGTGGGGGCCGTTCGGCAACTCGTCGCTGGCTGTCAGGTAGATCGGCTGGCGGCCGGGAAAGCCGTCAGCGGCGCGGCCATGCGGCAACACCGCATCGTCGCGATAGGTCCACAGATGCGCATCGAGCGCATCGACCCGCTCCTGCCCCCCTGCCCTGACGACGGCGCGCCAGCCGCGCTCCAGCGTCTTCTGCAGCAGAGGCGGCAGGGCGTTCTCCAGCGTCTCGCGCTGCAGGTGGTAGAACCACACTTCCGTCATTTGAAATTGGCGGGCAGCGCCGGATCGTCGGGGTCTTCGTCCGCCATCATGTTGAACGGACGGCCGCGCGAGTTCGGGTCCCAGCCGAGCTCGATGGCCTGGCGGATCGCCCCTTCCAGCAAAATCCTGAACTCACGCGGGCGGTGCGGCCAGCTTTTGGGCCGGCCGTTCTGTGTGTGGGTATAGGGAAACTCGATGATGAGCTCGCGGCGCGCCAGCCCCTCATCGAAGACCTGCACCGAGATGCGCAAGCCCACATAGCCGTCGGTCGTCCAGCGCGGTTCGCTGAGCGGCCGCCAGACCATCTC
>VFQQ010003553.1_pt1 | contig 14916 bp, 14 predicted proteins | sample 3512341 | NCBI WGS metagenome assembly VFQQ01 (sample SAMN10412373, study PRJNA504923) | tailings metagenome | isolation source: Relicate 2 Philex TSF1 revegetated site | place: Philippines: Tuba, Benguet | collected 2017-08-29 | reverse complement strand
GCTGCCGCTGCCGCTGCCGCTGCCGCTGCCGCTGCCGCTGCCGCTGCCGCTGCCGCTGCCGGTGCGGTTGTTGCGGGCCAGGGGGGTCTTGAAGTTGGACGTGGGCTTGCGCGCCGTGATGCCGTACCAGGCGCGCAGGTTCTTGTTCGACAGCGTGGTGGTCGTCGGCGCGGACGGGGCCGGCGTGACGGGCGGGACGCTGATGAGGTTTGTGAAGTTGGACGTGGGCTTGCGCGTCGTGATGCCGTACCAGGCGCGCAGGTTGTTGTTCGACAGCGCGGCCGGTGCGTACGGGGCCGGCGTGACGGGTGGTGCGGCGGTCTGTCGCGTTACCGGGACGAGCGCGGTGGAGCCCACGGGGACAAGCGCGGTGGACTGCTGGCCCCTGCCGCGCGCCGCCACCGCAACCGCCCCCGACCCTGCAACCGCCGCCAGCCCGGCCACCGCCAGCGCTTTCTTTCTCTTTGCGTCTTTGGTGCCCTTCTGCTTGGCCGCGCGTCGGCGGGCGTAGTAGTCGTTGTTTGGAAAGCGAGAGTGCCTCAGCCTCTTCAGCCGGGCGCTCGGGCCGTTATTGCGACTCCACACGGGGTCCATACCATCCATACCCGAACGCACAGAATTTAACGCGGGGACGAGGGCCGTCGACTGTGTGGCGGGCGCCGCGAGGCCCCTGCCGACAGCCGCCGCCCCCAGCAGGCCCATCACGACGGTCGCGGCCACCTTCTTGCCCTTGCTGGACTTGCTGGTCTTGGTACGGTTCGAGGCATTTACAGGTTGACGCGGCGGCGGGAATCGTTTCGAAAAGGGCCTTTCGTTATCGTTCTTCACGCTCAGCTGCTGCATGCGCGCAACCAGGTCGTCCTCGGCCCGTCGCTGCGCCATCATCGAGCGCGCGTGCTGCCTCAGCCTCGCGAGCCCGGGCGGCACGTACGCACGCCGCTTCCGCCTGGCCTCCTCAGGGGCGGGGAACTGCCGCGCGAATGGTTTGTCGTCGGTCATACCTGACATACCGGGCGCCGCAGAAATTTTACGCGGCCAGCACCATGGCGGACGGGCGCTTGCTGGTGAGGAACGCGTCCTGGGTGGCGGGGTCGCGCAGCAAACGAGAAAGGAAGGCCACGAACCGCTGCAGCTTGGGCACCACCTCGTGTCGCCAGAAGGCCTTGTCGCGCGCCAGGGGGATCACGTTGGTCTGCACCGCGCCGCCGTCGCCCTTGAGGCACTCCACCAACGCGCCCTGACCCACGTCCAGCAGCTCCAGGTACGTCTGCAGCTGCACCGCCTCGTACGCGGGGGCGCGGTAGAACAGGCGGTTGACGCGGTTCTTGATCTCGATCACCAGCGCGCGGTCGTCGCTGATGGCGTCGATCTTGCCGCCCACGAACCAGGGCACGCCGTCCACCTCGCCCATGCGCTTCTTGTGGAAGCCGGGGTCGGGGCGGCAGGGGATGCCCAGCACGTCCCTGATGTGGCGCAGCATCTCCGACTCGGCGCGGGTGCCGTAGCCGGTGTACACCGTCTTCTTCAACGCCGCGTCCACCACCTGGCGCTCGCGGTCGCCCAGCGCGGCGCGGTCCAGCTCGTGCGCGGCGCCGGTGTAGCTGGCGGCGGCCTGGGTGGAGGTGGCCACCTCGCTGGCGGCCGTCAGCGAGCGGTCGACGAGGGCGCGCACCTCCCGGTTCGTCTGCAGCAGCTCGCCCAGCACGTCGTCGTCGGTCTTGAGGCCGTTGCGGGCCAGCGCGTCGCGGTAGCTGGCGGGCGAGACGCGCTGCCACATCTCCAGCATCGCGTCGCCCACCTTCTTGTGCCGGTTGTGCCCGATGCAGGCGGCGACCTGCGAGGCGTAGACGCACAGGTAGACGCACTGACCCCCGCGCCGCCACGCGCACCCTGACCCGCGCGACCCCCCCGACGATGCGGAGGTGGTAGACCCGGGCGAGGGCGGGCCGCTGCTCATTTCTCCTTTTCTTTTCCTGCTGGCTGCCCCTCCCCCCCCTCTTTAAGCCGATGAGCGACTGGCTGCGCGAGAACGGCTGGCTGCTGGACCGCCGGCACGCGGACGCCAAGCCCACGCACCTGCTGCTCGACGGGGGTAAGGCGCGGGTGCCGGACGAGAGCGCGGGCGCCTTTTTGAACGCGTACGCCATCGCGGTCGTGCGCGGCCCCCCTCCCTCCGTGGTGGAGCTGCGCACGCCCGTGTTCCGGCTGTTCCTGGACCTGGACGTGCGGACGGCGCTGGACGCGGAGCTGCCGTTCGACGAGGTGATGCGGGCGCTGCAGGCCCGGGCGGCCGCCTTCTTCGACACCGCCGACCCCCCGCGCGCCGTGGTGTGCGACACCCAGCCCAAGCAGCAGGAGGACGGTTCTACAAAAGCGGGGCGGCACGTGGTGTGGACCAACGTGTGGGTCAGCGCCGCGACCGCGCTGGCCTTTCGCGCGGCGGTGGTGGAGGACCTGGAGGCCGCGCTGCCGGACGCGTGCGTCAAGAGCTGGGCCCAGGTGGTGGACGCGTGCGTGTTCACCTCCAACGGCCTGCGCATGCCCTTCTCGGCGAAGGGGCGCGCGGGCTCTGGCGTCTACGTCCCGTCGCGCGTCTGGGTGGGCGGCGAGCGCGCGGCCGAGGCGGTGGGCGAGGTGCGCGGCGTGTCGGCGGTGCGGCAGTGGGCGCGGGAGCTCAGCGTGCGGGCGTTCGGCGCGGAGGAGACGGCGGTGCGCGAGGGCGTGCACGTGCCCGAGGCGGCGACGGGCGAGGGCCTGTGCGGCACGGCGAGGAGCCTGTGGGAGTACGGCGCCGCGCTGCCCCAGCTGGAGGCCGCCCTGCCTGCGGAGTACGCGGGCGCGCGGTTCACGGGCGTGATTGAGGGCGAGGCGTGCTACCTGCTGCGCTCCAGCTCGCGCTACTGCGGCAACGTGGGCCGGCCGCACAACACGTGCAACACCTACTTTGTGCTGACGCTCCGGGGCATCCGCCAGGGCTGCTACTGCCGGTGCGACACGACGGAGGGGCGGCGGTACGGCCTGTGCCGCGACTACCGCGGCGACACGTACCCCGTGCCCGAGGAGGCGCTGGCGGCCTTCTTCGGCGGCGCGGCGGTGGAGGCGGCGGCTGCGGCGGCGGTCCCCGACGACCTGAAGATGCCCTCGGCCAAGTCCGTCGCGTCCGCCAGCCTTCTGAGCGTGCTGAGCCGCAGCCGGCCGCCCCTCAAGGCCGCGTCACGCAAGCGCGCGTCCGAGGCGGCAGCGGCGGCGGCGGGGGCGGCGACGGGGGCGGCGGCGCGGCGGCGGCGTTGATTCTTTGTGCGATGTAACGAAAAATTGTGTGGGCAGTGGGCATGGCGCGTCGGACGGTGTGGGGGATCGCCGTGGCCTGCCTGATGGCGGTGGCCGTGCTGTTCGCGGGCGCCCGGGCATGCGCACCCGAGCGGTACACCCCGCCCGCGGACTGCAAGGCCGGCTCGCTGTTCTGCACGACCGGCGGCACCAACAAGGGCGGCACGTACTCGGTAGGCGCGAAGGCTCGCCTGCAGAAGGACGTGATAAATGGTCCGTCGGGGCAGGACTTTGACGGGTTTTGCGGCGAGTGCAGCGTGCAGGTGTGCCTGCTGAAGTACGGGGTATGGATATCGCAGCAGAACGTGCGACTGGTGGGCTCCGGGGATCCGGGCGGCGACATCCTGCCGGGCAAGCCGTACCAGAAGATTTTCGACACGCTCAAAATTGAGACGGAGAAGTACACGGGCGGGAAGGGGTACCAGAACTACATCGCCTGGGTCAAGAAGCGGCTGGTGGAGGGCCTGCAGTGCATCATCGTCTACGATTACGACAACTCGGGCGTGTACGGCCACATCGTCCCCGTCACCGGCATCAAGACCGCCAGCCCCACGAAAGGGTACGACCCCAAGGACACGCTCCTGGTGCACACCCTGTTCACGAACAAGCTCGTTGCGCGGCCGGTGGGGGAGTACTCGTGCAAGGGTGGGAGGCAGGGGGGGCTCGAGGGGGGCGGGTGCATCCCCGACATGGACTTGACGGAGCTGGCGTGGTGCGTCCGGCGCCCCAAGTGGCGTGGCATCGGGCCCCCTGTCGAGCTGATCATGGACGACAACCAGGAGCCGTGCCCCGTGACAAAGCTGTGCGACAACCCCGCGTCGCAGGACCCCATCAAGGCCAAGGTGGTGGTGCACGGCCTGACGCCCAAGAAGAAGTACGCCATCTACCGGATCACAAAGTACGCGGCCCTGCCCAGCAGCCCCACGGCCAAGCTGTCGGGCGCGCCCTGGAAGACCTTCACCGCGACGGCGGCGACCATGTCCTTCTCCACCAGCTTCCCCTACCACATGTTCCGCGCCTACATCTGCGTGGAAGCCTGACAATTTTGTGTGTGGCGGTGGTAGGAGGCGGCCGGCGCGATGATCCTCATCCTCGCGGTCCTGTCTGGCTTCGTCCTGCTCCTCGGCATCGTGGTGTTCATCGTGCTGAACGAAAGCAACAAGAAGAAGAAGCCGCAGCAGGGCACGAGCGAAGGAGGAGGGGGCGCGGTGCCGGGGGTCGGCGGCGGCGGGGACGATGATGTGGTGGCGGTGGACGACGGCGGGGGCGGCGACGGCGGGGCGGCGGAGGACCTGAGCGGGGACGTGGGCAACCTGCACAAGGACGGCGCCGGCAACTACCACATCCTGAGCGACACCTCCCTCAACTGGGGCCGCTACCAGGCCGACAACAACGAGGGCTACTGCGGCGAGTGCTCCATGCAGATGATCGCGCTGGGGCACGGCGTGTGGCTGCCGCAGTGGAAGGCGCGCGACCTGGGAAACGACGGCGACCACAGCTACGAGCTCATCCTCAGCGACGGCGAGGAGGGCAACATGACCAAGGCGCTGCGGCTGCTGAAGATGCGCTACAGCCTCTTCAAAGGCTCGGGCTACGCCGCCTTTGTCGCGTGGGGCAAGCAGCAGCTGAAGAGGGGGTGCGGCTTCATCTACACCACCTTCCACTCGTCCGGCAACCTGACGCAGTACGACCACATCGTGCCCATGGTCGCGCTGTCCAAGGACGAGGGCTCCTGGTGGATGTACCACTGCTACGACGAGAAGGCGGTCAAGGTGACGACGGGGTCGGGCTACTCGTGCACCCGCTCCAAGGGCAACAGCGTGTCCAACTCCGAGGGCGGCTGCGTGAACGTGAACACCAAGTGGGGCATCTCCATCCTGGGGCCCGCGTACGCCGGCATCGGCCCGCCCGTGGAGCTGCTGAGCCTGAGCGACCCCGCCGAGAGCACCAGCAATCTGAGCAAGTCGACCAACAAGAACATGAAGTGCACGGTGCGGTGCCACAAGCTGACCAGCGGCACCAAGTACGCGGTGTACAAGGTGGTGGGCGAGAAGAACGCGCCGTCCTCCAAGAGCGCCAAGCTGAGCGGCACGCCCATCAAGACCTTCACCGCCAGCGGCAGCAGCTACAAGTTCCAGTCCAGCTTCCAGTCCAAGGACCCCACGTACTTCATCTGCGTGGCGGCGTGACACCTGACGGGGGTTGACCCGATGTCTTGACACCTGACGGGGGTTGACCCGATGTCTTGACACCTGACGGGGGTTGACCCGATGACACCTGACGGGGGTTGACCCGATGACACCTGACGGGGGTTGACCCGATGACACCTGACGGGGGTTGACCCGATGACACCTGACGGGGGTTGACCCGATGACACCTGACGGGGGTTGACCCGATGACACCTGACGGGGGGTGCTCCAGGGTTGGACAGTGCTCCAGGGTGGGACAGTGCTCCAGGGTGGGACAGTGCTCCAGGGTGGGACAGTGCTCCGGGGTGCCCGATTTTTTCCGCGCCCCACTGCAGATGCTGGCGGTGCTGCTGCTGCTGGCGATGGGCGCGTCGCTGCTCGTCGCGGTCGTGCTGGGGGTGCTGCTGATCAACGCCAACAAGAAGAAGAACGAGCAGGCGAAGAAGGATGCCCAGACCCAGGACGAGCCGCCCACGTCGGTGGACCCGCCCGACGACGACCCAGACCAGAACCAGACTGCCAGCGAAGGCGCGTTCCAGGCGGGTGACGGCGCGCTGAACGCAAAGGGCAGCACGGGCAGCGTGGTGACCAAGGCGGGGCTGAAGGCGTACCAGGTCACGTTCCCCGCGGGCCAGCGCGGCGGCGGGTCGACGGGCGTGAACATGACGCTGGCCCCCACCGACTTCTTCCCCTCCGAGAGCTGCCGCGTGCGGTTCAAGGTGTTCTTCGACGACGGCTTCCCGTGGGGCAAGGACATGCCCAAGTCGGGCGGCAAGGTCATCGGCTTCCGCATCGGCACCGGCGACGCGAGCGGGGGCAACTACTCCAGCACGGGCGCGACGCTGCGGGTGACCTGGTCGTACGACGGCGAGCTGTGGCCGTACCTGTACCCCCAGACCAAGGGGGGCAGCGCCAAGACGTGGGACAACATGGACCAGTCGGAGGAGCTGCAGGGGGTAAGCAGGATTTCGGCGGGCATCCACGTCTGGCGCAACGAGCAGGGTTCCTGGCCCCTGCGCGCCAAGGCGGGGCAGTGGAACACGGTGGAGCTGTACTGCAAGCTCAACGCGCCGGGGAAGAAGGACGGCGTGTTGGAGATCAGTGTGAACGGCCAGTCGAAACGCATGTCGTCGGTGCGCTACCGCTACGACAACGCCAAGATCAACGGCCTGCAGGTGCACCCCTTCTTCGGGGGCGGCACCATGGACTACGCGCCGCCCAAGCAGACGCGCGCCTGGTACGCCGACTTCAAGTTCTCGTCCAGCTGAGTGCTCTCACATGATGGCGCAGCTGCGTCCGGAGGTGCACACGCGGGGCTTGCGTGAAGGCTGTGGGGATGACGACGGCTGCCGCGCGCGCTTGCGGGTCACGGCATCGTTCGCAAAGATGTTCCACAGGATGTTGTCGTCGGATTCGCGCGTGCCCTTGCGTGGCGGCTTCCACGCAAACTCGGGGGCGGGCGTGAAGGCGACCTCTGCAACAATGACGTTTGATCCGAGTTGACTGAAGAAGTACTTGGGGAGGCGTTTGGTGACAGGGTTGAACTCGTTACGGGTCGTCATGAACAGATCATCGTTCCGGCGTGTGCGGAGCTTTCCCTTCCTTTTCAAGTAGGCAATGTCGTCTTCTGCGTCAATGTCGACAGATATTGACTTCACGCGCAGGGTCCCGGGGGGCAGCGTGACTTCGCATTCCTCCGGAGATCCGTGCGTATGCCAGTCCGCGCGATCTATCCCAGCCATGTCTTCTTCGTCTCCCACAAACCAAATCCAGGGCGTGCCGCGCGCCACGTCCGCCAGTTGCAACTCAAAGATGACGATGTACGGGGTACCGTTCGTGATGGATCGCCCTCCAAAGTGCGCGGCGTACATTTCGTCGCGCGTGAACGACATGAATCCGCGGTCGCTCCACGTCCGCTCGTTCAACAGGCGGATGAGCTGACCCTCTGTCATGCGCAAGCCGCGGTACAGGGGGAATCGGGGGGCTCCCGTCGGCAGGGCGGGGGCTCGAAGGGCGTGGCGCGTCATGTACGTCTGCAGCCACGCCGAGTTGCGACGCGCTTTTACCATCTCGTGATTGTTGGTGTCAAGCTGCCGGAATGGGCCCCGGCGAACCGTTTGAATCAGCTTGTAATTGGGGCTCGTCCAGGCGGTCAGAGGCCCCCCGTCGCGAACGAGGTTGCGCTTCTTGGGCACGCGGTGGAACCAGCGCTGTAGCTGCGGGTAGCCCTTTGCCGCCAGTTGTTCCGCCCGTCGAATGTTGAATATTTGGTTTTGTTGGTCCGCGGCGGTCTGGCCCGAGTTCCGAGGCGCACGTACGTACTGGTCTAACGCGGCGTGCACTGCGTCCAGGTTCCCCCGCATGTTGGCGTCGATCGCTCTCTCCAGAGCGTTGCGTTTGGTAGGCGTGGACTTGGGTGGGGGCATGTGCAGTCCGGCATAGATAATATCTTCAGCTGAGTACTCTCACATGATGGCGCAGCTGCGTCGGGCGGTGCACACGCGGGCCTTGCGCGATGGCTGCGGGGACGACGACGGCGACCGGGCGCGCTTGCGGGTCACGGGCTCGTTCGCAAAGATGTTCCACAGGATGTTGTCGTTGGATTCGCGCGTGCCCTTGCGCCGGGGCTTCCACGCAAACTCGGGGGCGGGGGTGAAGGCGACCTCTGCCACAAAGTCGACGTCTGACACGGTGCTCTCGTCGTTCATGTACTTGATGCGCAGGGTGCCGGGCGGCATCGTGACCTCCGACTCCTCGGTCACCCCGTGCGCCTGCCACTCGCGGGTGTCCCAGAAGTCGCTCTTGTAGACCGGGAACGTCTCCAGCTCCTTGTCGCCCACGAACCAGATCCACGGCGTGCCGGCTGCCACGTCCCCCAGCCGCATCTTGAACAGGACCATGTACGTCGTTCTACGCCCCGTCTGCCGGCTGCCGAACTTTACGGCGTGCTGCTTGTCGCGCGTGAACGACATGAAGCCGCGATCGCTCCACTTCCGCTCCTTCACCATGCCCAACAACTCGCGATCCGTGATCCGCATGCCGCGGTACAGGGGGCCCCTCGGTGCTCCGGCCGGCGTGGCGGGGGCGCGTAGGGCGTGGCGGGTCATGAACGTCTGCAGCCACGCCGAGTTGCGTTGGGCCCGTGCACGTTGCTCTGGCATGGGGTAGTATGACATGGTGGGGCCGCGGCGCACGTGTTGAATGCCGCGGTACGTGTGTTGGGTCCAGGTGTTCAGCGGCCCCTCGCGTCGGACGAGGTTGCGCTTCTTGGGCACGCGGTGGAACCAACGCTGCAGCTGCGGGTAGCCCTGTGCCGCCAACCGTTCCAAAGACGAGCGTGGCGTGATGTGCCCATACTTCTTGTTCAAGTTCAAGGTCAGGCGCGGGGCCCGCACGTACGTGTCCAGCGCGGCGTGCACGGCATCAAAGTCACCAATGGAGTTGGCCTCAAGCGCTCTCTCCAGAGCGTTGTGCTTGGAGGACATATACGGGGATATACGGGGTGACCAGAATAAAATATCGAATTAATATCTCTACGCGCGGGGCATGCGCGACGGCTGCGGGGACGGCGACGGCTGGCGGGCGCGCTTGCGGGTCACGGGCTCGTTCGCAAAGATGTTCCACAGGATGTTGTCGTTGGATTCGCGCGTGCCCTTGCGCCGGGGCTTCCACGCAAACTCGGGGGCGGGGGTGAAGGCGACGTCCACGACGATGGGTGCCAGCCCGGTGAAGTCGTACTCCCGCCCGTCGGTGGCGCCGATGGTCGCGTTCGTCCCCTTCACCGAGGCCGCGATGGACCTTACGTGCAGGGTGCCGGGCGGGAGTGTGACCTCCGCCTCCTCCGGGTCGCCGTGCGCGGCCCATCCCCGGCGCCCCCAGTCGGCAAGGGTATAGTGTGCCGCAAACAGCCTGCGTGCCTGCCAGAAATCGACAAACCAGATCCAGGGCGTGCCCCGTGCCACGTCCGCCAACCGCAGCCTGAACAGGACGAGATGCGCGGTCTTGCGTCCCGTCTGCCGGTCGCCAAACTGCACGGCGTAATGCTTCTCGCGCGTGAACGACATGAACCCGCGGTCGCTCCACGTGCGCTCGTTCGCCAAGTCCAACAGCTCGCGCTCCGTGACCCGCACGCCGCGGTACAAGGGGCCCTGGGGGGCTCCCTGCGGCAGGGCGGGGGCGCGGAGGGCGTGGCGCGTCATGTACGTCTGCAGCCACGCCGAGTCGCGCGCCGCCCAGGCCACCTCTCTGGGATCCAAGTCGGACGTCGCGCCCGGGTTGCGGCGGATGGCCTGGATGGCCTTGTACATCCCGGACGTCCAGGTGGTCAGCGGCCCCCCCTTGCGAAGGAGGTTGCGCTTCTTGGGCACGCGGTGGAACCAGCGTTGCAGCTGCGGGTAGCCCGTCGCCGCCAGCAGCTCCAGCTCAGTCCGCAAGTGCCCTCTGCGACCATTCAAGTCCAGGTTCCCGCGGGGGGCACGCACGTACGCGTCCAGCGCGGCGTGCACCGCCTGTGAATTCCCTGCGGTACTGGCCAGGAGCGCTCTGTCCAGTGCGTCCTTTTTCGTGTTCTTGGGGGGAGGCATGTACTGACCAACACACAAAAATCACGTGATGGCGCATCGGCCGCCCGTGCACACGCGAGGCTTGCGCGACGGCTGCACAGGCTGCGACGGCTGCCGCGCGCGCTTGCGGGTCACAGGCTCGTTCGCAAAGATGTTCCACAGGATGTTGCTGTTGGACTCGCGTGTGCCCTTGCGTCGGGGCTTCCACGCGAACTCGGGGGCGGGGGTGAAGGCGACGTCCAGCAGCGTGTACGGTATGCGGCGGTGGATGATGGTCGTGCTCTTGTTCGACGCCGCCTTGACGCGCAGGGTGCCAGGCGGCAGCGTGACCTCGTGCTCGTCTTCCAGCCCGATTGCCTCCCACCCGTTGCGCCTGCCCCACTGTTTGATGGCCGGAAACGCTTCCCTCTCCTCCGTGCCGACGAGCCAGACCCACGGCGTGCCGGGTGCCACGTCGCTGAGCTTCAGCCGGAAAACGACGAGCCGGCCGGATTCGGAGCCGAGTCCAAAGGTGGTGGCCGACGACTCCCTGCGCGTGAATGACATGAAGCCCCTGTCCGACCACCGTCCGTCCTTGGCCAGCTGCTCCTGCTGTGCCTGTGTCAACACCACGCCCCGGAACAGGGGTGTGTGCCTGGCCTTGAGCGGCAGGGCAGGGGCGCGGAGGGCGTGGTGCGTCATGTACCGCTGCAGCCACGAGGCGTTGCGCGACACGCTGGTGCGCTTCCAGTAGTTCACGTACTGCTCGCCGCGACGCCGCAAGAGCTGGATGTCCCTGAAGGTGCAGCCCGCCCACGCTTGCAGCGGCCCATTCGGGTGACGGAGGTCGCACTTGTTGGGCACGCGGTGGTACCAGCGCTGCAGTTGGGGGAACTCCTTTTCCGCCAGGGTTTCTAGCAGGAACCTCAGGGTGAAGGAGCTGCTTCCCAGGCGGCGGTCCATGTTGAGACTGCCGCGCGGGGCTCTCACGTACTCGTTCAGCGCGCGGTTGACGCGGGCGTTTGTCCCCGGCTGGGCGTCTAGGGCGCTGTACGTGGGTGTTTCGGTTTGGCGGAGCAGGTCGAGGAGCACGTTGCGTTTGGTACGCGCGGGCTTGGGCGGGGGCATACACCCATGGGCAGAATTAATATCTCCGCATGGGTCATATGGTTGACCGCCATGTCCTCCCCTCCTCTCCACCCCCCGCCGCCGCTCCCGGCCGCCTCTCGGTGCGCCGCGACTACCACGACCCCCACCCCCGGGCCCTGCACACCCACCCCCGCCACTGCGACCCCGAGTACGACGCCCGCATGCAGGCCGCGGCGCTGCACGAGCTGTGGGTGGTGACGGCGGTGAGCAACCCGGCGCGGTACAAGACCAGGTATGCACTGTACAAGCGATTCAAGCACCACATCACGCGCGACTTGGGCCTTCACCTGGTGACAGTCGAGGCCGCGTATGGTGATCGGGACTTCCAGCTGACGGACGACGAGGCGCCGGAGACGGTGCTGACGGCCACGCTGGACAACGGCGTGCGCACGGTGGACGTGCGGGTGCGCAACCGCAGCCAGGTGTGGCTGAAGGAGAACCTGTGGAACATCGGCGCGCGCCACCTGCCGCACGACTGCCGCTACGTCATGTTCGCCGACGCCGACATCGAGTTCCTGAACCCGCACGCCGCCACCGAGATCGTGCACGCGCTGCAGGAGTACCGGGTGGTGCAGCCCTTCGAGACGGCCGCCGACCTGGGTCCCGAGGGCCAGATCATGGACGTGCATCGGTCGTTCGGCTGGTGCTTCGCGCAGGGGTGGGAGTGGCGGCCCCAGCCGGACGGGCGCGGCGGCTACAACTGCCGCAAGCCCGCCGACGTGCCCCGCCCCACCGGCTTCGGCAACCCCTGGCACCCGGGCTTCGCGATCGCCATGCGCCGCAGCGTGCTGGACAAGCTGCCGCTGCTGGAGGTGGGGGTGCTGGGCGCGGGGGACCACCACCAGATGGGCGCGCTGATCGGGCGGGCGCACCTGACCTACCCCGGCAAGATCCACGCCAACTACAAGAAGCAGGTGCTGGCGTGGCAGGCGCGGGCGGCGGAGGTGGTCAAGCAGAGCCTGGGCTACGCGCGGGGCACCATCGTGCACAACTTCCACGGCGCCAAACGCGACCGCCGCTACGTGAGCCGGTGGGAACTCTTGGTGGACCACGAGTACGACCCCGAGACGGACTGCTACCGCAACAGCCAGGGCGTGCTGGAGCTGGAGGAGCACAAGCCGGCGCTGCGTGACGCCATCCGCCGCTACTTCGTGCAACGGAACGAGGACGGGCTGGACATGTGAACGAGTACGCGTGCGTGTCACCGCCCCAGGGCGAGCAGCATGGGACGGCGGCGGCGGGCCCGCACGTTGCCGTCGTTGCTGCTGTTGCTGTTGCTTCCACTGGTGTTGCTGCTGTTGCTGTTGCTTCCACTGGCGGTGCGGTCTGAGCGCCGGGTGTAGCTACGGTGGCGGCCTGGAGGCTCGTTCTCCACAAACCGGGTGGGGATGGGGACGGAGCGCAGGCCCTCCCGCACGGCCTCCCTGTACGTGTCGGCGGCGCGGGCGTGGTCGCGTTTGGTGCCCTTGATCCCCGCCAGCGAGGGCAGGAGCTTGCGCCCCGTCCTGGCCATGCGCCTCTTCAGGCCCGCCTCGCTGTCGCGCAGAGCCTGCTTGGTGACGTACCCGTACCCCGCGTGCTGCCCGAACTGCAGCCTGGCGAGGTGCGTCCGCATGGCGCGGGGCAGGCCGCCGCCGTGCATGAACAGGTACGAGTAGCGGTCGGCGTGCACGATGCGCTTGAGCTGCTTGACGACTGCGTTGGCGGTGGTGGCCGAGGTGGCCGCAAACCTGGTCACCACCATGAACGCCCCCGCCTCAGCGTACAGCGCGTACGCCTTGAGCGCCTTGCCGGCCTTGTCGGTCACCAGGACGGCGTAGTCGCCGCGCAGCCCCGTGGCGTCCGACGCGTAGTGCAGCGCGGGCGCGGGCAGCGCGGACTGGACGATGCGCGGGTCGGGCACGTGCCTGATGAGCCAGCGCTTGTCGGACGCGGCGCCGCGCGACTTGGGCTCCAGACGCAGGCCCGCGGTTCGCAGCCGGGCGACGAGGGTAGACATGGCAACGGCGGCGACAATTTTTGGCGGGGGGCGGCTTAAGGAGGGCGGGGCGCGGAACCGGCTTAAAGGGGCGCGCCCGGGTGGGTTGGCACTCTGGCACCATGGCCTCTGCCTCCTCCTCCTCCTCCCAGCAGCAGCCCCAGCAGCCCCAGCAGCCCCAGCAGCCCCAGCAGCCCCACCTGACCGTGCCCGCCCCCGACACCCTCGACTTCCTGGACGAGGACGTGGTGACGGTGCCGGGCCAGCTGTTTGCGCTGGTGTCGTTCGTGTCGCCCACCGGCAACCAGCGCGGCGAGCAGTGCGCGATGAAGATCCGGGGCGTGTTCGGCACGCGCGAGGAGGCGTCCGCGCACGTCAAGAAGTTGATGCGCGTGGACAACTCCTTCGACATCTACCTGGTGGACATGTACAAGTGGCTGCCGGTGCCGCCCGACCCCAACGCCATCCAGGACCAGGAGTACTCGGAGCAGTACCTGAACGACCTGATCAAGGGCTACAAGGAGAGCCAGCTGGCGGCCAAGCAGCACTTTGCGGAGCGCAAGCGGCTTGTGATGGAGCAGGGCCTGGAGGCGGCGCTGCAGGCCCCCGACACCCACCCCTCAACGACCGCTGCCGGCCCTTCCTCCGCGTGAGCTCAGTGGGGCTCAGTACCATGCGGTGCGGCGGGTGGTGAGGCGGCGGCGGGGGGCGGCGCGGCGCTTGGTGGTCGCCGTGCGGCGGGCCCGGGCGGCGGCCAGCAGCAGCAGCAGCTGCATCTTCTGGGCGTTGGTGAGGGGCTTGTTGGGGCTGGCGCGGCGGTTGCGAGTGGGGGTGCGGCGGACGGGGACTGCGTAGCGGGGGGCCATGGCGCTGGAGTGGTGATACCCGCCCTAGAAAAAAAAATTCCGGCCTCCCGGGTGCTCCTCACTCCGGCTGAGGGCGGCGGCCGGTGAAGACGTCGCGGATCATGGCCGGGCGGCGCAGGACCTTGGAGAGCGTGACGAGCCAGAGGCCGACGCTGAACCACCAGCAGACGACGCGCAGGTCCTGGTCCCGGATCTTGTACACGGGGCTGACCAGGTTGTGGAAGAAGCTGTCGTTGGCGCTGACGCCCCGCAGGTGCCGCTCGGCCAGCGTGAGCGCGCACGTGTCGTCGTTCACCGCCCAGTGCAGCCACAGGAAGGGCATGACCATGAGGTGCAGCACGAGCATGGGTTCGTTGTCCGTGAAGGGCGTGACCAGCACCCACAGCACAAACAACACGTGTAACACCCAGCACACGTTGGCCAGGAAGGTGCTGCGCATGGCTGTAGGTCGCGAAAATTTTGGTGGGGGTAGGATAATGTCGTCCGGAGGAGGCAAGAGCACGATGGTGATCGCGGTGGTGCTGGGGGTGGGCTGCCTCATCGTGTCCAGCTCGGTGGGCGCCTACTTCCTGTGGGGCCGGGGCGACGACAGCAGCGGCAAGGACCTGCCCGAGGTGCCGGTGCAGGCGCCCAGCGTGGTGTTCAAGGGGTTCCGGTTGCCGGAGTACGGACGGGACGCGACGCTGCAGGACCTGATCAACGAGCTGTTCAAGGTGGAGTCCAACTGCAAGCAGATGCTGGTGTTCACCAAGGTCACGCTGCCCCGCATCCTGGTCAAGTACAGCTCGGCGCTGGACAAGGTGCTGGCGTGGATCCGCACGGGCAAGGTGCCCACCAAGAAGACGCTGGAGGCGTACGCAGAC
>VFQQ010003550.1_pt1 | contig 14933 bp, 10 predicted proteins | sample 3512341 | NCBI WGS metagenome assembly VFQQ01 (sample SAMN10412373, study PRJNA504923) | tailings metagenome | isolation source: Relicate 2 Philex TSF1 revegetated site | place: Philippines: Tuba, Benguet | collected 2017-08-29 | reverse complement strand
CGATCAGGTCGAGGCCATGACGCTGGCGAGCCGCATCGTGGTGCTGCGCGCCGGCCGCATCGAGCAGGTCGGCGCGCCGCTGGATCTTTACGAAAACCCCGACAACAGCTTCGTCGCCGGCTTCATCGGCTCGCCGCGCATGAATTTCGTGCCGGTGACGGTCGTCGGCGTGGAAGGCGGCAAGGCGATGGTCGCAGCGCCGAAGCTCGGGCTGACGGGCATGGCGGTCGCCACGCGCGGTGCGCCGCCTAAACTCGGAACGGCGGTCACCCTTGGCATAAGGCCCGAACATTTCGTGCCGGCGGACGGGGCAACCAGCGCGCTTTCCGGCAAGGTCACGCTGGTCGAGCGTCTCGGCGGCGTCACCTATGCACATGCGCAACTGCCGGAAGGCGGTACGATCACGGTCGAGAGCCGCGACGCCCGCAGCTTCAACGCCGGTGACGGCGCGCGCTTCGGACTGGACGGGACGCGGGCGTTTCTTTTCGACCAGGATGGGAAGCGTATTTGAGATTCCTTTACCCGCGCAATCGCGTTTGAAATACCCCCACCCCTAACCCCTCCCCACAAGGGGGAGGGGAACTTTGGAGGCTCGGCCGTCCAGCCACAATCTTCACCGGTCTTTCGGGCCAAGGCATCGAAATCGTCCCCCTCCCCCTTGTGGGGAGGGGTTAGGGGTGGGGGTAGAACAACGCCACGAAGCCCATCAGAACCATATGCTACAGCCCTCCTATAAGCCCGGCAGGACAGGTAAAAGGTAGCATCAATCAATGCCCCGGTGAATCATCATCCTCAAGTTCAGGCGCATTCGTCTGATCATGCACTTTGCGCCACACCGTAAGCCGGCCCGCCAGTTCCGAATCCTGCTGGTGTTCGGCCAGCCGCGCCTGCTGGCGCAGCGCCAGGCGCACGACGCCGCGCTCGAAGCGGCCATCGGGAACGACGAAGCTCTCCGCGTCCCGGCCTTGTTGCAGCGCGCCGAGGATCGTCCGCTTCAGCATCACCAGATTGGGGTCGCCATAGGCTGAATAGAGATCCTGGAAATGCCGGTGCAGTGCCGCATCGAATTCGATGTCCTGGCCCAAGGCGCCGATAACCGGGTTGCCGGGATGGAGCGAACCGAGCGGCAGGAGCCCTTCCGGGATCGGCGTGTTGGCCGAGTGCGTGCGCCCGCTTCGCAAAAGCTTCGGCAGCAGATGCGTGTGCGGACCGGGTGGCGAGACGCCGCCGGTGTCGGGACCACCGATCTTCTGGAACACCTCGACGCGGCCGATATTGGTGAGCGCGACGCGATGCGGGTGCATGGAAAGAATGGCGGGCATGGCGGCATTGTCGTGCTCGAACAGCGAACGGCCGAGATTGGCGCGCAGGGCTGCAAGCAGTTTCGGATCGCTGGTGCGGATGCAGAAATCGCATTGCGGCAGCGACAGCCCCATGTCGAACAGGATACCGGTGCGGTCGATGCCGCGAATGGCGTCGTCGTCCGGACCAAGCTCCGTCAGGACGGAGCGCGCCTCGCGGCGCGACAGCGCTTCAGGCAGGCACAGCGCGACCGCCTGGCTCCAGCGGTGGGCGCGCGGGCTGACGGTCTCGTAGGCAACCGGCACGACCTCGTCGAGCCGCTTGCGGTCGATGTGGATCGCGCCGCGCCGGGTCGCGCGCGACAGCGTGAAACTGTCGTCGATGACCGGCGTCTCGTCGCGATCCTGATGGAACTCGGCGATCGCGCCGAAGGTGCCCATGCTCCAGCCGGAACGCCAGTCGCGGAGATGATCGCGAATGAGATTGTGCAGGTCCTTCATTCTTGCCTCCCGAATGGTCAATGGGCGACGTCGAGCGGCTGTACGATCATGCCGCCTTGCGTCTCGCCGAGATAAGCCTCAACGCCATACACTTCACGCAACAGCGCCGCCGTCAGCACCTCGCGGGGCGGGCCGTCGGCGACGATCCTGCCCTTGTCGATGAGAACGAGCCGCGTGCACCAGCGCGCCGCAAGGCCGAGATCGTGCAGCGACGCGACGACGCCCCTGCCCTCCGAGGCGAGCTCCGAAAATAGCCGCATCAGCGTGATCTGGTGCGACGGATCGAGGCCGGCGGTTGGCTCGTCTGCCAGCAGCAACGGCGCATCCTGGGCGAGCGCGCGGGCAATCAGCACGCGTGCTTTCTCGCCGCCGGAAAGGTCGGTCGCGGGACGGTTGCGGAAAGCGTCCACCTCCATCCGGCGCATGGCTTCCTCGATCTTTGCCGTATCGGCGGCATCGAGCCCTGCGAAGGCCGGACGATGTGGCGCGCGGCCGAGCGACACCAGCATTTCCACCGAAACCGGCCAGCCGATCTCGCGCTCCTGCGGCAGATAGGCGAGATGACGCGCCCTTTCCTTCGCCGGCATGGCAGCTGCATCCTTGCCGGCAATGGCGATTTTTCCGGTCGAGGGGATGAGGCCGAGGGCGGCCCTTAGCAGCGTGGATTTTCCCGCACCGTTCGGGCCGATCAGCCCGACGAACTCACCTTCCTGCACGGCAAGCGAAAGCCCATGCAGCACTGGCTTGCCGCCGAGAGAAGCATGAAGCTGATCGATGGCAAGCAGGGTCACAGCAAATTCCTCCGCGTGCGATAGACAAGCCAGAGGAAGAACGGCGCGCCGACGATAGCCGTCAGAACGCCAAGCTTGAGGTCTTTTCCGGGGGCGATGATGCGGACGAGAATGTCGGCGGCGAGCAGCACGCAGGCGCCGCCGAGCGCGCTGGCGGGCAGCAGCCGCGACGGGCGCGAGCCGACCAGCGGGCGCAATATATGCGGCACGACGAGGCCGACGAAGCCTATCGCACCTGCCACCGCCGTCGCCGCGCCCACAGAGGCAGCGGTGCCGAACACCGCCAGGAACTGCACGCGGCGCATGTCGACGCCCATGCTCGCGGCGGCATCGTTGCCGAGCGTCAGCGTGTCGAGCGCGCGCCCGAGCGAGGCGAGCATGAGCCAGCCGACGACCATGAAGGGTGCGGCGAGCCAGACATGGGTCATGGAGCGGTCGGTGAGCGAGCCGAGCATCCAGAACATGATTTCCAGCGCGGCGAACGGGTTCGGCGACAGGTTGAGCGCCAGCGACGTCATCGCGCCGGCAAAGCTGGAAACGGCGACGCCAGCGAGGATGATGGTGAGCGCGCCGCCTTTCATGCCGGCCATGGCCTGCACGACGACCACCGCGAGCACTGCACCGGCAAGGGCTGCAAGCGGCAGGCCGAGCGGGAAGACCGCCGAGAAGCCGGTGTAGATGGCAATGACCGCGCCGAGCGAGGCGGTGGCGCTGACGCCGATCAGCCCCGGCTCGGCCAGCGGGTTGCGCAGGTAGCCCTGGAGGGCTGCGCCCGACAGGCCGAGCGTCGCGCCAATCATCAGGCCGAGAATGGCGCGCGGCAGGCGGATTTCCTGCATGATGAGCGCGATGGCGCCGGCCTTCGATGAGAACAGCGCGGCGATGCTGTCGGCAAAGCCCAATGCCGCCGGGCCGACGGTCAGCGACAGCAAGAACAGGATGAGTGTGGCAGCACAAAGCACGATGAGCAGCAGGCGATAGCGGGCCGTCTCGCTCATTCGGCCGCTCCTGCCGCGTCGTGAAGAATGTGTGCCGCCTCAAGCGTGAAGGGCGCGCCGCAGATGGTGTATTTCGACGGAATGTTGACGGCCTTGCTGCCGGCGGCCACTGCCTTGAAGGCCGGATGGACATAGCCTTCCTCGGCCAGTGCGGGTGCCGGGTAATCGCCGTCGCTGGTGACGATGAGGTCGGGACCGGCAAGCACCAGCAGTTCCAGCGGCAGTTTCGACGTGCCGGTGAGGCCGAGCCGGCTGGCGACGTTCTGGAGGCCGGAGATGCCTATCAACGCGTCGACCAAAGTGCCCGTGCCCGACGTGTAGCTGTTGGCATAATAGGTGGCGACTGTCTTGCCAGAGGGTGGCTGCGCGCGCAGGTTGGCGAGATCGGTGTCGATCAGCTTTACCAGTTCGGCGGCCTTCTCCTGCCGTCCGAGAAGCGCGCCCATGCGCGTGATCTGCTCCCGGATTTCCTCGATCGAATTCTGCGGCGCGAATTCCTCCACTCGAAAACCGAGCCGCCGCAGAAGCTCGACGGTGGTGCGTGTCGTGAAGGTGCCTGCGATGATCAGGTCCGGCTGCATGAGAAAGACTTCCTCCGCCAACCCATGGTTGACCACATAGCCTGCTGCCTGATCGGCAAGCACCGACGTATTCCTGTCGCCGGCGAGATAGGAGACCGAATAAAGCTGGCCCTCGCCGGCGATCAGCATGGCGAGCTGGTCGGTGCAGACATTCATGGAGACGACGCGGCGGGGAGCCTCGGCGGCGAAAACCGCCGAGGTGTTGAGAATCGAAATCATCAGGATAACCATGATCCGCTTCATGCTTTTCTCCGGGCACCAACCGAGGCCGATGCAGAACCTCCCCGTTCAGAACGTCCGCGTAAAGCTCAGATTGAAGGTGCGCCCCGGCGCACGGTAGTCGGTGACGGTCGCGTATTCCTCGTCGAACAGGTTCTCGACCGAGAATTTGAACTGCGATTGTGCATCGAGGGCGTATAGCGCGGTGAAGTCCGCGGTCACATAATCGGGCAGTTCGACCGTGTTGGCGGCGTTGGCATAGCGGGCCGCGCCGTAGAGCACCTTTGCCGTCAGGTCGAGTTGCTCGGTCGGGCTGTAGGTGAGCTCAGTGGTCGCCTTGAAGCGGTCGCGATAGGGAATGTAGTTGCCATTGTCCTGATTGAGCGGCTCGCGGATATCGATCGTTGCCTTGCCGCTCCACTCCTCATTGAAACGATGCGCGAGCGTCGCCTCGAAACCGGTGATGCGGGCGCTGGCGACGTTGAAGGGGATGTAGGTCGGCGGATTGGAGGCGATCGCGTCGGTCAGGAAGGTCTGGTAGAAGGCGAGGTCGAGGCTGGTGCCCGGCGTCGCCTGCCAGTTGAGCCCGACCTCATAGGAGCGCGACTTTTCCGGCTTCAAATCCGGGTTGGAATAGCCCGGATAATAGAGATCGTTGAAGGTCGGCGCGCGGAAGCCGGTGGCGTAGGACGAGCGCAGCACGAGATCCGGCAGCACCTCGTAGCTCGCGCCGATATTGTAGGTGGTCGCGCCGCCGAACTGGCTGCTGTGGTCGTGGCGAATGCCCGTATCGAGACGAAGCGCCTCGTATTCCAGCGAATACTGGCTGAAAAGAGCGGCCAGATCGCGCGAGTCCACGGCGAAATCCACGGTCGAATCGACCTGCTCGCGATAGGCTTCGACGCCGCCGGTCAGGATGTGATTGGCGTTGCCGGTTTCGAAACGCTTCTCCGTCGAGGCGAAGATGCCGTAGCGCTGCGTATCGAACTGGCTGTCGCCGGGCACGCCGTCGCGGAAGTTGGTCGAGTAGTCGAGGCCGGAACTGACCTCGACCGTCGAGGACCAACTGTCGGAATGAAGGATATGCGCGCCCAGTTTGCCGGCGAAGGTCGTGGTATCGACTTCGTTGGCGAAGGGGAAACTATTGTCGTACTGGCTGCGGCCACGCGCGAACAGGCCATCCGCATAGAGTTTGCCCCAGTCGAAGTCCTTGGACAAAGAGAGATTGGCCGAGCCTTGCAGGAAGCCGTCATCGTCGGGCTCGTGGCCCCAGGCGAGCGGCGTGGTGAAATCGTAGCCGCGCGTGCCGAGCAGGCTGCCGCTGAGCGCGTAGTTCACGCCGCTTTCGCTTCGGCCCTGAACGGAGCCGGAAACATAGCCGCCCCATGGATGGGTGACGCCTGTGGTGAGCGTCGCACAGGCATTGCGGCCGTCGGCACACGCTCCCCCCTGTTTGGTGATGATGTTGACGACGCCGCCCATGGCGTCGGCGCCATACTGAGCCGAATGCGCGCCCTTGGCGACCTCGATACGTTCGATGGAAGCCAGCGGGATATTGAAGATCGAGGTCGTGCCGCTTGTCGCCGAGCTTGCCCGCACGCCGTTGATCAGCACCAGCGTCTGGGTGGCCGACATGCCGCGCAGATAGACATTGGCCGACGCCCCCTGCCCGCCATAGGAGATGATCGAAACGCCGGTGTAAGACTTCAGCAGCGACGGCAGGTCGGGCGCTGCCGACTGCTCGATCTCCTTGCGGTCTATCACCGTGACAGACGAGGTCGAGCGCGCCAGCGTGGTCTCGCGCCGCAGCGGCGTGACCACGACTGTATCGAGCCTGATTACATCGTCGTCGGCGTCGCCCGGTTCCTGCGCACCGGCATTAGATGTGAAAGCCAGCGCCAGCGCGCCGGCGAAAATCGTCCATTTCTGCATGTCTGCCCCCGATAGGCTTTTGGCGGGCGGCGAATCGCGCCCGAAGGTTTGATGACAAACCGCAGACAGGAGAATGATCGACAGGCAGACTATGAAACGACGACATCGAACCCTCGGCCAGACCCGGCATGCGGCAACACTTTTTCAAATGTCACCGCCACGGGCGACCGCGCCTGAACACACCCCGTGTTCAAGCATGGGTGACCGGAAAAGGCAGGTCTCCTGACTTCCGGGTCTATGCTTTTCCTTCGCCTTCCCAATCGCGCTAAGCGCTTTTAGTGGCCTGGTTGAAAGAAAGCTCGCCGGCTACAGTTGCGGGGGCAGTCCCGGCTTCGATCTGACGATCTCACCGTGTTCCCTTTTCATCCGCCGTGAAGCGGAACCAATTCCGATTCCACTGGTAGCTGTGCCCCGGCGAGGCGTCAACCGGGTTCGGCAAACCTTGCAGGATTCATCTCCGGGATCAGGCCTCGACCGTCAGCGCACTGAGTGGCTTCGAGCAGCAGGCGAGGATAAACCCGTCCTCGATTTCGTGGTCGAGAATGCCGCCATTGTGGCTCATCTCGACCTCGCCCGAGACCTTTTTGACCTTGCAGGTGCCGCACAGGCCGAACTCGCAAGCCGCCGGAATGCGCACGCCAGAGGCGCGGGCCGTCTGCAGCACCGTCTGGCCGGAAACGCAGTCTGCATCGACATCCGACAGCGCGAAGCGGATCGGGGTGATCTGCTCTACGGGCGCGGCGTCCGGTGTGGATGTGGGAAGGTCCGAGAACGGCGCCGGCACGATCTCGACCGGCGGCGCGCCAAAACTTTCCTGATGATAATGCGTCATATCGAAGCCCGCGGCCTCGAGCATCTGGCGCACCGCACGCATGAACGGATCGGGGCCGCAGCAGAAGATTTCGCGGTCGCGGAAATCCGGCGCAAGCAGCGGCAGGCGCACGGCGTCGATGCGTCCCATGTGGCCGCTCCAGACCTCGCGGTTCGAGCGCTCCTCGATGAGGAAGCCGAGCGACAGGCCGGGCATGCGGCTGCCGAGCAGTTCCAGTTCCTTGCGGAAGATGATTTCTTCCGGCCGGCGCGCGCAGTTGACGAAGGCGACGTCCGTCCACGGCGCGCAGTCGTTCAGCCAGCGCAGCATCGACATCATCGGCGTGACGCCGGAGCCGGCCGAGACGAAAAGATATTTCGCCGATGGGTGGTTGTGGTGGGAGAAATCGCCAGCCGGGCCGTAGGCCTTGATGTGGACGCCGGGCACGAGATTGTCGAACATCCAGCGCGTGCCGACGCTGCCTGCCTGCGCCTTGACCGTCACCGCAATCGAGAACGGCCGCGACGGGCTGGACGACAGCGTGTAGGTGCGCATCACCGGGCCGTCTTCCAGCGGAAGCTCCAGCGTGACGAACTGCCCCGGCTGATAGCGGAACCAGGTCTGGTTGTCGGAGCGGAAGGTGAAGGTTTTTACCTCCGGCGCCTCATCGATCACGCCGATGCATTCCAGCACCTGCAGCCGGTCGTTCCACGGCACCATCTCGTCCAGATGCCGATAAAGGGAAAGTTCCGTCATCGCGTTCACGACGCTCCTCCGACATACGGTTCGGAAAAAGGAGATGCCGCGGCACCCCCCTCTGGCCTGCCGGCCATCTCCCCCTCAAGGGGGGAGATCAGTCGGTGGCTCGGCTTTCGCCAATCTCCAACGTTGCGGGAATACGCAAGAGGCTCAAACTGCTGATCTCCCCCCTTGAGGGGGAGATGGCCGGCAGGCCAGAGGGGGGTGTTGTGACGCATCAGAGCACAGCTCCCTTAAGCCACGCTTCGCAGCGCCGGCTTTTCGCCGTCCGTCAGGCGCGGCTCGATGAAGTTGCAGTACCATTCGACGAACTGCATCACGCCGCCCTCGTGCTCGACCGAGTAAGGTCCGGGCTCGTAGGCCGGCGACTTGATGCCGAAGGCGTTCTCCTCGACGATCCGGCGGTCCTGATCGTTGGTTTCGGTCCAGACATGGGTGAGCTCGGCGAGGTCGTAGTCGACGCCTTCGACCGCATCCTTGTGAACCAGCCATTTGGTGGTGACCGCCGTTTCGGTGGCCGATATCGGCAGCACCCGGAAGGTTACGGCATGGTCGCCGAGCACATGGTTCCAGGTGGTCGGGTAGTGGTAGAGCAGCAGCGTGCCGATCCTGTCGGCGGTGACGATATCCGAAAGGTTCTTCTTCACCGCGCGCTTGCCTGTCATGGTGTAGCTGACCGCATCGCGCAGCAGCGGCGCACGGGTGGCGCGATACTGGCCGCCGTCATCGATGCGGAACTTGCTCGGCAGGCCGACCGCCTCGCATTTCGCCCAGTGGGCTAGCATTTCCGGGTCGCTCTCGGCACCATTGACGCCGGTCACGGTCGGGGCTTCCGGGAAGGTCTTGCAGAGTTCCGGGTGGTTGCCGGCGCAGTGATAGCACTCGCGGTTGTTTTCCCAGACGAGCTTCCAGTTGCCCTTCTCGACGATGGTGCTCTCAAAAGCGACCTTCGCGTCGCGCAGACGGTGCGGCAGAAGATAGGGCTCGACCAGCGCCCGCATCGGCGCGAAATCCGCCGGCTCGTTAGCGAGGCAGATGAAGATATAGCCGCCGACGCTTTCGCAGGCGACGGGCTTGAGGCCGAACTGGTTCTTGTCGAAGCCTTCCGCCATCTGGCGGGCGAAAAGCAGCCGGCCGTCGAGTTCGTAAGTCCACTGGTGATAGGGGCAGACGAGCTTGGCTGCCGTGCCCTTCTCGGCGTTGCAGACGCGCGAGCCGCGATGGCGGCAGGAATTGTGGAAAGCGTTGATCTTGCCCTGCTGGTCGCGAACGAGGACGACCGGATAATCGCCGATCTGGGCGGTGATGTAGTTGCCGGGCTTGGGCAGTTCGCAATCATGGCCGATGAACAGCCAGTCGCGATACCAGATCAGTTCGAGATCCAGCTTGAAGTAGTCCGGGTCGATGTAGAAAGCCTGCTCAAGGCTGAAGCCCTCGCGGCGATTGCGTACCTGCCGCAGCATCTCATTGCGCGCATCCATGTCCTGTCCTCGCTATCCAAGGGCCGGTGGTGATTTCAAGGGAGAATGATTGCGCGACGAGGATTGCTGCCCGCCTGCGCAAGAATCCGCCACTTGATCGCCCACCGCGATCAGTCGAATTTACACCACTCAAGGCTGGTTTCCGGGCTCTGGAGCGGTCCTGCAGGACCCGTCACGAACACCTTCCCAGGCCATTTTCGGCCCAGTGGTCTCCCATCGTGACATTCTCCACCACCGTTGCGGGGGCAGCGCCGGTATCTGACCGGCTTCCCAATTCTCCGGTCCGCCCTCAAGCGGACCAGCACCTTAAGCATCCCGATATAATCATCGAATCGGCGCGCACGGCGATACGAAAGCGACATGGCCCGAGCGCAAAGGCGACAGCGGAAAAATCCGCTGTTATTCCGCCGCCTCGGCGCGCGGCGCCGGCACATAATTGAGGATCGGCCCGAGCCAGCGCTCGACATCGATCACCGCCATGTCCTTGCGGGCGGCATAGTCCTCGACCTGATCGCGCTCGACCTTGGCGACGCCGAAATAATAGCTTTCGGGGTGCGACAGATAGATGCCCGAGACGGAGGAACCCGGCCACATCGCCATGCTTTCGGTGAGGCTGACGCCCGCCTCTTTCTCGGCGTCGAGCAGCTTGAACAGCGTCACCTTCTCGGTGTGGTCGGGCTGCGCCGGATAACCTGGCGCGGGGCGGATGCCCTGATAGGGCTCGCCGATCAGGTCGTCCGGCGTAAGGTTTTCATCCGGCGCATAGCCCCAGAACACCTTGCGAACCTTCTCGTGCATGCGCTCGGCAAAGGCTTCGGCGAAACGGTCGGCCAGTGCCTTGACGAGGATCGAATTGTAATCGTCATTGGCGCGCTCGAAGCGCTCGGCGATGGCGACTTCCTCGATGCCCGCCGTCACCACGAAACCGCCGACATAATCGGGCTTGCCACTGTCTGCCGGAGCCACGAAATCCGACAGCGCCACGTTCGGCCGGCCGTCGCGCTTGGCGAGCTGCTGGCGCAAGGTGAAGAAGGTGGCGAGTTCCTGCGCCCTGCCTTCGTCCGTGTATAGCTGTATATCGTCGCCGACGGCATTGGCCGGCCAGAAGCCGATGACGGCCTTCGGCGCGAACCATTTCTCGGCGATGATCTTTTTCAGCATCGCTTGCGCATCCTCGAAAAGCTGGCGCGCGGCTGGGCCTTGCGCCTCGTCTTCCAGTATCTTCGGATAGCGTCCCTTCAGCTCCCAGGTCTGGAAGAAAGGCGTCCAGTCGATGTAGCGGGCGAGTTCGGCGAGGTCCCAGTTCTCGAAGGTGCGCGTGCCGAGGAAGGACGGTTTCGGCGGCTGGCAGGCAGCCCAGTCGATCCTGTGGGCATTGGCGCGGGCCTTGGACAGCGGCAGGCGCTGCTTGTCGGCTTCCGAGCGGGCGTGAGCGTCCGCGACCTTACGATATTCGGCGCGTACATTCTCGACGTAGCCGGGCTTGGCATCCGCCGACAGCAGGCTGGACACCACGCCAACGGCGCGGCTGGCATCGGTGACATAGACGGTCTGGCCGCGCTCGTATTTCGGGTGGATTTTCACAGCCGTATGCACGCGGCTGGTCGTCGCACCGCCGATAAGCAGCGGGACGCTAAAACCTTCGCGCTCCATCTCGGCGGCGACATGCACCATCTCGTCGAGCGACGGGGTGATCAGGCCGGACAGGCCGATGATGTCGGCCTTCTCGTCACGCGCCGTCTGGAGAATTTTCGCCGCCGGCACCATGACGCCGAGGTCGATGATTTCGTAATTGTTGCAAGCCAGAACGACGCCGACGATGTTCTTGCCGATGTCGTGGACATCGCCCTTCACCGTCGCCATTACGATCTTGCCGGCGCTCTCGCGGCCGCTGGAAGCAATGCCGTTCTTGGCATTGGCGAGCTTTTCAGCTTCCATATGCGGCAGCAAGCCCGCGACGGCTTGCTTCATGACACGGGCCGACTTCACCACCTGCGGCAGGAACATCTTGCCCGCGCCGAACAGGTCGCCGACGACATTCATGCCGGCCATCAGCGGGCCTTCTATGACGTGCAATGGCCGCTCTGCCTTCAGCCGCGCCTCGTCTGTGTCGGCATCGATGAACTCGGTGATGCCATTGACCAGCGCGTGCGAAATGCGCTGCTCGACCGGCCATTCGCGCCAGGCAAGATCGCGCTCCTTGGCCTCCTTGCCAGCCGTGCCCTTGTAGCGCTCGGCGAGTTCCAGCAGGCGTTCGGTGCCATCCTCGCGGCGGTTGAGGACGACGTCCTCGCAGGCTTCGCGCAGCTCCGGGTCGATCGATTCGTAGACCGCGAGCTGGCCGGCATTGACGATGCCCATATCCATGCCCGCCTGGATGGCGTGGTAGAGGAACACCGCGTGCATGGCCTCGCGCACCGGCTCGTTGCCGCGGAACGAGAAGGACAGGTTCGAGACGCCGCCGGAGATATGGACATGCGGCAGCGTGTCGATGATCTCGCGCGTCGCCTCGATGAAATCGACGCCGTAATTGTTGTGCTCCTCAATGCCGGTGGCGACGGCGAAGATATTCGGGTCGAAGATGATGTCTTCCGGCGGGAAACCGGCCTGCTCGGTCAAAAGCTTGTAGGCGCGGGTGCAAATCTCGACTTTTCTGGCTTGCGTGTCGGCCTGCCCCTTTTCGTCGAAGGCCATGACGACAACCGCCGCGCCATAGGCCCGGCACAGCTTCGCATGATGGAGGAACGCCTCTTCGCCTTCCTTCATCGAGATCGAATTGACCAGCGGCTTGCCCTGCACGCATTTCAGCCCGGCCTCGATCACGTCCCATTTGGAGCTGTCGATCATCACCGGCACGCGAGCGATGTCCGGTTCGGCGGCGATGAGGTTGAGGTATTCGACCATCGCCTTTTGCGAATCGATCAGGCCCTCGTCCATGTTGATATCGATGATCTGCGCGCCATTGGCGACCTGATCGCGCGCGACATCAAGCGCCGCTGCGTAGTCGCCGGCCGTGACCAGCTTGCGGAATTTGGCCGAGCCGGTGACGTTGGTGCGCTCGCCGACATTGACGAAGGGGATTTCGTCGGTGAGCACGAAGGGCTCCAGCCCCGACAACCGCATCTTGGGTGCGATTTCGGGTAATGCACGCGGCGGGTATTTCTTCACCACCTCGGCGATGGCGCGGATATGCTCGGGCGTCGAGCCGCAGCAGCCGCCGACGATGTTGACCAGACCTTCGCGGGCGAAATCCTCGATCTGCGCCGCCATGAATTCCGGGCTCTCGTCATACTGGCCGAATTCGTTGGGCAGGCCGGCATTGGGATAGGCGCAGACAAAGGTGTCGGCGACATCCGAAATCTCGGACAGATGCGCGCGCATGGCGTTGGCGCCGAGCGCGCAGTTGAGGCCGACGGTGAAGGGGCTTGCGTGGCGCACCGAATGCCAGAACGCTGTCGGCGTCTGGCCCGACAAAGTGCGCCCGGAAAGATCGGTGATGGTGCCGGAAATCATGATCGGCAGGTCGATGCCTTTTTCGGCAAAGATTTCCTTGCAGGCGAAGATCGCAGCCTTGGCGTTCAGCGTGTCGAAGATCGTCTCGATCAGGATCAGGTCGGCGCCGCCGTCGATCAGGCCGCGAAGCTGCTCGCCATAGGCGATACGCAGGTCGTCGAAGGTGACGGCGCGGTAGCCGGGATTGTTGACGTCCGGCGAGATGGAGGCGGTGCGGTTGGTCGGGCCGAGCGCGCCGGCGACGAAGCGGCGCTTGCCGTCTTCCTGCTCCGCGCGGATTGCCGCCCGGCGCACCAGCCGCGCACCGTCGCGGTTGAGGTCGTAGACCATGTCCTCCATGCCGTAATCGGCCTGCGCAATGGAGGTCGACGAAAACGTGTTGGTCTCGATGATGTCGGCGCCGGCGATGGCGTATTTGTAATGGATTTCCTCGATCGCCGCCGGCTGTGACAGGATCAGCAGATCGTTGTTGCCCTGCTGGTGGCAGGCGCAGCCGCCGAAGCGATCGCCGCGAAAGTGATCTTCGTCGAAGCCCAAACCCTGGATCTGCGTGCCCATCGCCCCGTCGAGGATGAGGATGCGCTCGCGCGCCGCTTTTTCCAGTGCCGCGCGTATTTCCGCGCCGTCGCGCGGCGCAGCAACCGCGCCGAACAATGCATCGAGGGTGTTATTTGACTGCGACATATTCTGGACCTTAAGCGACATACCTGCGCATGTCACATAACGACATCTTTATGTCAACATATCACACCATTCTGATTTGACCACTACTATGACGAATCGCGAAGCGTTCGACGGCGTCGCGCAATCGCTAGCCCGCGAACTCGCCGGCCAGAGAGCCGTTATGGCTGCAGTTTCGCCGTCCAAAGCGGCTCCGCTTTCTTGATGCAACCTCCGTCGGCAATCCGCGTTTAACCACATGCCTCGATCGTGATTGGCGCGAGGGGCATGTGTGCCCATATTCTCAAGGGGCGGGCTTTCTTCTCTGATCGAGAGACGAGGTTTGAAATGGACAGGTTGCAGTTCGTCATTCCGGTGCGCATAAACCCGGAAGCCGGCCAGCCGGTTACCGAAATCTACAGCGTCGACGACGCCATGACCTTCCTTCACGAGTGGCCGGTCGGAAGGCAGGGGCCGGTCTATCAGACGGCGATGAATGCCTGCCTGGCTGCCATGATCGAGCAGGTTCCGACCGAAGATGCCCGCAAGGCGTTCACGAGCTTTGCCCGTGTCTCCAACATCCTCACCAAGGACGATGCCCATGCGCTCGTGCTGGATGGTGACGGCGAGATAAGGCCGGTGCATTAGGCGTCGACAATCACTGTGAAATGCTCCTGCAGGCGTGGAGGCAAGCACAAACTTGCGCCAGGCGCCGCAGCCCCGGATAACAATTATGTGGCCACCTGTCGGTAGCCGTCGGCCTGTGAGAACGGCAGCCGATAACCTAGATAGAGATCACCGAGACAAGCTTTGCCGCAGAAGGAATATCATCGTGCCGAAATCGAAAGCCGTGGTCGAAACCGAGAACGCAAGCCGCTACCTGCAGCAGCTCTGCAAGCATTGGGGCCACAAATTTAGGGTCGAGTTCACCCCGACCAAGGGGCATATCGATCTCGGTGAAGGACGTCTGGTCGATATGGACGCAAGCCCGACCGCACTTGCGGTGGAGGTCGAAGCCTCTGACTTGCCGCGCATGGAACAGGTCGTCGCCGACCATATTGTGCGCTTTGCGTTTCGGGAGGAACTCACTTTCGAGTGGAAGCCTATCGGCGGGTAGATTGCCGGAGTGCACTTCAGATTTGCGCCCGCCATCGGCGGACGGCGGCGTTCACAAGCATGCCGTTCTTCTTGCAATCGCCAGCAACAATCATCGTGACGGATGCCGACAGCGCAAAAGCCATGCTCGGCCATGAAGCGTGGCCAAAGCGAAAGGTTGCGGCCTGCAGCACGCACCAGAAAAGATTTTCAGAAGAATCAGTTGCCTGGGAATATTTGGTGGAGCCAAGCGGGATCGAACCGCTGACCTCCTGCATGCCATGCAGGCGC
>VFQQ010003548.1_pt1 | contig 14941 bp, 14 predicted proteins | sample 3512341 | NCBI WGS metagenome assembly VFQQ01 (sample SAMN10412373, study PRJNA504923) | tailings metagenome | isolation source: Relicate 2 Philex TSF1 revegetated site | place: Philippines: Tuba, Benguet | collected 2017-08-29 | reverse complement strand
TCCATCGACAGCCATTTCGGCTTGGCTGCAACCAGCGTGTCGCGAACCTTCTTCAATACTTCCTTGTCACCGGTGCACTGCTTGCCGCCGACATAGTGGATGGCGAGTGCCATCACGTCGCTCATCTCGGGCACGACATTGACCTTGCCGACCAGTTCGGCTGGCGGGTCCATGAAGATCGCAGACGTGTTCGGGTCACCTGAATAGACCGAGGTGTTGACCGTCACGCCGGTCGTGCCCCACTGCCACGGCACCGAGTAATGACGGCCCGGATCGAACGGCACATCGACCCATTTCGGGTCCATGTTCTTGAAATTCTCCATCTGGTCGGGGCGGCTTTCGAGCAGCAGCCCCTCATCGATCCAGACATTCATCACCGAAGCCGAGGGCACGACGATGTCGAAGCCGTGGCCGCCCTGGCGGATCTTGGCGAGCGCGGTGTCGTTGGAATCGTAGTCGGTGACGGTAACCTTGACCTTGAATTGTTCTTCGAACTTCTTGATCAGTTCGGGGCTGGTGTAGTTGCCCCAGTTGTAGATGTTGAGCTCGCCTTCGGCGCGCGCCATGCCCGCCGAAGCGAGCAACGACAGCCCTATGGCCGTCGCAGTCAGTTTCCAGTTCATGCGTCTTACTCCCATTGTTGGGACCGGCCGTTTTGCGGCTTCAGGTCCGCTTCCTGCTGATGATGAAGAAGATTGTGACGATAGCTACCGACAGCAGCAGGAAGACTGTCGAGATCGCATTGATTTCCGGCGTCACGATGCGCCGGAGCTGACCGAGCATGTAGGTCGGCAGCGTGTCCTGTCCGCCTGACTTGACGAATTCCGTGATCACCACGTCGTCGAGCGATACAACGAAAGCCAGCATCAGCCCGGCGAGAATGCCCGGCCACAATAGCGGCAGTGTCACATAGCGGAAGGTTTTCCACCCCGTGGCGTAGAGATCGGCTGCCGCCGTTTCCAGCGACAGGTCCATGTTCTCCAGGCGGGCACGGATCGGCAGATAAGCGAAGGGGATGCAGAAGGCGGTGTGTGCGGCGATCAGGTAGCCGAGACCGGAATAGCCGGTCCAGATCTTGATGCGCGAGAAGAACACCAGCAAAGCCACGGCGGTAACGATTTCCGGCACCATCAGCGGCTGGTTGATGAAGGCATATTTGAAGGTCAGGCCCTTGTAAGGTTTCGTCCTCGTGGTTGCGAGCGCCGCCATCGTGGCCGCGACGGTCGCGATCAGGGCGGCCGCGATGGCGATCTGGAACGAGCGGATCGAGGCGTCGATGACCTGGGTGTTGTTCCACGCGGAATAGAACCAGCGCAGCGAAAAGCCCTTCCAGATGGCGACCGAGTCATTGTCGTTGAAGGCGTAAGCCACCAGCGTGACGATCGGCAGGTAGAGCAGGAAGAAGCAGATCATCGCGACAGTGGTGAAGCCGGTCTGCTGGCGGATGTCGAATGTTGCCCGCTTAGCCATGTCCGGCCCCCGTCTTGCTGGCGTTGCGGACATAGAACATGAGCGTGACCATGACGATCGCCATCAGCGTGATCGAAAGCGATGCGCCCAGCGGCCAGTTGCGGCCCTGTCCGAATTGCAGCTCGATGAGATTGCCGATCATCAGATTGGTGCCGCCGCCCATGACGCGCGGCGTCACATAAGCGCCGAGCGAGGGGATGAAGACGAGGATCGAGCCGGCGATGATGCCGGGCTTGACCAGCGGCACGATGATGCGGCGCAGCACCTGCATGCGGCTCGCATAGAGATCGTAACCGGCCTCGACGAGCCGGAAGTCGATCTTTTCCATGCTGGCATAGAGCGGCAGCACCATCAGCGGCAGATAGACATAGGTCATGCCGACCAGCACGGCGAAATCCGTATACATGAACTGGATCGGCGCGGTGGTGAGGCCGAGGAACCTGAGCAGCGAGTTTATCAGGCCCTCGTTGCGCAGAACTTCCATCATCGCGAAGGTGCGGATGAGAAGGTTGGTCCAGAAGGGAATGGTGATCAGGAACAGCCATATCTCGCGCCGGCCTTCGGGGCGGGTGGCGATGAAATAGGCGGTTGGAAACCCGAAGATCAGGGTCAATATCGTCGTCAGCAGCGACAGCGATATAGACCGCGTGAAGATCGACAGGTTCGCCTTTGCGAATGAAAGCGTGTCGTCGAAGATGTCGCGTTCGAACAGCACGTTCATCCACGCGTCTGTCGAAAATTGCCACTTCACATCGCCGTAATTGCCCGGCGCGAGAAAGGAATAGACGAGCACGATGAACAGCGGCCCGATCGCGGCAAAGAAGATGATCAGCAACGCAGGAGCAGACAACAGCCAGCGTGTGCGGATGTCGTCGCTTTCAGCCTTTTCGGCAGTCTCTTGTGCGGTTGCCATGGTTTAATCTTTCAAAACCTGGGCCGCGTCATCCGATATCGACACGCCGATGCGCTCGCCTTCCTCGAAGCCGCAGGATGCGCTGCGGCTGTTCTGCTGGCGCACGGTGAAGAGGTCGCCGTCCTCGAGGCGGACATGGATATGCGTGTCGGTGCCGAAATAGACGATGTTTTCCACCGTTCCGGAAAGCTCGCCCGGGCCTTTGACTGCCTTGGCATGTTCGGGGCGCACGACGATCGTGGCTTCTCCCTTGGGCGTGAAGCCTTCGGCGATGGTCGCGGGGATAGTCTTGCCCGATTTGAGCGTGACCTTTGCCTTGCCGTTGGCGACACCGTCGACCTTCGCGGTGAGGAAATTGGTTTCACCGATGAAGTCGGCGACGAAACGCTCCGCCGGTTTGTCGTAGATGTCCCAGGGTGAGCCGACCTGCAGGATTTTGCCTGCCGACATCACGGCGATGCGATCAGACATGGTCAGCGCTTCTTCCTGGTCGTGCGTGACGAAGATGAAGGTGATGCCGGTTTCGTGCTGGAGCCGCTTCAGCTCGATCTGCATTTCCTTGCGCAGCTTATAGTCCAGTGCTGAAAGCGGCTCGTCGAGCAGGAGCACCTTGGGCTGCGGGGCTAGCGCGCGGGCCAGCGCCACGCGCTGTTGCTGGCCACCAGAAATCTGGCTGGTCCGCCGCTTGGCCAGCGCTTCCATCTTGACCAGCTTGAGCATCTGGCTGACGCGAGCGTCGATCTCGGCTTTCGGCTTACCCAGCATCTGGAGACCGAAGCCGATATTCTCGGCAACCGTCATGTGCGGAAACAGTGCATAGTTCTGGAAGACCGTGTTGACCGGGCGCTTGAAAGGCGGCAGCGGCGCGATGTCGTTGCCATAAAGCAGGATTTGCCCGTCGGTCGGGAAATCGAAACCGGCAATCAGCCGGAGCAGCGTGGTCTTGCCGCATCCTGAAGGGCCGAGGAGGGTGAAAAACTCATTTTCGCGGATCGGTACCGAAACGTTGTCCAGCGCGGCTACCCGCGCCTCACCCGCTCCGAAAATCTTACTGACCCCAATAACTTCAATCGCATTCCTATCCGGTTTGTCCGGCACGATTACGCCTCACTGTTGGCCCCGCTCTTGTCGGCGGAGTACGTCCCCAATTTATTGTGACCACACGGCCGGGGCATTGGCAACCCGGCAATTGAATCACGGTTCAATTATCACTTTCAGTCTGGCAATCGCCGTGCCAGCCTTACGCCTGGTATGTGACTTTGCCGCCGCAGATCGTGGTCACAGGGCGGATTGTATGGAGGTCGTGCGGGTCGACAGCTTCTATATCGCCCGACAGGATCACCAGATCGGCGACGTAGCCGGGTTTCAGCGTGCCCTTGCGGTGCTCCATGAATTCCGCATGGGCGCCCTCGACCGTATAGCCGGCGATGGCCTCATGCAGGCTGAAGCTCTGGTCCGGATCGCCATCTGCCCAAGGTTTGCGCACCACCGCCGCCTGAATGCCCGCTATCGGATCAATCGGCGACACCGGCCAGTCGGACGCAAAGACGATCCTCGCCCCTGCATTCTTCAGCGTTCGCCACGCATAGGAAAGCGGCCAGCGCTTCTTGCCGATGCGCGAGACGGTCGGTTCAAGCGGCAGGCCCATCGAGCCGGGCGGGTGGGGAGGCTGCATGGACGCCAGCACGCCGAGATCGGCGAAGCGGGGAATATCCACCTCCGTGGTCACCTCGATATGCTCGATGCGGTGGCGGCTGTCGCGCTTGCCATTGGCCTTTTGCGCGGCTTCATAGCCGTCCAGAACGGAGCGGACCGCGCCGTCGCCGATGGCATGCACTGCGATCTGCAGGCCGCGCCTGTCAGCCTCTGTGGCAACGGCGTTGAACTGCTCCTGCGTAAACAGCGGCTCACCCACCCAGTCCGGGCGGTCGGCGTAAGGCTCGACCATGACCGCCGTCCAACTGTCCAGAACGCCGTCCATGAACACCTTGACCATGCCAGACGAAATCCATTCGGACTTGTAGCGCTCGGCCATCAGTGAGGCTTTTTCGAGCGCGTCGACAGTCATGAAGTTCTTGTAGTGGAACGGTATCTGCACACGGCAGAGCAGGCCGCCTTCGGCTTCGATCTCGGACAAGAGTTCAAGCTGGTGCAGATTGCCGTCCATGTTCTGGATCGAGGTAATGCCATGCCTGGCGCACCATTCGAGGCCGCTTTTCATGATCGCGCGGTCGGAAGCCTGTTCGGCTGCCGTGGGCTTCGGATCCGGCTCGCCGCCGGTTGCGAGGCCAAGCCGAACGCGGCCCTCTCCCGCAAGCGCAATCAATGGTCCGAAGGCTTCGCCCTCGCGTAACTCGCCTTCGGCTAGCCCGTCTTTGCCCATGACGATCTCGTTGCCCGGCCCGAGCTTTTTGCCGTGCAGCAGGCCGGCCATCTCCAGCGCCTTGGTGTTGGCCCACATCGTATGATGGTCCGGTGCTGCCATGACGAAGGGCCGGTCGGGCAGGATGCGATCGAGATGATGGCGGGTGACACGCTCGGCGGCGGAGAGGATGGTGTAGTCCGCTCCCTGGGCCTGCAGGATGGTCTGATCGGGTCGCTCTGCGGCATAAGACCGCACCGCCTGCGAAAGCGCATCAAACCCGTGGACGCCCATCAGTTGAAGGTGATCGAGTTCGGCGGCACCGGCGAACAGATGCATGTGCGCTTCGACGAAGCCGGGCAGTACGGAATTGCCCTGCGCATCGATGATGCGGGTGTCCGGACCCTTATGTTGCAGAATCGTATCGCGATCTGCGATCGCAATGATTTCGCCGCCCTCGATGGCAATCGCTTCGGCGCGGGGAGTGTCGGGATCCATCGTGAGAATACTTGCATTCACAACGATAAGATCGGCCTTTTGCGGCATTCTGTTCACCCATTTTTACTCAGGCTAGCAGAGTATTGGCATCTGGCAAGCCGTCTCGGTGCTGGCTAGCGACAATTCGCGATTGCCCCTTGGCGGCATCAAAACTCTCTGTCACAAAGCAGTCGGTCAGGAAATGACGACACCAACAGGGGTGAACAGAAAGACAAAATGAAGACGATTTTTTCTCCTCTCCACGCCGGTCATGGCGGTCAGATGGAACTTGTCTCGGGTCAGATCGTGCCGGGTTTCGAAAAGCCCTCACGGGCGGAATTCATCAAGGCTCGGGTTGAATCCGAAAAGCTCGGACCGATCCTTGCGCCGACCGAGCATGCGCTCGATGCCGCCAAGCGCGTTCACGCCAGCGACTACATCGACTTCCTGCCGACGGTTTGGCCGGAATGGCAAAAGGCCGGATTTCCCGGCTCGGCCATGGCCTTCACATGGCCGACACGCGGCCTGCGCGGCGATGTTCCGCCGAAGCGGATCGACGCGCTTCTCGGCTATTACTCCTTCGACGCCGGCGCCACTTTCGTCAAAGGCACCTGGGATGCGATCAAGTCTTCCTACGATGTCGGCCTGACGGCGGCGGAACTGGTCAAGGCCGGCGAACGCGCCGCCTTTGCGCTGTGCCGTCCGCCGGGGCACCATGCGGGGGCAGCCTTCATGGGCGGCTATTGCTTCATCAACAATGCCGCCGTCGTCGCCCAGTGGTATCGCGACCAGGGTGCCGCGCGCGTTGCCATCCTCGATGTCGACTACCATCACGGCAACGGCACGCAGGAAATCTTCTACGAGCGCGACGACGTGCTGATGATCAACCTGCATGGCGACCCGATGACCGAGTATCCGTTCTTCCTCGGTCATGCCGACGAGCGCGGCGCGGGCAAGGGCGAGGGCTTCAACCACAATTATCCGATGCCGCACGGCACGGGGTGGGACAAATGGAGCGCAGCACTTGAAGATGCCTGCGCCAAGGTTGCGGCCTATGCGCCCGATGTCGTGGTGGTGTCGCTCGGCGTCGATACGTTCGAGAAGGACCCGATCAGCCAGTTCAAGCTGAAGAGCTCGGACTATCCGAAGATGGGCGAGCGCATCGCCAGGCTCGGCCTGCCGACGCTGTTCGTCATGGAAGGCGGATATGCTGTCGAGGAAATCGGCATCAATGCCGTTGGCGTGCTAACCGGCTTCGACAATGCCTGACATTCTCTGAGAGGCGGGCGCCCGTCCGCCTCTCGTTATTTTCGAAACCCCTTTTCCCAAGTTCGGAGCAGAGAGCATGAGCAATCACCTGAATTTCTACATCGACGGCAAGTGGGTTTCGCCGGTGGTTCCAGCCACGCTCGACGTGATCGACCCATCGACCGAGGAAACCTACACGACGATCTCGCTGGGCTCGAAGGCCGATGTCGACAAGGCGGTTGCCGCCGCGCGCGCCGCCTTCACCAGCTTTTCGCAGACGACGCAGAAAGAGCGCCTGACGCTGCTGAATAAAATCCTCGAAGTCTATAACAGGCGCTACGAGGACGTGGCACAGGCGATCTCGCAGGAGATGGGCGCGCCGATAACCTGGGCGCGCGAGGCGCAGGCGGCTGCCGGCCAGGCCCATATGGAATCGACCATCAAGGCGCTGGAAGAGTATGAATTCGGCCATCTGCGTGGCTCGACCATGGTGGTCAAGGAGCCGATCGGCGTCTGTGCGCTGATCACGCCGTGGAACTGGCCACTCAACCAGATCGTCTGCAAGGTCGCGCCGGCGATCGCGGCGGGCTGCACGGTGGTGCTGAAGCCGTCCGAGATAGCGCCGATCAGCGGCATCGTCTTCGCCGAGATCATGGAAGAGGCCGGCGTGCCGAAGGGCGTCTTCAACCTCGTCAACGGCACCGGGCCGGATGTCGGGCAGGTGATGGCCGAGCATCCCGATGTCGACATGGTTTCCTTCACCGGTTCGACGCGCGCCGGCATCATCGTCGCCAAGGCCGCCGCCGACACGGTCAAGCGCGTGGCGCAGGAACTTGGCGGCAAGAGCGCCAACATCATCCTGCCGGACGCCGATTTCGCCCATGCCGTGCGCGAAGGCGTCAATGGCTGCTTCGGCAATAGCGGCCAGTCCTGCGATGCGCCGACGCGCATGCTGGTGCCGGTCGATCGCCACGACGAGGCGCTGGCGGTGGCCAAGGAAGCAGCCGAGGCGCACCGTGTCGGCAACCCGACCTCCGAGGACACGCAGCTTGGCCCCGTCGTCAGCCAGCTTCAGTACGACAAGATCCAGCGGCTGATCGAAACCGGCATTTCCGAGGGGGCCACGCTGGTCACCGGTGGCCCCGGCCGGCCGGAAGGGCTCAACCGCGGCTACTACATTCGCCCGACCGTGTTCGGCCATGTCACGCCCGACATGACGATTGCCCGCGAGGAAATTTTTGGGCCGGTGCTGTCGGTCATTTCCTATGAGGACGAGGATGAGGCTGTGCGCATCGCCAACGACACGGTTTACGGCCTCGCCGCCTATATCCAGTCGGAAAACCTCGAGCGCGCCCGCCGTGTGGCTGGCAAGATGCGCGCCGGCTCAGTCTATCTCAACTACCCGGCCTGGGACACGCACGCCCCCTTCGGCGGCTACAAGCAGTCCGGCAACGGCCGGGAGTATGCCGACTGGGGCATTCATGACTTCCTGGAGACCAAGGGGATCGTGGGGTACGAGGGGTAACGACCGCAGGTTTTGTTGGCGGGGCTTGGTCGGTTTTTACTCGACGTTGCCCCCCTCTGGCCTGCCGGCCATCTCCCCCTCAGGTGGGGAGATTAGCCTTCATGACGACTTTCGCTAATCTTCAACGTTGCAGAATGTGCGGGGCGAATGCCACCGCTAATCTCCCCACCTGAGGGGGAGATGGCCGGCAGGCCAGAGGGGGGCGCGAAGGAACGCGGCCTGCGCGGATTTTTCCGGGCAGCTCTTTTGCTCGTTATCTAGCGACGAAAAAATTTCTGAACTCGGGCGCTGCCCACAAAAGAAAACACCCGCCGAGGGAGGAGGTTCGGCGGGTGTTCTATGGTTCGGTCGACGATCGGGAGGAGGTGAAGGTCGACCGTATCCGGCATTGCCTGGGAGGAGGTAGGCGCCGCCGAAATCACTCGTATAAAATCGGTTTATTTCCCCCTTTTCGCAACCCACAATAGTGCATGGCAGCATTGCAAATTGTGCAATGCAATATTTCATGCTGCAATGCGTCATGGCACAGATCCTCATTCGGCGCGTCCATCGGCAGGATGTTGTCTTTTGTCCAAATATGGACTATATCCATTTGCGGACAAGGAGGCGACCGTGAGCCAGGCTCTTCGCAAACACAACGATATCATCGCACCGGAGCCGCAGCGGCTCGATAGTTCGCGCTTTGCGCCCGCCAACAGGCGGCGGCTCAGCGCGCCGGCCTTGCGCACTTTCGTCTCGATCGCCGACCTGTGGGGTCTCAACGAGGAGGAGCGCCGGCTGATCCTCGGCTATCCGTCGCGCTCGACTTATCAGAACTGGACGAAGCTTGCCCGCGAGCATCGCGAGTTCACGCTGGACGTGGATACGCTGACGCGCATATCGGCCGTGCTCGGCATCCATCAGGCGCTCGGCATTCTCTATGGTGGCGACAGGGAAGGGGTGGCCTGGCTGCGCGGCCCGCATGGCGGAACCGTTTTCAACGGGCGTCCGCCGCTGGCCCTCGTTACCAGCGGCTCGCAGGACGCGCTTCTGACGGTCCGCCGGTTTTTAGATGGCGCGCGCGGCGGCATCTATATGGAGCCGAACGCGGTCGATGAGGCATTCCAGCCCTATGAAGAAACGGATGTCGTCTTCCGGTGACGGACAAGCTTTCGCCCGCACCAAAGCCTGCGCATCGGCTTATCCCGTCGCAATTTCCGCCCATCGGCCTGTTCGACACCGTCGCCACGGCAGCCGACCTTGCAGGCGTCATGGAACTTGTCGGCTGGACGAACGACCGGCTGGTGGCTGAGCGCATCGACCGGCTGCCGAAAAGTGAATGGGTCTATGGCCGGCCGAACGCCAGCATCGTCATGGCGGCTTTCCTGCATGTCCCGCCCACCGGCGCGCGGTTCAACGGGCCGGAACTGGGCGCGTGGTATGCTGCCGCCGATCTCACCACTTGCGCTGCCGAAGTCGGCCACCATCTGCGCCGCGAGGCTGCAGCGCGGGGGCTGACCGAGCTCAAGCGGAAATACCGCGCCTACACGGCCCGGCTGGACGGCGAGTACGTCGACGTAAAGGGACGCCAGGCTTTGCAACCGGAGATTTATGCGCCCGACAACTATGCGCAATCCCAGCCATATGGCGAGGCGGTGCGCGCCTCCGGCCGCGACGGCATCGTCTATGACAGCGTCAGGCTGCGCGGCGGTGTCTGCGTTGCCGCCTACCGGCCCTCGAAGATCGAGGATGTGATGCAGGCCGACCATTTCGAGATCACCGTGTGGGCCGACCGCCGCACCATCGACGTCAGGAAACTGAAGTCCGGCAAATAGCGTCCGGATGCAGAGCTTTCCCGGGCCGCAGGATTTTTGCGTCATTTCGGCCAAACTTGAAATTTTTTAACTCTACAATATTTGTAGAATTAGCGAAGCTTGCCTCCTGGATGATATCAGGAGGCCTCGATGGCACATACCGACACCGTGATGTTTCGCGCATTGGCCGACCTTTTGCGGGCCGGCAGGACCGATGCTTTATGCCGCCCTGTGGACAAACGGAAAAGCCAAGCGCTTTCAAAGGAGGAAGCGGAAAAGAACCGGCTTCCCGAGCGCGAAGAGGGCTTTTATTGGGCCTGGCAGTATCCGGGGCTTTGGTAAAACCGAAAACTGATGCTACGATTGCCTTAAGCCCGAGCCATTTGCGAGCCAGGGCTGGTTCAGCGCAACATCCTTGCGGGTTTCCTGCCCGCTCATACCCTGTATCCACTCGCGTTCCCCAAAAGAGGATGAGTAGAGAAGAAGACTGTCGCAACGACCGAAAAAGTGAGGAAACAGATATGCCGACTTTGCTGCCCCCGCTTCATGAAGGCCATGCCCCATTCATTCTTCATCAGGCTTTCCACGACGCGCTGGATGCTTACGAGGACTGGGCGCTCGATGCAGCCGAACCTTTTGTGGAATTCGACGGCAACAATGTTGCCGTAAGCGCCGTTTTCGGCCGGATGCGGACCTGCACCGATATCCTGCCCATCCGCACGCTGGACGCTGTTCGCGACGTCGTCGGCTCTGGTGCAGCCCATGAGCTGGCCAGTGACCAGATCACCTACGCGCATGCCGCGCTGCTGCTCCGGGCTCTGTGCGTGGACAGACTCAGAAACTGACGGCGATTCTGCCCGTTCCGCATTTCCCTGTTTTTGTAGAATTTCCTTCGCGAAACTGATGTTTGATAGAAACGTATTCTTCGTTTCGGCGTAAATTTCGCACTCGACAATGTCTACAAAACTCATAGACTATCTGTAATTACGGAGGTCGTGATGTCCCTAATACAGCAATCTGGAACCAAGCGGGCTTCTCTGCGCGGAACCTTGACGTCCCGCCCGGCCGGCATTCGTGTCGGGCTTGAAACGTTGATCTTCGCGCTCGCATTCGGCTTCACCGTTGCCGTCGTGCTCGGGCTGATTCCCTGACGGGAGCGAGACAAAAAGAGGCCATCCGCGCGGGGGCGTGGACGTAAAAAACAAGCCTTGAAAAACTGAAAATCGGGTTTTGCGCCGAACGGCGCTGCCGGGAACATGATGGGAGAATGCCATGCATGTCGAGTTCACCAGCCGTACTGAAAGATGGACCGAGGCCAGCCGTTCATCCGATCTGCTCGCCCGCCAGAACCAGGCCCATCGCCTCGCTCGCGCGGTAGAAGGCGCCGGGATCGACCGGCTGCTTATCGCGGACAATCAGGGCCTTGCGGATAATGGACAGCTTGCGTCGTTCGTTCTGCACAACACTTTCAGCCTCGGCGTCGTCGTGTCCCACAGCGCCGGCGTTCTGGCGCCGCAGGTAGCAAGTCAGCAGTTCGCTACGCTCGACCAGCTGAGCGGCGGGCGGCTGTCGATCCGCATCGTCGCCGGCGATACCGGGCTCGACCACGAAGCAAGCCTTGCCCGCACCGACGAATATCTCGTGTTGCTCAAGCGCCTGTGGGCCAACGACAAGCCTTTCGATCACGAAGGCCCCCATTACAGCTTGAAGGATGCCTTCGCCAGTTCCAAGCCGTTCGGCCGCGTGCAGATACCGTTTGTGCTTGGCGGGCTTTCCGGCACGGCCATCAAGATCGCGGCCAAGCATGCCGATCAGTTCGAGCTGCCTGCCGGCACGGTCACGGACGCGCGGCAGACCATCTCGCGGGTTCGCGCTGCCGCCGCCAGTCATGGCCGGTCGGACAAGATACGGTTTTCCGTGCCCGTTCGACCGGTGATCGCGGGCACGCGCGCCGAGGCCTGGGCCAAGGCTGACAGGCTCGGCCATGACGGCGAAGCGATCCGGCTTGTCGGAACCGCCGAGCAGGTCGCGCTGGCGCTGCTTTCCTATTGCGATCTGGGCGTCCGCGAGTTCGTGCTGCACGGCCTCGACCAGCCGCACGACCTTGCGATATTCGGCAGGGACGTGGCGGCAATCGTCAAACGCTCGGTGGCGCGCCAGGAGTCCGAAGCGCCTCAGCCGGAATTCGGCGAGGCGATCTACCTCCCGTTCCGTAGCCGCGCCTCTTAGAGATCGCTTGCTAATTCTACCCTGCCGGCCATCTGACGCGGCTTTCTGCGCTTCCGGTGCTCACGTACCAAATGTACGCTCCGCTCCGGTTCTCGAAATCCACGCCATATGCCTCTGCAGGACGAATTATCAAACGGTCTCTTAAAAATCCAACTGAACTGCCATTCCGAACCGGCCTGACCCCGTCAGGCCGGTTTTTCCGTCAGGCGTCTGGCCAGTGCCGAACATTGCGTGCGTATGTCGGGGATCGCCTCGATCTCGAAGAAGGTTCCGCGCGTCAGCGGGCCGATGGCGAACAGGCGGGTGGAGGCGGCACCTTCAGCATTGACGATGGCGCAGCCTGGCGTCACGTCGAGGCCGATGCGTAGCGGATCGGGCCGCGCCAGCCCGCGCTCGATCAGCGAGCGCACGATGGGATTGGAGCCGGTCGAGAGGTCGGTGGTGATGCCGGTGCAATCGTAAATGCGTGCCACTTTCAGCGTCACGGCTTCCTGCTTGTGCCGCGGGCGAATGGTGGCGGTGAAACCGTGGCCGTCCCTGCGCACAGTTTCCAGTTTACCGGCGAGCAGTTCCAGATCGCCCGCCGCCAATGCGCGCGAAACGCGTTCATGCAGGGCAGGCGGCATGCGGTGGCGATGAATATCCCACCAGGCGCGGGTGTGCTCGATGAAGCGCCGTTTCGCGCCCGAGGGCCAGCTCTGCCAGATGCGCTGGTTGAACGGCCTGATGCCGTCGACGACATCGCGCCAGTTGCCGCCGGCGTTCTCGGTCTCGCGCACGAGCTGACGGAACCAGCGTATGAAATAGGAAAGGTCGGTGCCGAGCGGCACGTCTGCGGCGTCCAGCCGTATCGGTTTGCCGCGACGGTGGATGGCCGGCAGCAGGCCACGCCGGGATAGCGCGACGATCCTGCCGCGATGGCCCTGGTTTTCCAGCGACAGCCAGAGATCGATCATGCTCAGGCCCGTTCCCAGCACCAGAACGGGCGCGTCGGCGGGCAGGGGGGTGTCTTCCGGGGAGCCGGGCCGAATGGCGCCGCGATGGTCTGCCGGGGCCTGCTCCTCATGCCCGACGGCCAGCACGGCGATGTGGCCGACCAGGCTCGTTCCATTGGCGAGCTTGACCTCGACGCCCGAAGGCGTCGTCGTCACCGACTGGCAAGCTTCGTTCAGCGTGTGCAGGCGCCCGGTGCCGGTTTCCTTTGCGACCAGCCGATCGAGGATTTCGCGAAGATATTCGCCATAGAGGCTGCGCGGCACGTAGATCTGGGGCTTGTCGGGTTCCGCCAGCCCGCGCCCGACCAGCCAGCGAAAGAAATGCTCGGGATCGTCGGCATAGGCGCTCATGCCGAGAGCGCTGACGTTCAGCACATGGTCGGGCAGGTTGGTGGAATAGGCGATGCCCTCGCCGAAGGCGCCGCGCTTTTCTATCAGCGTGACGCGGATGTCGCTGGCCTGATCGCGCAGCAGATGCGCGGCAAGCACGACGCCGCTGGCGCCGCCTCCGATGACAAGGATCGATTGCCTGCCGGTTGCGCGCTCAGCCATGAGATGGCCTCCGCCCCGTCAGAATATCAGGGCATGTCAGATGTGGTACTTGATGTCCTGCAGCACGTCGTCGTTGTCGGCGTCGCGCATGGCGGCCAGGCTGCGATTGTCCAGCACGTCGGCAACCGCCTGGCGTACCTCGAGCATCATGTGCCGGACTTGGCATGTCGCCTCGTCGCAATCTTCGCAGCGCTGATACTGGGTGCGGCTGGCGCAGGGGATTGGCGCCAGCGGGCCATCGAGAACGCGCACGACATGGCCGATCTTGATCTCTGCCGCCGGCCGGGCAAGGCGATAGCCGCCGTCCTTGCCCTTGCGGCTCTGAACGAAGCCGGCATTGCGCAATTCGCCGAGGATGGCGTCGAGGAATTTTTTGGGAATGTTGTTGGCAACCGCGATGTCGTTGACGAATGCCAACTGGCCGACAGGCATGCCTGAAAGATGAACGAGAGCCTTGAGGCCGTATTTGCCTTTTTTAGTGAGCATGCCCGCAACATTTCATCAGAAGTTCGCCTAAGCCTGTGGCGATTGTTTGTGTGCAAATCATGGCGGGCACCCCCCGCGTCGCTGCACAAGCCAGACTTAAAATCGAGCGACATGATAAACAAGCTCAAAAGCGTTGATTTTCGGTGACTTTTCAGGCCGCTGTGACCAATTTGATGCTATTTTCGGCATGTTAAGTCTTGGGCATGCGGGCAAAAGACGAAATAACCGCAAGTTGAGAGGCAGCGCGACCGATTTTCCAAAGCGATGCCGAATCGAGCGGATGCAGGCGGAAATGTTTCGTCATGGCGGCCACTCCTCGAAGATAATTCTACAAGAGTAGTAGACATTCGGCCGGTTGGCTTGGAACGACATTGCGCTGCGAGTTTATCAGCAGCATGAATTTGCCAAGAGTGATGGCTGGTCGGGAATATTGACCGCCGATCGCACAAGCTGCTGAAAGATGCGGTCCTGCGCCTTAGCCTGCCGCGAAAATCCGGCCGCGGCGGACCGTGACGAAGCCTTCGTCGCCGGCCTTGGCCTGGATTTCGGGGGCGACGTCGAGTTCCAGCGTCTCGCCCTGGTCGGTTGCTGCCAGTAGCCGCCTGCCGTCCGGACGGTCGATGACGCGCAGGATTTTTGCCGGCACGCCGTCGCCGCTCTCCGTCCAGTCGAGATCGCTGGGACGCACGAAAATCTCCGCCTTGCCGTCGGCCACGCCGGGTGCGGGCAGGGCGGCGTCTCCGACCACCGCGCGTCCGTTTGAAACATTTGCCGGCAGGCGGTTGGTGTCGCCGAGAAAGCCCATGACGAAGGGCGAATTGGGCTCGCGGCAGACTTCTTCCGGCGTGCCCTGCTGGACGATCTTGCCGTCCTTCAGGATGACGACGCGGT
>VFQQ010003547.1_pt1 | contig 14944 bp, 27 predicted proteins | sample 3512341 | NCBI WGS metagenome assembly VFQQ01 (sample SAMN10412373, study PRJNA504923) | tailings metagenome | isolation source: Relicate 2 Philex TSF1 revegetated site | place: Philippines: Tuba, Benguet | collected 2017-08-29 | reverse complement strand
GTGGGGAGCGTGGCGTATTGAGGTGCTGGTATCGAGAATGCTTTCACCGCTCCTGCAATTGTGATTGCTCCTGGCCCTAGCTTCGCCCTGGCCTGCCAACCAGAATTCGCAGTTTTCAGTGCCACCGCCAGCTTCATGCACTCTGAAACACCGCTGTGCTGTCCGCTGCTGTCCATCCCCCCTCCACACAGCCCACTACGAGGACCTGATGAACGCGGAGACGCAGGGCAAGCAGGGCAAGAAGGGGCAGTGGAGCAGCAAGGAGCCGCCCAAGCCGCACGTCAACGACGTCTCACTGCCCGGCACCTCCGCCAGGTGGGGACAGCGGGCAGGGCGGGCAGGGGGGCAGTGGTTGAGCCCAGGGGAACCTGTTGCAGAGTGTTCGTAAGGGTCCAGCCTGGGAAGCAAGTTCCACCCAACACCAAGTTAGCCGGCTGTCGATCCCCAAACTAGCCACCCGCCGTGCACCCCCGCCCACACTTGCCCCCGCATCCCCGCTCGTGTGCAGGGCCAAGCAGCACCTGCCCTTCCTGCAGCGCGCCGGCAAGGTGTCCGCCGTCTGCGAGTACGTGCTGTCGGGCCACCGCGTCAAGGTGGGGAGCAACAGTTGCATTTGCATATAGGCACAGGGCTTTCTCGTCGTACCAAAAGGCATGGGTACTGCACTGCCTGCTCTGCATGGCTTGCCTCTGGGCCGTGAGCTGCTGGCTCCGGCACATGACATGACCAGATGAGCAGGGCGGCGGTCCAGCAGGCCACTGGGCACGCCACAGGCCCTATTTTTTCAACCCACCTGGCGCTGCCTGCTGCTGCCTCAACCCACCTGGCACTGCCTGCTGCTGCCTCAACCCTGCTGCCCACCCTCTCCGCCTCCGCCTCCCTGTCCCCCTCCCCCTGCAGCTGCACATCCCCAAGGAGGGCGTGACCATCGCCTTCAACCCCTCGGGCGTGCGCTGCCCACAGCGCGGCCAGCCAGCCGCCGCCGGCCGCCCCGCGGTGGAGGTGAGGGCGGACGGCGGAGGCACAGCGTGCTGCTTTGCATGCTGTGGAGTGCTTTCACCAGTGCGGCAGCTTCTACAGCGGAAAAGCGCCCAGCTGCCTCACAACCTCTTCTGACGTTGCTATCTCTTGTTACTCTCACCCACGCACGCCCCTGCAGGAGGAGCCCTACTGGGAGGAGGCCCTGCAGTTCACGCGCGAGCACGTCCTGCAGGTGCAGGCTGCTTGCATTGGGCTGCCACGGCTGTGCATCGATCCTGTCTGGCACGCCGCTGCCTGGCTGAGTTTGATCGGCGGCAAGCCATGCCTTATCCGCATCTTCTCACCTGCGTGCACATTTTTACCCTTGCACCCCCCACTCCCCCACTTCCCCCTCAACCTCAGCGCGACGTGGAGGTGGAGGTGTCCAGCGTGGACCGGGCGGGCAACTTCCAGGGCACGCTGCGCGTGGGCAGGCTCAACCTGGGAGGTGCGGCGGGGGGGAGCAGGGCACGCCACCTGTTCGTTTCGGAGTCATGTGTGCATAGCTAACGTCTAAGCCAAGGGAGGGGTGCTGTGGCGCGGCAGGTGGTGAGCCATGCTCTCGCACCTGTTGCCGGGCTCTCCATGCCCTCCATGCCTGCACCTCTGGTGCGCCGAACTCTGCAATCCACCTCCACCGCATGCTGCTCTGCTCCATCACTCTCCTTCATGCAGTGGCGCTGCTGGAGGCGGGCCTGGCCAAGCTGCACCCCGCCTTTGACGCCTACTCAACCCCCGGCGGCCGCGAGCTCGAGGCGGCGCAGGCCAAGGCGCGCGCAGCCAAGCTCAAGGCGAGTGGGGGTGGGGTAAATGCTTAGGGGCACCAGCTGCAGGGAGCTCCAAGGAGCAGAGCAGCACCAGGGGCAGCAAGAAGTTGCACCTGCGTGTGCACTCTGCCAGTGGACTCCCAGCCACACCAGCTGGATACATTGCCCGCAAGCTCGGGTGGCTGTGTGATGCCTCGTCTTTCCACTTCACATGCCCTCCTGGTCACCATATAGCATTAAATCCTTCTCTTCCTTCCTCTTTTTCTTCTTCAGGTGTGGGAGAAGGACGAGCCCGAGGCGGCTGCCGAGGCGGAGGATGAGGCCGCGGGCAGCTCCGCAAACGGCGGCGCGCCCGGCACCCGCGAGTCCATGGAGGTGGTGGTGTCGGATGTCACCGATGCCAACGGCATCTACGTGCAGGTGGGTGCTGTGCTTGGTTTGGTAATTGATTGAAGTGTAGAAGCTGCTGTGCCGCCAATTGCGCGCAGCAGTGGCGCGCGCTGTGCCAGGCATGCTGTGCCAGCTGTGCCAGCTGTGCCAGGCCAGCTGTGCCAGGCGACATGTATTACCTGCCGTTTGCACCTGACACTATGGGCATGCCTAGGCGACCCGTGCCCCACCGCCTGCTCCTGCCCCCATGCCCCCATCCCAACATGCGCAGGTTGCGGACGAGCCGCGCGTGATGTGGGTGGCGGAGCAGCTGGCGGGCCTGAGCATCGGCGACATGCCGGCCCCCACGGTGAGGCAGCCGGCTCATTCAGGGGGTGGTGCTGCCGCTGCATGGTGGCAGGCCTGCGGAGGCGGTGCGCAGGAGGCGCCCAACCATCTCAGCAGCACCCTCAGCAGCAATTGACCGCCAGCCAGCCGCCAGTTGCCCACACCCACACACCAACACCAGACCCCTCCTAACCCCTCCCCCCCCACGATCGCCAGGCGCCGCTCAAGGCGGGTGAGAAGTGCCTGGCGCAGAGCAGCGCGGACAAGCAGTGGTACCGCGCTTCTGTTGAGAAGGCGTACGCGGCAGACCCGGTGAGGAAGGGGCGAGAGGTAGTTAAGGCGGCAGTGCTGGCCGGCTGCTGCATGGATGGACAAAGCCTCGTTGTTATTGTGTGGTTTGCCTGGCTCTGTGCTTTGCCCCGCCGGCGGCAGCGAGTGAGCGGCTGCCCGCCCGTCCATCCAAGGGCGCCCCACTCCCTGGGTCGATCACCTGCTTTGCCTGCTCCGTGCAGACCGCGCCCAAGTACGACGTGCTGTTCATGGACTTTGGCAACAAGGAGCACGTGACGGGGGCGCAGGTGCCAATGCTGGCTTTGGCCATGCACCGCTGCTTGGCTTGTGTTGTGGCAGCGGCTGTGTTGTGCCTGCTGGTCCGCTGGCCCTGCAACTCAATTGGCGCATGTGAACATGCTTGCCTTACCTACTGCCCCACCCTAATTCCCCCATGCAGGTGCGGCCGATGCCGCAGACGCTGGCTGCGGTGCCCGGCCAGGCGCACCAGGCCTGCCTCGCATTCATCAAGGTGGGCTGGCAGTGCTGTGCGGAAGGTGACGTGTGTACTGGCCCTTTGCGCTCCCCTCCCTCTTCTCATGGTCTGCGGACTCAAGCTTGCTGTCGAGCTGCCATGCCCCAACCGCCTGCTCGGCCGCCACACGACTTCTCAGCACCTAACCCCTGCCACCTCTGTCGCTGCTGCAGGCGCCCTCTGTGGATGCTGAGCACGGCGTGGACGCTGCGCAGTTCCTGTGGCAGCTGGTGAGCTGCTGTGGCTTGCTGATTTTGTGCATGCACCGAGGCGATTCGCAATTGCTGTCCTGTATAACAATAACCTGCCGCTGTGCGCAGGTGGGCGGCAACCGGCGGCTGACTGCCCATGTGGAGCGGCGGGAGCGGCTGGCGGGCGGGGGCAAGAGCTGGGGCGCCCAGGTGCGGGCGTGCATGGGTGGTTGCACGGGATGGGAAGGGGTCCTTGGGCCAGCGCACAGCAAATGGAGGCGCAGCCCTATTTTTGCTTGAGAAACAATCGCAGCCTGCCCGTCACGAACATGTACTGCGCTCACCGGCCCACCTTCTAACTTCCCCCTGCCTCCCTCACCCTCAACTGCACAGGCGCCCACCAAGCTGCACCTGACCCTCATCGAGTCGGGCAGCGACGACCTCAAGGAGAGCGTGAACGGGCAGCTGCTGGCGGCGGGCCTGGCGCGGCTGGTGGAGCCCAAGGGGCCGCAGGTGGGTGATGGAAGCTGTTGTTGGGTACTTTGCAGGGGATGTGAGAGCGGCGCAGGTTAACGAGCTGCGTGGCAGCCCAAGGGGCCGCAGGTGGGGGGCAAAGGTGTTGGATGCTGGGCAAGGCTTGGGTGGGGGCGGAGCAGGTTGAATGAGCGGGACAGGAGCCCAGAAGGGACTGCATCTCCAGGGTGGCGTGGCGCATGTCTGCCGTTGGTGCTATAAAAGAGGTCATGAACCCATAACCCCCAGCTGCTCACCCTCACTCGACCCCCGCCCATCTCACGCCCCACCCGCCTCCCCTGCCGCCAGTCGCCCGAGGCCTCCAAGGTGCTGGAGGCGCTGCGTGCGTGCCAGGAGGAGGCGCGGCGCAAGCACGTGGGCATCTACGAGTTCGGGGACGTGGACAGCGAGGAGGAGGACGACGGCGGTGCGTGCTAGTGCTTGTGTGACTGTGTCGCATGCAGTTGGTTTCACGGACAGCGAGGAGGAGGCCGACGGCGGTGGGTTCAATTTCCTGTCTGCACTGCCTTGTATTTGCATGTTGTCGCATGCAGTTGGTTTCACGGACAGCGAGGGGGAGGCCGACGGCGGTGGGTTGGGCGGGGGTGTGGGGGACGCTGTGCTGCGTTGGTGTGCTGTGGATCTCTGGATCTTCTCTGCTGTGCACCATTTGTTTGTTGACGGCGGCGGTCCACATGATTATGATTGCATGGCTGCTGCAGTGCCCGTGCTGGTGTGCCCATCCCCTGCAACCCCACTGCCCGTCCGTCTGCAGGCTTCCCCACGCTCAGCGGCAAGCCCGGCGGCGCCCGCGGCGGCCGGCGCTGAGCAGACATGCCAGCCAGCTGCTCCCGCCCCACTGCGGCGCATGTGATACAGCAGCACCATGCTCCGCCCTTTCATCTGCATGCATTCTTTGGCAGCAGGCTGCTGCCTGCAGGCTGTGGCAATTTGACGCATGCGTGAAGCGGTGTTTACACTGCTAGCCAGAGAAGAAAGAGTCATAAAGTCAGCAGAGGGTACGGTTAGGGCGGGGACGACAATTACCACTGCGGCATTTTGATTGCAATATGCAACGCGCCTCCCGACGCAGCAGCAAGCGACGGTAGCGGCTGCGGCGGGCGGTTCCAATGTGGGCTGCGCTCAGTAGTCTGCCGCGGGCGAGTCAAAGTCGTCCTCAAACTCCATGTCGTCCATCAGCTCGTCATCCTGGTCCTGCAAGAGGCACAGGCAACACACACGATGAGGCACAGGCACAGCACGCAATTTGAGCCCCGTGCTGACCCGCTGCTGGGGGGCCGCGAGGGCTGCAACGCGAGCAGCGGTGGAACCTTCCGCTTCCCCAATCCCAGTCTGCCAGCCAGCAAGGCTTGAGAGCACACTCTAGTCTGGGCATGCGCACCTGCATGAGGTCGCGGTAGCTGTCCTCGTCCCAGCCGCCCATGATGTCGGCCTGCAGGGGCAAGGGCGTAAGAAATGACAAGGTTATTCTCAGTAATGCACAGCTGGCCACTCCAGCCGCTGCTTGCGATCCCATTGTGCCAGGCCCTCGCAGCAACGGCATGCGCTGCGCTAGAGGGGCAGGCAGCACCCGCAGGGCGCAAAGGTGGGGAGCACAGCACAATGCCTGGCGCACAGCCCTTGCCAGAAGAGCAAGCACAGCATGCCGGCCGCACCTCTGGCGCATAATCTGCGCTGGCCGCCTCCAGCTCCCCTGCCTGCTCCACGGCCGCAATGCCCTCTCCCAGCGCCTCCACGCCTGCACCGCCTGCCACGGTGGCAGCCAGCCAGTGCACGTCGTAGGCCTGTGAGGGTGGTGCAGCAGGGTGGCGGGGGAAGGTGAGCGGGGCTGTGATGCACACACCATGCTGCTGGCCATGCTGAAAGCAAGCACGGAGCACACAACCACTCAAGTTGCAGGTCTGTCCAGCCAATGTGCAACATTGAGCTGCGCCCATCTTCGCGTCAAACTCATCCCAATGGCTGATGGCTGCCGCGACAGGCTGGCGCCCCTGCCCATGCTCGAAACCCCGAGCAGCAAGCCACCCTGTCCACCCACCTCCTCAAACTCCGCCTCATCAATCGTGCCCATCTGCAGCGCCTGCTCCAGCGCCGCCAGGTACTCCTGCATGCGCTGCTGCTCCAGCTGGCTGCGTGGGGAGGGTGTGAAGGGGCTGGCGCATGAGGCTTGAATGGGGGCAGCAGCGCATAGCAAGACCGCCATACATGTGCTGTGCAACAGGTTCTGGCAGTCGCCCAAACGGGGGTCAATCTGTGCATCTGTGCGGCCGCTGGCGCAACAGCCACAAGCTGCAAGCCGCCATCCGGCGCAGCAGCCCCCAGCCAGCCCAGGCGCCCAGCCCCGCCCGGCGTGCCTGAGCGCGGGGACGCCGCTCTTGCGGGCCACCACCACGTCCTCCCAGTCCGGCACGCTCGCCCCCGTGTCAATCGTCACCACCTCATCCCTGCACATGTGGGCCCAGAGCAGCGGCGGGTAAGTGCAGGGCATGGAACACCAGGGCAGGCAAGCGCATTGCCCGTGACACCTCGGTAAATGCTCGGCAACGGCGACGCTGGCATGTGGCACAGCACAGGCAGCACAGCAGCAGCAGGCATCAGCGCGCACCGGATGCGCAGGCGCAGCTCGTGCTGCGGCGTCTCGGGCGGCGCAAGGCGGTGCACCTGCAGCAGGCAGGCAGTGAGGGGTGGGTGTGCAGAAGGCACATGTTGCAAGCTGTTGCACACCATTGCAGCCAAGCAAGGTGACCAGAGACAGCGTTGCAATGAGCTGCTGCACAGCAGCCAGAGCGCTGTGCTGCGCTGCGGTAAGCTGCACCGCAGCACGCCAGCAGGCGCGCACCTCGCAGCGCCGCACAGTGGCTGAGCGCGCGTCCAGCACAAACAGCTGGCTGTCAAAGTCGAGGTGCAGCTCCGGTTCGCGGGAAGCGACCGGCACCAGATAGTACCGCCACACCTGCGTGCAGGACAGGTGGGTGGAATGGCAGTGTTGAGATGCAAAGGTCGCAGCGGTTGGGGTGAGCTGGATGAACCAGCTGGAGCAGGTGCATGTGCTGAACAACAACTGCCCAGCAAGCAGCAGCGCGTCCCGTCAACAGCAGCCGTGCCTCCAGCCACCCCACACCAACAGAAGCCGTTGCATCGCACCCCCCGCCCTCCAGCTGCCACGCACCCAGGCCTTGGCCGCCTTCTCCTTCACTGTATCTCCGCTCCAGAAGCTGGTCCACGGCACGGCATGATACTCGCGCGGTGCCGGCGGCTGCAGCCCCTCCAGCCCCTCCGGCCGCCGGTACGACTGCTCCGGGGACACGTCTATGAAGGAGCCGTCGCCGCCGCCCGCCTGCTCATCCTGCTCTGCCCAGGGGTTGTCCCCCACCACAAAGCCCACGCGGGTGGGCGCATCAGTCGTCACGTACACGTCAGCCAAGTCGAGCCGACCGTCGGCGCTCTCAGACACCAGGAACTCGCAGCCCTCCTGCAAAGCATTCAAGGGGCGAATGTACGGCGGGGAGTGCAAGTCGGCTGAGACGAAGAGATGCAGGCAAAGCGCAGCAAGGCACTGCTGCCGGGGCAGTCAACGCACAGCTGCCCCACAGCTCTTCCAGCACCACACACCATGAGGAATGAGCGGTAGCCCTGGCGATCCGGAACGAGCGCGCCCGCAGGCGCCTCTGCCTCTGCCGCCGCCCGTGGCGGCGCCGCCAGCCGCCGCCGCTGCCTGCTGGGGCGGGCGCCGCCGCTGCTGCTGGGCTGACTGTGGCTTGCAGGCGCCGTCACAGACGTGCTGGCGGCCCGCCGGGGCCTGTGTTGCGGCGCCCAGGCTGCTGCTCGGCTGCTGCAGGCGGCCGTGGCAGCGCTGCGCGAGCAGCAGGCCTCACGCCCGCTAGTTATCCGTGCGGCATGCGCGCTGGCGTGCACGGCAGCAGCCATGGGGGTGTGTCGTGCGAAGTCCGTCCTTCCGGCCAGCGTCCAGGCCTTGGCAGCGGTCCAAGCAACTTGAAGACGGCTCCTGAGTGCATGCAGTGACGCGATTCCGCCGATGGCTTCAAGGAAATTCGCTCCATGCAAGCTGCCATCGGACCACAAAGAGCCTTCCATCGCCCCGATTCTGTGGTTCACGTGCTTTGTGAATCCCATATCGTGCCATCTAGACAGCTTGCAAGCCCCACCAAGCCCCAGCCGCAATATGGCCTGCACAGCTCTCAGCCAGTCCTGCCGGGCAGCCCCGCAGCAGCGCCAGCGCACCACCCGTGCGCACCGCAGTGTCGTGTGCGCAGCGCAGCAGCAGCAGCGGCCCTCCCCACTGGCGGCGGTGCGGGCAGCGGGCGCCGGCGCGGCTGCGGCAGCGGCGGCCGCCATTCTGCTGGTCTCTGGCCCGGCCAGCGCCGAGCTGAACCAGCTGGAGGCGCAGATCGGCGGCGAGTTTGGCATCGGCTCGGCGCAGCAGTATGGCGAGGCGGATGTGAAGGGGCGCGACTTCTCCAATCAGGACCTCCGGCGGGCAAACTTCACCGCCGCGGGTGCGCTGCGGGAGATTCTCTTAGTGGGTTGGCAAGCTGCAATACCAGGTGGCACCATGCGATTGAAAGGCAGTCTGAGTAACCTCATGATGTGGCACCTGGGAGCGACATGCCGGCCTGGGTGCGCCGTCCCGGCCCACTGCCGCTCAACCATCCATCCCTCACCTCTGCCACCCCAGACTGCCGCGACTGCAACTTCAGTAACTCCAACCTCTCTACTGCCTACTTCATGAAGGCAAGCGTAGAGTGCTTGGCTGGCTATGCGGCCGGCTGGCTGGCTGGCCAGCGGCAGCGTACTGCTGCTCATGCTCTGAGGCTTGCACATTATTCTATGCATGCCTTCCATCCTGACCTGTGCATGTTTGAAGCTTTGACTCGCCACACTGTGTGCCCATTTTGCCAACCCCTGCAGAGCGTGCTGGCGCGCGCCAACTTTGAGAACGCCGATCTGTCCGACACCCTGATGGACCGCTCGGTGATCGTGGAGGCCAACCTGCGCGGCGCAGTGCTGCAGGTGCGTTCGTGTTGCACATGTACAAATTACAGGGGCGATGGGCTCTCAGTAGTTGCGGTGGCCATGCAGCCCGGCTGCAGGTTGTGGGGCGTGGCTGTGCAGTACTGGAGGCAGAAATCTGTGGAGGAGCATGCTTGAGCTGGCAAAAAGGTTGCTGGCTGGCACATCTGCTGCCCATGTGCCAACCTCCCTCCCGCCCCTGCCCCGCACCCTGCCCGCAGCGCGCGGTGCTGACCCGCAGCGACCTGGCTGGCTCCGACATTTACGGCGCCGACTTCACAAACGCGCTGCTGGACAAGACGCAGCAGATGGTGCGTGCGGGGCTGCAAGGTGTCAGAACTGGCAAGGGTGCAAGGCGGTGACTGCACAGCGCTGCCCTACTGCACAGCGCTTGCCCGCCGCATCAAGCACATCATGCCATCCCTGCTCCCACCCGCGAAACGCAGGCGCTGTGCAAGGTGGCGGATGGCGTCAACCCCGTGACCGGAGCCTCCACCCGCAAGTCGCTCAACTGCGGCAGCAGCCGGCGCTTCAAGGCCTCCTCGCCCAGCAACCCCGACGGTGCGGGCACACGGGGGGCAGACTGCACTGGGTGTTGCTGTGCATGAGCTCGGCCCAGCCTGGTTGCAGCACCTGCTGCCTTGTGCAGGGCAGGCTTGTGAGCGGCATGCGCGCCACTCCTGCGCTAATCAAGCGCATCAACTTGTGCTTGCCTTTCCACGCTCTGCCTGCAGGTCCCCAGGTGTCGGAGGAGGAGAAGCAGGCCTTCAACTCCACGGTGAGAGCTGCAGCAGGCGCACCTGCTGCTGCGCATGTCGGTTGGCGGTTTTCCGGCCACTTGAAGCCGCCAAGGTCGCACTTGCCTGCCTTGCTTCCTGCCCTCCTTCTGATTGCCCTCTCACTTTGCCGCTTCCCGCAGGTGCCTATCTACCGTCGGTAAACACCACATGCTCAGCCTGAGACGCTCGTTAATTTCTGATCCCGGCTATGTGAGATTTGCCAATGAACGCCGCCGGCGGCGACGGCCCCTGTCTGACCACGGTGAAAGGCTGCCGCTGCTCGATCGATTTTACCCACTCCATGCCATTCTTTACTAGCCGCCGGACAGAAGCGCCCTGAGAGGGTGCCCCGGGCCATGTCCGTGCACTGCTCTGGGCCTCCCTTTTTTGTACTTCCTAAGCTGCTTGTTGTTGTGCCGTCCCTCATCTTATTTCCAAGTTTGCCTTGCACACCCGCGCTCCCTCCCTCCGTGTGCGCGCCTTGATTTCCCTTTGCCCACTCGCTATCGTTGATCACAATCCGCATGCAAAAGAGAAGATTGAGGCCAACGCAGTCTCCATGCACAACTCAGAAACACAGGGAGCAGCACACCCTGCTTGCCATGCTCGCTGACGAACTGTGCCGAGGTGTCACCAGTAGTGTGCTGGATGTGGCGAGCTGCCGCCAGCCGCCCCACAGCGCATCACAGCTGGCCCGGGCGCTGGCCATGGGGCCCCTCGCGCTCGGCGCTTGCGCTGCAAATTGGGTTGCGGCGGCAATTCTAAGTGAATGGGCATCTGCGCGGCGATGCGTTTACTGCTCAAGCCGCAAAGCCAACGCTGCTGAAAGTGCGCGCCGACTCCACCGCCTCCCGCCCCCAGCCCACCTGGCGGGAAAGCCCACTTCAGGGGTGCGCGTCTCGCCCGTGCCCTCCGTCCGCATCTTCTCCTGTCACAGAAACCAGAGCAAGGGAGGGTAAGATTGAGACGCACCTGTTGGAGCAGCTGCATGCTGCTGTTTGTCAGGCTGCAATGGGTGCACCACCACCCCGGGTCCAGCCGGGCGCCGTTGCACAGCCACCGCTGCTGAGCTAGCTGCCTTCCAAGTACTAACCATGGCCACTTCTGTGAGGTTGCGCGCCCGCTCAGTCTGGGGCTCAAAGCCCGCCTGCAGGAGGCAAGGCAGGCAGGGAGGCGGGTCGCTCGTGCAAGGTGCTGCCGAGGTGAGAGCAGCAGCAGTGCATGACAGTGCCCCCATGAATCACTTCCCTGTACCAAATCCGCACCTTGTGCGTCTCAGTATCGATGTTGGAGGCCACGCCGCCGCCCGACCCCTCGTGCTTGTGCTGCAAGGCAGGGCAGATTGGGCCAATAATATCCCTCCGTCAAGTCCCGCTGCTGAATCAACAGCAAGTGGCGGCAAGCGCCGGGCAGCTTGCTATTCGAAATACCCCAGCAGCCAGTCAAATTTTCACAACTGGCGTCACACCAGCGCGCGGTTGAAGCGGTCGGCCACGTCTGCGGGCACCATCACCGTCACCTCGCCGCCGCGCGCTGCATTGCATTGTTGGAGGGGTGGAAACCAGCGGGCACTTGCAAGCGGGTGGCACAGTCGCTGGTGAGCGTGAAGGAGAAATTCATGGGGAGGGGGTTTGAGCGCTTGGCATCAACCGACCCACGTGCACCCACCCCGGATGGCGGAGGGAGGGATGCCAAAGGTGACGCCCTCGCCCTGCCCAGGCACCGGCTCCGAGCTCTGCAGTGGCATGGCAGAGATTCAGGGCGTTGAATGCCTCTTGGCGGTCGTCAGCAGCAGGCATCGTCAGCGAGCGTCAGCGGCAGCGGCGGCGGCGGCAGGAAGCTGCGCCGCTGGCCGCCTCCAGCACAGTGTGCGTCTCGGTCTCGCTGCTCCAGCCCTTCCAGTTGTGATGCAGGCCCTGCCCTGCGTCCAAGGCCCCGGGTGCGGCTCCTGCCACTCACACTGCCGCCGCTGTGCCCGCTGACTCCCTTCACGGCCGTTGCGTGCTTCACCATGATTGTGAGACTAGCAGACGGAGGGCGGCAAGGGAGCAAACAGGAGGGGCACAGCCGCCGCTGCGGCCTTCATGCCATGCGACCGCCGCAGCGAGCGGGCGCAGCGGCGGCACACGTGGGACTGCTCAGCTTTGGTTGAGATACAATCTGTTGTTACACTAGTGTACAAGGCAATCTTGCTTCTGCGCTGGCGGCATGCTACGCTAATCGCTAGGCGCTAGGGATGCTGAACACATGCAAATGCACTGGGCCTGCCTTCTGGCTGGCCGCTACCAAAGTTGGAAGAGGGCGGGTCATGGGACCACGCCAAATAGGAAGGCTTTCCGGGCCATGTGCCGCTCAGCTGCCGCAGCCACATGAGCAGCCAGGCACGTGGGGGACCTGTGACGCCAGCTGCACGCGGGCCTTCAGGCCCAGGGGCCGCACCGCCTGGCTGTCGGCAGCCGCCTGCGGCTGGCCAGCAGCCATCGGCTCTGGCTTCACCGCCGGCACGGCTGGCTCGGCCTTGACCTGCACTGCTGGCTCCGCCGCCCGCTGCGCCTGCTGCGCCACATCAGCAGCTGCAAACGCGGCAGCGGCCGCCGAGGGCGCCTCCTGCTTGATGCCCATGCCAGGCTCAATTTTGATGGCAGCGGGCTTGATGTTGTGCCCTCCACGCGCCATGGCTACCACAGCCGCCTGTGCTGCTGCTGCTGCCGCTTGCGCCTCTGCCAGCTGCTTGGCCAGGGCGTCTACCGCTGCCTGCTTCTGCGCAGCAACCCTGGCAGCCTGCTGGTGAGCTGCCTCCTGCTCGGCAAGCAGCGCCGCCTCTGCCGCAGCGGCTGCACCGGCTGCAGCCGCGGCTGCCATGCTGTGGTTTGCCGGCCCGGTGTGCCCTGCAGCCGCCGCTGCTGCAACAGCCGCGGCAGGGCCAGACATGTCGGGTGCGGTGGCGGCGGCGTGGGCTGCCTGGGCCACAGCGGCAGCGGCCACGGCGGCCGCCTCCTCCTTCTCCTGCGCCTTCTTACGATCTCCGTCCAGCGTCTCCTTCCTGTTTGGCAAGGGTGAATGTGTGGCATTAGCAAAGAAGGGAGGCAAGCAGGCACAGGGGTAAGGTGCACAATTTCGCAAGCGCAATTGGGCGGAAAGCCAATGCTGTGCATGCACACCAACCAGCCCCCCACCCGACTGACCAGTATTTCATCTCGGCGCCCACGGTGGCCTCAATGCCCACAACTGCAGGTGGTTGGAGGGCAAGCACACCATTCATGGCGGTGTGCGGGCAGTGCTAACATGCAGCCAGTGCCGTGCCCAACTCGTGCATTGTGTCAACATGCTGCTCCTTGCAAGCCATTCCCTTGAAGTTCCCTCAGCCGCTCACTGTTCTCGCCCTCGCTGGTCACCGCCTTGACGATGCGCAGGGGGCGGGTGGACTGGCTCTCCGCGCTCATGCCCAGGCTGCGGGAACGGGCGGGAAGGGCAAAGCATGTGTTGAAACATGCCACACTGCCCACTTACAGAGCCTAGCCAACAACACCTGGACGGCAGGCGTCTAGTCACTAGTAGTACGCCCGTCACATGTCACATATGAGTTAGGCAAGCAAACGGGCCTCCCATAACCCGGCCAAGCCGTGCTCACCGGCCCCACATGCTGCGGGCGCGCAGCTGCTCCAGGCGCTGAGGGCGGGCAATGGAAAAGGAAGCATACACATCCTTGCTCAGCGCTGTGCACTGTGGCCAGTTGCATGAAGGGCAGTATCGAATGGTGCACCCACACCCGTGCATCAGGCTCAGCAAGCCGCAGACACAAAGCAGGTACGCAAGCCCCTCACCGGCATGATGGGCAGTACCGCTCCCGACAGGATGTGCAGGGACTGGTGGCGCCCGCCCACGCTGCACTCGGCGTTGGTGCAGGTGTCTCCGTGCACGCAGTGCGTGTCTGTGTACTCGTGCCTGTTGGGAGGGAAGGGTTCAGCGAGGGGCAGGAGAGCAAAAGGGATGGGTCAAGGTGACTGAAGGACGTAGCCCTGCTCAGCAGGCGCTTGGTATCTGTCGCACTTTACAAATTCACAGTTCCCAACAATCGCCAGCCAAAAAAGCCCCAAACAGCTCACCAGAAGGTCCAGGCATCCTGTGCCTTCTCATCCGCCACCAGGCGGTAGCCCTGCAGCGGCAGGGGATGCGTGAGGCAGAAGTTGGTTGGTGTGCAGCCGCAGACACATGCACGCCCTCGTTGTCCTCACATTGTGGCACAGCACAGCACATGCTTGTGGCACACCTTAGTACCATATCAACCGTGCCCGCCATCACCACCCGCCCCCAGCCACTTGCCTTCTCCCGCAGCTCCTGCAGCGTCATGGAGCCGCAGTCGCCGCTGTTGGGCCGCGCAATGGCCAGCTTGGTGCTGCCGGTGACGGTCTTGCCGATCTCAGAGGCTAGCACGATGAGCTTGGGTCGTTTGGCACCGCCGGCGGTGACCAGCAGGTCGCCTGTGGAGGAGGGGGAGGAGAGGAAAAGGAGAGGGGAGGGGTTTGGTGAGGGCGGGAGAGGGCGGGAGATGCACGCAACCATCTGATGAAGCACCTAGAAATCCCAGAGAATGGCACAGATTCCAAGTTTCGTTGGCATGGCTTGCTATACGTCTCTCACCCATGTAGAAGCCGGAGGCGTGCTTGTGCTGCTCGCCCTCCGCTGCCGTCATGCGCTGCACCGCCTCGTCGCGCCGCTCGCACGCATCCTCCCACGAAATGCCTGGCGAGAAGGGTGGGGGAGTTGGCAGGTTGGGCTGGAGGGCGGCACTCGTACAGGAAGGATGCAATTCAGCAAACCATGTGCACTAGCGCAGCATGAGCATGTGCCAAGCAGTAGCCCAACATGGCATAGAGGGCAGGCGCCCAACCAGCATCTCCCAGCAGGCTCCGCACCGCGGTCGATGGCCAGCGTCACGTGGTGCACCTCCGCGCCTGCGGTTGTGGGCAGACATTAGGGCACCAGTGAGTGTTGGGACCAAGCCAGACCACTGGTTCAGAATCAAAACCCCTCGAAAGTCAGCCCCGCTGCCGCCACCCAACCCTCATTGCCTGAAGCAGCACCCCCTACGTCACCCAC
>VFQQ010003546.1_pt1 | contig 14945 bp, 10 predicted proteins | sample 3512341 | NCBI WGS metagenome assembly VFQQ01 (sample SAMN10412373, study PRJNA504923) | tailings metagenome | isolation source: Relicate 2 Philex TSF1 revegetated site | place: Philippines: Tuba, Benguet | collected 2017-08-29 | reverse complement strand
CTTGCCGCCGTTGGGCTCAGCGTTCGCGGTATCGGTCTTTTCGGCCGTTCCCTCCTCGCTATCCTGACGCGCCGCCGAGCCCGACAGCGTCTCGTGAGACGCCGATCCGTCCGATCCCGTAGTCACCGTGCTCCAGCCGCTTTGTTTCTGTTCAATCGCCTGCGGGCGATTGGTCATCTCCGTAGCGAGACTGGGGAGCCACTGCTGTTGGGCACTCGCGACCACATCGCGCGGGATGCTCGCGGTCAGATCGGCGACGAGAGCAGGAGAGAGCTTCGCCCCGCTGGCAATGTTGAGGTTGCCGAGAACGTCCGACGCTTTTCCTTTGATCAGTGCATAGAACAGTCCCTTGATCTCCCAGACCAGATTGGTCACCGCTTTGATGTGGTCGTCATTTGCACGGGTCAGATCCTGGAGGTTGAGGCTGTCCACGGTCTTGATCAGAGCACGGCCCCGCTCATCCCGGCTGATCATCATCTTCATGAAGGGTGTGAGCGCGGCTTCAGAGTCGCCCGGCCATTCGCCGATCGAGGCATTCTTCTTCTTTAGCGTTGTGAGGTCGAGCCCAGGCAGGCTCAGGAAGGCAACGCCTTTGGGGCCGCTGACCCGCTCCTTGCCGATGATCTGGTCGAGATGGCAGGTCGTGCAGGTCTTATCGAACGGCGCCACGGCCATGACCCGCTTGTCGTCATGACTGTCGTGGCAGGTCGAGCAGGTTTCAGGAATGCGCTTCGCCGGATCCTTCTTCGCCACCTCCGGGTAGTGCTTTCCGAAATGACCGGCATGATCGAAGATGATGCGCGTGCGCCGCTTGAACGGATAGGTCTCGAATTTCGGGTGATGGCCGTCGAAGCTGTCGAACTTCACCACGTGGCAGGAGCGGCATTGCTCGTTGGAGATCTTGTTCAGATTGAAATTGACGCCTTGATGCTCCTGGTGGCAGGTCGCGCAATAGAGACCGCGCGCGACCACGTCATGGGTCGGGAAGGCGATGCCCTGCGCGCGTGCCGATTGCGGCTGAGGCGTCTCGGCTGCGAGTTTCGCCAGCCGCTCGGTGCTCTGTTTCAGAACCGCGCTCGAAGCGCTGTGGGCGTTGAAGGCCGTGTCCGGCATTTTGTGGCAGGTGAGGCAGGCCTTGCTGTCGGCTGCCGGATCACCGGCGACGAGGCCGTGAACCCAGCTCAATTTTCCGCCGCCGCTCTTGGTGTGGCAGGCGTCGCATTTCTCGATCGCGCCGTGAGCGCTCGTCAGCGGCCCCGGCATCAGGAACTGCGTGCCCTTGGAGAGAATGAAGGCCGCGCCCAGGCAGACGACGGTCACTATCGCCAGCAGCACCGCCAGACGGTCACGCCGGGAGCCGGTGGGCGCCGGGCTTTCGGCCCTGGGCAACAGAACAGATCTGATCCGCCGCCACATCACCAGGCTCCTGATGAAAAGGCATAGACGACGAGGACGTGCAGCACCGTCAGCACGATCAGCGCATAGGTGACGGGCACATGCACGAAGAGCCAGGCCTTGCTGAGCCCGAGATAGATGCGCGCGAAATCGAGCCTGTCCTTCTCGACCACGAGGCGCTTGATGGCAGTGAGCTTCTCCTGGCTCTGTTGGTCGACATAGCGTGACAGGTCGTCAATCTCGTCGGTCAGCCGCTTGAGCGGGCGCTGGGAGCCGATGAGGTGCGCGGTGAAATTGCGCGGGCCCTGGAAAAAGTCCCGCAGGTGGGCGGTGTAGAGATCGATGATCCAGGCATTATGCGGCAGCCCCGGTAAGGGAAGCTGAGCGGCGGCCGGATCGGTTTCCGACACCGCGGCGTGGAGATCCCGAGCCAGCTCGGCACGAAGGGCGGGAATGCGCTCATAGCTGACGCTGTCATCGATCCGGCGCTTTGTCTTAAGCGACCAAGCGAGATAGGCGCCGAAAATGCCGCTCAGCGTCACCAGCACGAAGCCCGTCCACAGTGCCCATTCGAATCCGGTGTCCGGCAGAGAGAAATCCGAATGAGAGATGAAGGCGGCGATCAGCAGATAGCCGAGAAAAATATGGATCTTCCGCCAGCGCACGGCGGATTTCGGCGATAGGCTGGCCCTCTTGATGGCGATATGGAAATAGATCTGAACGGCCATGCCGCCGGCCAGCACCCAGCCGTCGAGGTAGCGCGGATCGCGCAGCCCGTTGCCGTAGATCCAGACGAGCCAAAGCAGGCCGCCGGAAATGGCCGCGATCAGCACGCACTGGACTGTCAGCCTCGTGAGATATCTCGCCGAGGATGCGCCGATCGAGGTGTCGGATCTCACGGCAGCCCCTCAAAATTCACCTAGTGTTTTCCCCATCAAGCCGTTCCAGGTTTCTTCGCCTGCCGCCTGGGATCAGTTGTCTGGTTTCCTCGCCGTGCCCTTGAACTTGTCCTGTCCGGGAATGAGACTGTCGAGTCCGGCCATGGTGCTGCCGTCGTACTTCTCGGTGATGATCGTGAGCTGGTTGGAAACGCCCTCGGCAGCAGCCGTCAGAAGGCGTTCATTGTTCAGCTTCAACCCAGCCGAATGTCCGAATTCGACGATCTTTGCGATTTCCGGTACGCCCGGCGCCGCTTTCGCTGCGGCCGCGAGCTCTTTGCGCGCCTGATCGGCGCGCTTCGCCATCTCGAAGGCATAAGCCTTTCTGACCGTCGCCTTTCCGATCGCGCGTAATGCGGTCTCGAGTTCGACGCCAAGGCCAACCAGATAAAGCATCCTCTTGCGTGCCGCGTTGGCCGGCACATTCTCTCGGCCTTTGGAATACCAGGTGTTGTGCAGCACCTCGCCTTGCGACCAGGACACCAGCTCGAAGGCGCTGCCGGCCTTGTGGCCGCCTTTGTTCACGAGATCCTCTTCTGGCACGACATGGCAGCCGTAGCAGTTCTTCGCCAGCAGGTAGAACGAGCGCGGCCTGATCATTCCTTTTGAATCGGCGCGCTTCCAGCGCGCCTTCGCCTCGGCCTTGCTCTCGAACAGGATCGTCTTGCCGCTGAATCCGCTGTGGACCTTGATCCAATCCTGCCCGGCGCTGTGGCAGGATTCGCAGGAGATGCCCGCGACTGGCTCCTCCCTGTCGTTCTTCTGTTGCACCGTGAAATGGCAATTCAAGCACAAGGTGCCCGCCTTGATGCGCCGCACCCCCATTTTGTCCGCGATCTCGTTCGCCTTCGTGCTGCGCGGCATTTCACGAAAGGTCTTGAAGTGATGCGTGCCCTTCCAGGCCTCCGCCTCCTGCTTGTGACATTCGGCACACGCATTCGGACCGACGGTCTTGGCCGCATCGGACGCCACTGCGCCGTACGCGGCAAAGCCGAAGATCATCAGCAAGCCGCAGAGAAAAAGCACGGATGACCGGAGTGGGGCCTTGCGCCCGAACCCAATCGACCGAAGGCTATGCGCTCTGGGAACGATAATGACTACTCACCTCGTGCTTCTGCCATTCTGTCGGGCAGCATCGGCGGTTCCCGCCGGCTGCGGGTGCGATCGAGAGCAAGCTGTCCCGTTTGGCGCCGGGTAGGAAAAGTGAGCCACTCCTTCGCGCGGGTCAGAACACCGTCGACCGTGTCATTGGGGGTCGGCAGGAACGGGTCCGCGTAGCAGGCCACGCCGATGCGCGCTGCGATCGATTTGACGGCGTCGACCATTGCCGGCGCGCCGCAGGCGTACAGCACATCGCTCGGTAGCAGACGCGGCAGATAGTCGGTCGGCCGGCCCGGTTTGACCGCTGTGAACACGGTCTGCGGCGTGCTGCAGACCGGCACAACGACGACATTGGGAAAGCTTGCAAGCTGCACCAGAGCAGGGCCCATGTAGAGCGACTCGATCGCGCGGCCGCCAGCGATGATCATTATCCTGCGCTGTGGGTTTTCGCGCAGTGCGGCGACGGCAATCGACCAGATCGGCGCAAAGCCGGTGTTTGTCGCGACGAGAATGAGCCGGCCGTCGAGATTGGGCCGGAAATGCGCGGAGCCATAGGGTCCGGTCAGAGTCACCCGATGGCCGGGCTTGATGCCTCGATCGAGCGATGACGTGACACGCCCGTCCTTCATCCGGCGGATATGGAACCAGACCGAGGAGCTGCTTGGATTGCCGCCCAAGGGAAGGGTAATGCTGAAGGGACGGCTCGGATAGCCGCTGAAGCGCACCTGCACATACTGTCCCGCATGATAAGGCAGCGCGCGGTCTGTCCTGATGCCGACCTCCATCACCTCCGATGAGAGCGCGCGCAACGAGCTCAGCACGCCTTCGACGGTGCGAATGCCCGATGACTGGCTCTTCTCTATGACCGCATCGCCGGAGATCCGGCACTGACAAGCATGAACGATGCCCGGCTCGGTGCCTTCGCCGCCCAGCACTTCGCCGGACACCAGCCGAACGCAGCAGGTGCCGCAGTGGCCGGCACGGCAGTCGTGAGGCAGGTCGATCCCGTTGCTCAGAGCAGCGTCCAGCAGCAGCTCGCCGCTGCGCGCCAGAAAGCTGTTTCCATTGATCGTAATTTGGTGACTTCTTGCCATTGGCTGGTCCCGGAAGACTTCAAATCCCCATTACGGCTGGTGCGGCCGACCCGCCGTGCTGCGCTTCCTGGGACGCTCAGCAAGAACTCTGGATCTGAAACACGCACACTCATCGTCCGGCAATTGAAACGTCGACTTTATCTGTCGCTGTCGCTTTGCTGCCTCCTGTTGAGAGGCGACGCCGAGGATGGACGAAACGCGGAAGCCCACATTTTAAAGCCATTATTGTTCTGTGCGGACCCCGATTGTTGGCAACGACGTATCTTTTCATCATGGTCGGACAATGACCAATTGATGATTGCGGACTGCGACAAATGAAAATTGGCCGCCACTCAGGATTCCCAGAAAAAGTGGCCAGTAAGGGGCTTTGGATGGATGAAATGTGGCCGGAAATGAGTGGAATGGATGGCGTTGTGTTCCGAAATTCGGTAGTTCGGAACAGGGATAAGACGCTATGTGCTGCTAACGATTCCGCTCAGGTATTTGCAGTTCAAATATGAACTCGCCACGCATATGGAGCCGCTTCATCTTGTAAAGCATGGTGAGCAATATGGCGTACCTGATATGCATTGTGTCCCACTAATGAGTTTGTCGCGAGAAAATTAGAGAAGCTTGTTTATTCCATCGAGCCAAAAATGCCTTGATCTCGACAGTAAGTTGCCATTTCTCGCGCGGAACGGGTCGTATCTGCTCGGTTTCGAACTTTTCATTTCCCTCGCTTTTTCATCTGATTGGCGAGGTGGAGCCATCGGATTGGGCGAGTATTTACCTCAAGCTTTGCATTTTTAGTCATTGATTCCACGCGCCATATGACGGCCAGCTTTCTCACATTAACCTTCGTTCAGTAATCCCGCACAGCGGGCCGCCCCCGAATTTTGCGCGAGCGAGGCAAATCGGGATCCGCCTTTAAATCCAGTAAGAGCGTAAGGCGATGAAACGAGCATCAGGAATTTCGATTCTTTCATGCGTTTTCGCGAGCGTCGCGCTTATAAACGCAGAGTTCCCGAGCCAGAATGCTGTTGCCGGATCGAGCGAGCAAAGCGGCGAGCCAAAACTGTCTGCGGATGCAGCCGCGGAGGGACACGGGGAGATGTCCGTACTCACGGCCGCAGCAAAGGCCTCGAAAGACAAAGAGGCGCCGATCCCCGCAGTCGATGAGAAGACCCTCTCCCTCTATCCCACCGCCGCGCAATGCGGCGAGTGTCACAAGCAGATTTACGAAGAGTGGTCGTCGTCGCAGCACGCCTATGCGTCGATCTCGCCGATGTTCCACAAATTCGAGCAGAAGTTCACGGAGCTGACCCAAGGCACGGTCGGAACCTTCTGCGTGCGCTGCCACCAGCAGGTCGGCACTCAGCTCGGCGAGGCGCGCGAAACGCCGCTCTGGGAGCGCAGCCAGATCTCACGCGAGGGCGTGAGCTGCATCACCTGCCACCGGGTCAAGGAGCAGTACGGAAAGGTCAACGGCGAGCGCCGTGTCGAGCCGGGCAAGATCTACGAGCCGGTCTACGGCAGCGGCGAAAAGAGCGTGATCAAAGACGTCCTCGCCAACAAGGAAACCTACTCCGTCAAAACCAGCACCGACGGGCGCGGTAACGACATCCACAAGGGCATGATCACGAACGACCAGATCACCAAGTCCGAGTTCTGTGTCAGTTGCCACCAGGTGGCCGTCAATCTGGGCATCAAGCTGGAGATCGTCTGGGATCAGTTTCGCGACAGCCCGGCGCGCAAAGCCGGCGTGACCTGCCAGGACTGCCACATGGGCAAGGTCCCCGGACAGCCTAAGGGCTATGCGACCGCACCCTCCGCCATAGTCGGTGGCAAGGAGATCAACCCGGGACGCAGGCATGCCAATCACCGCTTCATCGGCCCAGGCTATTCGATCGCCCATCCCGGCATCTTCCCTCACAACACCAAGGCGCAGAACGTCAGCATCAAGGACTGGCTGCAGTTCGACTGGCGCGCCGGCTGGGGCACGAGCAAGTTCGAGGACAAGGTCGCCGACGGAAAGATCAAGGTCGGCTTTCCCAAGCGTTGGGCCGATGCGCTAGACCGCGAAGATGCCCGCCAGATCATCGACGAGAATCTCAAGAAGCTCGATGAGCGCGACGAGCTCAGAAAGCAAGTTATGGAGAACAGCAGCCACGTCGACGGTCCCCGCATCGAGGGCACGCCGGCGGTCGGCAAGGATTTGGCGTTCTCCTACAAGATCAAGAACACCAATACGGGGCACAACCTGCCGTCCGGTTCCTTGGGTGCGCAGCCGCAGCTATGGGTGAACGTCGCTCTCGTCGATCCCGACGGCAAGAACATCTGGGAGTCAGGCTATGTCGATGCCGACGGCAACATGGCGGACCTGCACAGCCTCGAGGTCGCGGCCGGCCGCATCAAGACTGACCAGCAGCTGGTGCATTTCCAGACCAAGTTCCTGACGACCAACGTCAAGGGCACGGACCGCGAGATGTACCTGCCGGTGAACTTCGACATCGACCCGCTGCCGCATCTGCGTCCGCCGCAAGTCCCGACCACCGTTCTCAACCATCCGCCGCTGGTGCGCATGGAGAACCACTCGCTGACCCCGTTGGGTGAGAAGCAGGCCAACTACCGAGTGCCGGGCGACCTGATCACGAAGCCGGGTAAGTACCGCCTCCTCTTCCGCATGCGGAGCCGCGCCGAGCCGATCTACTTCATGCGCTTCGTCGGTTCCACGAAGGAAATGGAGCAGAGCATGAACGAGCGGATCATGAACTTCCACGCCTTCGCGGTGGAGCTCGACGTGAAGGGCTAGCGCCGGAGGAGCGGTGCCCAGCCTTACCCGTAGCTCAGAGCCAGGACGTGGGACTTCTAGATGATTTGTAATGCGTACAGTGCCAGGACGACGACCGCCGCTATCGTGCCGCTAGCCTGTTGCCTGGTGATGTTCGGCACGGCCGGAGAGCTTGCGGCAGGCGAAAACGGCGACGAGGCCCACAAGGAAGGGTGGTTGACCCAGGTGTGGCCCGGCGCCGCCCGGCTCGGTGCCGCCGAAGACAAGGCCGATGCGCAGCACGCAGACACGTCCTCCGAAAAGGAGACGGCCAAAAACGAAGCGGACGCGGCTGTAGGCAACGCGGACGCCAAGGACGCCAAGAGCGGCAAGGAAGGCAAGAGCGGCAAGGACGGTGCTCCCGGCAAAAAGGCCAACAGCGCCAAGAAGAGCAAGGAGGCCAAAGTGAGTCACGACGGCTTCCGATCCGATCCGCAATACGAAACCAAATACAATGCCGATGGGCAGGTCGACATCTATGGCGGAAAGAGCGGGGTCGAGCCGCCGCGCCCGCTGCTCGAGCTGGGCCGTCAGCAGTACACCTCCGGCGCCTACGACGAGAGCAGCACCTTCCTGGGTGAAAAGAATCCGTTGCTCCCGGGTCTCTCCATCTACGGCGACTGGCGGACGGCGGTCGCCTACAACAACAACAACGGCAAGGATATTGCTCAGGTCGCGACCCGGCTGAACCTCGACGTCGATTTCAAGATTACCGGCACGGAACGCATTCACGCATTCTTCGCGCCACTTCAGAAGGCCAACAAGGAATTCACTCGCTTCGAGTTCGGTGGCGCCGATGGCAATGGAAAGTTCAACGACGAGTTCGATCTCAATCCGCAGACGCTGTTCTTCGAGGGTGATTTCGGCTCCATCTATTCCGGCTTCTCGGGCCAGGAAGCCAGCTTCGATCTGCCCTTCACCGTCGGTCTCTTCCCGCTGTTCCTGCAGAATGGAATCTGGGCGAACGACGCGATCCTCGGCGGCGCGGTGAGCCTGCCTGCGAAGAATTCGGCGGCACTGGGCCTTGCCAACTTCGACGTCACCTTCTTCGCCGCGTTCGACAACGTCGACAACGCAGGCATCATCGGCGCGGGCAAAGACGACAACCATAACGCCAACCTCTTTGGCGCGACCGCATTCATCGACGCCTTCGACGGCTACATCGAAGCGGGCTATGGCCTCATCCAGGGCCGCGACGAGAGGGACGGACTGCTGACGCACTTTCTGACCGCCGCTTACAGCCGCCGCTACTACAACACTGTGTCGAACTCCACCCGCGTGTTCGCGAACTTCGGCGAGGATCCGGACGGAAACAGCGACGGTTTGGCCGTCATTTCGGAGAACAGTCTGATCTCGGGCTTGCCGAGCACGCTGCTCCCCTATGCGAACTTCTTCGTCGGCGTCGGCAACCCTCAGCCCCTGGTCGACGGCAATGGTGCGGGCATCCTGAAGAACGTCGGCATCAACTTCGAGACCGATGCTCTGACCGGCTATCCGAAACTCGATGACACGGCTTCCAACACGTTCGGCGGCGCGATCGGCTTGCAGTATCTCTTCAATCTGGATCAGCAACTCGTCTTCGAGGTCGCCATGGTGCAGCCCTTTGAAAAAGACGGCATCGGTGCGCAGGAGGCGCAGTACGGCTTTGGTGTTCGCTATCAGATCCCGATCGACAAGGCCTGGCTGTTCCGCGCCGATGCGACCTATCAGATCCTCGAGGGTGGCGACGAAGACAACTTCGGCATCCGCGCCGAGGTCCGCAGAAAGTTCTGACCGTGCGAGGGACCACATGAAGAGTTGGAATCTATGCGCATCGACTTGGATGGCTTGCGTATTGGCGGTCGGTTTCCTCGGCATTGCGCCGTTGGCCGATGCCACAGCGGACGGGAAGTCCGCAAAGAAGCCGCGCGAAAGCGCGAGGAATTATGTGCTTGAGAGCAAGCGTCGTGGTCAACACCGTGCACGCGCGCCACGGATTCACCTGCCGATCGGCCCGAGCTACATCTACTACGATTATCCCTACTACTACAGCCGCGGGTACTACCCGACGCACATCGTCCGCTACGTCTATTACAATCCCAACGCTTATTACGATCGCAATTACCGCAGATCACTCCGCCGCCACAAGGCGCGCAGGAATTGATGTCGGGAGGCAGCAGATGGCATTCATTGGATGGTTTCTCATCGTCTCTTCAATCGTGATACCGGCGCTGGTCGTCTTTTCGCGCAGCGAGCAGCTTCCCCTCGATATCGGAGCTCGGCTCAGGCCCCGGAAGCCCAATGAAGCAGAATCGGGAGCGGCGAGACCTGCTCTCCTGCCTCGTCTGCGGTCATCGAGCTTGGGCATCGGCCAAGACCTTCGAGGTTCGGCTGGAACGTTGAGCGTGGCCGCTGCGGTCTTTCTCCTCGTTGCTGGCATCGGCGCAGGCGGTTCCTATCTGGCGGATCCTTCCGGGGCGGCTGGCGCAGAGGACACGGATGCCGGAATGCTTGCGCGCCTTGAGAACTACACGCGTTCCATTGCACCCGCAGAATCGGCGTCCGCAGCGGCGGCACCAGACAAGCTGCTGCCTGATGTGAACACGATGATCGAGCGCCTCGCGGCTCGGCTCGAAAGTGCGCCGGAGGACATCAAAGGCTGGCGGATGCTCGGCTGGTCCTACTCCAACACGGGGCGCTATGAGCAGGCTGCTGCCGCTTACGCGAAAGCGGTGGAGCTTGATCCGAGCTCTGCCGAGATCAAAAGGCTATACGAGGAAGCCAAGGCGAAAGCCTCCGAAGGCGACAATCCAGAGATAGGCGCGTCGTTGCAAACCGAGAGCGCCGGCAAGGATGCCGACGTCGAGAAAACGAGCACATCCGAAGCGGCGCCTCCGCACGAGGGGAACGCCGCAATCCGAGCGATGGTCGATGGTCTGGCAGCTCGTCTGGAGAGCTCTCCGCGAGACGTCGAGGGCTGGACTCGCCTTATGCGCTCTCGCGTTGTGCTCGGTGAGAGAGAGGTCGCCGAAACAGCGTTCCGCAAAGCGCTCGATGTCTTCAAGGACGACTCGGCAGCGTCGGGCACGATCACGGCCGCGGCCATTGAGCTCGGCCTGAAAGACGATTGACGGTTCTGCATTTTGAGAGACGTGCAGGAGGCCCCCATGAATTTCGAGGACGTGTTGCGGCGGCGGATCGAGAGCCTTCACCTGGAAGGAAGATATCGCGTCTTCGCGGATTTGAAGCGTCGCCGCGGGCTCTTCCCAGTGGCAGATCATTTCGCGGCAAATGGCTCGCGCGAGGTTACGGTCTGGTGCTCCAACGACTACCTCGGCATGGGGCAGCATCCCAAAGTCATCGCTGCCATGCACGAGGCGATTGACGCCGTGGGCGCGGGATCGGGCGGCACGCGCAATATTTCCGGCACAACCCACTATCACGTGGAGCTTGAGCAGGAGCTTGCGGACCTGCATGGCAAGGAGCAGGCGCTTCTTTTTACCTCGGCCTACGTTGCCAACGACGCGACACTCTCAACGCTCGCGAAGCTGCTGCCCGGCTGCATCGTCTTCTCCGACGAGAAGAATCACGCCTCGATGATCGAGGGCATCCGCCACGGCGGCAGCGACAAGAGAATCTTCCGCCACAACGATCTCGCCGATCTCGAAGCCAAGCTGAAGCAGGTCCCGGCCGGTGCGCCGAAGATCATCGCCTTCGAGAGCGTCTACTCCATGGACGGGCACATCGCGCCGATCGCCGCGATCTGCGATCTTGCCGAGAAGTACGGGGCAGTCACCTACCTCGACGAGGTGCACGCAGTTGGCCTGTACGGCCCGCGCGGCGGGGGCATTGCCGAGCGCGACGGTGTCATGAACCGGGTCGACATCATCAACGGCACACTCGCCAAAGGCTTCGGCGTGATGGGCGGCTACATCGCAAGCAGCCGCAACCTCTGCGATGCGATACGCTCGTTTGCCTCGGGGTTCATTTTCACGACCTCTCTGGCGCCCGCCATCGCGGCCGGCGCACTGGCTAGCATCCGTCATCTCAAGATGAGCCCCCTCGAGCGCGCCCGTCACCAGGAGCGGGTACGGACGCTCAAAGGCTTGCTCAAGGAAAAGGGTTTGCCTGTCATGGACAATCCCAGCCATATCGTCCCGGTGATGGTCGGCTGTCCGGTTCACTGCAAGGCCGTGACGGACACGCTGCTGCGCCATTATGGGATCTACGTGCAGCCCATCAACTATCCGACTGTGCCAAAGGGCACCGAGCGGATGCGCCTCACGCCATCGCCCGTGCACACGGATGAGCAGATGGCAAGCTTGATCCAGGCACTCGACGAACTCTGGGCGGCCTGCCCGGTTCCAAACGGCAGCTACGTCAAGCTCGCGGCGGAGTAGAATTTTCGAGCCGCCCTCTGAAAGCACGACGCGGATCTTCTCCCCGGCGGAGAACCGCCGCCCGATCGCTCGAAGGAGGCGACCGGTCTTCTCATCGTGCATTCTTGCTCGCAATGCGCCACAATTGAGAGGATGGCTGAGCAGGTGGCCGGTTTGCCATCCTTGAAGGTCTCGCCAGCTGACGCCCCCTGGGAGGCGAAACGTGGAATTCAGCAGGCATTTTGCGACAGCGCGGATAGAAACTGCGGCAAGAGCCTCGGCGGCTGTGAAGCAATTGCTTCTGGCGCGATCACTCCGCGACTTCGGCGATGGCTTTGTCGCGCTGCTCTTGCCGGTCTACCTCACCGCGCTCGGTCTTTCGCCGTTCCAGGTTGGCGTCGTTGCGTCGGCGGCGCTTCTCGGATCCGCGCTTCTCACATTCGCCGTCGGCGTGATCGGGGCCAAGTTCGACTATCGTCAACTTCTGCTTGCGGCGGCCTGTCTCATGATCGCAACCGGCGTCGCGTTCTCGATTTTCGACGACTATGCCGTGTTGCTCGTCGTTGCCTTTGCCGGGACGGTCAATCCGTCGGCAGGGAGCGTCAGCCTGTTCGTTCCGCTCGAGCATGCCGCAATTGCACGCGAAGTCTCAGATGCCAAGCGCACCAGGACATTCGCCAGCTACAGTCTGATCGGTGCGCTGGCGGGCGCTGTGGGAGCGCTTGCCGCCGCCACGCCGGATCTGCTGACGCAACTGGGACTGGGGCGGGTCGCCGCACTCAAGGCGATGTTCATTCTGTACGCGCTCCTCGGCCTCCTTGGCGCCCTCGTCTACTCCCGTATTCCGTCCCGCCCCCGGTTGCCGACCGAACAGCCGGCGGCAGCGCTCGGGCCTTCGCGCCGTATCGTCTACAAGCTTGCCGCCCTCTTCTGCCTCGACGCATTTGCCGGCGGCTTGGTGGTGCAGTCGCTTTTGGCTCTTTGGTTGTTCGAGCGCTTCGACATGTCGCTCACGGCCGCAGCTTTGTTTTTCTCGTGGTCGGGGATCTTGTCGGCCTTCTCGTTTCCCGTGGCCGCCGCCTTGGCGCGCCGCATCGGCCTCGTCAATACGATGGTTTTTACGCACCTTCCGTCCAGCATCTTCCTGATACTTGCCGCGTTCGCCCCGACACTCGCAACAGCGCTCATTTTGCTGCTGCTGCGTGCTGCTCTCTCGCAAATGGACGTGCCGACGCGATCCTCATACGTGATGGCGGTCGTTGCCGACTACGAGCGCCCCGCTGCCGCGGCGTTCACGTCCGTACCGCGAAGCTTCGCGGCGTCCGCCGGTCCAGCCTTGGCCGGTGCCCTCTTCGCCGCCTCTTTTCGGGGCTGGCCGCTCGTCATCAGCGGCGTTCTGAAGATCGTCTACGATCTCTTGCTTCTCATCGAGTTCCGGCACGTTAAGCCGCCTGAGGAACATCAGTAGCCCTCGCGCTTTTATTGCTCACAAGGCTGACACTCATACGTTGTCTTCGCTGCCCGGGAGTAACCAAATTCGCGGGCGGATTGATACAAACAGTCTGTCGGTGTATGATTGTTTCTCTTCGAGAGCGGCGACCCGATGAGATCGCCGGCCGAAAATTGGCTCGTGTCATCCCTACGAAAGTGACTGCTGCAAGAGCAGCAAAGGGGACTGGCTATGACGAGTTTGAAGTTGGACATCGCTGATGTCGTGAGCCCTGCTCACCCGCAGATCCGCAGGATTGGTCCGGCGGATTTGAAGGATGCTTTGGCCAAAGGGTTCGACGATTTCTTGGCCATGCCGACCTTCTCGCTGTTCCTTGTCGCCATTTATCCCGTCATCGGCCTCCTCCTGTTCTGGCTGACGTTCGGCCTCAACATGATGCAGCTTGTTTTTCCGCTCGTCGCGGGCTTTGCCTTGATCGGCCCGCTGGCGGCGATCGGCCTTTATGAACTGAGCCGCCGTCGCGAGCAGGGTCTCGGCATCTCCCTCGCGGCCTTGAAGGACATCCATGCTCCCTGCATTCGCGATATTACCGCGCTCGGCATTGTGCTGTTTGGGATCTTTATCGCGTGGCTGGCTGCGGCAATGACCGTCTATCACGCGATCTTTGGCGATTGGGTGCCGGCGTCGGTTGCGGAGTTTGTCCACCGGGTCCTCACCACACCGGCCGGCTGGACGCTGATAGCGGTCGGGTGCGGCATCGGACTGGTCCTCGGCATTGTTGCCTTTGCCATCAGCGTCGTGTCCGTGCCGCTGCTTTTGGATCGCGACGTCGGCTTCGCAACGGCAGTCGAAACATCCGTAAGGGCGGTGCTCGAAAATCCGCGGACCATGGCGCTCTGGGGCCTCATCGTTGCAGGCGCGTTGATGGTCGGATCGCTGCCGTTTCTCATCGGTCTCGCTGTCGTATTCCCGGTGCTCGGGCATGCGACTTGGCATCTCTATCGCGCAGTCGTCGAGGCATGACGTTGCGCCGCAAAAGTATGGAGACGAAACAGTAGCCTTTTAGCCCGCCAATCCCCGGGCCAAGAGAGGCAAGGATGATACAGGATGGCTATAGCGCTGGTGTTGATTCTGATCGTCGTCGGCTCGGTGTTGTTCCATGTCTTGAGCCCGTGGTGGTGGACGCCGATCGCCTCCAACTGGCGCTATATCGATGACACGATCCTGATCACGTTCTGGATTACCGGGATCGTGTTCGTGGCCGTCGTCCTGTTCACGGCTTACTGCCTCATCCGCTTCCGCTACCGGCCCGGACGCCGAGCAGAGTACGAGCCCGAGAACAAGAAGCTCGAATGGGGGCTGACAATCGCGACGGCCGTCGGCGTTGCCGCCATGCTCGCCCCTGGCTTGTTCGTATGGAACCACTTCATCACCGTCCCCAAGGATGCGGCCGAGATCGAGGCGCTCGGCCAGCAATGGAGTTGGAGCTACCGCCTGCCCGGCAAGGACGGCAAGCTCGGGATGTCCGGGACGCAGAACGTCAGTAGCGACAATCCGCTGGGACTGAGCTCTCACGATCCTGACGCCAAGGACGATCTCGTGATCCAGGGCGATGACCTGCATCTCCAGGTGGGCAAGCCCGTGAAGCTCCTCATGAGGTCCGTCGACGTCATTCACGATTTCTACGTGCCTGAGTTCAGGGCCAAGATGGATATCGTGCCGGGGATGGTGACGTACGTCTGGTTCATACCCACGAGGACCGGAACGTTCGACGCCTTCTGCGCCGAGTACTGCGGCGTC
>VFQQ010003545.1_pt1 | contig 14957 bp, 20 predicted proteins | sample 3512341 | NCBI WGS metagenome assembly VFQQ01 (sample SAMN10412373, study PRJNA504923) | tailings metagenome | isolation source: Relicate 2 Philex TSF1 revegetated site | place: Philippines: Tuba, Benguet | collected 2017-08-29 | reverse complement strand
AAGGTCAGGGAGGATGGAGTGAAGAAATGTGGGCATCAGCACTCGGCACCGAAGGGGCAGTGGTAGGTGCGCCCGCCCCGGCTTCCTAAGTGCCCGTAAATACGGCCTTGCTCTCAGCCCTCTCTGGACAGCCGGCGGTCCCCGTGCCGAGGCACTACCGCGGCTGTGGCAAGAAGGCTGCAACGGCGCATGCATGCAGGGCTACAGGCAGCCAAAGGAATGCACAATAAGCAATAAGCATGAGTGTATGCAGGATAGGGTTCTCACCGGCTCCGGCATACTGCTCGCGCCCATGTGCAGCTTGTTGTCAAATAGTGGTAGTGAAAGCGGTGGGAAAATAGTGGGCGCGCCAAGCGGTCGGCCCCAGCCTGCGGTGGCGGTTTGGAGCAGTGTGGAGAGGAGTGTCAGAGCGGCTTTTGACACGGCGGGGCCGGCTAGCAGCGGCGCGGGCCGCAACACTGCGCTCTGTTGTGATGTTGCACGCAAGACAGGGACATGCAAAGCACGGGGAGGCTCAGCTGCCCGGGGTTTGGGAGCGTGCGTGGGGCGGGGCGGGGCGGCGCGGCAGCAGGGCGGCGCGGCAGCAGGGCTGCGCGGCAGCAGGGACACTACCAAAGCTTGGCAAACAGCAATTCCAGGACCTTGAGAGCTGCACTCACCGTTGAGCGCGGGCTGACTTGGACAGCAGAGGTGGTCGAGGGCGGGCGCAACGGCCTGTGCAGCAGCAGGCAGGAGGGACAGGGCAGGCGACGGTAAGCAGCGGCGGCAGCAGCAGATGGGTGGTGGAAACAAAGGGTTGCGGGCTGAGATGAGAATGGCAGCGAATGCACGTGAAAGAACACAGAAGGGCTGAGGTATGCGGGTTGGGATGTGCCAGCGAGACAGGTCAGCACGGGCCGGCTAAGTGAACAGCCTGCGCTGGTTTAGGTCTGGCTTTGCGGAGCATGCTGTGGGTCCCCCTCGACACCTGACGCACACAAGATTGAGTTGCGCCAGGCAACGCCTCTAAAGAGGACCACGGGCAAGTGTGGAATGTTGGCGGTGCACAAAGCGGTGCTGGCTGAGCGGATGGGCTAAAGGTGCAGGAAGGCGGAACGAAAAGGCTTGAACGCAGCAGATGCTGTGCCTACCTGCTTGACTGCAGCCAAGTGAACACGCTTCCAAGCTCGACAGCTCGCTGTTACAGGTGTGGTTCAACGCCACCTGCACCAGTTGGGCAGATGCGGAGACGCCAGGTGTGGTTAGTCAATGCTCACGCTCATGGCATATCAAGAAAGCAGGGCAGCAAGTGAGAGAGGCAGCGGTGTGGCGGGCTGTAGCTGCCGCCCAGTGCGGGCGGGGGCGGGCCAGTGGCGCACCGCACCCTATGAGCACCAGGCAGCAGCGGTCGCTCTGGCCAGCCTTTCATACCCCGCATATCAGGCGTGGGGTCAGTGCGGGGCTCAGAGGGCGGCGTGCACAGCATGCATGTGGGTTGGCAGGGGAGTGTGCACAGCAGGCGGGCAGGCGCTTGCTAGCCCTTGCACATACGCATGCATATGCATGCATGCATGCGGAAGCATGAGAGAGCCGACTCGGTGGTGCCTATGTTCGATTCCGTGGCGGGTTTTGTCCTCAACGCGTTTAGTCAGTAGAGGGAGCCCTGGTCTCCTCATCGTCGGCCGGCTGGAGCGAGCGCGCAGCAAAATCGTGGCGACCAGCAGACCAACACTTGAGCAGGGAGGCGGTTGGAATGCTCACCTCAGCAATGGGCCATCGGCGCAATCGTGCGGCAACTTTTCACGTGGGATGTGCTAGTATGGCATAGTTGTAGGTCGATGCGGTGAGTAAATAGTGGGGCTCTGCAAGGGTTGGATTGGACGAGCGCGAGGTGAGCGGCAGGGTCGGGCGGCGGCGGCAGCAAGGCAGGTCCAGGCGGCAGCACGGCCGTGCGGCTGAGCGCATCCACTCCAGGCGCGATCGCAGCAATGCAGCAGGTGCTAGCTGGGCCCGAGCGAGCAAAACACAGCTGATCAGCGCCATGCATGCAGCTTCCTCGGCCCAACCCCCGGCGCGGAGGCCCCAGCGCGGAGGCCCCAGCGCGGAGGCCCCAGCACACGTCGGCAGCGCACCTGAGAGCGGCAGACGTCCAGGCAGCGCCGCGCCTGTGAAGGCGACCAAGCGCGCCCCCTCACTTGCTGCTAACGCATGGGAAATACTTGCAGACGGCTGCAGGTTACTGCGGTGTAAAGAAAGCGGGGTTCCGCTGCCCTTGTCTGAGCCTGCGCTCCTCATGGGCGACGGGGGACCTGGGTCGTGCGCCATTCGAAGCTTCTGAGGCTTCAGAGCGACCAGGGGAGCCGTAACAACGTTCAAGGCTCAGCAGCAAGTCGAGCGCTGCTTCCGAATGCACGCCACCTTGCTGCCGGCGAACGCCGCAGCTGGTGCGGCTTTCAAGGCGCGGACCGTTGCCTTGGCCGGGTGGCCTCCTCTGACTCCCACCCGTCGTCCTCACTCGCAGAGCAGTGTGAACGTCACAAAATGCAGTTGCTGAGGACGGGGTGGTGACCCTGTGTGAACGCCGCCGCCGATCCGGACCTGCACGCCTCGTGCGCCCTCCCAGCAGGTGATGGCAGGCCGATGCTGCCACCGCTGCTCATGTCCACCGCACTTGCCACCTCTTGTTCTGAGCGCTGGAATGCGCTTGCCCACAACAGACCATTTTACAGGATGAATGTGCATGCCCAATGCAGAGGATGTGGCCGGATTAAACGATGTGACGTGGGGGGCAACGATGGGGACGAAACGCAAGTGCAGTCAGGATGGCAAGGTTTGCAGCAGAAACATTGACAGCTGAGCTTTAGTGCACCGGGCAGGTCACAGGCAGCGGGCCAGGATGAGGGCTGCCACATCGAACGGCACGATCAGGCGGTGCATGCACAGCGCAGCACAGCGCAGGCGGGCCTTCGCTGCTGGCTGCAGGCGCAGCACCACTTGCGCAGCCTGGGGTATGCCATGGGCCAGTGCTGCCGGCAGCGCACGCTCAATGGCGGGACAGGGAGAGGGAACCAGGGCCCATTGGCTGGTGGAGAGGGGCAGGCGCCGGGGCTCCAGCAGCAAGTCAGGGAAGAGCGAGAGTCCAACTTCGCCAGCATCCAAGAGGGCTGCCATCACGGCGTCTGTGGCGAGAGCAGCCAGCAGGCTGCATGCCGTGGAGCGACGGGCTTCAGCCAGGGCAATCTGCAGGGGAGTGCGGCCGGCAAGTGTGGCCGCTGCAGCTTGGGGTGCCGCCTCCAGAAGCAGACCAGCCACAGCTGCGCTGCCTTTGAATGCTGCAATGTGAAGGGGCAGCTGCTGCTTCGCATTCCCAACCATGGCTGCCGCTGGAGCCGCCTGCAGCAGCAGGTGGGCCGTGGCTGCGTTGTCGCGCAAAGCTGCATAGTGAAGGGGAAGCCCGCCATCAGCATCTGCCGCCATGGCCGTTTCTGGAGCAGCTTCCAATAGCATGGCCACCACTGCAGCATCACTGCGTCCTGCTGCAACGTGGATTGGCAGCTGGCCAGCACGACTGACGGCTTTGACAGCTGCCGGCGCAGCCTCGAGCAGCAAGCCCACAGCTGCATCCTGATTCTTATCCATAACTGCGAAGTGCAGCGGCAGGCAGCCTTTGCTGTCGGCTGCCATGGCTGCCGCCGGCGCCACCTCGAGCAATGGCTGCAACACTGCCGTATGGCCGGCCAAAACTGCAATATGCAGCGGCAGCCAGCCCTTGACATCTGCTACTGTGGCTGCCGCCGGCGCGGCATCAAGCAACTGGCGCAACACTGCTGGATGGCCAAGTGAAGCTGCAACGTGCAGCGGCAGGTGTCCGTCTGCATTTGCTGCCATGGCCGCTGCTGGTGCCGCCTCCAGCAGCAGGCGCACCACTGTCTCGCAGCTTTTGTGAACTGCCAGATGCAGCGGCAATATGCCGTTGGCATCTGCCACCATGGCTGCTCCTGGTGCTGCCTCCAGCAGCAGGCGTACCGCTGCCTGGTGACCGTGCATTGAAGCATAGTGCAAGGGCAGCTTGCCGCTCTCGTGCGGCATCATGGCTGCCTCTGGCGCCAACTCCAGCAGCAGACGCACCACTGTCTCATTTCCCTGGCATGCGGCATAAAGCAGCGGCATGCTACCAGTGTGACGGCGGAACATTATTGTCTGAGACGCCGTTTCCAACAGCAACCGCACCGCTGCCTCGTGACCTTCGTCCAGCGCGTAGTGCAGGGGCAGCCTGCCTTTCAAGTCTGGTGCCGTGGCTGCTCCCGGCCATGCCTTCAACAGCAGGCGCATCACGGCCACATTGCCGCCCCTGGCCGCCCAATGCAATGGCCTCCTGCCGTGTGCATTGAGTCGGCTCGCTGCTGCTGCTGGCGCCGCATCTAACAACAGGCGCACTATCGCCTCGTGGCCTTTGTAAGCCGCCATATGCAATGGCAGCCAGCCGTTTGCATCCACTGCTGTGGCTTCCGATGGCAGGCAGCGCCGCACCGTAGCGGCGTCGCCAGCCCAGCAGGCTGCGTGCATGCTGTCGTTACTGCCAGTCGCAAGCACCTGTTGGAAGGGGGAAGGGGCAGCGCAGGCGGATGTTTCGCAACGGCGCGCCGCAGAAACGGTGTGCCGCCCGGGCGGCGGCGGCGCCCTGGTGGATGGCGAGGCGGCCCTGAGACCCAGCTTCCCGCAGCCGAAGTGGCGCACCTGACCCATGGCTAATCCGCGCGCGACAACCTCAAGAGAAGCGGGCGACACGGTCGAGGGCAGGCTGTACCGCGGTTTGACTGCTCTGTCGAACGCCGCAGAAGAAATGGCAGCCTGGAAACGCACGATGCAGGGCCGATCGAGGCTTTGCTGCTGCTGAGACTGCATCGCCGCCGCCGCCGCTCGCAGTCTGCGTGGCGTGCTCCCATGCGCTACTGCTCATGAGGCATGTATCTTGCTTGGTGAGCCTCCAAGGTTTCAGTGACACGTTGCCTAAGTATGTCTTATGTCTGAGCCCAGGTGGCATCCCCTGCTCTCGTCCCCTCAGCTCCAAGCTCAGCAAGGGCGCATCGGTTGCAAGACGTATGCACTCAAGAGGGTGGGCTGGCTGGAATCATTATTATCAAACGATGCAGAGAACGGGTCTGAGTGGACCATGTTGTGGTAAAGCATGCACAAAACTCCCTCGGACATGCCTAAAGCATGTCAGGACGTCGTGAAGAGCAACAACAGGATGAATAAAGCGTATGGATGACCTGTGCACAAGGAGGATATGGCTGATATGCATGAACATGCACGCTGCAACAAGAGCTTCGGTGGGTTGCATATTTGAGAGTGACTGGTCGCTGTGAGAAGCATGCACTGATCCATCAAACATCTCAGGACTCCGGTATGAAGGCTGTGACAGAGGCAGCCGGGCCGGATGCGATGGCTCGGAACACATGGCCCGTCACCAGGGCAGGGGTCAAGCGGTTGGTGGTGCTGCCATCGCCCAGCTGGCCATGGTCGTTCAGACCTGTTGGAGGATTTGCGACGACAGGCAAGTGAATACTCAGTACGGCAGGTCGGCAGTGAAACAACACGCGGCCATTGACTCAGGCACAGCTGCCTGAAACGCACACTTTACCCACCCCAGCACGCGTAATTGCCGTTGTTGAGCAGACCACAGGTGTGTTGAGCCCCAGCAGCCAGATCAACAAACAAATGGTCGGTGGTAACCAGAACGGGGGAGGTGCGGGTGGTTTTGCTGCCATCGCCCAGCTGGCCAGATTCATTTGTGCCCCTGCACGTACAGGAAACAATGAGCGGCTGATTGCGGTTGGTCGGTTGCAGACGTAGGCACGCAACGCACGTCCAGCGTGCGGTCATGCAAATTAGCTTCTGTTGCAAGCTGGTGAGCAGGTCATTACCCAGGCAGCACACCGGGCTCACCAGCACAGCACCCTGCCATCGTTTCTCAGGCCGCACGTATGCGACCAGCCGGCTGCAATGCGTGTGTAGACATAACCACCCTCCACGTCGACTGGCTGGCGCTGCATCCCTGGAGCGCCGTTGCCAACAGTATTTGTGTCGCCTGGGTGTTGGCAAGGGAAGGAGGAGCGGTAAGGCAAGGGGCAAGCATGCCAGCAGAAACAAGCCAGTAACCGCAGTGCACTGGATGCCGTTACGCACCCCAGCACATGGCCTTGCCGTCAGAGCGCAAGCCGCACGTATGCTGGGAGCCGGCGGTGATGCGCTTGAATGTGTGGCCACCGGCTACAAGCGCCGGGCTTGTGACGTGCTCAGACGTTCCGCCATCGCCGCACTGGCCATAAATGGCGTAGCCCCAGCAGAGCACACTCCCGTTGGAGTGCAACGCGCAGCTGTGCTGGGAGCCGCATGCGGTGGCGGTGAACTTGGCCGTGCCAGTGCTCGAAATCAATGTTGGCTGTTTGAGATTGCGATCTTTCTTCAGATTGCCAAGCTGGTAATCAAAGCCCCATCCTGTCGGAAGAAGTGCAAAGCAGCTGGACTGTCACTAAACTGTAGATAGCACTGAAGAGTGATGTCTAACGTGTGGCGCTGGGGCACTTGCGGCGTCCTCAAACAAAGTTGCCAGTGGGTGCTCGGCACTTGCTGCATGCATGCACTCGGGCTGAAACCGCTGGACACTCAGCCCAAGGCACTCACCCCAGCACGCCAGCCTGCCAGCGTTGGTGCCAGCGCCGCTGCCAAGAACCCCGCATGTGTGAAACTGGCCAGCCGACAGGGATGCAAACTTTGTGTACGACCCTGTTACTGGAGCTGGAGCTGGCCGAATGTTGGCTTTGCCTGAATTGTCACCCAGCTGCCCCACTTCATTATACCTGCATATGAGGGGAGGGCACGCCAGTTCAAGCGTGGCTGTGGATACGACCACCGACTGCGAAGGATGACGCGGCATAGCATCTCAACTTGTGGTCAGATACCCCTGAGTACACATGCGCCCACCGCTGGTGCACTCACCCCCAGCACAGGGCAGCAGTGGCGCCATAGCCTGTGGCCACACAGGTGTGGTAGTCCCCGGCGGTGACCCAGGTAGTGGCGTCGATATTGCTGCCGGCACTGACGATCACAGGAGATGTGCGGTCGCTCCCATAACCAGAGCCGCCATCCCCTGTCTGGCCATAATAGTTCCACCCTGTACCTCGCAGTGCAGAGTGGATGCTTGTCAGTACATCAAACCGAGGATGCTCTTCTTCATGCGCATGGAAGGCACACAATTGGCGTGCCTCACCTGCGGCCATGGGGCGGCCTTGTGCCCGCTTGCACTGCTGGTTGTGGCAGCTGACGTACGCGTCGCTGGCAGGGGCGCATTCATTCACCCACTCCGAGTCGGCGCAGCACCAGCTGTCCAGCGGCTTCCACTGGGTCCCAGCAAATGGCTGGCACTGGGGGAAAGCCGTGGTGCAGTACGCATAGCCTGCGTGCCAGGCACAGGTGGGGACAGTGTTGGACGGCAGGTGCCCCGGCCGGCGTACTACAGCAGGCCTGTGGTCCTCTCCTTCCCCTTCCCGCCCGCTGGGCCCCCGTGTTACCCTGCCATTGCGCCGCCGCTGCTGTGCTGATGCAGCCGAGGCCGGTGTCATCAGTCTGAGCAGGTTGGTGCACTCACCGGCGCCGCATACGCAGCTGCCGCCCGAGCAGCGGTCCAGAGTGGAGCACACGTGCCCACATGCGCCACAGTTCAGTGGATCGTTTTCAAGGTCGGTGCAGACCGCGCTCTCGCCGGTGCCGCACATGTGGCCTGCAGCACCCATGGCATGGACAGCCCATTCCGCTGGTGAAGACATGATGGTCTATAAGCACGAGTGCAGGCTGGCGTTTTCTCAAATGAAAACGCTCAAATGAATGGAACAGGTGAGGTGGGCAGAACGGGACGAAAGGGAAACAAACTAACGAAACCAGAAAGTGAAGAATACCGATACAGGAGTGAAAGGAAACAAGACTTTAGCACTAAAAGCAAGAAAGCAAGAAGAAAGGAAGAAAAGAAGCAAAAATTCCCATGCTCCAAGCCTGCCACAGGCTGGTGCCACAGCTGGCGACAGGACGTCCCGGTCGGGAGCCACATGTTAGTCAAGACGGCGCCGGCCAGCTTGCAACCTGGAGGGGCTACAGCAGACGATCGCTTCATGAGCACAAACTGCAGTGTGAACTCAGCCTGAAAGGGGTGGTGCTGTGTCAGCCACTGCTCAACTGTCTGCGCAGCACGTGCGCTTCGGCAAGTGAGCCATGCAGTGGGATGCCCATCCCGTACCACCAACGCCGGCGGCACAAGCGGGAGGCAGCAAGCTATAGAACCACTGCTGCGGCACTGCTACAGCACGTCAACCTGATGGATCTTCAGGCGCGCAGCGGCGTGGGAGGCCACTCGAGAGCCGTTTTAACTCAGCAGCTTTTGTGCGCGTCTCTCCCTTGGGGCAAGTGGCTGCGCAGCCATATTCACACACGCGCTGCCAACCCAACACGGAAACGGCAAGCGCTGCAGCGGGCTTTGTGTTGCCGGGACCTCGGGCCGCTCGCTGGCTGGCTGCTCTGCTTTGGGCAGCCAGAGAAGATGATCATGGAACGCAAACCCAAGATACAAGACAGCCGCGCTGCCGTTCATGCCAGCCTAAGGTCGCGCCACCGGCGCCAAGCGGCGCATGCGGGGCACCGCCCCGATGACTCGGTTGCTCTGCTGCGTGTTGCGAACCAACTCACAAATGAAAATCAGGCTGACACGTTGTGATGTAATAGGAGGCGCATGTGCTGGCCCGGAATGTATGTCCGGCGGCAGTGGTAGCGGCAGCAGCAGCAACAACAGCAGCAGCGCAGGGCGGCGGCAGGAGCATGGCGCCCTCCTGGCCGCCGCAAGCCTGCGGTGTGCTGAGCCCTGTTGGGTCCTGCTCATTGCTTCACCAGATTCACAGGGAGGACCATCGAGAAATCGGCAGCAGGTTGCATTGCAAATCCAGCAACCTACTTGGGCGCGTACTTGTTCTGCTTGACGCGCCGAAAGCTGCTGCTGCCCACCTTGTCCACCACAGCCAAGTAGATGGGACCACAGTCCAGCGGGCCATCAGGCAGCAGCAGCCAGCCGTGGCGCGTACGCTGCGCCCCTGCGGCCTCCAGCGCCGCTGCCGCCGCTGGCGGGTGCAGCACCCGCAGGCTGTCACCGCCCCGCTCTAGCACACGGTCCACAACCTGGTCGTTCTCCAAGTCCAAGATTGAGCAGGTGGAGTAGACAAGCCGCCCGCCCGGCTTCAGAGCCTGTGGGGGATGCATAGAGAGGTGTCGGCCGCATGCGGTGCTGGTGATGGGGGGCCAGAATGTGAATGCACACCTACATGGGTTAACATGCAACTGCGGCAATGCTGCATGCATGGAGCACGCCATCCCTGTATCAAGCTGCTCCGCAAACCCTCGATGCCTCACCTGCGCCGCCGCAGCCAGCAGCTTGACCTGCTGCGCCGCGATGCGCCGGCAGCGCTGCAGGGACCAATCTGAGCGAGGGACGCTGATGCTGGTGGCACTCAAACTGCTGCTGCCACTGCCGTTACCAACGCCGCTGCCGCCACTGCCGCCGACGCGGGCGGCTGCCTGCTGCAGCACGTGCCGGTCGGAGGAGCAGGGCGCATCCAGCAGCACTCGATCGTACTGCTCCGCTTCTTGGCGGCCCCAGAAGCGAGCGCCATCATGGGGCGTCACCCTGTGTGGAGTTGGAAAGTCGGCAGGGCAGCTTGGCAGGATTAGGAATGGCAGGATGGCAGTGACTGCATCGTTTGAAGTTGGCGAGTGGCTCAGCAGGCCAGCGACGGGGATGGCGATACTTGCAGGCCAACTAAGCATGCCGTAGGTGGATGCCCGGCCTCAGCAGCCAGCATGCTACCACCGCCAAATCATCAACAGCTAATCCCAGCCCCGAGCTTATGTCTCACCGGATGCGGTAGCGCGCCGGCACCGGCACATAGTCTCGCAGCACCCGCACCAGCCGGGCCCGCCGCGAAGCATCCAGCTCGTTGCACACCAGGCTGCCGCTAAATGCCGCACTTTCTGCCTGCTCCTCCTTATCCTCCGAGGCATTCGCTGTCGCCCTGCTGCGCCGGCTATTAGGGCTGCTGCTGCTGCTGCTGCTGCTGCTGTCTGCACCGCCATCCGGCCTGCTGTCTTCCAGGGCCAGCGCTGCTTGGTGCTCCCTGGCCAGCAGCAGCTGGGCCAGCACCAGTGACTTCCCCCCTGGAGCGGCGCACATGTCCAGCACAGCCTGCCCCGGCTGCACGTCCAGCAGGAGAGGCGGCAGCAGCGAGGCAGCATCCAGCCAGTAGTGGGTCAGCAGGCCGCTAGCGGGGTCGGCCGGGGGCGGCGGGTAGCCCCTGCTGCTGCCGCGGGCGGTGCCGCTGCTGCTGCTACTGCTGCTGCTGCTGCTGCTGCCGCTTCCATTGCTGCTGCTGCTGTCGCCTGCAGTGCCTGCTGGCTCAACAGGCTGCCAGTGCAGGGCCTGGACAGGAGAGTCTGCTGCTCCGCCCGCCGCTGCCGCAAGCAGCGCCGCCAGCTGCGGCTGCCGGGCATCCAGGCTGGCAGCCCCCGGCAGCTCTGCAGTAGATACCGGCCGCTGCAAGAAGGCGTTGAGCAGTGCCACATGGCGCGTGGGTCCTGCCAGGGCTGCTCTAAGGGCCGGCCAGCGGGCGCCCCACTGCTCGGCAAACGTGGCATCAAAATCGTCGCTCGCAGCCTCAGTTGCCGTTGCAGCCGGCACGGCGGTTGTGCCGCCGCCGCCGCCGCAGCTGCTGTGCCGCTTCAAAGTCACATGGCTGAATGCTACACGTCGGTGCTGCAAAGGGAGACGGAACTTGGATGAAAAATGTGAGCAATAGCGACTGTCCGAGCAGGTCTGCCCAGGCGGCGGCGGCAGCGGCAGCGGCGGCAGCAAGCGTGCAATAGTGCATGCCGAGTCTGCACGCACCTTTGACAGCGGTACCACCTTGCCAATCCATCTGCACTGCGCGGGGCCGGTAAGGAGTGGCAGGCGCGCGGAGAGCATCGTCGCCGCCCAGCAGCAAGCCTACAAGCCGCCCAGACCGTGTGCGATTCGGAGATCAGCAAAGGTTGCAGCGAATAAACGCTGGAGGAGCCTGAACGGCGGCACAAGCCCTAAGCCCACAATGCAAGACCTTGCTCAGCTCTGATCACGCCGTCACCCGTCGCTCTGCCTTCTCCGTCGGACTTGAATTCCCTGGTTGCGGTACCGCCGCTCAGACCCTCCTGCTCGCGCCCCGCGACCAGGCTCTGGGCAGGCTCCTTGCGCTCCACCGCGCTCCATATGTCCGCGGTCACTGGATCTCTGGCCGTTAGCAGCGCAGCAGCCAACCTAGCGACCCCACAGCGCGCCGGCGGGCGGCGGAGCGGCGGCGGCGGCAGCGGCGGCGGCGCCCCCCCGATGCTGCGAGTGGCCTTCTTGTCGGCCCGCAGCCGGCTGCTGGGCCGGGCCCCGGCCTTCTCGTCCTCTCTGCTGCAGCCCCAGGCTGGTGCCCGCGACGTCAGCAAGGTGACGGCAGCAGCAGCAGCCCGTGCCGCACGTGCCGAGGCGGCGGCAGCGGTCGGCGATTCCTCGAGCGACGCCAAGGTGTGCAGCTGGCAGGGTGCTTTAGCTGCTTGCTGGCGGTGGGACTAATAGGTCAGATGCCTGCAGTGTCGCGCCCTTGCTTTGGCGGCCGCTGTCAGCACTGCACTGCTGCGCTGCTGCTTTAGAAAACACTTGGCTATGCAAGCGTCTCGTTCCCCCCTCGTTTTGCGCACACTTCGCGACCTGACAGCATGGTCAGGCATCATTTCCTTACATCTTTGCACGTTTAAACCCCCCCCCCCTCTCCCTCCACAGGCCCGGGCCCTGGACAGCGTGCTGAAGGAGATCAACTCGCGGTTTGGCAAGAACAGCATCATGAAGCTGGGCACCAACAGCTACGGAGAAGTGTGAGTTTCTTGCAACTCGTGAGGGAGGCGAGGCTGCTATTTTGGGTTGCTGTTTGTGTTTGCAGGTGGCTCTGTGTGGGCAAGCTAACTGCAGCGTGCTGCCTCCTCGCTGCTTGTTCTCCTGCCTTATGTGCATCATATTTCTGCTTCTCGCATGCTCACGTGCAGCGTGACCACCGGTGCACCACCCTAGATTATTGGAAACCAATGTTCATCTCTTGCTCCTTGCTGGCATCTGCTTGCCTGCAGTGTGACCACCCCCACCGGTGCACTCACTCTGGACCTGGCACTGGGTGGCGGCTACCCCAAGGGCCGGGTGGTGGAGATTTACGGCCCCGGTGCGAACTCAGGCTGCTTTATGTGGGAGAAGCAGGGGAATGCATTGGATTGAACAGTTGGGTTGCAAACGAGTGGTGGAGGTGCGCCCCACCTGGCTTGTTTAGAATGGCGGAAACAAAGTGGCGATGGGATTTGGGGAAGTCGAATAAACCTGGCGACAGATTCAGTGGATGGTTTAGTATGAAATGCTGGCCAACAGATCCAAACTCTGCGGCTCTGTTTGGCTGTTGGGCTGCGGGCCCAGGGCATGGCATGGCCCAGATTTTGATCCCTGCGCCCTTGCTCTGCTCACTCCCCGCTTCACGCAGAGAGCAGCGGCAAGACGACGCTGGCGCTGCACGCGATGGCAGAGGTGCAGAAAGCGGGGGGCTCCGTGGCACTCATTGACGCGGAGCACGCGTTCGACCCCGTGTTTGCCAAGGTGGGTCAGCGTCTCATTTATTCTGAACTTGGACGTGTTTCTTGGTGCTGCTGATCGACGCGGAGCACGCCTTTGACCCCGTGTTTGCCAAGGTGGGTTGCTTGTCAACGTATCTAGATATTGAAGTGTCGGTTGGTGGCGCTGATCAAATGCGCATCACGCGTTCGACGTTGGGTTTGCCAAGGCCTGTGTTTTTTGCCAAGGTCTGTGTTTGCCAAGGTCGGCCCCGTGTGCTTGTCAGGGTTCATGGGGTTGAGCACCAAACAGCAGCACAGCGATGCGGGGCCAAACAACTCATCACCCCTCACACCTGCGCAGCACCTGGGCGTGGACTTGGTCAGAACTCCACCAACATGCAAGTCGTGCAAACCGCTCACCCTGCACAACACCTGATGTCTCGATCCTTTGTACTCTGCAGCACCTGGGCGTGGATGTGGACACGCTGCTGCTGTGCCAGCCGGACAGCGGAGAGATGGCGCTGGAGGTGGCCGACTCTCTGATCCGGTGAGGGGCTGCTGGCCTCCTGCCACAGTTGTGTTGTCCCTATGTTGAGCGTTGGCTGTGGCCCTGCATTTGCTTGGTGCAGCGGGCAGTGCTGGATCGACTCTGTTTAGCACCCTCCCCTCCCTGCCAACTGCCAATACACAGGTCCTCTGCTGTGGACATGGTTGCTGTGGACTCGGTGGCCGCGCTGGTGCCTCGTGCTGAGCTGGAGGGCGAGATTGGGCAGACGCAGGGTGAGTCGCATGGCATGCAGGACGTTGGTTGCAAAATGGCTGCGATGGGGGGCAGATGCATGGTGAGCAATGCACATTGCGTGCAGGCGATGGTGTGGAATGTCTGCGTTTGGGCGGTGGCTGGCATAACCCGCCTGGCAATTGTGGTCATAGAATCTCAACGCAGTTGTTCCCACTTGCCCCCTTCCCTCTGGTGACTCAAACAGTGGGCGCCCAGGCGCGGCTGATGAGCGGCGCGCTGCGCAAGATTGCGGGCAACGCCTCCAAGCACAACTGCACCATCATCTTCCTGAACCAGCTGCGCCAGAAGGTGGGCAGTGGTCTTTCCTTGGTCATTGTTGCTGTTTGCGCGTTAACCGGAGTTGGGTGGGCATTGCGCACCATCATCTTCCTCAACCAGCTGCGCCAAAAGGTGGGGGATGGCTGTTTGACGTTGACCCTGCTTGGTCGTGCCTGTTGAAAACAGCGTCGGGTGGGCATTGCTGGGGGGACACAAAGCTGGCCATGCATGTCAAACAACAGAATCGGATGGGCACAACTGCCACCCTGCGGTGGTGCGTCATCACCGTGTGCTCTCAACTGGCTTGCCTCCAAACGCAGGTGGGCGTGATTTACGGCAACCCCGAGGTGACCAGCGGCGGCCAGGCGCTCAAGTACTACGCGTCTGTGCGGTGCGGTACATGTTGCGCCCACCAAACCGATGACAGCTGATGGTGTTAACCCCGCTGTCGGTGGTCATGCCAGGCACCAAGCCATGGGAGCAAGCGGTTCCGCCCGGCTGGCCCGCTCTTCATGGGTGTCATGATAAGCTGGAGGAGTACACAGTTTGGCAATTGCTGTCCCCGCAGGCTGGAGGTGTGCATCAAGGAGAAGATCTCTGCTGGACTGGTGGCGTGGCTCTAAATCAACACGTACTTTTTTTAATTTTACGTCCCACCCGCAGCCTGGAGGTGCGCATCAAGGAGAAGATCTCTGCGGGTGTGCAGGGCCAGATCGGCATCCGCGTCAAGTGAGCGCTGCGCTGCGCTGCGCTGTGCTGCGCTGTGCTGCGCTGTGCTGCGCTGTGCTGTGCTGTGCTGTGCTGCGCTGTGCTGCTCTGCGCCAGGTGGCTGAACGGCTGGTCCTGGCTGCTTTGGTGTGCTTCTTTCCTGCCTACAGCTAGCTCCTCTGTTATCTGCTTGTTCTGTGCCCCAGGGCGACCGTCAAAAAGAACAAGGTGGCCCCGCCCTACAAGCTGGCCGAGTTCGACATCCTCTTCGGCTCCGGCATCTCCGGCAACGGCTGCCTGCTGGACGCGGCCGAAGCGGTGGGAGTGGTGTCCAAGCGCGGCAGCTGGTACTACTGCGGCGAGCAGCGCCTGGCCCAGGTGGGTGCATTGGAAGAAAGATTATCAATGCCCATTATTTGTCCAAGCGCGGCAGCTGGTACTACTGCGGCGAGCGCCTGGCCCAGGTGGGTGCATTGGAAGAAAGATTATCAATGCCCATTATTTG
>VFQQ010003544.1_pt1 | contig 14958 bp, 25 predicted proteins | sample 3512341 | NCBI WGS metagenome assembly VFQQ01 (sample SAMN10412373, study PRJNA504923) | tailings metagenome | isolation source: Relicate 2 Philex TSF1 revegetated site | place: Philippines: Tuba, Benguet | collected 2017-08-29 | reverse complement strand
TGCAGCAGCTCTTGCCCCACGCCCCAATGAGCTGTGACGGGGAGAGCACCCAGCCAAACATCAATGCTCAACGGAAGGATGCCAACTTCCAGACATAGCGCCCCCCTCACTTCGAGCTCTTGTCCATGGGCTTCACGCCCAGCGCGCGCTGCAGGTCCTCCCGGTCCAGACCGCTGCACATCAAAGCAGTGGGAAAACGGTGAATGATGAATCAGCGTGAAAAGGTGGAGGGGAAAAAAGTGCGCTGCAGGCCCTCCCGGTCCAGCGCGCTGCGGCACAACCAGGCAGGGACAGGTGGAGGGAGGGTGCGAGTGCAAGGGAGCGGGGCGAGAGGCTCCTCTGGCAATTCATCGCCATCAGCCTTCCTAAGCATGAAGAAACGCTTCAGCTCAGCACCTCGGCAGCCACACCATTCCCAGCCATGCAGAGGAAGGGACCTGTCGACGGCAGTGCTCCACAAGCCCAACACACTGACCTGTACTGCGCCACATCCTCAGGCCGGTAGTTGGACGCCGCAAAGTTGGTCTGCGCCCCCTCTCCGTGCAGCGCCAGCGACACCCTGCAGGGAGGAACGAGGCAGGCATGGAGAAGGGATGAGGGACGGGTCAAGACCAAAGGGAGAAACAAGGCAGGGAAGAAGAGACAAGGAGCAGGTCAGGCCTGAAGGGGAGGACAGCAGGCACATGCTGGGGCAGCGCTAGGCTCCACTCTGCTCTGCCCTCCCGCCAGCTACTGGCATGACAACAAGCCCATCCAATCCTGCGCTCACTTGTCGTACACGCGGGCAGCCTCCTCCGTCTCGTCACACTCACCCACCCCCACCCAGCCAACCAACAGAAATGCTTGAACCACCAATCTGCAACAGCTCACTTGTCGTACACGCAGGCCGCCTCTTCTTCGGTCTCAAACCGCCCTCACAACTAACGACAGGAATGTCAAGCAACATGTTCCAGCGCTCACTTGTCGTACACGCGGGCCGCCTCTTCTTCGGTCTCATAGTAGCCCAGGTGCGTGACCTTGCCGTGCACCAGGATGCGCGCCTGGGGCCCAGAAGGAGCCGGGAGAGGTGAATGGCACGATGTGGTGGCACTTGCGTGTGGCTGGCACGCCATCCCCAGTTTTGTGGAGGCATTCGCCGCAACCAACACTGCGCTGCCTCCGGACCATCCTTTGTCAGGCAACCCCACACGCCACATTCTGCTGCTCCAAGCAGTTCTTTGACAGGCGCCACCTGCACCTGCCTCTCCACACACACCCACCAAATCACCTGCCACTGGTTCTTGCGGTTGGAGGAGCCCACACCCATGAACCGGCTCGTGCGCTGCCGGCTGGTGAAGCGGCGCCGCGGCGCTTGCTGCAGGCGGGCAAGGCGCAGGGCAGGGCGGAGGCATTCAGGGCGGGGAGGGGGCAAGGCCAGCGCCTGGCAAAGAAGAGTGGAAAATGCAGTGCTGGCTGTCGCACAGACTGCGCATCCTCACACCAACATGCATTGCCCACTCGCCATTGAGACGTGTGACGCCCTTGCTTGATGAATTGTCGCAATAGTCACCAAACAGCCCACCAAGCAACCAAAGGTGCAGGCACAGCCTATCAACCAACCTGCTTGATGCGCTCGCTCTTCAGCGTCGTCTTCACCTCCTCCCGCGTCTTGCCGGTGAGCGGCGGAATCGTCTCCCCGGTGTAGTCCCGCGCATCAAAGTTGGTCTGCACAGGGGGTGGCAGCGCGGCGCAGCGGACTTTAGGTGTGGGCAACCGCAGGTGGCTGAAAAAGAGCCCAATGTAAGCAAGGTTGGGCCAGACAGGTGCAACAGCCTGCTAACACATGGACGTTGTTCCTGGAGATGCAGCACTGCTGCACCTAGAAACAGCAGCCCCTGCCACACACCTGCAGGTTGGGGTTGTCCCGGCCCAGCAGGCCGATGGCTGCCCGGTCGTACGCTCGCGCCGCCGCCTCCTCCGTATCGAAGTAACCCACAGACACGCCGCTCTTGCCAAGCGCAGCAACCTGGGGGGAGGGAGGCGGGGAAATGAGGCAGCACGTGTCACGTAACCCACAGACACGCTGATTTTGCCCAGCACGGCAATGTATGGCACCGCTGTCCGCAACGCAAGTGCCCCTAGGACGGTTCAGTGAGGCTGTTTGGTGGGCATTGGCTTCACAAGGAGAAACTAAGCATGGCTCTCAGTATGATAAGCAGCAGGTGGGTGTCACGGAAAGTGGCAGCATTCTAACCTTGATCTGCACGCGCCACTTGGCCTTCTTGCGGTCGTACGACACGCCTCGGTACCGCGACTTGTTCAGCCCGCCACTGCACAGAATGCAACAGCAACAGCAACAGTACTGAGCGCTGCTGATGCAGGGGCAGGCGAAGTGCACCAGGGGGCGGCAGCAAGCAGCGGCGGCCATTGCGGCAGCGGCGACAAATGCAGATTGCGGGCAGGAGCGCGGCAGCTGCGGTAGGTTCAGCAAGCAGGGCGGATAGCCCCCCCCTGCCAGAGATGCAGGCCTGTTGGCCACCAAGCAGCTTGCTGTCCATCCCCACCTGCCCATGCAGTCTGCCGGGCTGCCATCGCCATCTCCCTCCCCATCGTCCTCGCTCTGGGGGCTGCCCGGCACGGGCAGCGGCACCGCCACTGCAGGGCATACAGCAGCGGGGTTGGGCGGCTGTTATGAAGCAGCATCGTTGTTTGCAACAGCGCGTTGTGCTGAGAAGGCATCTGCAATCTCGCCCGCCGCACCTGCGCTCCAAATCAGCAAGCACCGCACCCCAGGCGCCCACGTGGCGGGATAGCACGAACACCCACATGACAGCACACAGCAAACAGCCAGCAGCACGCAGTAGCAGCAGTCAGCAGGAGCAGCACCCTGTGTGCACCTGAGTGTGAGGACGAGGGCAGCGCTGGGTCGTCCGGTTCAAGCTTGAACAGCGGCTGAGTGGCGATGCCAGGCATGGGCGGCAGCTGCAGGCCGGCCATCCCCATCGCCGGCCCCCCCGGCTGCATGCCCTGCATCTGCTGCACACCCTGCATGCCCTGCATGCCCTGCATCTGCTGTGCGCCCTGCATCTGCTGCATGCCCTGCATCCCCTGCAGCTGTTGCAGCTGCTGCAGGCTGAGCGGCTGCGGGGCCGCCTGCTGCGCCATGCCCGGCTGCATGTGCGCCGACAGCTGCAGCGTGGGCGAGGGATGGTTGGGCACCAAGCCACTGCCACCCATGCCACCCAAGGCCATGGCTGAGGACACCTGGGAGCCCAGGCCTGAGCTCTGCGCAAACGTACCCGCCATCCCACCGCCCAGCTGCATGGGCAACGGCGGCGGCATGCCCAGCGGGCCGCCACCGCCAAACAGCTGCGGCTGCCCCTGCTGCGCCGTCGGCGGCGGCGAGGGCGAGGGGTACGGCATGCCTGGCAGCGAGGTCAGGGAGTTGGGCAGCCCGCTGATGCCGCCTGGCGCGCTGCCGCCAAAGCCGGGCGCCTTGCCAGACAGGACCATGGGCTGCTGGCCGCCGCCCGCGCCGCCGTCCGAAATCACAAACCCTGGCAGCGGCTGCATGCCGCTCCCCGCCCCGCCGCTGGCCAGCATGCTGGGCACGCCGTTCAACGGCGCTGCAAAGCCGCCAGGGGCTGTGCTTGCCTGCTGCCGCTGCAGCGCTTCCCACAGGTCGAGCTGCTGCGTGCCCTGCTGCATGGCCGCGGCCGCTGCTGCTGTAGGTGCTGCTGCTGCGGCTGCGCTCAGTCCTGTAATCGAGGCTGCTCCACCCAAACTTGGGCGCCTTCAAGCCTGCGCCGGGAGAGCAGAGAGTGCGGAATTGTGGCGGTGCGGAGCGGGCGGTGCGGCGGCGGCGCTGGCGGCGGCACTGCTGGGGCGCGCAGGATGAGGGTCGTGAGCTCTCCAATTGCGGGTGAGCGCCATTTACAACACTGCCCAGGCTACCGCGCGGGCTTTAGAGGCCCCGGCAGGGTTGCCCACCCGGCTGCCAGCTTGTAGGGTGCTCCCGCGCAGGCCTGCGGCGTGCTCGTGCTCACTGGCGGCCCTGCCGTGATGCTGCAAGCGCCTGCCAAACCTCGAGAGCCCCGAGAGTGCGGCACCGCAAGCTCACCTCGTCCCCTGCGCTCTCTGGCTGCGCTCTCCTGGGCTTTTCAGGCGCGGAATCGGTGGGCAGACACGCACGTGGGGGATATTATCTGCTGAGGGGGCGCGCGAGCACACCCACGACACTCTCGCTGTCGCGGCGCTCCCGCGAGCTGCCCAGCAGGGGATCGCGATGGGCACCCGAAATGTGGCTCGCTGTCGGAGCCACTGCCCCCAGAAAAGCTGCGCCTCATGCGGCCCGCCTTGATTCTGCGGAGAGCCGCTGCAGCGCCCATTGCCTGCTGGGTGCATTCCGCACCACTGCCATCGTCCATAGCAGCGATCAGCAGGCCACCCCGCGCCGCAACCAGCGCAGCCCCACACCACTGCAGGCCCAAGCCACCCCTGTGCTGCCTGCAGCACAGATTGCCTGCCCTCGACATCATGGGCGTGGCTGCGACACCGATGCTGCAATCGTCAGCAGCGGCAGCAGCGCCGCGCCGCCCCAGCGGCAGGCCTGCCGGCCCACTGCCGCCGCCGCTGCTGCCCGTCCAGCGCTTGCGAGCGCTGCGCTCAGCTGCCAACACCTCACTCAGCAGCACACCAGGCGCTCACATCCGCGGCACACTCGCAATGAGAATGGGGCCTTAGGCAGGGAGCCGTAGCAGCGTGGCAGCAAGCTGGGCGGCATATCGTGGCAGAAGCGCACGTGGCGTGCCAGGCCGCGGATCACCAAGGCTTGGTCACCATCCAGCGCAGCTCCTGCTGCTGCAGCCGCAGCTGCTCCTGCTGCTTGCGCAGCTCCTGCTGTTGCAGGCGCAGCTCCTCCTGCTGCTGGCGCAGCGCCCGCTCCTGCTGGAACAGGCTGGAGTAGGGCGAAGGAGCCTGGAGCGTGCTGTAGGAGTGCGAGGTCCCTCCCATCCCATCGATGACCGTCACACGCTCCGCCAGTTGTGCAGTTGCTGCCTCCAAGCTGGTGAAGCGGTGCGTGACCTCAGCGGTGCACGTCACCACACAGGCGAGAAGCAGCAGGTAGACGTAGGGCCCCTGCAGAGCGGCACAGTGCAAGACACGAGGGGTGAACAGAAGGGCACAAAAGCACGCTCAGGCCTTGCCCGCACTGCAGGCAAAGCCGGACGTTGCTATAACCGCTGCAGCTGTGGGTCGCAGCACCCCTGTGAAACGCAACCACGGATGCTGTTGGAGTCTACGGCAGCAAGTAGGCTTACCGTGAAAAAGCTAGTGATGTCCCACTGCCAACTGGAACCCGAGTAATAGACCTGAGGAGCGCACGGCGAGGCAGGACGGGAGGCAGCCAATCACTTCACCAGCTTGCATGCAAGCAAACTGAGTGCACATGCCCTGCCGCCAACCAACCAGCGTGTTCACACCTGTTGTGCATAGCGAGGTGGGGGGCACTCCTCAGGCTGCCTGCCCCTCCGGCCCGCCCACACACGCACAGCCGACTGCCGGCTGCGGGGTGCCAGGGCCTGCAGGGCGGGAGGGCAATGAAAGCGGACGTGGATTGGCTGGCAATACGCAATGTGAGTGTCCTCTGGTCAGTCCTGCGCCCTGAGACTTGTAATGCAGCCATCAGACTGGGCCTCACAGCTCGATCCCTGGCTTGCTGAGCTGGGTCCCTTGCCAGTGGCACGTTGGAAGGCGGCAGCCCACTCCGCACCATCAACGGGTTGCCAACGGCACTCGTCAGGCCGGTGGGCTGCAGTCATGTTGCAGAAGATTATTGTGTAAATGCATCAATCAAAAGCGACCGCCCTGGGTTCATGCTGGTCGGCCAGCACCGCGTAGATGGGTGGTGGGCGGCGGGGCGGCGGCGAGAGCCCTAGCGCCAAGCTCGCACCTGTCGGGCTGTTGTGCGGCAGGCACTCGTTTGTGGCGACGCTCCATGCTGGGCCCGAGATGTGGCAAGCGCGCGGGCGCGCCAGGCGCAACACGGGGTGCGGCTTGCAAACGCGGTGCTGCTCGCCAGCGCCCTCATGCTACAGAGGGCACGCTTCAGCCTGCGATTGAGCGATGACACGTGAGAAAGGCTGCGCGAATGCCCTCTGACTCGCAGATAGTCGGGGCGACGCCGACCATTGATGGCCACCACGCTGCGCTCCCCGCAGACTGGGCCTCTGTTTGACTTCAGCTCTTTTAAAGGTGTTGTGACCTCAGTGATCCATTGCAGGCGTGATGGGACATCCAGTTTGAAATGGGACGGAGGAGACAGGCGCTAACCAACTCCGACTGTCATGCCGGCCCCGGCCCCACGCTGCGTCAATCGTTGTCTTGGCCTTGGCTCGGTTTCAGCGGCAGGGTTTTTTTTGACGTCACCTCCAGCCCCAGTCTACGCCCTGCACCATCGGGGCAAGAGAGGTGCCAGCAGTGCGGCGCAGCTTCCGGCGGTGCACAGCAGATTGCGCACCTTGAGGTGGTGCACAGCGGCGGCTGGGCGAGCAGCGCCGTTGACCAGGAGCGGCAACCGATGAGCTCACATTGAACGACTTTGATCGTGCGGGAAATTCTCAGATGGCACGAGCAACGAATGCATGGAGGACAGGAGACACTGCCCCTTTCAAGAGAAAGAAAGAAGGCTCGAGTGTCCCCCATGCGGCGCATGAGCGCCCGCTGGCGGGCGGGAGGGCGCCAGCTCCGTCAAGTGGCTCCTGAGCACCGCCGCCCTATACTATCACTTTCCCTCCGCTCTGTGCTATCTTCGCGGCCTGTACAGCTGCCGCACGACGAGCGCAGACGCGAGTGTGAAGGAGAGCTGCGCAATGTGCTCACCGGCGGCAGATTTGATGAGCTGCGGCAAGCGCTGCAACGGCCCAGAGTGCGGGTACGCCGGCCAGGGCCGCAGTGGCGTCCGCTGCCTGCCGCCGCCGACCCAGCGCTCGTCCGTTGTGCCGCCGCCGCTTTGAATCTTGCTGCTGCTCCACCCTCTCCGGCTTCGTGTCCTGCACCCACCCGCAGGCAGCGCAACTTCCTGCCCTTCCGCTGCCGCTGCGGCGAATTCTAATGCGACGAGCACCGGCGCACCTGCTCCTGCCTGGCGGCCGAGGCACAGGTGCAGCTGTGCCGCACCTGCGAGCTGTCCATCATCGTGCGGCCGGGCGAGGACGTTGAGGAGGTGCTCAGCAGGTAGGCGTGGGGGTGTGTGCGGGAGGCACGACCGCCCGCTACCAGCACCTACCTGCCAGCACCCACCTGACGACCGACTGCCACATCTGTTGCCGGCTGCCCCCCAAGCACCCAGCACCCAACTCACGCAGTGTGTCCCCTCCCCACTGCAGCCACAAGCGCACCGAGTGCGACCCAGCCAACTATGACAAGGTGCACCGCAAGCCGCGCTGCCCCGTGGACGGCTGCAACAAGAAGCTGTGAGTTGTGCAGGGAGGGGTTGCAGGGTGGTGCTTTGCAGGCGAGGGGTCTTGCATGAGGCCTGCTGTCTGCTAGTCACGTAGATTGTCTCCCACTGGCTGTTGCTGATCCCACCGGCACAACCCAGCGTGCACCAGCAGCACCCATCATCCACCACCCAGCAGCTCATCAAGGGCGCCCACCTGATCAAAGTGCTGTGCCACCTTTCCCTGCCGCAGCAACACCGTCAACTCCTACACCTGCAAGGACTGCAACACCCACGTGTGCCTGGATCACCGCTTCCCCACGGACCACAAGTGCCCGGGGCCGCCGCCGCCGGTGTCTGCAACGCCTGCAGTGCTGAGCGGGCTGCTGGACCTGGGCCTGAGCATGTGCCGCCACGTCAAGCAGTGGGTGCTTGAGGGCGGCAGCGGGGCAGCGGGCACGGCAACGGCTGCAGAGCAGAAGAACAAGAAGCGGGCCGCGCCAGGTGGCGCCACCCATGCCTCCAAGCGCGCCTGCCTGGGCCCGTACACGTGCCGCCGTGGCTGACATTACAGAAGCGGCGGCCGACGACTAGGCGTGCCCCTTGCATAACGACTGCTCATACACCTCTGAATTTAGCCCTTGCGTAATGACTCCTCACACACCTGTTATTATACTTCATCTCACCTGAGAATGCCGCGCTCTGCAGCAGAGCTTGCTCGTTAACAACGCCAACAAGGCATTTCTGGCTTCAACTAGACTACTTCAAAGGGCATGTTTCATAGGTGGCACAGATGGGCGGCGCTTGCAACAGTGCTGAGTTGCAGTGTGGGTGAGTGACGGAGTGGTACTGCATGCTGCAACGAGCTGCAGCAGCGTGGCATGAAGGGGGGCCGGCATGGCAGTGGCATGGCATGGGATCGCACTTGCCGCAACCTACATTCGCCTATTGATTATCAGCTGGCGCAGCTGCTCCTGCTGCAGGCGCAGCTCCTCCTGCTGCTGGCACACCTCCTGCTGTTGCACACGCAGCTCCAGCTGCTGCTGGCACAGCTCCTGCTGCTGCTGCAGCAGGCTGGGTGCTAGGACGCTGCGCGGGAGTGCCGTAGAAACGCGGCCATCGATGGCCGCTACTCGTACGTTCAGCACTCTCACTGCTGCATCCAAGTCACCGAAACGGATTGTGGCAACCACGCAGCAAGTCGCGAACCCAAAGACTAGCATCAGGTAGACACTGATGGCCTGCAGGAAAGGACGGCGCAAAAGCAAAGCCGTTATGGATGAACACACGGCAGCAAGCGCTGACGCGCAGGGCCTGCGCACACTGCAAGCAGGGCCCAGCAGGTTCCAGCCAGCAGCACTTGCATGCACACGCGCAGCGTACCGTGCTAACGTCCGTGATGCCGAACCAGCTGGAGTAAGCCTGTTGAAGGGCAGGTGACGGTGGAGGAAGGGGTGGCAGCCAGTAAGTTCACCTTGACCTTGCTCGGCAAGAGAAAGCGGGGCAGCAGGGGCGCATGCCATCTGGTGAGGTATGCTGCACACCAAAGGTGGCTGCTTGCTGCTCAGCTGCTGCGGCAAGAACCACAGCCAACTGGACATGCGCAACTGCGGTGCACACAGCCTCAGTGCACACCCTTCGCAGCCAACCAAACAGCCTGAGGTGTCTTCACACCTGTTGTGTATAGCGCGGCCGCCACGTGTAGTGAGGTGGGGCGTCCTCCTGAGGCTGCCTGCCCTTCTTGGTAGACCGCATGCGAAATGCCGACCGCCGGGAGGCAGGTGCCAGGGCGCATGGCGACAGCTCGCTCCGCCAAGCAGTCGGGGTGCCGCCAGTGCCGGTCAGGCTGCTGGACTGCATTCAGGTTGGATTGGAGACGTTCATTGTGTCCTGGCACTCAGCGAGGCAGCTGGTCTAGTTGTCATGGCGGTCAGGCAGCAGCACATCGAACGGGGTGGTGGCTGGTGGGGCGGGCGGAGGGAGCCCTAGTGACAAGCTCGCACCTGTCGGGCGGTTGAGTGGCAGCCATGGGCTTGCAGGCACACGGCATGCTGAATGCGGGCCGTGGGATGTCGAGAGAGTGCACGGTCGCGCCAGGCAAAGGTTCGGGCCAGCAACGCGGTGCTGCTCGACAGCGCGCACATCTCCGAAGCTGGGTGCAGAAGAATCGAATGCCAGCGCAATGCGGTGAGCCCGAGACTGGCTCAACCTCATCGTGCGGCCCCATGATTCTCCTGAGGAGAGCCGCTGCAGGGCCCATTGCCTGCTGGGTGCGTTCCACATCATTGCCATCGCCCATCGCAGCGACTAGCAGGGCACTCCGCGCCGCAACCAGGCCAGCCCCACACCCCGCAAGGCCCAAGCAACCCCTGCTGCACAGATCTCCTGCCCTCGACATCATGGGCGTGACGGCGACAGCGATGCTGCAATCGCCAGCAGCGGCAGCAGCAGCGCCGCGCCGGCGGCAGGCCTGCCGGCCCGCTGCCGCCGCTGCTGCCCGACCAGCACTGGCAAGCCTGAGCTTGCGTCGTGCTGCAGGCGTGGTGCTCACCTGCCGATGCCCGGCACAGCAGCCGCAGCGGCGGGTAGCTGGGTGCAGCGTACGAGCAGCAAGCGGCGGCGGCAGCAGCAGCGGCAGCAGCGGCAGCGGCAGCACGGTGAGTAGTCCCTGCCTTTCCACACTGCAGGGTGCTTTGGCTGCACATGTTACATATAAGAGCATGCCCGCAGCTGCGCATCCGTCTTCATGAACGCACATCCTCCCACCTCCACCCCATCCTGCCAGATCCTCACGCTGCCGACCGTCCTCACCTTGGCTCGAGTGGCGGCAGTGCCTGCGCTCGTGGCAGCTTGGTACTCGCCCGCACCATGGGCCCCCGCAGCATGCACAGCGCTGTTCGTGGGCGCATCCCTCACAGACTACCTTGACGGGTACCTCGCCCGTGCCATGGTGCGCCCGCTGAGCTGTGCCTGATTGGTACCAGCTAATGCCAACTGCTGCCGCTGCCCAGCCCTTGCGATGTGCTGCCCGTGCCATGTGCTGCTCCCCGGTCTGGTGCTGCTCCTGTTTGCACACCCCTTCCGCTGGCCAGCAGCAGGTGCATGCACACATGCGTGCTGTTTGTTCTGAAAACTTCCTGCGTTGCATGCCACCCACGAAGCAGAAGGTGACGAGCGCGTTTGGAGCATTCCTGGACCCGGTGGCAGACAAGCTGATGGTGAGGCGTTGCTCATTGTTGTGGAATGTTCTGCTACTGTTACTGCGTAGGGCTTGGCATGGGAAGGGCCGCCACACGCAGGTGTTGACTCCAGCTGCTGTTTTGCAGCTGCAGAGCATGGTTGCAGCTTGCTGTGCCGTCTCCCCTGCAATACAAATGCCGTTGTTTCCATTTTCTTCTGCGCAGGTGGCAACGCTGATGGTGCTGCTGTGCACTCGCCCGCTGCCGCCTGGCCTGCTGGCGGGCAACACTTGGTTCATGCCTGTGGTCACCTGCGGTGCGCTGCTCTCCCTGCCTTGCGGTTTAGCCGGGAGTGGCCGTCTGTGCGTGATTGACAGGCAAATCTGCAAGTCTATGGTAAAGAAGGCTGCTGGCCCTTGCTGAATTACAATCCACGATTGCCTGTGCTGTCGGGCATCCAAACATGGCTGCCGCCCGTTGCAACCTGCCCTCTGCCCTGCCGCCTGCCTGCGCCCTGGTCCTCGCAGCCATGACTGGGCGGTGCATCACGTCAAGCCACTGTCCATTGCAACCTGCCTCATGCTTTATCCTCGCAGCCGTGATCGGGCGGGAGATCACGATGAGCGCGCTGCGCGAGTGGGCTGCTGCGCTGGGCCCTGAGGCGCACTCGGCGGTGGCGGTCAGCTGGGTGGGCAAGTGGAAAACCGCCACGCAGGTGCGCCTTGGGACTTTGGGTGTGCCCTGGCCTTTTGGTTTGAACAGTGTGGAATGCAGCAGCTTCAGAGTAGCCCAGTGCAAGACAGCTGGCAGGGCATGCACAGCGTACCGGCGGCTTGGTGATGCTGGCTGCTGGGCTGGTGTGCTGGTGTGCTGCGCTGAAAGCAGGCATCAGCCGTTAATGCACGCCGCTGCCTGCCGCCTCTCCGGTCTTCAGTTCAAGATGCGCAGTGGGTGGCGGAACCAGCATCCGCACTCCCCACTCAGTCACCCCTCCTCCTTGTCTCGTCCCCCCGCAGATGATTTCGCTCACCCTGCTGCTGCTGGCGCACCAGGGGGCAGCTGCGGCAGGCGGCGTGCCGCCCCTGCTGCTGGACGCGGCGGGGGCCGCGGGCGTCCCACTGCTGTGCGTGGCCGCTTTCCTGACGGTTTATAGCTTGGCAGACTACTTCCGCGGCCTCTGGCGCTTCTTCTAGCTGGCTAAACGGTGTTGTGGACGGCCCTGGCAGGCTGAATTTGCTGCTGGTTCGCCCCAACCCACCAGCCGTCTTGACCCAACTTGCGGGCATCACCACGCTACTCCTGATTTGCTATTCTTTCTCGCGGTGGGCCTCAGCAAGTAGGGTTCTGTTACTGGTGTTATCGAGAGCGTCACTGTGAAAGGGAGCGTATGTGAGTGGCACCGAGGAAAAAGCGGCAATGATGGAAACCAAACAAGTTGAGCGGCAGGCGGAGGCAGGCGGGCCCAAATGGGGGTCCCCTGCCCCACACAGAGCACGATGGCCAGTAGGCGAGGCTTTGGCGGATCAGGCTGGTTTGCCGGCGGACGCTGCGCCCCTCAAGCTGCAGCCGGGGCCGCCACTGCCGGCACGCAAAATCGCAAAAACAGCCCTGCATCACAGCCGCAGCCGGAGCAGCATGCGCCTGGTTGCTGCGCCGCAGGCAGTGTGACGGTGCGCGGTTTACTGGGGCGGAGGGGGCATGCCCAGGTTAGACGCCAGCTGGCGCATGCGCGCCTTCATGCCGTCCACGCTCTGCACGACGCAACCACAGCGGGAACAGCAGGTGAATGGGGAGTGTGGGCAGCTGGCCTTGGCTGTGCAGCACGCAGCGTGGCTGGTGAGGCGCCGCCAGGGCGGCAGGCCAGCTGCCATTGCACATTGCTGCTGCAAGAGCAACCAAGCAGATGGAACACTACCAGCTGCCCTACACTTGGGGTGCAGCACACAGCAGGCGACAGTTGCAGCGGCGGCCTGCCCCTTCCCACCTTTGCGTGCGCCTCCCGCATCGCCTCAGCCACCAGCTCGTTCAGCTTGTCCACGCCCTGCGGGTGAGTTGACACACAGCGGTGGCATTGCATGTTGCAAGTAAGAGGCAGACATTGGGGGCACCAAAGCGTCCGCAACGCTCAGCTTGACCATGCCCTGCGGGTGAGGTGGCACACAGCGGTGGCATTGCACATTTGTGGCAAGGCGGCAAGCAGCAGAGCAGGCAGGCGAGGTGGCACACGCAGCGGTGGCAGCGCAGAGTCGGGCAGCAACCCAGCTTGTCCATAGCAGGCGCACCTGCGCGTACGCCTCCTGCTTGTTGCCTGCACAGCACTGTCTTCCCCGCAATCAAGTTTAACAGCAGCCCACCTGTGTGTACCGCCTCCTGCGTGATGTCCACCGTAATCCAGGAGCTGATGCACACTTGAGACAGTACACATGCAGCTAGCAATCCCCGCACCTGCGCGTACGCCTCCTGCGTGATGTCCACGCCGCGCGGCTCCTGGTTGCCGCTCATCACTACGCGCACCGTCTCGTCGGAGGAGAAGCCCTCAAAGTCGGTGCTGTGGGTGCAAAAAAATGGAGCATTGGGACTGAGTGTGAGAGCAGCTGGGCGGCATTGGTTGGTCGGAGGAACAGCTCTTAAAGTCGGTGCTGTTGGCAAGCGGGACAACCCTCCACGCTGGCTGTGCAGGGCAACCCCCGCAGGCACCTCGGCAGCCAGCCCCAACACAATCTCTGCAACCGTCCCTGACACAGCATCACATCCACCCACGACCCAAAAAGCTTGAGCTCACTTGGCCAGCTCCTCCTGCACCTTGGCCGCCTCCACCTGCACCATCGCCTGCAGCCATTGGGCGGCCAGGAAGGGAAGTGCTGTTTCCCCATCTGCGCCCCCCCACAGCTGCTCTGCGCTCCGCGGCTGCTCTTCTCGCGCAACAGCTGCTTTCTCACAGCTGCTCTGCTCTTTATATATATCTCCCCGCTCCCCCGCTCGCCTGCGCCTTCTTCAGGTTCTCCATCAGGTTGCCCATGCCGCCGCCAAACAGGCCGCCGCCGCCCTCCTGCGAGCACAATAACGAAGGATGCAAGGGAGCATGAGTGAGTTTACTTCCCGCAGCGATGAAGCAAATCCGGACGCAGCTGCTCTCTGTGCAGGCGGCGGTGGCGGCGGCGGCGCCGCCAGTGCTCAACCCACTACGCCTGCTCGGCTGACCTTGTTCTCGCCGCCGCCGCCGAACAGGGCCGCAGGCCGCACGGGTGCCCGCCGCTGGGCGCGGGGCCTGCGAGACGGGGGTGAGGGGTGCGTGGAGGGGCCACGGAGCGTCAGTCGAACCCGACCCACATTCCATCGGCGGGCAGTGCGTGAGAATGGCGTGCTTGCAAGCCGCCAGGACGCACCGCTGCTGCACCCGGCTGGCGTTCAGCGCCGGTGCCTTGCAAGTGAGGGTCAGCTGCATGGCGATGGCTTGACTGTCTGCAACGGGTGCGGGATTTAGCGTTGCAACGCGCGATGGGCTGCCACTTGAGGCTCCATGCCGGCGCCGCCGCTGCCGCCCCCGCTGGCGAGCTGGGAGCCTCTGCGGCGGCTCAGCTAGGCTCTTTGAACTCTGGATTGCTGCCGAATATCATCGTCAACGTCGGCAGGCCCTCCAGCCCCTCCCTGCGGCACACACAAACCCTCCCGGCCCGCTACGACCACCCCTGGCCTGGCAGACGGACTGCAGCTGCGGGAGGGGCGGCATTGAGACGATTTAATGCTGCAGCGGCGCCCAGCCCGCCCGTGGGCGGCCGCATTGCTGACGGCACTTGCGGTCATTGGCACCACTGCCGTAGCCGAGGCAGCCGGCCTGCCAAGCTCGAGAGGAGACCGTGACTTGATAGGCTGGAAGGAAACTGCTCTGTCAGGCAGCGACCGACCACGTGGCATGACCGTTCTGGTGCGTGCAGGTTGCAGAGGTTGATGGGGCAGTGCAGCGCAGCAAGCGGCCCACTCTTTGCCGCTCTCACTGGTACTGTATCGGCAGCGTTGCGCCTGCTGCAAGTACTGGCGGTGCAGCAGCAGCAATGGCAGCTTGCAACTGGAAGCTCCACCAACACTACGAGCTTTCTTACCTCTCCATGCAGTCCTGGAGCCCCCGCATCTTCCTCTTCTCCCGCTTCCTGTCGGATGGTGCGGGGTTGTGGGGGGTTATGTTGGGGAATGAGGCGCGCTGATGGCTGCTGGGGCGTGATGATGGGTTTGGCCCGCATGTAGTATTGCATGCTGTGGAACGCATACCCGCCTACCAATGGGCGCCAAACCAGCCATGCCCCGCCCACCCCATCCGCCCCATGCAGAGGAGTGCGATCACCTGGTGGCCAAGGCGGGCCC
>VFQQ010003543.1_pt1 | contig 14958 bp, 8 predicted proteins | sample 3512341 | NCBI WGS metagenome assembly VFQQ01 (sample SAMN10412373, study PRJNA504923) | tailings metagenome | isolation source: Relicate 2 Philex TSF1 revegetated site | place: Philippines: Tuba, Benguet | collected 2017-08-29 | reverse complement strand
GCAACACAGAATCGTCAATCTGTTCGCATTCAATCTGTTCTGTTCTGATCTGTTCGCAGAATGCGAACGGTTCTGTTGCATTCTATTGCCGCATTCAATCTGTTCTGATCTGTTCGCAGAATGCGAACAGATTCAGAATGCGCAAACCAGAACCAGAATGATTGAACCCGAATGTACCAGAACACAGAATCGCGAACAGATATTCTCAGCAGAATCAGAACCAGAATCAGAATCGTCGTGGGGTGTCGCCAAGTGGTAAGGCACTAGGTTTTGGCTCTAGCATTCGGAGGTTCGAGTCCTCCCTCCCCAGTATTAATAAAAATTGTTCTATTGGTTTTCCTCTCTATAAATATTACAATCATGGCACGTAAAAGGAATATCCGTAATCTACGAAGTTCTTTGTGGTCTAATCCAATGTTTTGTATGTATTGTGCAAAACCCCAATCTGTGTATAATTGGACAAATACGCTAAGGGTAACTCATCAACTTTATGAACTACCCCGCAAACTCATGTTCCAAACAAAGAAAAAATTGGCTCGTAAGGGGACGGCTCTAAAGCGCCAAGAAAAAAATAGTGTATAGAAAAAAGCACGAAGCATTGTATAGTGTTCTAATTATGGCAGCACTTTTATTCCATTGTTTTCTAAAACTATTCAGAAGCAGTTGCAATCTAAAATCAAAAAAATGGCAGGAATTGGTCGACAACAAACTCCATCTCGTAAAAGCTTTAATAACCAACTGTCCAACGTTCAACATCGTAACGTTAATTCAATTTTCAATAAATATATATATATACTAATAGCTTCTTGGAAACAACCGGTTTTAACCGGTATTCATTTCTGGCGGGCGTTATTAAATTTAATTCCCCACAGAACAGAATCCCGTTCTCCCGCAAAAGCGTAGAAGAATTAAATTAGAAATGAAATTCTACGAATTTCATTTTTCGTCCCACAGTGCGGAGCATAGGAAAGATGGCAGAATGGTTATTGCGCCAATTTGGAAGGTTGGTTCCCTTTGGGATTGTTGGTTCGATTCCTACTCTTTCCGTACAGATTTGACAGCTATTTTGCAAATTAAATAACTAACTAAGCACTGTTAAAAAAAAGAATTTAGAATAAAAGAATAACCTATTTTTATGGTTTTTTAAAATATTTTTAAAAAGGTTTAATATTACTCTATCAACTTAAAAAATAAATCTAAAAAATGCAGAGTTCAAACCCTTCTGTACTCTTATACATTTGTATTCATTAGCGCTCGCATAAGCGCCCAGGGGTTGGGGATTTAAAACTCTAGTCCACTGACAAAAAAAGTGATAAGGACACTATATTAGGATCCTTGGACCCCCGCACTTTAAAAACCCACTCCTTTAAAGGAATTTTTCTTTATTTTTTTCAACAAAAAATAAAGAAAAACACAAAAAAGCACTGGTTTTTTCTTCCATCTTCCATAAAAGAAAAAAGAAAGCAGCACCCTGGTGAGGTTTAAGCCCTTAGGGGGAGTAGCGCAGATGGTTAGCGCATTAGTCTGTCACACTAAAGGTCGGGGGTTCAAGTCCCCTCTCTCTCGGTTTTTTATGATTTTTTAATTTTTGTTTTTTTTTTAATAATGAAAAAGTGGGTATGATCTTGGCCCTGCTCGAGCGCGTGCAGAATGTTTAACACATGCAAGTCTTTTTATGTATATTCTTTCTTGCTACAATCGTAGATAGTGTGCTATGCACTAAGAAAGAATAAAGGCATAGAAGGCGTACGGGTGCGTACAAACTGAAATTTTCCAAAAGTACTATGGTTTAACCCCATATAATTATAAAATAATATTTTTGCGAAAATTTAGTCTGGATTAGGTAGTTGGGATGGTTACAGCATCCCAAGCCTAGGATCCATAGCCTTCCTTCACGGGGGAAAGGCCACAGTGGGACTGAAACAAGGCCCATCCGCATGAGCGGCAGCAGTGAAGAATCTTTGACAATGGGCGAAAGCCTGATCATGCATTTCTGCGTAAGATATGGAAGAAAAGATTCCATCCATCAGAGGGAAGGCAAATTGTCGGAACTCTTGTTTATTTTTGGTAAAGTATAAAAAACTATAAATTTTCATTTTTTTAATGAAAAATTTCTAAAAATAGAATTATACACATAAAAATTATTCTATTTTGAAACAGCAAAAATAAAATCCCTGGCAAACTCTGTGCCAGCCGCCGCGGTAATACAGAGAGGGAGAGTGCTGAGCTTATGGACTAGGCATAAAAAGCAGGTAGGTAGTTTGTTTGGTTCCTAGTGTAAGGGTTTGATTGATCAAACCAGCATAAAGAAACAAACTTTCTTGAATCATAGTATGGGTAAGGGAATGGCCCCAGTACCGGTAGAATGGTGGCATAAGGGTTGGAACGTCTAAAGCGAAGGCACTTACCTGGCTATGAATTGACACTGAGCTGCGGAAGTGTGGAGAACAAATGAGATTAGAGACCTCAGTAGCCCACACCGTCAACGATGAGTGCTTTACAGTTCAAAAATAAAAAACTGTGAACGCCAAATGTAAAAGCACTCTGCCTGGGGAGTACCGTCGCAAGGCAGAAACTCAAAAGAATTGACTGCTGGAGAGAACAATGGTGGAACATTGGGGTTTAATAGAAAACGTGCGACAGGAAGCTGGTGTACAGTCTTGTGGTGAAAATCCATCATGCACTCCCATGTACTTTTTTAAGTACTGCATGTGCTAACCATCACATGCACTTGGAGTAATCTGGGTGTGTGAAGCTGATGGGACAGGGCTTAGGGAAACAATGTGATACATGTTTAACTATGTCTTGCAAAACACCTATGAGTAGCGTAAGCAAACATGTGACTGAGGCTCCATATATCTGGAAAAAAAAATAGCATTGGGACGTTAGCTTTTTTTTTTCATTTTCGAATAAAGAAAAAAAAAGCAGGTGCAAAGCACTGTGTCCTTACGAACCCAGGTGGTAGTGCAGACTCTGCGTTTTAAGAGTTTGTAATGTGGGATAAAAGCCATATGGAGTGTAGCATGGCTCTAAGGGTGTCATAAAGTGGCTGTACATAGAACCTGGTAAACCCAATGCAGACCACTTTCGTATGAATAGTGGAGGGGTGGGAGCAATTTCACCTAACCTGCAGTGGGTAAAGGACAAAGAGCAAAAAGCAAAGGCTTTTCTGTAATGGAAAAGATAGAGTGTATACTATACCTGAAAGGGTGCCCACTTGCTCTATACGGACTCTTAAGCTGTAAAAAGTTCATATGAAACTTCTTCAAAACTAACTGTTTGATGAATGTTGGAAAAACACAAACACGGGTTCTAACATTAATAAACACAGTCATTGGGAGTTGCCTGCTCCCATATGGAAGATGAAGTAGTTTAACATTGGTGCTTTTTTTCTGTTTGCGTCAATATAAAAGAAAAAAGCACTGGCACCTGGCAAATGCCGACAAAGTTAAACAATGTGAATAAGATATTACAGTGGCATATAGTGAGGAAGACTTCAACAAAGTCACCCTCTTGCAACATAAATTGGTAAATAGTTTTTCCGCCGGAAGAAAAGATACATTGTTTGTAAAGTGCGTGGATACACAATGACCTCCTTCGATATTAACCATATCCTGCCCAATAAAATGGGTGGAACAAATAAGGTCAAGAACCCCGGGGCTTCAGTTCCCAGTGTGTTTAATTGTGGAATGCCGCTAGTAGGTAACTAACACCAAAAGGTTGCAGTAAAAGCCCAATTCAATACTCAGGAATTCTTGAAGTACAAGAAATATATTTTATGTGCTTTATTGTATAAACTGACTATGAAAAGTTGAGTGCCTGAGCCGTGTGATGGGAAACTGTCATGCACGGTTCTAAAGGGGGGAAAGCCTGTGAGGGCTTACCTATCCAACCAACGTCTAAAACCTTACCAATATTTGCATGTAGATTTTTTAGAGGCGCCAGTTCATCATGGCTGCCCTATGCATTGATATATTTTTTTAATTTTATTTTTTATATTTTTTTTTTCAGATAGTAATGATCAAAGCACCCGAAGGCGAGCGACCTAGGCCTGAGCAGGTTGAAGGGCGGATAAATTCTGCATTGGAAGACCGAACCCGTGACTGTGGCAGTAGTCTGGGAAGACTTGGGTCTAGGAGTGAAAGGCTAATCAAGCTCGCGCATAGCTGGTTGTTGGTCGAAATGCATTGAGGTGCATCACTCATAATTTGCTTTGAATAACAAAAACAAAGCTATAGTATTACAGAATTTATGGAAATTCCTGGGTGTGGGTGGGTCTAAGCTGCTACGCTCCCGTGAAAACTCTTAATTTTTGTAAAACTTTTATGAGCAGAGAGGCTCTGGGTGCTAAGGTCCAGAGCCAAGAGGGAAACAGCCCAGAAAGTACGTTAAGGTCCTTAAAAAGAGCTTCGTGGAAACAAAAGTTTAAAAGCATAAACCCTCCTGAGGTAGGCTTGGAAGCAGCCAGTCTGGAATGAAAGCGTAATGGCTCATGGAGAGAGCTTCTAAGCATTCGATATATACGGGGCCCTAGCTCTTTACCAATACGGCTTTTGCATCGAACTATATTACTCATTAAATTCTTTAAAATATTTATATTTATTTACCCAGGCTAAAGAAATTTTAAAAGTGCAATGCGGGGCATTCCGCCGTAATGCACATATATGTATGTACATAAAGTGCAATGTATAGCAAAAGTCCATTCATTTATTTTATTTGTGCAGAACATTTCATAAAAAGTCTTTTTATGGGTTAAAACATAAAATGAAACTATACCAATTCTTGGAACTTTAGCGCTTTTTATACCAGACCTAGTGCCAGTGTGTGTGAATCCTGGGTTGGACTGCACTTTTTTATTATTATTGTGCGAAAATCCTGTTTTTTTTCTTTAGTCAAAAAATGCCGTTCCCGCTTTAAAATCCCTTGCACATACATTGTACTATGGGCTTCTACTGTTGGGCTACCTGTATTTTTTCTATCTCATCTATGGAAAACAAATAGTTTTTCGTATAAGATCCATAATTTTTTTTAGATAAAAAACAGATCTACACAGGCGTTGCATGGCTGTCGTCAGTCCGTGGTGCTATGCCGTTTTTGCACTTTTTGTGCTTCTTACGGACACCTCCCCTACCAGAATTCCAAAAACCTCTATTTTTTAGATTTTATTTTTGTTTCTGGAGAGTAAAGCTCTCGTTGGTTTTACCTTAATCTGGGTTCACGTCTAGTCATCATGGCCCACATATATTGGGATACACCTGTGTTACAATGGAATGTACAATTTGTTGCAAAGGTTCTTAATCATAAAGATTGAATAAAATCCTTAGCCAATCAGGAAAACATTCCTTTCTTCGGATCGTACCCTGCAACTCGGGTACGTGAAGCCGGAATCATTAGTAATCGTGGATTAGCCTGCCACGGTGAAATTTAGAAGTTTCTCTAGAGTACACACCGCCTGTCACGTTGGAAAAATTGCATGGACTAGAAAAAGCAGAAGGCTCTTCTTTATGATGAACGAAACATTGCTTTTAGTACTTGTTTTCATTATGAAGAATAAAAATATATATTGCTATTAGAGCAGTATATATGGGTTTTTCGTTTTGAAAGTTTATGCGGTGATTGCGACGAAGTCATAACAAGGTTGTTCTACGGGAACGTGGAGCAGGAACGATTTTTTTTATTTTTATTTTTTTATATACTTATTATACACAAACTGCTTTAAATATATCATTTTTTTTAGGGTTAAATAAAACTACGTTAAAAAACTGAAAGCTTAGTTTTTATTAGACTATGGCACATTGTGCAACGATAACCATACATATCAAAGCGTTCCCGCATTTTCGCTCTTGGAAGCAACAGCACTGTTTTTTTTAAAAAAAAAGCCTTTGCACAAAGAAAGGACGGTTTACTTAGTCTACAAAATTGCAGTATGGAGGAGTGGTCAACCTTGCGAGACTCATGCTCTCGAGACGATAGTTCGAATCTATCTGCTGCACTTTACTTTAAAAGAACGCCGTAAACAACAAATAGTTTACCCATTATAAAAAACCCTCGTTGTGCTTTTTAAACTATATTGTGGTTTTTTTAACTCTAAAAAATCTTATCTTTTTATGTAAATTAGCAAATAGAACGTTTTTTTACGGTTTTGTTATAAAAACTAAATAAAAATTTTTATTTTTAGCATCTTGTATGTTAGAAAAATATATTTTATTCATAAATACATGAAAGATAAAAAAGAATGCTTCTGTGCTTTTAAACAAAAAAATTGCGGCTTTGGTTTGCTAAAAAGCTTTAGTTAGTTTTTTATAGCAAATTTACTGCTTTACTTTTTTTCAAAAAAAATAAGATCTGGGGCCGTTAGCCCCGTGCTTGGTTTTTGAGCGCGAAAAAACCTAGTGCACAAAATGGACAAAACTCTCAAGAAAATAAAAAAAATAGCTTTAACTTTGCATACTATTCTAAGCACTGCTATCAAACTACTCAGGAATACTTGAAGTGAAGTATGGACTTTACTTACCTGGGCTTCGGTATTTGGGCACTCCTTGTTATGGATGCTACTAGTCACGCCATTATTTGGAATCGCTGTTTTTATGGTAACTATAAAAAGTACAAAACTAAAAAAAACGAAGGCTACCAAAACCGTTACAAGAAAACAAACGGTAAACAGAAAACAAAGGGTAACCAGAATACATATAGCAAATGGTGACAGGGGTTACATAATTACTCTTCTTTGTAAAATGCTGAAAATCGTAAAATCGCCCCTAAAGGACTATTTGTTGATGGTGCTGATTTGTTTACTTCTGATGAGCTTAAGGAGTGGTGCCAGGCAAACAATGTATAGTTGATTCGCCAACAGCATGGGTTTGCGGAACAACCACTTGAGCGTTTGAATAAGACTATTAAGGCGGCTTTTCGTAAAAGGATCCAGGAAAGTAATGTAAAGTATGTTCAAAAGCATGCAAACGAATTGCTCTATCGCGTTGTTGAAGTGTACAACACAAAAATACATAGTTTGTACAAGGCCACACCCCAAGAACTACACGAAGCATTGACCCTTTTTAAAACTGAGGTACTGAACAATAACATCTTGGCTAGGTCCAATACGCCCATTGGTATGTTTATGGTAGAGCTTAAAAAAAGACAGGTTAGGTTTCTTGGTGCGGCAGATCCTTTAGCTTTTGCAAAAATGGAAGATTATTAGAAAACTTTGCATGCTCAGGTTAATCAAGCTACTAATATGGCTCGTGAAGCTCAAGCCTCTGCAGATTTGGCTAATAAATCTGGGAAGAAGGATATTCTGATGAAAAGGTGGAAGGTATTGTTGAACAGGTAGTGAAGGATCAGATGCAAATAATGGTGGGTGAGTATTTCGAATAATTGAAAGGCCTGCTACATTATTTGAAATTCGCACTGCAGAGGAGCGAAACTAAAGAAGGTGCGCAAAGGGAAGAAGAAACCAGGCCCGTGGCTGCGAGGGAATCTAGTCCTGTTAAACAACCTTATGAGACCCTTCTTTAAAAGAAAAAGGGAACTTTTATCGCGGCAAAAATCGTTGGTTTTAAAGCACCAACTAGTGGTGACGGGAAAAGGTACTCCCTTGAAAAATTTAATACCGCAGCTAATGTTTTATTTTAAAATTGCCAAATGCAATTGATATTCGCTCTCTTATGGCGATGATGCTACTTTTATTCACTGAAATTACCACAAAACAATAGCGCTTTATTACTTTATAGGCTTTTCACGGGCTTAGGAGGGGAAAAAGTAACTATTTTTTGACCAATGGTTTTAAAGATAGTTTTATCCCTGCGCATCCAGATGGAGTTGCTCTGTTTACTACTTATTTGGAACCTTAGATGAAAGGCTAGAGGAAAAAGGAGCTAACTCTCTTCTTATTTCTAGTCCCCAGACAAAGGACGTTATGAGTTCTCCTGCACTTAGTCGCTATTTCACCAAGAGCCTTTTTGTGGAGGTTTCTAATGCGTTGGGCCGTGAGGTTCGTTTTAACCGTTTCCGATATAAACCTTGATGTGTTTTTGAGTACTGGGCTGCCCAGGAGCGCAGGCGCTTGGTAGTGGCTCTTTATATTGATTACTTTGCATTGTTTTTGTTGGTTGAAACCTATTTCTTTTTTTAATGCAAAAACTCTTATTTTACTTGTTTTTGTTTTTAGGAGTAGGTTTTTAGAACAATTAAGTTCTTGGAATTAATTTTGGAATGCAAGCTTCTTTGCTTGTATTTGCTCCAATAACAAGGGAAGGCTTGTTTCTTTTTCCGAAAGGCGTCAATAGACAGGCCGGTGCCGGAAAAAGTGCTTAAAAGCCAGAAACAAGCATAGGCCTTTAATAGGTCTTTTTATTAATTAATATTTCTTCTTTACAATCCAAACTCATAGCTTAATTAGGGAAAGCAGTGGGGGAATCATTGATTGTAGGTTCAAATCCTACTGAGTTTCTTTCACTTTGCACTTTGGAAAATTAACAGTTAAAAATTAACAGTTAAAAATAAACAGTGGAAAAATTAACAGTTAAAAGTTAACGGTGGAATTATTATCGTTTTTTACGCTTAAAAATTAATAGTTCATTTTTAACGGTGCCGATTTTGTTAATAAGCGTGTTCAAGAAAAAAAGTTCTTGTTTTCGCTTTTTTGCTTGTAAGGTTACGAAAAAGGCGAGTGACTTAACTGCGTATAAGGTGCGTGCAGAAAAAGAAAAGTAAAAAGGCGCCAAGTGGAAGGAAAGCCATTTGGGCTTCGCTCACTTCTTTGCTTTTTTCTTTTTGTTGCTTTGCCCATCTATTTACCTATCGCTCGTACAAGGCACATTTTTGAAAAAACAAAAAAAGAGAAAATAAGAATGACACGAGGTGGAGCGGCTGTTAACTGTTAATTGTTAAAGGTGAAAAATTAACACTAAAAAACTAACACTAAAATAATTAACACTAAAATAATTAACACTAAAATAATTAACAGTGGCAAAATTAACAGTGACTAAATTAACAGTGACTAAATTAACAGTGACTAAATTAACAGTGACAAAAATAACAGTTGTTTTTTAACAGTAAAAAATTAACAGTAAAAATTAACAGTTAATAATTAACGGTTCGAGGTAAAGCGCCTTGGCCTTTTGATGTCCTTTTTTACTCTCTGGACGGTAACGCCCTTGCCAAGGGAGGAAATAGGTACTCTTTTCTTTCTTTTGTCTCTTAAGCCATTGCCAAGGAAAGAGGCTATGTACTATTTCTGTCTTTGGACTAAACAGCTGAAGGAAACAAGGACACAAACAAAAGAGCAAACAATTACTGTTAACTTTTACTGTTCATTTTAACTGTTTACTGTTAACTGTTCATTTTGCCCACTGTTAACTTTCTACTGTTAATTGTACTCCGACAATTGCCTGCGAGCTACGCTCGCACTAACCCAACTGCGCGCGAGCGTAGCTCGCGCAAAGAAAACGCTTACTGTTAAATGCTAAATTTAACTGTTAATTTTTAATTTTTACTATTACTGTTAATATTTTACTGTTAATATTTTACTGTTAATATTTTACTGTTAACTTTTACTGTTAATTTTAACTGTTAGTTGGTAGGGTTTTCCCTTCGGGAAAACCCCGGTTAAAAAAAATAATTTTATTAGGAAAATAAGTAAATATAAAATTTGATTTACTGCAAAATTAGATAGTCATTTTCCAGTCAGTTAACAGTAAAAAAATAATAGCTTTTTTAAAGGTTTGTCCTTTAAAAAAGAGTCCTTTAGATATTTCAGTCTCAAAAAACACAGGTTAGAAAATGAACAGTGAAAAAATTTAACTGTTTACTTTTAAACTGTTGAGTTTGTCTTTGCTTTGATACCGGCCTTCGCTATACATCGTTTCGGCAAGAGCTCGGTTTTCACTCTGTTATTCACATAGGCCATTATAGGTGGTTTCGTCTTGAATTAAGGCAAGCACTTGCAATTAAACAGAAAAAAAGTAATAAAAAAGAGAACTTATTGTTTTGTTTACAAAGGTAATTTATTGCACTTAAAAAAAGAACAAGTAAAGAGATATAACTATTTTTAGTAAAAAAATAACTAAATATATATATGCATTATTCTATAAAGTATTATGAGTTTTTAAAAAAATGAAAGAAGAAGGATTTGTACTTTCTTATGCTCTTTCAAACAAAAAAAAACAGCGGATTTGATTCGTTTTTTAAAGCTTTATTAAGCGCTTTAACATTAAAGCTCTTCACGACTTTGTATTAAAAGTAAGTTCAGTTCTTTTTATAATCAAATGACAAAATAGGAAAATATTCATTTCGTTGTTAAAGAGTAACTTGATAATGCACAAGGTCCAAAGAAACTAAGAGCGATAATAAAGCTCAACGTGTTAGACTTCTCAGGGCAGCACATTGAAGATTTTAACAATGCCGCTGCTAAATTTCTTGCGCGTATACCAAACCCTCCAGCAGGGCGTTTTCTTTGTTAGTACTGGCTTCTCTTTTCTGTGGTATTTAAGTGTGCCAACTTTGATTCGACACTTTTAAAGATTTCATTGAACTAAGGAACGGAAATATCGCACGTATTTTTGTGTGGGATAACCGTTAGGCGGCTTTCAAGGTGCACGCCCACGGGTCTGTTCTATTTAATAATGGTAGTCTTACACCTTTGTTGTAAATTCTAAAACAGAAAGAGCCTAACTATTTTCTAGCGTTTAGGTGTTAACCTAATAACATTGTGGTAACTTCTTCTATTAGCCGCTTTTAGAATAAAACTGTTTTAGTTAAAGCTTCTTCCACGTTAGGGAAATAGATGAATTCTAAAAACTTTTGCTATTAGTACTCATTTACGATTAGCACTGGGATTTTTTTAGCACTTTTTTTCTAAAGAAAAAAAAGTTTCTTTTCTCTGTGGTGTTTTTTTTCTGGTGCATAGCACAAAAAAAAAAAGGCAAACCTGGCGAAGTGTTCTTTCACTCTTTTGTCACGAACGAGTGACGTGGATTTGAATTTTGATATCTATATTTTCTTTTTTCTTTAGTGCAAAGCATATTTCACACTTTCTTTGTGAAGGTGAAGTAAATATGCTTTGCACTAAAGAATTATGGTTTTCCATCAACAAAAAGTGTTGGTAGCTTGCTGTTGACGCCAGAGGAAGAGGCTGAGCTACTGGTACTCTTACTATTTGCTTTTTGCCATTAGTGCAATAAAGCCAAAGGCTTAGGCCTTTTTTAAATTTATTTTTCTTTTTTAAACTTTAAATATTTATTTATTCTTATTTATTTTACGACAAACTATTAGCTTAAAAGGAAAAGCAATGGGGGAATCATTGAGTGCGGGTTCAAACCCCGCTGAGTTTTTACATTTTTGCATTTTTATAGGTGAAAAGATTGTTTCAGGCAAAAAGGTCTTATTTTGGCTATTTTTGCTTATAAATTTACGCAAAAAACCAAAATACTTTAATTTGTTTGGTTTTCAATGCACAATAAAGGAAGCAAGCGAAAGTAGCTTCGCTATGGTTGCTGCGTTCGCAGCAAAACAAAGGAAAATCTTTGATTTTGTGGCGGCGTTCTTTTTTTTTCTTTCTCTTTTTTCTTTGGTGCGTAGCACCAAAGAAAAAAGGCGAAGATGAAAGAAAAAAAACAGCAAACAAAAGGAGCAAGGCCAAGGCACTTGGTAGAACTATGTACACTTTTTTTCTGTTGTTCTGACAATTAATTGGCTCGCTTTTAAAAAACAAAGGCACATTTTTGAAATGAAAAGAAAAAAAAGTGTCAACTTTTTAAAAAAGTGTCAACTTTCAAAAAAATGTCAACTTTTAAAAAAGTGTCAACTTTCGAGGTGTCACTATTGTTAGTGTACACAAACGAAAAGTGTCAACTATAAAAAAGTGTCAACTTTTAAAAAAATGTAAACTTTTAAAAAAGTGTCAACTTTTAAAAAAGTGTCAACTTTTAAAAAAGTGTCAACTTTCATATTTGTCCACTATTTTTAAAGGTTTATTTGTCATTGTCTTTGTTTAGGGAAAAGCCAAAGAAAAATACAGAGGCATACTATGTTCTTTCTCTTTCTCTCTTTAGGTCAAGTACACAGGAAAAGGCTGCGCTAGGATTTAGAGTATTGGTATATGCAATAGGCGTGGAGCAAAAAGAAAATGGCAACCTATAAAAGTGTTAACTTTTGAAAAAGTGTCAACTTTTTGTAAAGTGTCAACTTTTAAAAAAATGTAAACTTTTAAAAAAATGTAAACTTTTAAAAAAGTGTCAACTTTTAAAAAAATGTCAACTTTAAATATGTCAACTTCATTGTGCCAAGTTACATATGTGCCTTTGCCTTTGTTCCATACGCTCTTTATTATTGCACTTTCCAATGCCTATTCTTTGTATTCTTTGCCCTTCGCAAGGATATTGCCCTTACCAAGGTAAGAGAAGCTATGTACACTTTCTTTCTCTTTTTGTCCAAGTGGATAGACAAATGAAAGGCCTTGCTAGGAGGTGGAGTTTTGGAATGAGCAATAGGAATAGAGCAGAAAAGAAACGTGGCCTTTTCAAATGTATAGTGCCATTGTGGTCCGCATGCTCTTTGCTATTGCACTTTCCAATGCCTATTCTTTGTATTCTTCCTTTGCCCTTCACAAGGAAAGAGAACAAAGAAAGAGACCTATATACACTTTTTTTGTTCTATCTTTGTTTTGTCTTTGTTACCTTTAAAACAAGGCCAAGGCACTTGGTAGAGCTATGTACACTTTTTTTCTCTCTTTGTCCAAGTGGATAGACAAATGAAAGGCCTCACTAGGTGCTAGGGCCTTGGAAGGAACAATAGGTGTAGAGCGAAAGAAAAGGCTCACTTTTTTAAATGTCAACTTTTTAAAATTGTTAACTTTGAAAAGTGTCAACTCTCAAAAGTGTCAACTTTTCATATGTCAACTTTTAGGTGTCAACTTTCAAAGTGTCAACTTTCAAAGTGTCAACTTTGGATAGTGTCAAGTGCCATTGTTTTCCATAAGCTCTTTACTATTGCACTTTCCAATGGATTGTTCTTTCTCTTCATTCTCTCTTTCTTCTTCACTATAGGCCAAGAAACGCAGTTCCTTACACTTTCAGAGAAAACAAAGCTATATACATTTTCTACACTCTATACACTACACTCTATACACTACACTCTATACACTTTCTACACTTTCTACACTACACTCTATACACTTTCAGAGAAACAAAGCTAGGCTTTCATACTCTATTTTCTATACACTTTCAGATAAAACATTTATGTTCAATTCACTAAAGCCTCCACCCTAGTCCTCGTTCGTATGGTCTGTTGCCTCACTTGCTTCGCTCCGTTTCGTCCCCCATCCCTATACTCACTGTTCGTATGGTCTGTCCCCGCTCGCCTGATAGCCCTCGCTCCGCTCCTCTATCTACGCTCGCTTGCCACCTACCCTTTTCGCCATGGGCTCAAGGCTAGGGTACTTTATACTCCCTTCGCAATGCTCACTCGTTAAAGTACCAAGCTCTCACTCAAAAAAATTTTTCGTTCGAGCTTGCACTCGTCTTTGGACGCTGCGCCCCCAAATCCTCGTATCTATCAAGTCTTGGCGCTTCGCACCTTCAACCTGATAGATAGCTTGCACTCGTCTTTGGACGCTGCGCCCCCAAATCCTCGTATCTATCAAGTCTTGGCGCTTCGCACCTTCAACCTGATAGATAGCTTGCACTCGTCTTTGGACGCTGCGCCCCCAAATCCTCGTATCTATCAAGTCTTGGCGCTTCGCACCTTCAACCTGATAGATAGCTTGCACCCCCCGACATAAGAAGCTCGTGAACTCACTTCTTATGCCGGAAGGCTTCAAGTGCACTTACCTTCGTTTAAGTGCACTTGAAGCCTTTTAGTGGCTTTTTAGATTTTTGCGAAGCAAAAATCTAAAAAGCGTAAAATGCCAAAAAAAAAATTATATTTGAGCACATGGCTTTCCTTGTGCATATATATTTTATTTTAAAAAATAATATTCGTTTTTTCTCTTAGGTCCAGAGGGTAAAGGATGCCGAAGGCATTTTCCTCTAGTGTTTGTGAAATAAATCGTTAAACCCCGTTTTAACAACAATTAAAGAAAATAAAAGAGTACAGGAGCGATAGCTCTGGGGGCGCCGCCCCCAGGAGCGAAAGCTCTGGGGGCGCCGCCCCCAGGAGCGAAAGCTCTGGGGGCGCCGCCCCCAGGAGCGAAAGCTCTGGGGGCGCCGCCCCCAGGAGCGAAAGCTCTGGGGGCGCCGCCCCCAGGAGCGAAAGCTCTGTGCCCTTTTGGGTACAGGAGGATTTGAACCCTCAATATGTGAAAGCCAATAATATTTTTCTTTTTCTGTATCTATTTTAGTTTTTTTTATATTTTTTTTTTATATAAAGTTTTCTTCTTTAAACAGATAAAATTTTTTATAAACAAAAAATTCTTTTTTTTAGTTCTAATAACAAATAATACTAGAATAGTTTTTACTAGATGAAACAGATAGCCTCTTTTTTTTTTCAAAAAACCTAGGGGCTAACAAAGGAGCAAAGCTCTGTGTCCTTTAGGACACAGGAGCAAATGAGAAAAGTGCTGATATTTAAAAAGCCCCCTTTTTCTCTTATATCTGTTTTTTTATCTTCTTTTTTTCCTGCTTTTTCAAAGAAAAAAAGCAGATCTTCTTTTTTCAAAGAAAAAACAGCAGGAAAAAACCGAAGCCCTTCTAAAATGCGTTTCTTTGAAGATAGTAAGAGATTTATGTTTTTTGTGTCTATTTTCTATAGAACATAAAAAAAAACGGTAAATTGGAGAATCTACAAGTGTTTAAATTGAAGTGTTTATATATATTTTGACAAAAAAACACCTGTTTTTTTTTTTCTTTCATCTTCGCCTTTTTTCTTTGGTGCTATTTTTTTTTTTCTTTCATCTTCGATGAAAGAAAAAAAAAAGAACCAAAGAAAAAAGAGAAAGAAAAAAAAAAGACCAAAGAGGCACAG
>VFQQ010003542.1_pt1 | contig 14960 bp, 11 predicted proteins | sample 3512341 | NCBI WGS metagenome assembly VFQQ01 (sample SAMN10412373, study PRJNA504923) | tailings metagenome | isolation source: Relicate 2 Philex TSF1 revegetated site | place: Philippines: Tuba, Benguet | collected 2017-08-29 | reverse complement strand
GACCGTCTGGCGAGCCGAGGACATCCGCCGCTGGATCGAGCAGCAGGGGGTTGCGTCGTGACCCAGCGACTGAAGTGCTGCACTCTAGCCGCCTGTGATGCGCAACCCCAGGGAAGCAGACCAGCGCCGCGGAAAGAACGCCCCGACCAGCGCATACCGGCCGGGGCAGGAAAGCCGAACCGCTGAATCTGCGGTTCGGCACCTGCTCAGGGAGGAAAAGCAGGGGGCAACGAACCCGGGCGGATCCTACCCGGTCAGCGCACGGACCCGAAGGTGACGAGAAGGCTCTCGTAGTCGATCGCGACTCCTTCGTTCAAACGCATCAGCCAACTTGCTGCGGTGCTGAACCAAGGCGCGAAGACCACGCATCACAGTGCGGACGCTCGTTCCGTTGAGGCCGTGTGCCTAGATGCGGGCAGCCGCAATCAGTTCGGCCAACTTGATGTCCAGGGCGCGTGCAATCTGCGCTGCCAGCACCAGTCCGACGTTCTGCCCGCCGCGCTCGACACTGCTCATGTAGGAGCGGTCGATGCCGGCCTCATGCGCGAGTGCCTCCTGGGACAAACCGAGCGCAAGACGTCGCTGGCGAACGGCAGAACCGAACGCCACCAACTCTGGTGCTTGAGCATATCGAGGGGAAGGACGAGGCACTCAGGCATCGTCGATCCTTGACGTTGATAGCACCACGGACGATCATCCTCAGACTCGCTTCAGACGACTGAGCTGGCCCGTGACTTCTATTGGAACGACCGTTCTCGCGTCCTTGCCGCTTTGCCGGCGGTACCAAGTCCTTTGCGCGAACGTCGCGCAACTGCACGTCCGGTGCTACGGTACGCATGTCCCTCACGACGCCCGATGGATCATCGGGGTGACTGCTCTGGCAGAGCGAGAGATCCTTGGGGCATGGATCAGTCGGGACGCGGTCTCAAATTCATGGAGTCTTGAGCTCCAAGAGTTGAGACGCCGTGGCGTCGAGCGAGTAGAACTTGCTGCGACAGGGGATCTGCGGAGCCTGCGCGAGGGATTGCGAACGTCGTTTCCTGGTGCGACCGCTCTCCCTTCCTTCGCCGAACGTCTTGAGGGATCCTTGTCTCGAGTAGCGGCACGCCATCGGTCGGGCGCGCAGCAATGCCTGACCGAGATTTTGCAAAGCGCGTCGGGCTTGCACGCCAGGGAGTTGCTGGGTGCTGCCGAGTCTGGCCCGTGGGGGGCCAAATACCCAGAGATCCTCGAGGACTGGCGGCTGGCTCTCGAACAAGGGTGGGTGCTCTGGACGCTGCCCCCCGCCCTTCGGAGGGCGGTCCTTTCGGGCGATGGCGCAGCCGCCGCGTTGAATCGAAGCTTGCGCAAGGCGGTTGCCCGGCATGGATGCTTCGCCGACGTGGACGAGGCCCACGCGTTCGTCGTCGCGGCGCTGGCGCGCGCCGAACGGCGGCTTCAGGCCTCACGTGCCAACGCGGTAACCGAACATAACCACCATCGTGAGGGCTTCCGGCCTAGGATGGACGCCCTCGGCGTCTGAGGTGTCTGCCCTCCCTGTTCGCGGGTATTCAGATGGTCAAGAACTGGCAAGGCGTATTCTCCCGGGTCAGATCGGCTCTGATGCGCCGCGGCCGGACGGAGCACGAAGCCGACGATCTGGTTCAGGAAGCATGGATCCGGCTCGAGTGCTACCGGCGTGAACAGCCAGTCGACGAGCCCGAGGCCTTCCTGATGCGAGCCGCGCTCAACCTGTCGATCGACGCGCACCGCGCCCGCATCACCCGTGGCGAGGAGGTGATGCTGGAGGATGTCGTCCTTGTCGACACGCAGCCGAGCGCCGAGGCCGTGCTGCTGTCGCGGGAGCGTCTGCAGCGGCTGAGTGTTTGCCTGGGTCGACTCAACGACAAGACCCGTGCGATCTTCCTGGCGCACCGGGTCGACGGCATGAGCTACCAGCAGATCGCCAGGGAACACGGGCTGAGCGTCAGCTCGGTCGAGAAGCACATTGCCAAGGCGACGATGCTGGTCACCAGCTGGATGGAAGGTTGGTAGCCGTGCTGCAGACGCGCGCCGCCGCACGCGTGACGCCCGAGATCGCGGCCGAGGCGGCGGTATGGGTGACCCGTCTGCACGGCCCCCAGCGGTGCCGGCAGATGGAGGAGGAGTGCCTGGCCTGGCAGCAGCGTTCGCCGGCGCATCAGGAGGCTTTCGAGCGCTGCACCGATACCTGGGAAGGGGTTCAGCGCGTCACGGTCGCGAACGCGTTTGCGGCGTCGACAGCGAAGGGCCGGCGCGATGGCGGCGGATCCTGGTCCGGCGCATCGGTGCGATGGCGGGCTGCCGGCGTGCTGGCGGCCGTCTTGATGGTCGGCGCGGTCGGCTATCAGCAATGGCGTGACCGCGGGATCTACGCCACCGGCGTTGGAGAGCAGCAGCTGGTCGTGCTCGACGACGGGACCCGGATGACGCTCAACACCGCCACCGAGGTGCGTGTCGATCTGGAAGCCAGTCGGCGGACGGTGTCGATACGGAACGGCGAGGCCCTGTTCGAGGTCGCCAAGGATCCAGCGCGACCGTTCGTCGTGCGCGTGGGTGGCAGCGAGGTGGTTGCGATCGGTACCGTGTTCTCTGTTCGCTTCACGAGCCAGGACCGGGGGGCGAAGGAAGCGTTGTCGGTGACGCTGCTCGAAGGGCAGGTCGCCCTTCAGGCGGCATCCGGGGAGCGCGGACTCGCGCCGGAGGAGGCGGTGCGGATGGTGGCCGGTGAGCGGGTCCGTCTCTCGGGGGGCGGCACTGGTGTGCAGCGGTCCGCCCGGGCCGAGGTGGACCGACCCAACGTCGCGCAGCTCGTCGCCTGGAAGAGAAGCGAAGCGGTGTTCGACGGCGTGTCGCTGCCCGATGCGGTGGCGGAAATGAACCGCTACAGCCGAACGCCCATCGTCCTGCTCGATCCTTCAGGCCTTGCGAAGCTGCAGGTCAGCGGTATCTATCGCACCGGGGACACGGCGGGATTCGCCAATGCGGTCGCGGCCTTGCACGGGCTTGACGTGCGGGAGCACGCCGGACGTTTGGAGTTGTCCAAACCTCAGTAGGGCAAGCACTGTCGGGCCCGATCTGGACTTTCTCGTCATCTTGTTGTCACCCAACAAGCAATGAGAGAAGGTCACGAGATGCGACATGGAGCGCCTGCAGCGGTAGTGGTTCGAGCGAGGTGCCTGCTCGTGGGCACGATGGCTTTGCTGGGATGGGGGCAGCCCGGCGGGGCGATGGCGGCCGAGCCGCCGCCCGCCCTCCACGCGATCGAACAGCCTGCGCAGCCCGTCGCGGAGACGCTGCGCTCCATCGCGCGGCAGACGGGTGCCTCGGTGCTGTTCGACCCGGGTGCCGTCAATGGCCGGATGTCGCGCGCGGTCTCGGGACGCATGTCCGCTGCAGAGGCCATCTCCCGTGCACTGGGCGGGTCCGGGCTGGCGGTGGATGTGATGAAGGACGGCGCCATCGTCGTCAAGCCCGTCACGCCGGCGGCACCCACAGGGGGCGGTGCGCCTGCTCCTGTTGCGCCGAGGTCGGTATCGATCAGCGCCGCCTCGATCGGCGACGCTGATCGGATGCCGGTGCAACTGGCCCAGGGTCAGGCTGTGCCGATGGCGGGTCGCGAGCAGCCTGCGCCGGCGACCGAGGGCACGCAGCAGGCCGAACTCCAGAAGATCGAGGTCACCGGCTCGAGGCTCAGGCGGATCGCGGCCGAGGGTCCGGTTCCGGTGAACACGTACGGGCGCGAAGACATCGAGAAGAGCGGCCAGCCGACGCTGGAGCGGTTCCTCAGCAGCCTCAGCGAGGTGTCGATGGCAGCGGGCGAGGGTTCGTTCGGCGCGACAGCGGGCCAGGGGACGGTTCAGCTCCGCGGACTGCCGCTGGGGTCGACGCTCACCCTGATCAACGGCCGCCGCGTGCAGGCCGTGGGCTCTTCCTCGGGCAACTATTTCAACCTCAACCTGATCCCGCTGTCGGCGGTCGAGCGCGTCGAGGTCCTGCCGGTCGGCTCGTCGGCGGTCTACGGTGGCGATGCGCTGGCCGGTGTGGTCAACGTGATCCTGAAGAAGTCCATCGACGGCATGGCGCTGGATGCGCGCCTGGGATCGGCCAAGGGCATCGGCGATGGCAGCGTGTCGCTGGCGGGTGGCGGCAGCAGCGAGAGCGGCTCGTTTCTGCTGCTGGGCTCCTACTCGAAGCGGTCGCCGCTGACGATGGCCGAGCGGGCGTTCTTTCGTGACGCCGACTACCGGCGCTACGGGGGCACCGATCAGCGGACGCGGACCTGTGCACCGGGGACCGTCAGCAGCGCGAGCGGCGCCAACCTGCCCGGGCTGGGTTCGAGCTTTGCCGGCATTCCGTCCGTTCCTGCCGGCCAGACCCTCACGGTGGCGGACTTCACCGCGACGGCGGGCGTGGCTAACCTCTGCAGCGGCCAGGCCACGGGCAATGGCTACACGCTGGTGCATGGCCTGGAGACCCTCGGCCTGCATGCGAGTGGCGAGCGCTATCTTTCCGGTGCCTGGTCGGTCTTCGGTGAGCTGACTCGCACCGAGGACCGTCTCCGCTCCGACGAGGCCGCCATCACGCTGAACAACGTGCTGGTGCCGGCCAGCAACCGCTACAACCCCTTCGGCGTGGACGTCCGCGTGACGGGCGCGCTCGGGTCCGAGAACGGCCTTCAGACTATCGACCGCCGCACCAGCTTCACGAGGGCCTTGCTGGGGGTGCGCGGCGATCTGGGCGCCGGCTGGGACTTCGAGGCCACCGGCTCGAGCTCGCGGGACAGCGGCACGAGCCGGACCTCGGGCGTGACGGCCAACGCGGCTGCACGCACGGCGGCGCTGGCAAGTGCCAATGCCGAAGCCGCGCTGAATCCGTTTGCGGCCGGGCGAGCGGCCAGCGACGAGGTGCTGCGGGCCATCTGGCCGGAGAGCCTGCGTACCAGCCACGGCAAGCGTGATCAGCTGAGCGGCTTCGTGCGCGGTCCGCTGCTGGCCCTGCCGGCGGGGCCGCTGGAGGCCATCGCCGGCGTCGAGACCGGGCGGGACAGCTACGACAGCAGCATTCCGGGATCGTTCGCCATCGCGGGCGAGAGGACCCAGCGGGCCGTCTACGCCGAGCTGCGCGCGCCGCTGCTGCGATCGTCACCTCCGGCGGGCCGGGGCTGGGACCTGGCCGCGCTGACGCTGGCAGCACGCCGCGACTCCTACAGCGACTTCGGCTCCGCCGCGACCTACCAGGCCGGGCTCGAGGTGCGGCCGGCGCGAACGCTGCTGTTGCGCGCCTCTGCGGCGACTTCGTTCAAGCCGCCGACCCTGCTGCAGACGAACGTCCCGGATCAGAGCTTTCCGACGGAGGCCTTCGGGCTGGTGGACCCGGCGCGCGGCAACGAACCCGTCGTCGGTGGCGAGGTTGTCCGCTCGACCAACCCGGCGCTGGGGCCGGAGCGCGGCAAGGCCTACGCGCTGGGCGCTGTCTGGGAACCGGACGGGATGCTGGGCACGAGATTCGGCCTGACCGGATGGAAGGTCCGCATCAATGACCTCATCGGCCTGGCCTTTCCCCAGGTGCTGGTGAACAACGAGGGGCTGTTTCCCGGCGTCGTCACCCGCGGGCCTGCGTCAGGTGGCAGTCCGGGCCCGATCACGCGTGTGCTCTGGGGCGAGGTGAACTACGGGGCCGTGGACACATCCGGGGTCGATCTCGAGGCTTCGCATGCCTGGAAGGCGATGGGCGGCACCTGGACGGCGGCTGCCGCCGTGACACGTGCGCGCAAGTACCAGGTCGTGCTTTCACCGTCGGTGCCGGCGGAGGATCGTCTGGGCCGTCGCTTCTACGACTTCTGGTCCCCGGCGTGGAAGGGTCGGCTGTCGCTGGGCTACGGCCAGGAGAGCTGGAGCCTTGGCCTGACCAGCCGATTCGTCGGCGCCTACAAGGACAGCGGTACCAGCAACCGCGGCCTCGGCAACACGTGGACGCACGACCTGAGCGCCAGCCTGGACCTGGTCAAGTTCGGCCTGGCGTCGCGGGCGATGGTGAAGGGCGCCACGTTGTCGGCCGGCATCGTCAACGTGACGGATCGCCAGCCCGAGTTCGTCGAGACGTCACCGTTCTACGACCCCACACAGGCGGATTGGCGGGGTCGCTATGCCAGCGTCCGCGTGTCCGTGACCTGGTAGCGCGCCAGCGCTGCGCACCCACCATCGATCAGTTCCGGTGCCGCCAGGAGGTGGCGGCGGTCACGCCCTGCCTCGCCTGCGGCCCGAGTGGCCCCACCTTCAAAGGTACTTCCTCCATGTCCTTGCCGCTTTCATGTGGTTCGCTGCTCCGCTTCCTATCGGCCCTGAGTGACCGCATGCGATGGAGCAACCGGTGGCTGCTGTTCGGGCTCGTTGCCGCCACCCCGATCCCGGTTGCTGCCGGTCCCGGGCCAACGGTCAAGGAAGTCGTCGAGTTCACGCGCATCGTTCAACCCCGCGACAGCGACGCGAATGCGCTCCAGACCCAGGTCTCGCCGGACGGGCGACAGGCCTTCGTCGTCACCCGCACCGCCGACGTCGCCGCAGGACGGAATCTCTTCCGCATCCTGTTGCTGGACCTCGATCCGCACCGCCTGGAGGCGCGGCGCGCCTCCGCGCCGCGGACGCTGCTGACGATCGCCGCCGCAAACGATCCGTCCTACCTCGATCCGGCGATCCAGGATGTACGTTGGGTGGGCCTGGGCACGCTCGTGCTCCGCGGCCGCCTAAACGGCAAGGCGACGCAGGCCTATCGCCTGGACGTCAGGTCAGGCCGTCTCGCGCCACTGACCCGCGAGACCCTGCCCATCGTGTCCTTTGCCGTGTCCGATGACCTCCAGCGCGTCGTCTATGTGGCCCAGATCCCCAAGCCGCCACTCGGTCCCGGCGAGCGCAGTGTCGTGGTCGCCAATCAGTCGTTCTGGTCGGTGAAGTTCGGGCAGAACGACTTGCGCGCCCAGGACCGGCAGTACCGTTACTTCACGACCTCCGGTGACGGCAGGGAGCCGTCACGGCCGATCGGCCCCGTGTTTGCCGAACGCAGCAGTCAGGCTCCCGGCGTGAGCATTTCGCCGGACGGTCGCTGGGCGCTGCTGCCGCGCTACGAACTGGGTCGGCAACTGGCCTGGGCGGCCGAGTATCCACTCGTGGCCGATCTTCTCAAGCGGGCCGGGCCCTCGCTGAGCATCGATCCGATCGGCTACTTCTCGCGCCCCAGGAGCTACGTCGTACGTCTGCTGGTGGCGCACCGCCTGGCCGACGGACACGAGCAGGTCGTGAGCGATGCGCCCGATGACGCCTGGCCAGGCGTCGGACAGACGCGCTCCGACCGGCTGTGGCAGAAGGGCGGGAAGTCCGTCGTGATCGCCGGCACGCATCTGCCGCTGGCTGCGGGACGTGGCAACGGATCGCACATCGTCGAATACTGGCCCGACTCCGGACGCATGGAGGTCATCGCGGGCCTGGATGGCCGTCTCGAGGCTGCGTACTCTGTGCCGGGCCCGCGCGATGCCTTCGTGGCCATGGACGGGTCGCGGAGGCGCTGGTTCGAACGCGCGCCCGACGGGCAATGGAAGGAACTCGCCGCAGTTCGCGACGCCGGACCCGCGGTGAGCGGCCAGCCTGCATGGGCACTGCATCTCGAGCAGTCCTTGAACCAGCCGCCCGACCTGTGGGCGATCGGATCAGCAGGCCGGCGCATCCGGCTGACGCACCTGAACCCTGCCTATTCGGCGGACACCTGGGGCACGGTCAAGCCGTACGCCTGGCGCGACGGCAAGGGCAGGCAGTGGGACGGAGGGCTGCTGCTTCCCTCGGGCCACGTGCCGGGCACGCGTCTTCCACTTGTCATCCAGACCTACGGCTTCCTGCAGGATCGCTTCTACCTGGACGGCGCGAACATCGCGGATGGCGTCAGCAGCGGCTTTGCCGGCAGGGCCTTTCTCCGAGAGGGATTCCTGGTGCTGGCGCTGCCGGTAGCACCGACGACGGATCGGCCGGTCAACGAGCGCGGCAGGGTCGATGCCTTCGCCGACGGTGTGCAGGGTGCGATCGACTCGCTGGTGGCGAGCGGGCTCGTCGATGTCGACAAGGTCGGGATCATCGGCTGGAGCGCGACCGGCGAACGGGTGCTCAACCTCATCACCTTCACCGACACGCCGATCCGCGCGGCCACCATCCTCGACGGGGATGCGAACACCATGTTCTCGGTGGCCATCACCTACGGCTCGGGTGACAACATGGTGACCCGCAAGGAGGACATCAATGGCGGGCCCGCCTATGGCTCGACTCTGGAGAGCTGGGTGCGCAGCGATCCGGCGTTGCACACCGACTGCGTGCGGTCGGCGCTCCGCATCGAGACCTACGGGCCCGTGGTGCTGAACAACTGGGATGTCTATTCACTGCTGCGTCGACAGTACAAGCCCGCAGAGATGGTTGTCATTCCTGGTGGCTCGCATTCCTTGTCGCATCCCGGCGAGCGCATGATCTCGCTGCAGGGCAATGTCGACTGGTATCGCTTCTGGCTCCAGGACGCGGAACGGCGCGAGCCGGTGCTGGTCGGCGAAACCGCCGAGTCTCTGCAGAACCAGTACACGCGCTGGCGCCAGATGGCCGAGCTGCGCCGGGCCGATGAACTCAGACCGCGCTGCGTTCGTCCGCAGCGCAACTGATACGGAGCCGCAGGCAGACAGCGGTGGATCGTCAGCCATGAAAGCGGCGCCCGGCGCAGTGCGAACCATCGGACAGGCCCTGCGCTTCCCAGAGTCGGGCGTAGACACCGCCGCGCGCAAGCAGGCTGGCATGGTCATCGCACTCCACGACGCAACCGCCCTCCAGGACCACGATCCGCTGTGCCAGCCGGAGGCTGGACAGCCGGTGAGCGACCAGGATCGTGGTGCATGGCGTTTCGGCGTCGAGCAGATCCTGTAGGAGGGCCGCCTCGGCAACGGTGTCGAGCATGGAGGTCGCCTCGTCGAGAAGAAGCAGGCGAGGGCGACGGACCAGCGCACGTGCGATAGCCAGCCGCTGGCGCTCGCCGCCGGACAGCAGGGTGCCCCGGTCGCCGACGCGTGTCTCATAGCCCTCGGGCATCGAACAGATCCTCCGATGCAGCTGGGAACGGCGAGCGGCCGTCTCGATGTCGCTGCGGGTTGCGCCGGGGCAACCGAGCGCGATGTTGGCCGCGATCGTGTCGTCGATCAGCAGGCTGTCCTGGAACACCACGCCGGTCGTCGAGCGCAGCTGGTGCGGCGACATGGCGGCCAGCGGCACGTCGTCCAGCAGCAGGTCGCCGGCCTGAGGTTCGACCAGGCGCAACACAAGGCGGACGAGCGACGACTTGCCGCTGCCGCTGGCCCCGACCACACCGGTCAGGCTGCCCGGTCGTATGTCCAGGTCGATGTTCGTCAGCACCGGGCGTGACGCGTCGTATCCGAAGCGCACGCCACGAAGGTGGATCGCGGGCGCCGTGGGCGGCATCGCCGCGGATGCCGGCGATCCTGAAGGCTCGGGCGAGGCCGACGATCCGGTCCCTGAGGCCCTGGACGTGAGCTGCCCGGGCCACGTCGTGCCGGACGCGTTGTCGGTGCCCGTCATCTGAAGCAGCGGGCGCATGAACCCCAGCGCCTGGGCCATGTCCCGCATGGCCAGGCCGACGCTCTCCAGGGGGCGCAGGATCTGGAGCAGGTAGACGTTGATCAGCACGAAGTCGCCGCTGGTGATCGACCTGGTCTCGAGGCCACGCAGCGCCAAGGCCTGCAGCACAGTCGCGCAGACCGCGATGCAGGTCGCATTGGCGATGCCGAGGCGAGCATGCTCGCTTTGGAGGGCACGCCAACAGCGTTCGAGGCGGCCGAGGGTCATATCGAGCCTCCGGCGGACAGCGTGCTCGGCGCCCAGGCCGATGACATTCTCCGGATGCGAGAGGCCTTCGGTCATCGCTCCGCGAACGGCCTGTGAAGACTCCGCGATGGCGCGAGCGCGTCCGGCGGTGCGCGGGGCAGCGGCGGCCTGCAGGCTCAGGTAGGCGAGAGTGCAGCCGCCGAAGGCCGCGACGATTTCCGGCTGGCCAATGTGGATCAGCACGCCAACCATGGTGCACAGTTCGACGGCGACCGGGACCATGCTGCCCGTCAGGTGCGCCATCAGGATCCGGCAGCCTGCCGCGGCCTGGTCGAGTGCGTGCACGGCCGCGCCTGGAGGCTGCTTGAGCTGGCTCGTCAAGGGCAGGCCGAGAAGTCGATCGAAGCCGCGACCGGTCAGGTTGGCGCACAGCCGCTGTTCGGCCACGCCGGCGGGCAGCGGGCGCAGCGCGGAAAGCAGGCGCGCGCCGGCCAACGCCGCGATGTAGCCGCCCACAAGGAGCAGCACGCTCCGTGAGTCACTAGCTGGCGACACGGGGGCGCCTTGAGCGATGGACACCTCGTCGATCAGAACCTTGAGGGCAAGTGGTGCGAGGCCGGCGAGCAGGCCACCGGCTGCGACGAGGACGAGTGCGAGCAGAAGGTGGGTCCTGACAACGCCGTCGGTGCATGAATGCAGCAGACGCAAGGTCGCCTGCAGATCGTGCTGCCCGGATTTCGGCCGATCCACGCTAGGCTGCGGCTGTGGCATGGGCTGCCGAACGCCAGCGCTGCAGCCAGGCTTCGACGGCGATGTGACCGTGGATCTCGGTCACGTGCACCATCGCAGCCTGCGGCCGGCCCGACAGTGCGGCTTCGACCCTCCGGCGGTCAAGGAGTCCGCGGGCCACCAGTTCGCCTTCGAGCAGCAATTCGCGCGCCAGCGGGAGGTTATGGGTCAGCACGTTCTTCAGGTGCTGGTCGATGCTGCCCTTGGACCTCCGCGTGACGATCTCGGGCGGCAGCTCGGTAGCGAAGGCCCGGCGCGCCAGGGCCCGTCCGCTTCCTCCATGAGTAAGGAGATAGGTCGGCAGTCGCAGGCAGAGCTCGATCAGGGGCTGCGACAGGAAGGGATTGACCACGTCCGGCGCGCGCTCGCGCTCATAGGGATCGTAGTAGGCGATCGGGTGCAGGAGCATCCGGAGGTGGTTCAGCTTGCCGACCGGCAGTCCCGTCGCCTCCCGCAGCAGCGGGTGCTGATAGTGGTCCAGGGGTTCGACGCTTGCGGCATCGCCACTGACCAGTGCCAGCGGCCAGGGGAGGATGTCGCCGGGTGCACGCAGACCCAAGCGGCTCCGCAGTGCCAGTCCTGCGGTCCGCCAGACGGAGAGGTTTGCAAGTCGGGCCGCATCCATCATGGCCCGCAGCGTGCCTCGACCGAGGCCGTGCCGGCACACGAAGTCGGCCGCTGGCCACCAGGTCCGCAGTTCGAAGAAGAGCTGGTCACCGCCGGCCCCTGTGAACAACGAAGGCGCGCGGTATTGCTGGCTCAGCTCGGCGTCACGAACGGACGCCGCCATGCGGCCGACGTAGGTGGCGGGGGAGGGCGTCAGCGCAACCCGCAGGACCCGCTCGAGGCGGAAGGCGTCGTCGCGCTCGCACTCGATGAGTTCCAGGCCCGCCCGCCTGGCCGCGAGGCGCGCGTAGCGCCTTTCGTCGGTGTCGGCGCCGGTCGAGTAGTAGTTCACGCACAGAATCTCGGCCGCCTTGAACTCGCCCTTCAGACAGCTGGCGAGGATCGTCGAATCGACGCCACCGGAGAGGCGAAGCAGGATTCGCACCTGCCCCTCGGCCCACGAGCGCGCGCAATAGCGGACCGTGGCTCGCAGCAGAGGCGCCAGGCGTGCCGGATCGTCTTCGTGCACGTTCCTCGCAAAACCCAGGGCATCCCACAGCATCTCGCTGTGCGTACCGGCACGGCGCAAATGAAGCAACTCGCCGGGAAGCACCCGCTCGATGCCTTCGAGCACGGTCTGCCGGTTGCCGAGTTCCCCGAGTCGCATGTGGGCGGCCAGCCGTTCCCATGCGATGGGCGGCACCACGAGTCCCGGCAGCGCGATCAGGTCCTCGAGCCACGAGAAGACGATACGCACGCCGTCGTGCTCGAGCCTGAAGCAGGGCAGCGTTCCCGTCGGATCCCGGAGGATGACAGTCTCCTCGCCCTCATTCCTGGACAGGAAGGCCACATACCGGCCCCACCAGTCCGTGATCAGTGCACGCCCCTCGTGCTGCAGCAGGCGGTCGCCGTCCTCGCGCCGCAGCGGGCCCGGTGCGATGCGGGACTCTCCGCTTTCCTGCCGGCGGAACAGCCTTCCCAGGATCAGGCCCTGGCCGCGGGGAAGTTCGTAGACGCCATTGCCTCCGGTGCCCGCTCCGGTGACGAACACCCGCAGCCCGGTGATTCGCAGAGCGCATTGCCATGATGCCGCGCTCTCGAGGCCTTGCGCTAGTCGACCGGCGGCCAGGCGCTGCAGGTCCTGCGTGTCGTCCCAGATCAGCGCGACGTAACGGAACACCTCGGAGTCTCCGCACGGCGGTCAGGCGACCAGGATGGGGGTGTAGCGGCGCACGTTCTCGTGAAGGTCGCTCAGCACGAGATCGCCCGTCTGCACCCAGGCATGTGCCCGAAACGGTTGGGTGGCGACGCCGATCACCCAGGTCGGATACCACCGTTCGGCTGCGAGGAACTCCAGCAAGGTCAGCGAGTCCTGCAGGCAGCGGTCGTGCGCGGTGAACATCAGGGGACGGAGGCGTAGGTACGCCGCCACTGCGCCGCCCAACGGCAGGTGGTTGACCCGACAGGTCGTGACAGCTCGGACCCGGCGGGCTGCTACGCAGTTGGAGATCGAGAGCAGCGAGCATAGGCGCAGGCGCGCAGTCGCCGAGGCGTAGCTTCGAAGGAAGCGGAGTATTCGGCTCGCGCCTACGGGGGCGGTGCCAACCAGGGGCTCGGCGTTGAGCGTCTGCGCGGCCTCCGGCAGTACCGTGCTGGCACTCGAGGGCGCAGCGCCCCTCGCGATCAGACCTTGGCGCATCAGCGGCGCGGCGAGCGCCTCGGTGTTGGCTTGCGACGCGGTTCCGACATGGGGGCAGTTGTCGTGGCCCGGCCAACCGCTGACGACAGGCGCGAGGGTTGCGGCCAATGGGCCGCCGACCCCCAAGTAGCGGCTGCGCTGGAGGTCCAACAGGACGACCTGCCCATCGTGAGCGCACGCACGGACATGGGCAGCTATGTGCAGGTCGTGCTTGAAGTGGGGTGTGCTCGGCATGGCGGGCGTCGTTGAAACCTGGGAGGCGCCCGGTGCGTCATTCCTGTGCCTTGGCAAGGGCTGCGCACCGGGCTTCCGGCATCAGCCGGGGCGGGCTACACGCGGCCCGGCAGCGACTGGTTCTCCTCGCTGCCCGGCTGCAGGATGCCCTTGGTCTGCTCCTTGGCATCGCCCAGGTCGACGAGTTCCAGTTCCGTTGCTTCGTTCATGACGAACTCCTTCAGGTTGGGTTGAGATCGAGAAAGCCCTTGGCAGTGGCCTCGGGCAGCTTCACGGTAGATGCGTTGCAAGCACCACGGCAACTGCTGACGCAGATGCCATGAAGCGTTCGGCGGCCGAGACCTTGTCCACCGGGGAGCGTTGAACAGGGCGGGTGGTCGCTTGACAGGGGCCGATCACGTCGCGCTGCGACGGTGCCAACGTTCGGTCGTGACGGGTTCCCCAGGGCGGCGAGTCGAGCGTGGACCGAACGAAAGACATGCTGTTGGAGTTATGCCGATGAGGTTCTTCGGTCCTGGAACGTCAATGAGTCATGGACCCCCCGGCTGCCTCCCATCCCGGCGCTGCAGGCTGGCACATCTGCTGGCAGGCTGCGCCGGGGCGCGACCTGCTGGCAGGGGATTCGCTGGTCGAGCGCATCCGCGCCCGCCTGATCGCTGCGCATCGGAAGCAGGGACGCGTGCTGCTCGACTATCTGCTCATGCCGACCGAGATTCACGTGGTCGCAACGCTGGCGCAAGACGACTCGCCGGGTGACGTCGCCCGCACGGTCGCCAACATCGTCGCGCGGTGGGTCCGGGAACTCCAGGCCGTGCGAGGCCCCGTCTTTGCCGGCCGCTATCGCGCACATCGTCTCGAGTCCGATGCGGAGCTTCGTTCCGATGTGCGCATGCTCGCCTGGCGACCGGTGGCGTTGGGAGTGTGCATCGCGCCTTCCCACTATCCCCACTCGGCACTGCGGACCACGCTGGGGCTGCGACGATCGATGGGCTTCGATGCGAGGCCCTTGCTGGAGCTGTTCGGAGACTCGGTGCCGGCCGCGCGGTCGGCGCTGCGCAAATGGCTGGCCCGTCGGCCCTCTGCGACAGAGATGCGGCAGTGGGAGTTGTCGCGCGGGCTGGCGCTTGCGGTGGGTACGGTCGGCCCGCTGCCGCGAATGGCGCGTGAAGTGAGGGGTGCGGCGGCGATGCTGGTTGCGGCAGCCGGGTCGGAAGGCATAGATGGAGCGCTTCACCTTCTGGAGCGATGGGTGCTTGCTCGCCTGGGCGTGCGTGGCGGCGTCCGTCTTTCCGAGATGTCGGGCACGACTGGTGCCCGTGGGCGCGCGCTCGTCGGCTGCCTTGCCGTCGACATCGCCCTGTGCCCCGCTGCGTCGGTGGCGCGCTATTTCGGTCGGGCAAAGGCGACGCTCAGCGAGCAGATGACAGCTTGCCGGAAGCGGCCTGCCGATCAAGTGATCCTGAAGACACCGATGAGCCGGGTTGCTGACGAGGCCGCTGCGCTGGCGGCGAGGACAAGGTGAACCCGCGTCCTGCACACCTAGGATGGGTACTCAATGAGCAAGGGCTCGGGACTGGCTCATTTGTAATTCACAGCCTCCGGCTCGGGCCGAGTAAGTGCGCTTCGATGGCAACACGGGAGAACAGCGATGGAGCAACAGGTCGAACCGGCACTGCATCGCCAGCTGGACATCCAGCTTCTGCGCGAGGTGATCGACGGCGATCCCTACGCGACCGTGGCGCAGCGATGGGGGC
>VFQQ010003541.1_pt1 | contig 14965 bp, 11 predicted proteins | sample 3512341 | NCBI WGS metagenome assembly VFQQ01 (sample SAMN10412373, study PRJNA504923) | tailings metagenome | isolation source: Relicate 2 Philex TSF1 revegetated site | place: Philippines: Tuba, Benguet | collected 2017-08-29 | reverse complement strand
GCAGACCTTCTTCCGCGCCGACGGCGCCGACGACGCGCTGGCCGCGCAACGCCGCACGGCTTTCGAGGTGCTGTGCGCGGGCTACGCCGCGCGCTACACGCAGTCGCTCGCACTCACCGCCGAGGCGCGCGAAGGCTTGGCCGACCTGCAGCTCACCGGCGCTTACCGCGTGCCGTTCCCGTTCAGCCCCTACCTGCGCGAGCGCCTCAAGGTGGGCGCCTTCGTGCAATCGGCCAATGGTGTGGAGGTGCAGGACCTCGATGGCAACCGCTTTCTCGATCTCACGGGTTCGTACGGCGTCAACGTGTTCGGTGTGGACTTCTACAAGGCCTGCATGGAGGAGGGCGCGCGCATCGGCCTGGAGCTGGGGCCGGTGCTGGGCGCCTACCACCCGGTGGTGGCGAGCAACATCGCGCGCCTGAAGGCCGTCTCCGGCCAGGACCAGGTGTCCTTCCACATGAGCGGCACCGAAGCCGTGATGCAGGCCGTGCGCCTGGCGCGTTACCACACGCGCCGCAAGAACCTGGTGCGCTTCTGCGGCGCGTACCACGGCTGGTGGGAAGACGTGCAGCCCGGCCCCGGCAACCCCATGCCCCCGCGCGAGACCTACACGCTGAAAGACATGGACGAACGCAGCCTGCAGGTGCTGCGCACGCGGCGCGACATCGCCTGCGTGCTCGTCAACCCGCTGCAGGCCCTGCACCCCAACCGCAACGCACCGGGCGATTCGACGCTGCTCAATGGCTTGCGCAGCGCCGGCTATGACCGTGCGGCCTACACGCGCTGGCTGCGCGCACTGCGCGAGGTCTGCACCGAGCGCGGCATCGTGCTGATCTTCGACGAAGTGTTCCTTGGCTTTCGCCTTGCTCCGGGGGGCGCACAGGAATACTTCGGCGTGAAGGCGGACATGGTGACCTACGGCAAATCGGTGGCCGGTGGTTACCCGGTGGGCGTGGTCTGTGGCCGCGCCGACCTGATGCAGCGCTTCCGCCCCGATCGCCCGGCCGACCTGTGCTTTGCGCGCGGCACCTTCAACGCGCATCCGCATGTGATGGGCGGCATGCACGCTTTCTTCGAGCGGCTGCACACGCCCGAGGTGCAGGCGATGTACGCGGGCAGCGACGAGCGCTGGAACGCACGCCGCGAGCGCTTCAACGCGGCGATGGCCGAGGCCGGTCTGCCGGTGCGCGCGGACAACCTTCACAGCGTGTGGACTTTGTCGTACACGCAGCCGGGCCGCTACCACTGGATGTTCCAGTACTACCTGCGCTGGCATGGCCTGGCCTTGAGCTGGGTGGGCACGGGGCGCTTCATCTTCTCGCTGAACTTCGACGACGCGGCGTTCGATGAGGTGGTGCAGCGTTGCGTGGCGGCGGGGCGTGCCATGCAGTCTGGGGGGTGGTGGACGTTGCCTTCGGGTGTGGATGCGAAGGCGATTGGCAGGCAGTTGCGGTCGGAAACTTTGGGGGCGTTCTTCTCCGGCTGAGGGCTCTCTCCGTCCGCTCCGGTCGTCGCCGACCGGTATCCGGCTCCGCGACTGTCCCCCGCCAAGGGCTTTGCCCTTGGCTCCTCCTTTATGTCGCTACGCCGGACACCGATCACCGCCGACCTCGTCGGCATGCGGTAAATGCGCGCTCCCACATCACTTCAGCTTGCGGGTGATGGGTGCTTCGCGTAGCGGCATAAAGGAGGAGGCCCGGCGCAGCCGGGCCGGGGGACAGCCGCGGAGCGAAGTACCCGTCGGCCGCGAGCGTGCGCGAGGTGCAACCCTTGACGTTCAACGATGACCAACTCCCGGGTCAATCAGCTGACCCTTGAGCAGATGCAGCGGCGCCCGGTGGTACAGCTTGATGTCGTGGAACGGATCGGTGAGGATCTTGGTGGCCCACACCAGGCCGGTCTGGATGTCCTGCAGGAAGAACAGGTGGATGGTGCGGAACAACAGGCCGCCCACACCCAGGCCAAGCCACAGCGTGCCCACGTGGCGCACATAACCCCAGTTGTCGTGGTGCGCCTCGAACAGGCCCAGCACCGTCGGGTCGATCCACACCAGCGCCGGGGCCAGCGCCCACAGGCTCATCAGCACCACTTTGCGCTTCAGGTTGTAGCCGACCTTGATCTCTTCCTTGTGCTCGTGCGTGGCCTGATTCACGTGGTCGTAACCCTTGGGCTCGAAAAAGAAGTGGCCGGCCTGGCGCGAGGTCATCGACACCAGCCACGCGATCAGCGCCGCGATCACCGGATCGAACCAGAGCATGACGTAGGCGATCACGAAACTGACCGCGCTGACCAGATGCAGCGACTGGTTGATGCGGCTGTGGTGGTAGTAGCGGTGGTCGTCCCAGCGCTGGATCCGCAGGGCTTCAAGAAAGTCTTTCAAGGCAGACACTCCGTCGTCGGGTGGATGGGAGAAGGCCCGCGCATGGTCGGGCGGTCTTGTGAAAGTGCGGTGACAAGTGCGCCGTGTCACCACGGTGGAACACGTCCGTCATCGCGCTGCCGTGTTGTCACGAAACTGTTGCGCAGCAGATCGAGCATGCGCGCATGAGCACCGTCGACGCCGATCCCATCCTGGTCGAGGAATTCCCGGCCGCGCGCCCGTCCTTGCGCCTGTCGGTGGTCACCGAGACCTGGCCACCCGAGATCAATGGCGTGGCACTCACGCTATCGCGCCTGGTGCAGGGCCTGTGTGCGCGCAACCACGAGGTGCAACTGATTCGCCCGCGCCAGGCCCGCGCCGACGAAGCACGCAGTGACCCGGGCTTCGAAGAGCTGCTCATGCGCGGCATGCCGATCCCGCGCTACCCCGAACTCAAGCTCGGCCTGCCAAGCAAGGGCGCACTGGTGCGCGCATGGACGCTGCACCGCCCGGATCTCGTGCACATCGCCACCGAGGGCCCGCTGGGTTGGTCGGCGCTGCAGGCCGCGCGGCGGCTGAAGCTGCCGGTCACGTCCGATTTCCGGACCAACTTCCACGCCTACAGCCAGCACTACGGCGTGGGCTGGCTCAAGACGCCCATCGTGGCCTATCTGCGCAAGTTCCATAACCTCACGCGCTGCACCATGGTGCCCACGCAGGCGCTGCGCGCCGAGCTGCAGGGCATCGGCTTCCAGAACGTGCAGGTGGTGGCGCGTGGGGTGGATACGCAGCTCTTCAACCCCGTGCGCCGCAGCCAGGCCCTGCGCGAAAGCTGGGGTGCGAGGCCCGACACGCAGGTGCTGATTGCCGTGGGTCGCCTGGCGCCCGAGAAGAACCTCGATGTGACGGTGCGCGCCTACGACGCCATGCGCGCCACCGGGGCCGACGTGCGCCTGCTGTTCGTGGGCGATGGCCCGCAGCGCGCGGCGCTGCAGCAGCGCTGCCCCGACGCCGTGTTCGCCGGCATGCGCCGCGGCGACGACCTGGCCGCGCACTACGCGAGCGCCGATCTGTTCGCCTTCGCGAGCCTCACCGAAACCTTCGGCAACGTGACCATCGAAGCGCTGGCCAGCGGCTTGCCCGTGCTGGCCTTCGACACCGCGGCCGCGGGCGATTGGGTGCGCACCGGCCACAACGGCTGGCTGCTGCCGGTGGACGACGCCGACGGCTTCGTGCAGCAAGCCGCGCTGCTGGCACGCGAACCCGCGCTGGTGCGCAGCAGCGCGGCGCGTGCGCGCGCTCAAGTGGCGCAGCTCGATTGGCAACAGATTGCGCGGCAGGTGGAAGACATCTTCCTGCGAACCACCGGCTGGAACAGCGGTGCGGTTTCACGTGGCTTTCACGCAAGCCCCATAGCCTTCGCAGCGCCTCTTTCATCAACCCCACGGAAATCCCCATGACACATCCGTTCGACAGCGAAGACCTGCCCACCAACCCGAGCAACAACGAGCACTTCCAGCGCGTGGTTGAACGCGCCGTGAACCGCCGTGGCTTCATGCTCAAGACCGGCGTGGGCGCAGCTGCCGTGGCCTTTCTGTCTGCCGGCCTGAGCGGCTGCGGCGGTGGCGGCGACGACCCGGCCCCCGCGCCCGCGGCACCGCCGGCCGATCTCCTGGGCTTCAGCGCCATCGCCACCGCCACCGCAGACGGCGTGAGCGTGGCCCCGGGCTACACCGCCACGGTGATCGCGCCCTGGGGCACGCCGCTGTTCTCCGCTGGCCCCGGCTCTACCTGGGCTGGTGACGCCAGCGAGGACGCGGCGGCGCAAGCGCGCCAGATGGGCGACAACCACGACGGCATCCACTACTTCCCCATCGGCGGCCGCAGCGACGAAGGCCTGCTGGTGATGAACCACGAATACACCAACGTGCAGTACCTGTTCACCAACGGTGTGGTCGACAGCCTGGACGATGCCAACAAGGACCTGAACGCCCACGGCGTGGCCGTGGTGCACATCCGCCGCACCGCAGGCGTGTGGGACATCGTGGTGGATTCGACCTACAACCGCCGCATCACCGGCAACACCCTGATGGAACTGACCGGCCCCGCCGCCGGCCACGCCCTGATGCAGACCACCGCCGACCCCACGGGCACCCAGGTGTTCGGCACGCTCAACAACTGCGGCAACGGCTGGACGCCCTGGGGCACCTACCTCACCTGCGAAGAAAACTTCAACCAGTACTTCGGCACCACCAACACCGCCAACCCGGGCCAGACGCGCAACACCAACATGGTTCGCTACGGCCTGAGCAGCGGCACCACGCAGCGCAACTACGAAACCTACTTCGACCGCTTCGACTGGCAGCGCGAACCCAACGAAGCCAACCGCTTCGGCTGGATCGTCGAGATCGACCCGTTCGACGCCGCGTCGGTGCCGAAGAAGCGCACCGCGCTCGGGCGCATCAAGCACGAGAACGCCGCCTACGCCATCGCAGCCGACGGCCGCGTCGTGGTCTACATGGGTGACGACCAAGCCAACGACTACATCTACAAGTTCGTCAGCACCGGCACGTACGTTGAAGGCAACATTGCCAACAACCGCAACCTGCTCGACAGCGGCACGCTGTACGTCGCGCGCTTCAACAACGGCGCCACCACCGGCGACATGATGGGCACGGGCGAGTGGCTGCCGATGACCACGACCAACCCCGCGCTGGCTGCCTACGCCTCGCAGGCCGAGATCCTGGTCAACACCCGCCTGGCGGCCGACACCCTGGGCGCCACGCCGATGGACCGCCCCGAGTGGGTGACCGTGCACCCGACCACGCAGGAGGTGTACGTCACGCTGACCAACAACTCCGGCCGCGCGACCACCAACGACGCCAACCCCCGCACCGGCAACGTGTACGGCCAGATCATCCGCTGGCGCGAAGCCGGTGGTGACCCGACCGCGCTCACCTTCGAGTGGGATCTGTTCGTGCTGGCCGGCAACCCGACCATTGCACAGGCCAACCCGCTGAACAACGGTTCGTCCAACGTCACCGCCAACAACACCTTCAACAGCCCCGACGGCCTGGGCTTCGACAGTGCCGGCCGCCTCTGGATCCAGACCGACGGCAACTACAGCAACACCGGCAACTACGCCAACCAGGGCAACAACCAGATGCTGTGCGCCAACCCCACCACCCGGGAGATCCGCCGCTTCTTCGTGGGCCCGGTGGAATGCGAAGTGACCGGCCTGACCTTCACGCCCGACAGCCGCACGATGTTCATCAACATCCAGCACCCGGGCGAAGGCGGCAACAGCCACTGGCCTGAAGGCGGCGCCGCTCGGCCGCGCTCGGCCACCATCGTCATCACCAAGAACGATGGCGGCGTGATCGGCACCTGATCACGCACCGGCTAATCAAAAAAGGGCCCGCACCGTTGTTGGTGCGGGCCCTTTTCTTTGGGCCGCGTTGTGGCACTTCGCCACTACGGCGCTGAGTCGGGCGGTGAAGTGGCAGCCTCGGCCTCGTCGAAGTGAAAGCTGTCGCGGAAGGTGAACCACAACGAGGTGTGGAACATCGAGGCCATGAACAGCACCACGGGGTAGATGACGATCTGCATGGCCTGCGGGCCGCCGAACAGCGAGCCCAACAGGCCCAGCGTGAGGCCGAGGGCGATGATCACGACCGCCCAGCCCAGGGTGAACACCAGCAGCGCGCCCTTGTTGCTCCAGCAGGCCACCAGGCTGAAGAACAGGCTCTTGACCGGTTTGACGCCGTGCCAGAACACCAGCGGCGGCGCGTGCCAGAACGCCATGAGTACCGGCATGTAGAGCAGCATGGCGATCCACAGGCCGGGGCGGTTCACGGCGGCGCTCATGGCTTCGGCGCTCATGTCGCTGCCTTCGGCCACAGGCGCGGGCAGATCGCCCATGAACAGGCTGGAGATGCCGATCACCAGCAGCAGGCCGGTGGCGTAAAGGCCACCGAGCACCAGCATGGCCTGCGCGCGCGGTGCGCCGCCACGAAATGCCGTGACCAGCACCGACGGCATGGGGAAACGCCCTTGCTCGGCCTCGCGCGTGGCGGCCATCAGGCCCAGCGTGGCCGCCGGCACCAGCGCAATGGAAATGGCCGTGCCCAGCAGCGGCACCATGGCCAGCAGCGAGACGACCACCATGAACATGAAGAACAGGCCCGACATGGCCAGTGGCTGGCGCCAGAAGGTGCGCATGCCTTGTTTGACCCAGCGCCAGCCGGTGCCTGCGGGGTTGATCTGCACCCTCATGCGGCCTCCGCTTCGGTGTGGCGCGGCGCCACGCAGTGCGGCAAGCGCGCGCGCAGCACGCGCTCGAAGTGCGCCGGGTCGTGCGGTTGCAGCAGCGCGGCTTCGCGCGGCAGGTGCAGATCCCACAGGCGCGAGAGCCAGAAACGCAGTGCCCCGGCGCGCAGCATGGCGGGCAACAGGCTGCGTTCGGCCGCGCTCAGGGGGCGCACGCTTTCGTAGGCGTTCAGGAAGGCGTGGTGCAGCGCCAGGTCGGGCTGCCCATCGGCGTCACCACCGTGGCGCACGCTCCAGTCGTTGAGGCAGACGGCGATGTCGAACAGCCAGGTGTCGACGCCGGCGAAGTAGAAATCGAAGAAGCCGGTGAGTTCGTCGCCGTCGAACATCACGTTGTCGCGGAACAGGTCGGCGTGGATCGGGCCGCGCGGCAGGGCCTTGCAGGCGCTGCCCGCGGCGATGTGGTTCTGGTAGGCGAGCTCGGATTGGAGCAGCGCGGCCTGTGCGGCCGAGACGAAGGGCAGCACCACGGGCACGGTCTCGTTCCACCAGGGCAGGCCGCGCAGGTTGGGCTGGTGGCGGTCGAAATCGCGCCCCACCAGGTGCAGGCGCGCGAGCAATGCGCCCACGGCTGCACAGTGCGCCACACTGGGCGTGAGCTCGCTGCGGCCGCGCAGCTTGTCGACCACGGCGGCGGGTTTGCCCTGCACGGTGTGCAGGATTTCGCCACGGGCATCGGCCGCGGGCTCGGGCACCGGCACGCCGTGCGTGGCGAGGTGCTTCATGAGGTGCAGGTAGAAGGGCAACTGCTCGAAGCCCAGGCGCTCGAAGACGGTGAGCACATGCTCGACGCTGGCACCGTCAAGCTCGCTGGTGACGAAGTAGTTGGTGTTCTCGATGCCCCCCTGGATGCCGCGCAGTTCGGTGAGGGTGCCCAGGTTCAGTTGCTCGATCAGGGCGGCGGCTTCGGCGAACGGGACCTCGGTGTAGACGGCCATGAATGCGGGGGAGGGATCAGAAATTGAGGACGCGCCAGCTGCTGCGGCCGGTGTTGCCCGCGGGGCGGCCTGCGCCCTCGCCCGGCGCCTGGCCCGGGGTGAGCGGCTGGATCTGGTAGGCCGGTGCGCCGTTCTTGGGTTGCACCTGGATCGATTGGGTCTGGCCGTCCACGCGCACCTCGTCGATGCGGGTGAGCGCGTCTTCGTTGGTGATGCGCTCGATGCGGTCCCCGGGTGTGCGTTGCAGCGGCGGGGTGTCGGCGGGCGGCGTCTGCGCAGCGGCGCCGGTGGCGGCCAGCGCGGCAGTCAGGGCAAGGGCGGGCAGGGCGTGTGTGACCATGCCGGCATTGTAGGCAGCGGGCTCAGGCCGCCCGGGCCGCTCGGGCTTCCTGCAGCGGCGCGATGCGCTGAAGGGCAGCATCCAGCCGCGCCACGGTGGCGGGCACGTCGTGCCACTTGTCGAGGCCGAACAGGCCGATGCGGAAGGTTTTGAAGTCGGGCCCTTCGTCGCACTGCAGCGGCACGCCGGCGGCGGTCTGCAGGCCCAGGGCCAGGAAGGCCTTGCTCGACTGCACGCCCGCGTCGGTGGTGTGGCTCACCACCACGCCCGGCGCCTTGAAGCCCTCGGCCGCCACACTGGCGAAGCCGTGCCGCTCCACCAGCGCGCGCACCGCCTGGCCCAGGGCGATCTGCTCGTCGCGCACGCGCTCGAAACCGTAGGCCTCGGTTTCGAGCATGGTGGTGTGCAGGCGCGCCAGTGCGTCGGTGGGCAGGGTGGTGTGGTACGCGTGGCCACCGCCTTCGTAGGTTTCCATGATCTGCAGCCACTTCTTCAGGTCCATCGCGAAGGTGGTGCTCTGCGTCTGGTCGATTGCGGTGCGGGCGCGCTCGCTGAGCATCACCATGGCGCAGCAGGGCGAGCTGCTCCAGCCTTTCTGCGGCGCGCTGATGAGGATGTCGACACCGGTGGCCTTCATGTCGACCCACATCGCGCCCGAGGCGATGCAGTCGAGCACGAACAGGCCGCCCACCGCGTGCACCGCGTCGGCCACGGCCTTGAGGTAGCGGTCCGGCAGGATCATGCCGGCGGCGGTTTCCACGTGCGGGGCGAACACCAGTGCGGGCTTCTCGCGCGCGATGGTGGCCACCACCTCGTCGATGGGCGCCGGGGCCCACGCTGCCTGTGCCCCGGTGTGCACCGGGCGTGCCTTCATCACGGTGTGGCTCGCGGGGATCGCGCCCATGTCGAAGATCTGCGTCCAGCGGTAGCTGAACCAGCCGTTGCGGATGACCAGCACGTGCTTGCCATGCGCGAACTGGCGCGCCACGGATTCCATGCCGAAGGTGCCGCTGCCGGGCACCAGCACCGCCGAGTGCGCGCCGTAGACGCGCTTGAGCAGGGTGGAGATGCCCGTCATCACGCCCTGGAAGCGCTTGGACATGTGGTTGAGCGCGCGGTCGGTGTAGACCACCGAGAACTCGTACAGGCCGTCGGGATCGACGTCGGGCAGCAGGCCGGGCATGGTTGTCTCCTGTGGGCGGGCGCAAAAACGGGAGCGGCAGGGTAGCACGCAGCGCGTGCCCCTGGCGACCGTGAGGCTGGCCTCAGTGGCCGGCCCGGCTGCGCCGCCAGCGCAGGATTTCGTCGAGGATCAGGCTGGCCGCGCCAATGGAGATGAAGGTGTCGGCCAGGTTGAACGACGGGAAGTGCCCGCCCGGGAACAGGCCCGCGAGAAAGGGCCAGTGGAAGTCGAGCCAGTCGACCACGTAGCCGTGCACCAGGCGGTCCAGCACGTTGCCGATGGCGCCGCCCAGGATGCACGAGAGCGCGAAGGCAAAGAGCTTCTGGCCCGGGTGGCTGCGCAGCATCCACACGATGAAGATGGCCGCGGCGATGCCGATGGCGGTGAAGAACCAGCGCTGCCAGCCGCCCGCGCCGGCCAGGAACGAGAAGGCCGCGCCCGGGTTGTGCACGCGCACCACGTTGAAGAACGACGTGACCGTGACGCTGTCGCCATGCTGGAAGTTCAGCAGGATGGCCCATTTGGTGAGCATGTCGAGCGCGAACAGCAGCGCGGCCAGGCCAAGCCAGGGCGCGATCTCGCGCCAGCGTGCGCTCGCCATCAGGCCACCGTGCGCGTTTCGCCCGCGCCGAAGAGGTTGCTGGTGCAGCGGCCGCAGAGCGTGGGGTGGGCCGGGTCGTGGCCCACGTCGTCGCGGTAGTGCCAGCAGCGCTCGCACTTGGCGGCGGTGGCGGGCAGTACCTTCACCGCGAGCTCGTCGCCATCAAGCACCACCGCGGTGGAGGTGATGGTGACGAAGCGCAGGTCGTCGCCCAGCGAGCGCAGCAGGGCGGCGTCGTCGGCGGGCGCGGTGATGGTGAGCAGCGCCTGCAGCGAGGAGCCGACCGCGCCCTGCGTGCGCACGGCCTCGATCTCCTTGTTGGCCAGGTTGCGGATCTCGCAGATGCGCGTCCACTTGGCCAGCAGGCCTTCTTCGGCGGGCGGCAGATCGGCCCAGGTCTCAAAGAAGATCGAGCCCTGGTTTTTCGCACCCGCGAGCACGGGCCAGGCTTCTTCCGCGGTGAAGCTCATGAACGGCGCCATCCAGCGCAGCATGGCGTGCGCGATGTGGTGCAGTGCGGTCTGTGCACTGCGTCGCGCGGCGCTGCCGGGCGCGGTGGTGTAGAGCCGGTCCTTCAGCACGTCGAGGTAGAACGCGCCCAGGTCTTCGGAGCAGAACACCTGCAGCTTGGCCACCACGGGGTGGAACTCGTACTTGTCGTAGTGGGCCGTGACTTCGGCCTGGAACTGCGCGGTGCGCGCCAGCGCCCAGCGGTCGATCTCGAGCAGATCCTTCAGCGGCACCGCGTGCTGCGCGGCGTCGAAGTCGCTCAGATTGGCGAGCAGGAAGCGCAGGGTGTTGCGAATGCGGCGGTAGGCGTCGACCACGCGCGCGAGGATCTTGTCGTCGCCCGCGATGTCGCCCGAGTAGTCGCTCGCGGCCACCCACAGGCGGATGATCTCGGCGCCCAGCTTCTTGGTCACGTCCTGCGGATCGATGCCGTTGCCGAGCGACTTGCTCATCTTGCGGCCCTGGCTGTCCACCGTGAAGCCGTGCGTGAGCAGGCCGCGGTAGGGCGCGCGGTCGAACAGCGCGCAGCCCAGCAGCAGCGAGCTGTGGAACCAGCCGCGGTGCTGGTCGTGGCCTTCGAGGTAGAGGTCGGCCTCGGGGCCTTGCGAGTGGTGCGCGCCGTTCGGGTAGGCGTGCGCGTGGCTGCCGCGCAGCACGTGCGAGAACGTGGAGCCCGAATCGAACCAGACCTCCAGGATGTCGCTGCTCTTGTCGTAGTTCGGTGCGTCGTTGGCACCCAGGATGTCTTCGGCCGTCACGCGGCTCCAGGCCTCGATGCCGCCTTTCTCGACGATGGCCGCGGCCTGGTCGAGGATCTCCATGGTGCGCGGGTGCAGTTCGCCCGTGGCCTTGTGCAGGAAGAAGGGGATGGGCACGCCCCAGCTGCGCTGGCGCGAGATGCACCAGTCGGGCCGGTTGGCGATCATGTCGCGCAGGCGGGCGCGGCCGTTCTCGGGGTAGAAGCCGGTGTGGTCGATGGCTTCGAGTGCGAGCTGGCGCAAGGTCTTGGGCGCCTTGTCCTTGGTGAACACGCCAACGCCTTCGTCCATGCGCACGAACCACTGCGCCGCGGCGCGGTAGATCACGGGCGACTTGTGGCGCCAGCAGTGCGGGTAGCTGTGGGTGATGCCCACGGTGCTCATCAGGCGGCCCGCGGCCTTGAGCGCCGCGATGATCACGGGCACGGCCTTCCAGATGTGCTGGCCGCCAAACAGCGGGAAATCGGCCGCGTAGACGCCGTTGCCCTGCACCGGGTTCAGGATGTCGTCCACCGTGAAGCCGTTGTTGATGCAGGAGTTGAAGTCGTCCAGGCCGTAAGCGGGCGAGGAGTGCACGATGCCGGTGCCGTCGCTGTCGCTCACGTAGTCGGCCAGGAACACGGGCGACAGGCGCCGGTAGCCGGGGTCGGCGTCGTACAGCGGGTGGCGGAAGGCCAGGCCGCCAAGCTGGTCACCGGTGGCGGTGGCGATCACCGTGCCCTGCAGGCCGAAGCGCTCCAGGCATTTCTCGACCAGGCTCTCGGCCAGCACCAGGCAGCCCTTGTCGGTGTCGACCAAGGCGTAGGTGAGTTCGGGGTGGGCGTTGAGCGCCTGGTTGGCGGGAATCGTCCAGGCGGTGGTGGTCCAGATGACGGCGAAGCCGGTCTTGCCGGCAGGCAGCGCCTTCAGACCGAAGGCCGCGGCCAGCTTCGCGGCGTCGTCGGTCTCGAAGGCCACGTCCAGCGTGTCGCTCTGCTTGTCGGCGTACTCGATCTCGAACTCGGCCAGCGAGCTGCCGCAGTCGAAGCACCAGTACACGGGCTTGAGGCCGCGGTAGACGAAGCCGCGTTCGATGACGCGCTTGAAGGCGCGGATTTCACCGGCCTCGTTGCCCGGCGCCATCGTCAGGTAGGGGCGTTCCCAGTCGCCGAGCACGCCCAGGCGCTTGAAGTCCTCGCGCTGCTGGCCGATCTGCTCGGTGGCGTAGGCGCGGCTCTTGGCCTGCATGTCGTCGCGGCTGAGGTTGCGGCCGTGCTTTTTCTCGATCGCGTTCTCGATCGGCAGGCCGTGGCAGTCCCAGCCGGGGATGTACTGGGCGTCGAAGCCGGCCAGCTGGCGGCTCTTGACGATCATGTCCTTGAGCACCTTGTTGACGGCGTGGCCCATGTGGATCTGGCCGTTGGCGTAGGGCGGGCCGTCGTGCAGCACGAACAGGGGCGCGCCGCGGCGTGCGTCGCGCAGGCGCTGATACAGGCCTTCGTCGTTCCATTGCTTCACCCAGCCCGGCTCACGCTTGGGCAGGTCGCCGCGCATGGGGAAGGGCGTGTCGAGCAGGTTGACGGGATAGGCGTTCTTCGTCTCGGACATGGTGGTTCGCGTGTTGGCTTCGACAAGCTCAGCCCGAGCGGGGGAGCGGATGTGCGAGAGATTCAGCAGCCGTTCGCCCTGAGCTTGTCGAAGGGCGGCGAGCGGGGCCGGGGCCCGTCAAATTCGGTCGCGCGTGGTCTGGCGGTGGGTGCGGCCGTGCATGGCAGCGAAGAATGCACGGGCGTCGGCGACGTCCTTCGCGATGCCTTGCGTGAGGGCATCGAGGCCGTCGTACTTCAGCTCGTCGTGCAGTTTGTGCAGCAGTTCCACGCGCACGATCTTACCGTAGGCCTCCCCACCGGGCAGGCTGGCGGCCAGGCCCGCAGGCCAGTCCAGGCAATGGGTTTCGAGCAGCACGCGCCCGCCGTTCACGTCGCTCGGGTCGAGCGAGGGCCGCACGCCCAGGTTGGCCACACCGGGCAGGGGCTCGTGCCACAGGCCGTGCACCCACACCGCGAAGATGCCGCTGGCCGCGGGCTTCCAGTGCGAAAAGCGCAGGTTGAGGGTGCGAAAACCGTCGCCCTTGCCCGGGGCCGATTCGGCCAGCGCACGGCCGAGCTTGCGCCCGTGCACCACATGGCCGCTGATGGCGTACGGCCGCCCGAGCAGGGCGGCGGCGTCGTCCATGCGGCCCTGCGCCAGGGCCTCGCGCACGGCCGAACTGGACACGCGCAGGCCGTGCACCTCATAGCTCTGCATGCGCGCCACGTCGAAACCCAGGCGCGCGCCGGCGGCGTCGAGCATGGCGTAGTCGCCTTTTCGTTGCGCACCGAAACGGAAATCGTCGCCCACCAGCACGTACTTCACGCCCAGCGAGCCGACCAGGGTGTCTTCGATGAACGAGGTGGCGCTTTGTGTGGCCAGGCGCTCGTTGAAAGGCAGGATGACGCAGCGGTCGACCCCGCAGCGGGCCAGCTCTTCGAGCTTGTCGCGCAAGGTGGCGATGCGCGCGGGTGCGAGCTCGGGCTTGCGTTGCCGGGCCGCGAAGTAGTCGCGCGGGTGAGGCTCGAAGGTCATCACGCAGCTGGGCACACCGCGGTGGCGGGCTTCGCTCTGCAACAGCGCCAGCATGGCCTGGTGGCCGCGGTGCACGCCATCGAAGTTGCCGATGGTGAGGGCGCATCCGCGCGCGCCGTCGGGCGTGCCGTCAGGCGGGGGGCGAAGGCCGCGGAGGATCTGCATGGTGTGGGGGCGCTGTGTCACATCGCGGGGCCTTGTCCCGCATGGACGTGAAATGTCGTTGAAGGTTGTTATATTGGCACACGCAAACGCAGGCCCCGCGCTCCATGCGGGTCGCGGGCCTTCTGGTGTCTTTGACCGCACGAAGGAGCCCGTTTTGAAGGTCTTGAAGCTCTCTGCCCAGGGACTGCCGCAGTCCTGGATCAGCCTCGAGGAAGCCGTGTTGCACTACGCGGCCGACGAGGTGCGTTGGGAAATGGGCGCCGAGATCGCGGTCTTTCACGGGGGGCACAACGCCATCACGGGCCGCCAGTCGATCATCACGGTCAACTCCATCATCGGCACCCAGGGCGTGCCGCGCATCAACCCCTTCGACCTGCGGCCCACGCTCACCAACCTCAAGCTGTTCTCGCGCGACCGCAACGTTTGCGCCTACTGTGGCGACCATTTTCACGAGGAAGAGCTCACGCGCGAGCACATCGTGCCGCTGGCGCAGAACGGGCGCGACATGTGGATGAACGTGGTCACGGCCTGCAAGTCGTGCAACCACCGCAAGGGCAACAAGACGCCCGAGCAGGCCCACATGCCTTTGCTGTATGCGCCCTATGTGCCCAGCCTGTGGGAAGACTTCATCCTGCGCAACCGCCGCATTCTGGCGGACCAGATGGAGTTCCTGATGGCGCATCTGCCCAAGAGCTCGCGGCTGCACGCCTGAGCGGGCACCGCCCGCTCAGGCGGCACGGCCTCTCAGTACGTCAGCTCCAGCACCACCACACGGTTCTCACCGGCCGGCCAGCTGCGGCCCACCAGCTTTTCGCCGTTGAACTCGGCCGCCACGGCGCGCACACCGGGCTCCTTGATCAGCAGTTTGGCGCTGGACAGGCCGGCGCCCCCCGGGCCCACGCCGGGCAGGGGCTGGCCGTCGAGCGACATGCGGTCGCGTGCCAGATCGAAATAGCCACGCGGGCGGGTCAGGGTGATCACCGACGCCGCGGCCTTGTCGGCCTCGGCCAGGCGCTCGGCGCGCAGGTGGATCAGATCGCTGCTGCGCGGGAAGGGGCTGCGGTGGATGTGCGTGGTGGCATAGCCCGGCGCGCTCACCACGAACTCCAGCGGCGTGCCGGCCGGCGCGGTGAACGGCCCCCAGCGGCCGTCGGCGCCCACGGTCTTGCGGTGCAGCG
>VFQQ010003540.1_pt1 | contig 14967 bp, 17 predicted proteins | sample 3512341 | NCBI WGS metagenome assembly VFQQ01 (sample SAMN10412373, study PRJNA504923) | tailings metagenome | isolation source: Relicate 2 Philex TSF1 revegetated site | place: Philippines: Tuba, Benguet | collected 2017-08-29 | reverse complement strand
ACGTCCCCAACCTGGTCGAAAACATCCTGCCCACCCGCGGCCGCGCCGACCTGGTGCTGACCAAGGGGCCGGCCCACACGATCGATCAGGTTCAGCTGCGGAAGATTTGAGGCCCGAGGCACAGGTGCCTGTGTCTCCTCCCCCCTTGCGGGGGAGGGTCAGGGTGGGGGGGTGCCCATGCATCGGAACGGCGTCCGAGGCATCTGACCTCGCCCCAGCGTCACCGCAGCCTGCACCCCCCACCCCTGTCCCCTCCCCGCAAGGGGGAGGGAGACCCGACTGAGGGTCCGAACCTTAAGCGTCCACCAGCCGGTCCAGCTTGATCCCATTCTCTGCCGCCATCTGCTGCAGGTCGAGCAGCGGGCGGGCGCCGATATGGGAGATCACTTCGGATGCGGCGAGGCAGCCGGCCTTGAGCGCCATCTGCAGGTCCTGCCCGCGGGCCACGGCCAGCAGGAAGCCCGAGGCGAACAAGTCGCCGGCGCCGGTCGCGTCCACCACCTGCTCGACCGGGAAGGCCGGCACGGTGATCACTTCGCCCTCATAGACCACCATCGCACCATCGGCGCCCATGGTGATGGCGGCGAGTTCCGCGTCCTTGGCGATCTGCTGCACGGCGGCGCCCAGATCCTGCGTCTGGTAGAGCGACTTCAGCTCTTCGACATTGGCAAAGACATAGTCGATGGTTTTCGACCGCATCAGGTCGAGGAATTCGTCGCGATAGCGCCCGACGCAGAACGGGTCGCTGAGCGTGAACGAGGTGGCGCGCTCGTTCTTGTGGGCATAGTGGGCCGCCTGCACGAAGGCCTTCTTGGCCTCCAGCGGGTCCCAGAGATAGCCCTCCATATAGGTGATGATCGCTGCGCCGATCTCGTCTTCCTTGATGTCGGCCACGGTCAGCTGCTGGCAGGCGCCCAGATAGGTGTTCATCGTGCGCTCGCCATCGGACGACACGAGGATCATCGAGCGTGCGGTTGCCGGGCCGTCGACGAGGCGCGACACGCCGTAATGCACGCCGATATTCTTGAGATCGTCGGCGAACACATCGCCCAGCGGGTCCGCCGCGACTTTGCCGACGAACGAGGCCTTGCCGCCCAGCGACGCGACGCCAGCGGCAGTATTGGCGGCCGAGCCGCCCGAAATCTGCCGCTTGGCCACCGGCATGCGCTCATAGAGGTAGGCCGAGCGCTCGGCGTCCACGAGATGCATGATGCCCTCGTCCATTCCCTCGCGCTTCAGGAAATCCGGATCGATGGGTGCGATCACATCGACGATTGCGTTCCCGATGGTGAGAACATCGAAGCGGGAATCCGCCATCGGCCATCCTTGGGTGAGGGATTTGAAAACCGCCGGGACTTAGCGGAGTTGCGGCCCCAGCGCAACCGCAGCCCGCATGGCCCAGACGAAGCGCTGCGAAAGGTTGCGCACGAGGCTGTCCGAGTTCTGCGGCGACACCCCGAGAATCTGCTCGTCGAGCAGCAGCATCGAGAGCCCATGGACGAAGCTCCAGGCGATCACCGCGCCTTCGCTTGGTGCGTCCGGCACTTCCCGCGCAGCGGCCTTTGCCAGTGACGCATAGGCGCCGACGGCGGCGGCATGCAGCGCCTTGTTGTCCTGCTTGTCGACCTGGCGCGAGAACATCAGCCGGAACAGAGCCGGCTGCACCAGCGCGAAGCGCACATAGGCTTCGGCCATGGCGGTGAGTTGGTCGGCCTCGGGGAGGTCATCCTCCTTGGCCGCCATCATCGCCGAAAAGCGCCGGAATCCCTCGGTGGCCACGGCTTCGAGCAGCGCCTGCCGGCTGCGGAAATGCCGGTATGGCGCCGAGGCCGAGACGCCCACCTTGCGGGCGAGTTCGCGCAGACCGACGCCTTCGGCGCCCTCCTCGTCGAGCATTTCCATCGCCGCTTCGAGCAGCGCCCGCTTCAGGTCGCCGTGGTGATAGCCGCTCTCCGGGCTAGATGTTGACATTGTTCACATGGTCGCATAGATACATGCGAACACTGTTAACATAGTGGCTCCGGAGTACAAGATGCTCGATCTCGTCCTTGCCATCGCCCACCACCTCGCCGTCTTCACCTATGTGGCCATCTTCGCGGCCGAATTTGCCCTGCTCCGCCCCGGCCTGTCGGGCTCGCGCCTGCTGCAGCTTGGCCGGCTCGATTCGGCCTATGGCGGCATCGCCATGCTGGTGATCGTCATCGGCATCGTCCGGGTGATCTTCGGCGCCGCCGGCTGGGAATACTATGTCGGCAACTGGGCCTTCTGGACCAAGATGGCCGCCTTCCTGGGCATGGGCCTGCTCTCGATCCAGCCCACCATGGCGATCCTGCGCTGGCGCAAGGCCGCCACCGACGACCCCGGCTTCGTCCCGCCCGACGCCGAAATCCGCGCGTCGCGTAAGTTCGTCCATGCCGAAGCGGTGGCGCTGGCCTGCATCCCGCTGTTCGCGGCGGCGATCCCGCGGATTTATGGGATCTGAGGGATCGCGCCCCCTCTCTGCTGCGACTAACTCACTTCGTTCGTAAGTCTCGCGTCTCCCCCTCGCGGGGGGGAGAGGGTGCGTGAGCCGAGATCTCTCAGTCGGGACCCTCTCTCCCCTTGAGGGAGAGAGCGCAGAGCTTGGGTTTGCACAGCAAACCCTTAGCGACGCGAGAGAGGGGTAGGCGGTGCCCCGGCCTCTAGGGCCCCGTCACCTTATCCGGAAACCGGCACCACTCGGCGATCACGCAGCGCCAGCATTCCGGCTTGCGCGCCTTGCACACATAGCGGCCGTGCAAGATCAGCCAGTGGTGGGCGTGGAGGAGGTAATGCTCGGGCACGACCTTCAGCAGGTTGAGCTCCACCTCCAGTGGCGTTTTCCCGGGCGCCAGTCCGGTGCGGTTGCCGACGCGGAAGAGATGCGTATCCACCGCGATCGTCGGCTGCTTGAAGAAGATGTTGAGGACGACATTGGCGGTCTTCCGTCCCACCCCCGGCAGCTCTTCGAGCGCCTCGCGGTTCGCCGGAACCTCCGAGCCGTGCTTGTCGATCAGGATCTGCGAGAGCGCGAAGACATTCTTGGCCTTGCCGCGATAGAGCCCGATGGTCTTGACGTAGCTCTCGATCCCCTCGACCCCGAGCGCCACCATCTTTTCGGGCGTGTCGGCCACGGCGAACAGGCCCTTGGTCGCCTTGTTGACGCCGACATCGGTCGCCTGCGCCGACAGGACGACGGCGACCAGCAGCGTGAAGGCGTTCACATAATCCAGCTCGCCCTTGGGTTCTGGGTTCTCTGCCGCAAAAGCGCCAAAGATGGCTTCGACATCTTCTTTCGGCAGGCGTCTGGTTCGCGTCTTTGCCATTCTTTTCATCCCGACTCGGCGTTTATACTAGAGCCGTCATGACCACCCAGACGCAAGCACGCCCACTCTTTGCCGCGACCCTGAAGCCGCACCGCTCGCTCACCCGGCGCGGCTATCGCTATGTCATTGCGCTGGCCTGCGTGATGGCGTCGATCCCCGGCATCGTCTTTTTCTCGCTCGGCGCCTGGCCGATCGTCGGTTTCCTCGGCCTCGATATCGTCGCCATCGGCTGGGCCCTCACCGCCTCGATGAAGTCCGGCAAGCAGTATGAAGTGGTGACGCTCTGGCCCGATGAGCTCGAGGTCAAGCAGGTTGCGGCCAGCGGCAAGGCCGAGATCACCCGGTTCAACCCGTTCTTCGTCAAGCTGGTCATCGATCGCGACTTCAACGAACGCACCACGGCGCTGCACCTCCGCACCCGCGACACCGACCTGACCATCGGCGCCTTCATGAACCCCGACGACAAGGCCAGCTTCGCCAAGGTTTTCGGTACGGCACTGAAGAAGGCACGCAGCTGACGCCGCTGCTCGTCAAAACCGGGTCGCTTCCGGGGCCGGGCGCTCCTATCTTCCCTGCATGACACAGCAACAGACCCTTTCCCCGGCTTCCGATTACGAGGCGGTGCGCGCAGCCATCCGCTTCCTTTCCGACAATGGCCCGGACGAAGCGGATATTGCCGCTTTCGCCCGCGCCCTCGGCTACACCGAACGCCAGCTCACCGATCTCTTCCGGCGCTGGTGCGGGCTGACGCCCAAGAGCTTTGCCCAGGCGGTGGCGCTCGACCACGCCAAGAGCCTGCTCGCCGATCGGCAGAGCGTGCTCGACACCACCTATGAGGTGGGCCTGTCGTCGACCTCGCGCCTGCACGATCTGTTCGTCACGCATGAGGCGATGCCGCCCGGCGTCTGGCGCAATCGCGGCGAAGGTATCCAGATGACCTGGGGCGCCGCCCAGTCGCCGTTCGGCACGGCGGTGCTGGTCACCACCGAATATGGCCTCGCCGGCATCGGCTTTGCCGATGGCGAAACCACCATCACGGCGGCCTTCGAGGATTTGCGGCTGCGCTGGCCCAATGCCAGCTACACCCGCAATGACGCGGCGATCGCGCCCGTCGCGGCGCGCGTCTTCGATCCCGGCCGCTGGGACCCCAAGCAGCCGGTGCGCGTCGTGCTCATCGGCACCGATTTCGAAGTGTCGGTGTGGGAAACGCTGCTCAGCATCCCGGTCGGCAAGGCCGCCACCTATGGCGACGTCGCCCGCAAGATCGGCCGCCCGTCCGCCTCACGCGCCGTCGGCGCCGCGGTGGGCAAGAACCCGATTTCCTTCGTGGTGCCGTGCCATCGCGTGGTCGGCAGTTCCGGTGCACTCACCGGCTATCACTGGGGCCTGCCCCGCAAACGTGCCATTCTCGGCTGGGAATGCGGGGTGGCGGCGAAGGGGTAAAGCTTACCCCTTCTGCCCTTCCTTCGGCATCGCGTCAGGCGTGCGCAGCGGCCCGCCCTTGCCTTCCGGACCCGAGGCGTCGACCGGCGCCGAGCGCTCGGACTGGCCCATGGTGACGACCTCGTCGAGCGAGCCGTCCTTCTTCAGGCGATAGATCGTCGGCTCGCCGGTGGCGATTTCGCGCTTCAGGATCTCGTCCGGCGTCAGGTTCTCGATCGCCATAACGATCGAACGCAGCGAATTGCCGTGCGCGGCGACCAGCACGGTCTTGCCCGAAGTCACCATCGGTTCGATCTGCGCCCGGTAGAACGGCAGCGTGCGCGCCGCGGTGTCCTTGAGCGATTCACCGCCCGGGGGAGGCACGTCATAGGACCGGCGCCAGATCAGCACCTGCTCCTCGCCCCACTTGGCGCGCGCATCGTCCTTGTTGAGCCCGCTGAGATCGCCGTAGTCGCGCTCGTTCAGCGCCCGGTTGCGGGTGATGGTGATGTCGTAGATTTTCCCCTCGTTGAGGATCAGGTCCAGCGTGTGCTGGGCCCGCTGCAGGCTCGAGGTGAAGCAGTAGTCCGGGATGAAGCCGTATTTGTTGAGCTCGGCGCCGCAGAGCTTGGCCTCCTCGATGCCCTTTTCGGTCAGCGCCGGATCGCGCCAGCCGGTAAAGAGGTTCTTGAGGTTCCACTCGCTCTGCCCGTGGCGGACGAGGATCAGCGTGCCGGTCATGGTCAAATATCCTGTCGGTTGAAGCCGAGCACGTCGGCCATGGAATAGAGTCCGGGGCGCTGGTCGCGCGCCCATAGAGCCGCCCGCGCCGCGCCATCGGCGAACAGTGCCCGGTTATCGGCTCTGTGTGTCAGTTCGATGCGTTCCGAGCCGCCCGCGAGGATCACGGTGTGGTCGCCGATGACATTGCCGCCGCGCAAAGCCGCAAACCCGATGGTCCCGGCTTCGCGCGCGCCGGTATGGCCATCGCGGCCGCTGACCTTGTGGGTGGAGAGATCAACGCCACGGCCTTCCGCCGCCGCCTGCCCCAGCATCAGCGCCGTGCCGGAAGGGGCGTCCACCTTCTTGTTGTGGTGCATCTCGACCACTTCGACGTCGAAACCCGGCAAAGCCGCCGCCGCCTGGCGCACGAGGCCCAGCAGCACATTGACGCCGAGCGAGAAGTTGCCGCTCTTGACGATCCGCGCGCCCGTCGCCGCCTTGGCGATCTCGGCATCGTCCTCGGCCGTGCAGCCGGTGGTGCCGATGATGTGGACCAGCCCGCGCGCCGCCGCGATCCGGCTCAGCGCCACGCTGGCCGCCGGCGCGGTGAAGTCGATGATCGCGTCGATATCGCCCAGCGCCTCTTCGACATCGTCGGTGATGGCGACGCCCAGCGTCTCGATCCCGGCCAGTTCGCCCGCGTCTTTCCCCGCCGCCGGCGTGCCCGGACGATCGAAGGCGGAAGCGACGATGAGGCCCGGCGTGGCGGTGACGGCGCGGATATTGGCCGCGCCCATTCTGCCGCCGGCGCCCGCAATGGCTATTCTGAGGTCGGACAAGGCAAACTCCCTGGTGCCCAAGCCTTCTAGGCTACGCGCGTCAGCCCGGCAATTTCCTTCTCGATCGCCGCATAGGCGGCCACCGGATCGGGCGCCGCGGTGATCGGCCGGCCGATGACGAGATGGCTGGCGCCGGCGTCGAGCGCCTCGCGCGGCCCCATCACCCGCTTCTGGTCGCCCAGCGCGGCCCCCGCCGGACGGACGCCCGGCGTGACGATGGCAAGCTTCGGCCCGACAATGTCGCGCACCATCCGGGCTTCGTGTGGCGAGCAGACGATGCCGCCGATCCCCGCGTCCTTGGCCTGCTGGGCCCGCAGCTGCACCAGGCCGACCGCATCGCGGTCGTATCCGGCGTCGCGCACATCGCTGTCGTCCATCGAGGTCAGCACGGTGACGCCGAGCACGGTGAGACCCGAACCTGCTGCGGCTTTCGCCGCTGCCCGCATGGTCTTGGGATAGGCGTGCACGGTGAGCATCGTGGCGCCGGTTGCGGCAATGGCCGCGACGCCCTTCTCCACGGTGTTGTCGATGTCGAGAAGCTTGAGGTCGAAAAAGACCTTCTTGCCGGCCTTGAGCAAGTCCTTGCCCAGCGCATAGCCGTCGCCGCCATAAAACAGCTGGTAGCCGATCTTGTAGAACCCAGCCTGGTCTCCGAGCCGCTCGATCAGCCTCTCGGCCTCGGCTCGCGTGTCGAGATCCAGCGCGACAATCACTTCGCTCATGCGTCCCTCCATTTTCGGCGGTCTCGCATGAGTCGACCGGCAGGGCAAGCCTTGCAGCACGATATTATGTTGCCATAGGAACATCATAGGCGATACTATGCCACCATAGCACCAAGGATTCGTCGATCGCCTATGCAGCAGCAAGCTCTCTCCGCCATCGTCGCCTGGGTCCGGCTGGACCGCGCCGTGGAAATCTTCAACGCCGAGCTCAAGCAGCAGCACGGTATCACCGGCCTGCAATTGGCGGTGCTCCGCATCCTCGGCGAACGCCCACAGCTGCCGCTCGCAGCGCTGCGCAAGGCGCTGGTCATGCATCCGGCGACGCTGGGCCAGGCGATCGACGGGCTGCGCCGGAAGGGCCTCTGCCAGGTCCGGCGTAATCCGTCAGACAAGCGCGCCCGCGACATCGCCATCACGCCGGAGGGCGAGGCTATCGTCGCGGCAGCCCCGCTCGCCGGTCCGGTCCGGCTGCGCGAGCTCAACCACGACCCCGCCCGCCTCGATCGGCTCGCCGCCGCGCTCGAGGATGCCATCGATCTCTTCGGCCTCGGGCCATGGGTGGAAAAGCGCCGGGAGGCATCGGATGACTGATCTCGAAACCACGCCCAATATCGGCAAGGTGCTGGCCGGCCGCCTGCGCGAAGCCGGCATCAAGACCCGCGAGCAATTGGAAAAACTCGGCGACGAAGCCGCCTTCAGCCAGCTTCGTGCCACCCTGCCCGACGATGCCTGCAAGCATACCCGCCTTGCTCTCGCCGGCGCCGTTCGCGGCGTCCGCTGGCACAGCCTCGACGAGAAACTGCGCGCCGAGCTGACGAAAGATTTGCCCTAGGCGAGTCGCGAGCCTCTACGCGAGACGACCACCTACGGTCCCTCGATCGTTTCGGGCACGGCTTCCATTGCCAGCCAGTCGGTCAGCAGCTTTCGGTCGCTGAGCCGGAAGACGAAGACGTTGCCACCGCCCGGATCGGCCATCCGGCGCTGGTCCTCGCTGCGGGCAATCGGCCGCTCGCCCAGCCGGCATTTGAGCAGCGTGCCCACCGTGCCGTGGCCGGTAAAGACAATCGGCTCGGCCAGATCATGCTTCGCGAGCACCGCCTCGACCGCCCCGGCAATCCGCGCCTGCGCGTCGAGCGCCGTCTCCCAGCCGCTCACGCCCTCGCCCGGGGTAGCGTAGAGCTTGTCCAGCGCCGCCTCGAACGCATCACGCTCCAGAAAACCGCTGCGCCGGGTCTCGCCGAAATCCGCCGATTGCTCGACTTGCGCCCCATTCACCGCCAGCGCTTCGGCCAGCTCCACCGCCTTGGTCTCGTCGCTGGACACGATGCGCCGCACCTGCGTCAGCAGCGGATGGCCGGCGAACTGCTGCGCGCGCTGCAGCCCGAGCGCATTGAGCCCCCAGCGCGGCGTCGGCACATTGGGGTCCAGCGCCACCTGCGGGTGGGTGACGTAAAGCCCGTACATCAGCCGCCGAAACCGGCGAACCGCTCGAACGGCATCCAGTCGCCCAACAGCAGCCGGTCGCTCAGCCGGATCATATAGGCGTTGCCGCCGGTACCGGGTGGCTGGTCGCCGGCCCGGGAAATCGGCCGATGCGCCAGATGGCTCTTCAAAAGCGTACCGACGCCGCCATGGCCGATGATCGCCATCGGCTGACTCGGATCCTGCCCGGTGAGCACGCTTTCCACGGCTTTGACGATCCGCGCCTGCGCGTCCACTGCCCGCTCCCAGCCTTCGGCCGATTCCGTGGGGCGGGAGAAACAGAGATTGGCCAGTTCCTCGAACCGGTCGGCCGGCACGTAGCCGGGCACGCTGCGGTCGATCTCGCCCAGTCCTTCGACGATTTCGGGTGTCAGGCCCAGCGCCCGGCCGAGGATTTCGGCCGTCTCGACCGCCTTGGTCTCATCACTGGTGACGATGCGGGTCAGGCTCTTGACCAGCACCGCGCTGGCAAAGCCCTGCGCCCGCTCGCGCCCCCGTGGCGCCAGTCCCCACTGCGGAACCGGCACATTCGGGTCGATATTGACCTGCGGATGGCTGACATAGAGCGCGTAGGCCATCAGATGCCGCCCCGCGAAAAACTCGTGAGCTCGCGCACCGTCTGCCCCACCTTCCACTGGATGCTCGGCTCGTTCGGGTTGCCGTCCGCGTCGAACACATCCGGATACGGCCCGATGCCGAGCAGCGTCGGCGCCACCAGCGCGCCCACCTTGCTCAGCGTGTCGCGCAGATGCGACAGCGAGAAGATCGTCGCATACTTGCCGTCGCTAACCCCGCCGATGCCGAACACCGCGTGCCGCCACGGGCTTGGTTTGCTCTGCCGGCTGACCCAGGCGATCGTGTTCACCACCAGCGGTGGGATACCGCCGTTATATTCCGGCGTGGCGATGAAGATGATGTCGGTGGTGCGGAACAGCTCGGCCAGCCGCTTCGCCGCCTCCGGCGTCTCGCCCGCATCCTCGATGTCCTGGTTGAAGATCGGCATTGGGAAGTCGCTCAGGTCGAGATCGGTCACCTCGACGCCGGCTTCACGCAGCTTTTTCGACATATGCCGGCGCAGCACCTCGTTGATCGAGCCCTTGCGCAGCGACCCGCAAAGCGTGATCGCGGTCTTCTTCGCCGTCCCGTCCGACACCGTAACCCCCGAAACATGCCTGTCGGGGGAGATGGTTATCCCATTAACCGGGGTACGAAAACTCCCACGGTGTCATTCCCGCGAAGGCGGGAATCCAGCATGCTCGATCTGGAGCGTGTCCCAATCTTACCCCAACCACCGTCATCCTCGGACTTGATCCGAGGACCCATCTCTCACTTGCTCAAGCGGCCATATGGGTCCTCGGGTCAAGCCCGAGGATGACGGCGCTAGGGGATTGAGGAGTGCGTAAGCCGAAACTCAGTTCTCGAACAGGTTCTTCAGCTTGGCGAAGAACCCGTCACTCGTCGGCGAGTTTTCCTTCGTCGACTCGGCGTGGAATTCCTCGAGCAGTTCGCGCTGGCGCTTGGTGAGGCTCTGTGGGGTCTCCACGTCGAGCTGCACGTAGAGATCGCCGAAATCCTTGGTGCGGAGAATCGGCATGCCCTTGGTCTTGAGCCGGACGCGCTGGCCCGGCTGCGTACCCGGCGCGACCTTCACCTTGGCACGGGTGCCGTCGAGCGTCGGCACCTCGAACTCGCCGCCGAGCGCCGCCGTCGTCATGGCGATCGGCACGCGGGCATAGAGATCGGCACCGTCGCGCTGGAACAGGTCGTGCGGCTTGATCGAAATGAAGATGTAGAGGTCGCCCGGCGGTCCGCCGCGCAAGCCGGCTTCGCCTTCATCGGCGAGCCTGATGCGCGTCCCGTCCTCGATGCCCTTGGGGATATCGACGCTCAGCGTCCGGTTTTCCTGCCGGCGGCCCTGGCCGCCGCAATCAGTACAGGGCTGTTCCATGATCTGGCCGCGGCCCTGGCAGACCGGGCAGGTCCGCTCGATGGTGAAAAAGCCCTGCGCGGCACGCACCTTGCCGTGGCCGTTGCACTGGCGGCAGGTAGACATGCCGGTGCCCGGCTTGGCGCCGGAGCCGTCACAGGTCTTGCAGCCGACGAGGGTCGGCACGTAGATTTCGAAGGTGCGGCCCTGAAAGCTCTCTTCGAGCCAGATTTCGAGATTATAGCGCAGGTCGGAGCCGCGCAGGCGCGACTGCGAGCCGCGGCCACCGCCGCCACCCCGGCCGCCCATGAAATCCCCGAAGATGTCTTCGAAGATATCGGACATGGACGAGGAGAATTCCGGCCCGAAGCCGGCCGGCCCGCGGCCGCCATTTTCGAAGGCGGCATGGCCGAAGCGGTCATAGGCGGCGCGCTTCTGCGGATCCTTCAGGGTGTCGTAGGCCTCCGACACCTCCTTGAACTTCTGTTCGGCCTCGGCATTCCCCGGATTGCGATCCGGATGGAATTGCATCGCAAGCTTGCGATAGGCGCTCTTGAGCGCCGCCTCGTCGGACCCTTTGGGTACGCCGAGCACTTCGTAGAAATCCCGCTTTGCCAACTCGGCCTGTTCCTGAATACGTCTGAGGGGTCGCTGCGCCCAAGCGACCTAGATAGGTATGCCGTCCCGCTCTTACCATAGCGGGTTACCGAGACAAGTGGTGCGTACCTCAGTGCAATTGCAAGAGGTGCTCAGTGATGCGGGCGGGACGCAGCCTCTAGCCGCGTCCGAAACTGCCGTTGATGTTGCGGACCACCTGTCCCTGCGCGAACATCGCCTTGTTGACCGCCTGCGCCAGGTTGAAGAACTGGTGCGTGACGCCATCATAGAGCGTGCAGTCGACCCAGACGCCCGAACGCCGCAGCGCCTGGGCGAAATGATCGCCCTCGGTGCGCAGCGGGTCGTGTTCGGCGAGAATGATGGTGGTCGGCGGCAGGCCACCCAGATCGGGCCGGTCGATCAGGTTGAGCCGCGGGCTCGCCAGATCCACCGCGTCGCGGGCATATTTCGAGTAGAACCACTCCACCGTCGCCGCGTTCAGCGGCACGGTGTTCCGGTTCTCCGCATAGGAGCTGAGCCCGAAATCCGTGCCGGCCATCGGCGTGATCAGCGCCAAGTGCTGCGGCACGGCGAGCCCTTCGGCTCTGGCGTCGAGCACCACGTTGACCGCGAGATTACCGCCGGCGCCGTCGCCCACGATGGCGCGGAGACCGCTGTCGGCGCCGAGCGCCTCGGGGTGCTCCAGCGCCCAGCGCCAGGCCGCGAGCGCGTCCTCATGCGCGGACGGAAAGGTGTATTCCGGCGCCTGCCGGTAATGCGTCGACACCACCACGGCGCCCAGCCGCTTGGCCAGCGCGCGCGGCGCCGCGTCATATCCGTCGAGATCGCCGATCACCCAGCCGCCGCCATGGATATAGAGCACCAGCGGCATGCTGCGCTCCGCCTCGACGATCCGCGGCGTATAGATTCGGGCCCGAATCTCGCCGTTGGCGCCGGGGATCAGCCGCAGCTCCATGTTGACGCCCTGGTCGTCATTGGGGTCGCGCAAGATGCGGCTCAGCGCCTGCATCAGCGTCGGTTGCGCCCGGGCTTCGGGCACCGTGCAGGTCTCGATCCGCTTCGGCTCGAGCTTTTCGAGCTGCCGGAGCAGGAAACTGATATCGGCGTCGAGGCGGTTGTCGCCTTCGGCCGACGCGTAAAGGCTTCGGTTTTCCGCAAGATTGCGGACCGTGATCGATGACATTGCGTGCCCCTTTGCTGAACGGCTTCCGCTTCAAGCCGCTGCGACCCCATGCCACCCCAACGCCTGCTGAGCGTTCGCCAGGGGCAGCCGACCGAATCTGAATGTGTCTTGTGAAAAAAAGGCGGCGCGTTCGGGGAAAGAATGCGGCGAGACGGCGGCTGGCCCAAGGTTGGGGCCCGCGCTAACGTCTCACCAGGAACAGAACGTTCCGAAGGGGGAATTCATGCGTCTGCTGCTTGCCGGGCTGCTGATGGCGCTCGGACTGTCCGCCGCCACCGCCGCCACAATTGACGATCTCATCACCGGCCTCGAGACCAGCGACACCGGCGCGGTCACGTCCTTTGTCACCGAATACTACCGCGATGCCGGCATTTCGGTGAACGAGACGCTCACTTGGGAGCATCAGGCCTTCGACGAGATCGTCAACTGGTACAACCAGAACACCGAAGTCATCATGCTCTCGAACCTGCCGGCCAATGCCGACGAGGTCGCCGCCTACTGGCAGAACTGGAGCAAGGTGCTGACGCAGGACAAATGGGCCTGGCGCAGCTTCTTCAAGGATGATGCCGAAGCGGCGCTGATCGCCAACTTCAACCAGTTCCTGCTCGCCGCACACGAATACGGCCACGCGCTGACCTACCGCTTCGACCCCGGCCACGAGCAGCGCGGCGACAACGAGATCAATTGTCGTGAGTATCCGGCAGACCGCCTCGCCGCCGCTTTGCTCGATGAACTGGCCGAGAAAGACCAGCGGCTCGCCGACCTGCGCACGCGCTACCGGGCACTGATCGCCGAGATCAACGCCAACATCGCGCCCGAATACCGCTACGACACGCCGACCTTTGCGGCACTCGACGAAGACTGCACCCTGCTCCACGTCGCCCAGCCCACCGACGATCCCCTGAGCATGACGCCTTACGCGTCGGCCTTCTTTGTCCGTCAAGGTCTGCTGCAGGCTCAGGACCTGCCGCCGCTGGCCGAGATTTACGAAAAGCACCTGCTGTCGCACTGGCGCGAGGCCCGCCTGCCCGCTTCGGGCATGGCTGGTCCTGTGACTACCGGCAAGCCGATTGCCGATCCCTTCCATGAAACCAGAACCGGATTGCCGGATGGCTACAGCCATCTGATCTACGACGCCGCCGGCAACAGCTACATTGTCGATGCGGGCTACAGCACCGAGGGCGAGGTTCTCCGCGTGGCTTTCGGCTACGGTCGGGCCGATGAACCCATCGAACCGGTGCTCTCGTCGCTTGCCATGCCCGAGATCGCACTGGGACCCTTCGGCTTTTTCGACTTCACCAGCGCCATTTCGCTCGGGCCGGACCGCTTCGTGGTCAGCACCGGCAGCGTGCTGGGCGGCGTGCCGGCTGTGCTGCTCGATGTCACGCGCCGTGGCGCGGGTTGGTCGCTGCGCGTCGTCGATCTCGAACCAGACCCGACGATCTGGCAGAACGTCATCAATACAAGTGTCGTGCACGGGCAGGCCGGCACCGTCTACGCCTTCGTCCTCGTCGGCGACGAATGGCGGCGCCATCAACTTGATCCGCAAACGCTGCAGACTGTTGCCACCACCGTCTTCAGCTATCCCTTCGCCATCGCATTGGCCGTGGGCCCGAAGGGTGAAAGCTACCTGGTTGCCGATCACCAGATCGTCGTCGTCGACGACAAGGGCGATGTGCGTGCCTTTGCGGGGGCGGCGCTGCAGGGCTTCAAGGACAACGCGGATCCGCTGCTGGCGGAATTCTCGCTCGGCAGCGTCAGCGGTCACCTCGTTGCAGACGGCATGGACGTGGTCGACTACGACCCCCACGCCAACGGCTATGTACTCCGCCACATCGCCTGGGCCAGGTAGCCGCGGCCAGTCCGTCAAGAGTCCACGCAAAATGTTCCACGTGAATCGTTGCTGATTCACGTGAAACGAAAAAGGGCCCGGCTCGCGCCGGACCCCTCGTAACCCGTCAGACCGAAGCGGCTCAGGCCGACTTCTTGTCGTCGTCCTTGACCTCTTCGAACTCGGCGTCGACGACATCGTCGTCCTCGGCCTGGTCCGTACCGGCGGCCTTGGCCTCGGCTTCCGCCTGGCTGGCCTTGTACATGGCCTCGCCCAGCTTCATCGAAGCCTCGGCCAGCGCGCCGGTCTTTTCCTTGATCGCATCGGCGTCGTCGCCGTCGATCACGGCCTTGAGGTCGGCGATCGCCGTCTCGATGGCGCCCTTCTCCTCGGCCGTAACCTTGTCGCCATAGTCCTTGAGCGACTTCTCGGTCGAGTGGATCAGGCTCTCGCCCTGGTTCTTGGCTTCGACGGCTTCGCGCTTCTTCTTGTCGGATTCAGCATTGGCCTCGGCTTCCTTGACCATGCGCTCGATGTCGGCGTCGCTGAGACCACCCGAGGCCTGGATGCGGATCTGCTGCTCCTTGCCGGTGCCCTTGTCCTTGGCCGAGACGTTCACGATGCCGTTGGCGTCGATGTCGAACGTCACTTCGATCTGCGGCACGCCGCGCGGGGCGGGCGGCAGACCGACGAGGTCGAACTGGCCGAGCATCTTGTTGTCGGCCGCCATTTCGCGCTCGCCCTGGAAGACCCGGATCGTCACGGCCGACTGGTTGTCCTCGGCGGTCGAGAAGGTCTGGCTCTTCTTGGTCGGGATCGTGGTGTTGCGGTCGATCAGGCGGGTGAACACGCCGCCCAGCGTCTCGATGCCCAGCG
>VFQQ010003539.1_pt1 | contig 14967 bp, 14 predicted proteins | sample 3512341 | NCBI WGS metagenome assembly VFQQ01 (sample SAMN10412373, study PRJNA504923) | tailings metagenome | isolation source: Relicate 2 Philex TSF1 revegetated site | place: Philippines: Tuba, Benguet | collected 2017-08-29 | reverse complement strand
CACCATCCGCCCCGAAACCGAATGGGTCGAAACGCTCGACGGCGGCTGGAACGTGCTTGCCAACAAACCCGACGCGATCGTCGCGGCCGCACGTCGCGCCAAACCGGCGGCGGCGCCGAAACCCGTTTTCGGCGACGGTCATGCGGCGGATCAGATCGCGGCGATCCTTGCACGGGCGACCCGCTGACGTCGGTCACAACCCGTCCGGTTGAAATTCAATGCAAAGCGTTGCGAGAAAGTAATAGGAGAGAGAGTCGTCATGTTGTCTAAAGAGGAACGCATCATCGTCACCGGCGGCCGCGGCACGATCGGTCGCCGTGTGGTCGAAAAACTGCGCGCCGCAGGTCATCAGGTCGTGTCGCTCGACCGTTCGACGGGCGAGACGCTCGACGAACTCGCGTCGGATGTGACGCGGTTCGAGGAGGTCTTCCAGACTTTCGCTGAATTCAAACCGACTTGCGTGCTGCATATGGCCAGCGAAGTCGGTCGCATGGTTGGCGAGAAGCGACCGGCGCGCATGCTCGAAGTCAGCATCGCCGGTACAATGAATGTGATCCAGCTGTGTCTCGCGCATCAAGCGCGCCTCGTCTACCTTTCGACGTCCGAGGTTTACGGAAATCTCGGCACAAAGGTGATGGAGGAGTCGATCGAGGAGACGCAGGAACTCGTTCCGACCAACGTCTATGCCTGGTCGAAGCTTTTCTGCGAACGCCTGTGCGGCCACTACGTGCGCAATTACGGCCTCAAAGCCGCGATCGTGCGTCCGTTCATGGTTTACGGGCCCGGCGAGTTTCCAAACCCCTACCGCAGTGCGATGTCGAATTTCATCTATCGTGCACTAACCGGTCAGAAGCTGACCGTCCATCGCGGCACGTCGCGCGCCTGGACCTTCGTGGACGATTTCGTCGATGGTTTGGTGGCGGTCGCGAACAAAGGCCGGTTCGACCGGTGCGAAGTTTACAATATCGGCCGCGACGAATCGAAGCCGATGGAGGATGTAGCCGCCGAGATCGTGAAGGCGGCCGGCGCTTCGCCCGATATCATCGAGCTCGTCGATCCGCCCGCGAAGTTCAACAGCCCGATCAAGTACGGCTCGTTTAAGCGCGCCAAGGAAATTCTTGGGTTCGAAGCGGGAACTTCCGTGCGGGACGGTATCGCCGCAACGGTCGCTTGGCAACGCGCTGCCGTTCTACCGGTGACACGTTCGCGAGAGATGGACGCCCCAGCGACCTGAGACCGCGAAAAGTCGCCATGAAAGTAGCGATCGTCGGCGCGACCGGGTTTTTGGGCTCCAACTTCGTGCGTCACGCGCGCATGTCGCGGCCCGATCTGCGGATACTCGCTTTGCATCGCCCGGGCCGTGTTGTGTCCGGTACCGGGAATGTCGTGTCGATGCCGTTCGACCTCGATGCTTCGTCGGTGCCAGCGATCGATGCGGACGCCGCAATCTATTGCGCCGGAGTTTCCGACCATGGATTGGGCTTCGATAAGGTCGCGGATTCGGGCGTAAGGCTGGCGCGATTTCTCGACGGATTTCGCGGGCGGCTGATCTTGCTGTCGTCGGGCGCCGTTTACTACAACGGCGCTAAAGGACCGATCGCGGAAGATGTGCCGATCGCGCCGACGATGCCATATGGGCTCGCCAAACATATCGAGGAACAAGTCGCGCTCGGTGCCGCCGCGTCGGGTCGATTGGGCGGTCTCGCGATCTTGCGGTTGTTCTATGCCTATGGTCCCGGCGAGCGTCCGACGCGGTTGATCAGCCGCGCGATCGGTCTCGCTCAATCAGGTGGGGGCGAGATCGAGATTCCCGAAGGAGCGCCATCGGTCATCCATCCTGTGCATGTTGACGATCTCGCGCGTTGGGTTTTCCACCTGCTTGATGCGCCGGCGCCTGGATGCGAAACGCTGAATCTATGCGGGTCTACCGCGATGCCGTTGGACCGGGTTGTCGCCGAAATCGCCGCCGCGACGAAAGCCGATCTGCGCGTAAAGCGTGCGCCGCGCAGCGAAGCCTATCCGGTGCAATACTGGTCGAACGATTCGCGTCAACATGCGCGCGGCCTTATCCCGACATCTTTCGCGGCGAGCGTTGCGGCCTATGCCGCGGACATCGCATCGAGGTCCTCGGCGTGAAACCGATCCGGGTCCTTCTACTTTTTGCCCAAGACAACAGTTGGGCGACTTTGTCCTACGCAGCCAGTCTACCCGGTGCCATCGCACGCTGCGCAGACTTCGAAGTCTCCGCTATCAATTTGGCCCGCCGTTCGCTGCTGGACGACTTGTCGATAGCGTTAAAAGTCGGTTTCCGGCGCCTCGACGCTATTTTCGTGATGCATTCAGTATTTTCGAATGCATCCTATATGTCCGAACGCCTTGCCGATCGGATCGCACGTCTGCGCTGTCCCGTCGTGTACTTCGTCGGCAACGAGTACAAATCGATGCCCGAGAAGATGGCGCTCGCCGAACGTCTCGGGAGCGCCCTGCTCGTATCGCAAATCGCATCGCTCGATGTTCTGCGTCTCTATGCCGATCGGCTGAAATGCCGTGCGCTCTTCGTGCCGAACGCGGTCGCCGATCCTGCGGCTTTTCCGCCCGGTCCGCCGTTGACCGAGCGCCGGATCGATATCGGCTATCGCGCCTTCGACGGCGTTAAGTATCTCGGGCACGAGGACCGTCGGCGTATTGCCGAATTGGTGGAGCCCGCTGCCGTCGCGAAGGGATTGGTGTGTGACATATCGCTCGACCCGACGCGACGCCTGGGTGGCGCCGACTGGATCCATTTTTTGCACGGCAGCAAATTCCAACTCGGCGTCGAAGCCGGTACGGACTATTTCGAGCTCGACGACCATTCGCGTTTAAAAGGGAATGCCCTTGAAGCGGCGCGCCCTGACATTGGCTTCGACGAGTACTGGCGGATCGTTTTCGGCGATTATCCCGCCCGCGTATCCGGGCGAACGATCACCTCGCGGCATCTTGAATGTGCGACGACACGCACGCCGATGATAATGTTTCCGGGCGATTATTGCGGAGTGTTCGAAGCTGGCCGCCATTACGTCGGCCTGGCGCGCGACGGCAGCGATTTGAACGCGGTCTTCGATCAACTCCGCAATGCGTCGCACTGCGCGGCGATCGCCGCGGCGGCGGAATCGGTGGCAATCGAGAATTTCGGCGCAGCACCGTTGATGGCCAAATTGGCGAACGCCGTTCGAGAGATCGCGGTTTGAGCGTGCTAGCTCCGGCATTCTTCGACGCCTTCGGCGATCGCTTGCATGGCTGGTCGGCAAATGCGTTCGGTCGTTCGGGCGCGAAAGAGATCGACGAACCGGCGCTGCGTGCCGCGCGCCGCTCGGAAACGATCTATATTTTCGGTTCCGGATACTCATTGAACGCGTTGACCGAAGCCGATTGGCGCGCGATCGAACGCCACGACACGCTGGGATTCAGCTATTTCGCGCTCCAGAAATACGTGCGCGCGGATTTCCATATTATCCGCGAACTGGGATTGACCGCCCACGACAACGACAAGCGCAAAGACGTTTGGCGCGACGTCTATGCCGATTACGCGCGCGTCCTGCGGGAGAATCCACGTTATCGCGACACGATATATGTCGTGCAGGCGGGTTGGACGGCTTGCGCGGGAAACCGTTTCGTCGGACTAGGTTATTTGCCGGATGCCGCGCGTTTGTTCCGCTATCGCAACGGATTGCGTGGCGCGTATCCGCCGGCGGAAAGCTTTGCGCAAGGGTTGACGCATGGGCCCGCGACCGTCACCGATTGCGTCAATTTCGCTTCGGTCGCCGGTTGGCGCCGTATCGTGCTCTGCGGCATCGATCTCTACGATCGCCGATATTTCTGGCACGCGAAGGACCGCGCTCATTTCGAGCTGCCGGGGCTGACCGATCGCGGCGGCGGCGAATATGCCGGCGAGGGGCAGATCGACGCATTGCATCGGACGAGCGCGCCGATGCGCGGCTGGGCCGAGCATTGGCATGCCCACTATGCCGCGCGTGGCGTCTCGCTCGAAGTGCTCAATCCCAAATCGCTGTTGGCGGGAATCCTGCCGGTGCATCGGCTGCACGGGTGATTCCGTTGAAAATTCGACGGTCTTTGGCTGACGACGAACTCACGACTATTTGCCCCAAATAACGGCGAAACATCATGCCCGATAAAATTCTCGTCACCGGCGCCGATGGTTTTATCGGCTCGCATCTCGTCGAAGGCCTCGCGCGCCGCGGCCATGCCGTGCGCGCGATGGTTCTCTACAATTCCTTCGACTCGCGCGGCTGGCTGGAACAACTGCCTGCCGAGTTGCGCGACGCCGTCGAGATCGTGCCCGGCGACGTGCGCGATCGGGGCAGCGTACGCGCCGCGATGACGGGCTGCGACCGGGTGCTGCATCTGGCCGCATTGATCGCCATTCCGTTCAGCTACCAAGCGCCCGAGCTGTATATCGACGTCAATATTCGCGGCACGCTCAACGTGCTCGAAGCCGCGCGCGATCTTGGTGTGCGCCGTGTCGTCCAGACCTCGACCAGCGAAGTCTACGGCACCGCGCAGATCGTGCCGATTCCGGAAACGCATCCGCTCGTCGGTCAGTCGCCATACTCGGCGTCCAAGATCGGCGCCGACCAGATGGCGATCGCCTATCATCGTTCGTTCGGTCTGCCGGTCGCAATCGCGCGCCCGTTCAATACCTACGGGCCGCGTCAATCGGCGCGCGCGGTCATCCCCACCGTCGCCACGCAGATCGCGGCCGGCAAGCGCCGGATTGAGCTGGGCGCCTTGCGCCCGACGCGCGACTTCACCTTCGTGACCGACACCGTCGCGGGCATGATCGCGATCCTCGAATGCGACGCTGCGGTCGGCGAGGTGACGAATATCGGCACCGGTTTCGAGATCTCCGTGGGCGAAACGGCCAAGCTGATCGGCGAAGCGATGGGCATCGAAATCGAGATCGCGTCGGCGGCCGAACGGCTGCGGCCCGACGCGAGCGAAGTCGAGCGTCTGTGCTGCGATTCCACGAAGCTGCGCCGATCGACCGGCTGGCGCCCCGCGCATGAAGGCCGCGAGGGATTGTTGCGTGGCCTTGCCACGACCGCCGCTTGGTTCGCCGATCCCGCCAATCGGGCGCGCTATCGCGACGGCGCCTACGTCGTATGAGTGTTCCGATGATCCCGCTGGCGGTGCCCGATCTGACCGGCAACGAAGCGGCCTATCTCGCCGAATGCATCCGTTCGACCTTCGTGTCGTCGGTCGGCGTTTTCGTCGGCCGCTTTGAGACCGGACTTGCGCAACGCGCAGGGGCGACCGGCGCGGTCGCGACTTGTTCGGGAACGACCGCGCTGCATTTGATGCTGCATGTCTCCGGCGTGAAGCCGGGCGATCTGGTCGTGCTGCCGACGATGACCTTCATCGCCTCGGCGAACGCGATTTCACATTGCGGCGCGATGCCATGGCTGTTCGACGTGGACTCGGCCAGCTGGACATTGGATGCTTCCGGCGTTGCCAGCGCCTTTGTCCGCGACGTTGCGAAGCAGGATGGCCAAGCGATCCATCGTCCGACCGGACGGCGGGTCGCCGCGATCCTCGCCGTGCACACGCTCGGCGCGCCTTGCGACATGGATGCTCTGGCCAATGTCGCCAGCGAATACGGCATACCGCTGCTGGCCGACGCCGCCGCGGCGCTGGGCGCGTCTTATAAAGGCCGTCCGCTTGCTGCGATGGGCGCCGCGATGAGCACCATCTCGTTCAACGGCAACAAGACGATTACATGCGGCGGCGGCGGCGCGATCGTCGCCGCCGATTCGGCGTTGTTGGCGCGGGCGCGCCATCTCGGCGCCACGGCCCGCGTCGGCGCCGACTATGACCATGACGAGATCGGCTTCAACTATCGCATGACGAATGTCGAGGCGGCGATCGGCTACGCGCAGCTCGAAAGACTCGATGCGTTCCTCGCGGCGAAGCGCGCAATCCGTACCCGTTACGATGCCGCGTTCGCAAGGCGTGCCGATATGTCGGGTTTTCCCGTATGCCCGTGGGGCGAAAGCGCATACTGGTTCTCCGGCGCGGTTCTGGCGTCACCGATCGCTTCGCGCGCGCCGGCGATTCGCACCCGTCTTCGCGAACGCGGCATCGACGCACGCCCATTTTGGAAGCCGATGCATCTGCAAGCGCCTTACGCGTTTGCGCCGCGCGAGGCGACGCCGGTCGCCGATGCGCTATGGCCGCGCGTCCTGACCTTGCCTTGCTCGGTCGCCTTGACGCAAACCGACCAAGTGCGCGTCATCGCCGAGACGCTCGAAGCCGTCGAGACGCAAGCATGAAGCGGCGCGTCGCGATCGTTACGGGCGGACGCGCGGATTACGGCCTCGTGCGTCCGATATACCGGGCGATTGCCGCGCACCCGGATCTCGAGGCGCTGATGATCGCCGCCGCCGCGCATCTGTCGGCCGCGCATGGCGGCGACTCGGGCATATTCGCCGCTGACGGCATCCCCGTGGCGGCGCAGGTACCGCTGCTGGCGCCGGGCGACGACGCGATGGCGATCGCGCGATCGATCGGCACAGGCGTCGGCGGCTTCGCCGATGCGATCGCGGCCGTTCGGCCGGATATTCTCGTATTGGTCGGCGATCGTTTCGAGATTCTCGCCGCCGCCTGCGCGGCACTCGCGTTGCGCGTTCCGATCGCCCATGTCCATGGCGGCGAAACGACTGAAGGCGCCTTCGACGAGCAGATTCGGCATGCCGTAACGAAAATGGCCCATTTGCATTTCGCCGCCGCCGAACCTTATGCGCGCCGTATCGTCGCGATGGGCGAAGAACCTTGGCGCGTTCATGTTTGCGGCGCGCCGGGCCTCGACAATTTGGCGACGGTACCGGTGCTGTCGCGCGCCGAAACGATGGCGGCGCTGGGTTTGACGGCCGATGCGATTCCGTTGCTCGCGACTTGGCATCCGGTGACGTTGGATGGTCACAATCGTTCCGACGGTCTCGACGGATTGCTGTCGGCGCTTTCCGGCCGCACCGAGCCGATCGTGTTCACCGCGCCCAACGCCGATGACGGCCGCGGATCGATCGTCGCGCGGATCGAAGCGTTTTGCGCCTCGAACCCGCGCGCGGGACTTCACACCGCGCTCGGCACGCGACTTTATTTCAACGCGATGCGCCACGCCGCCGCGATGCTCGGGAATTCCTCATCGGGAATCATCGAAGCGCCGTCCTTCGCACTGCCGGTCGTCAATATCGGAACGCGCCAGCGCGGACGCTTGCGCGCCGCCAATGTGATCGATTGCGGCGATACGGCCGCGGAGATCGGCGCAGCGCTCGCGCGGGCGCTGTCGCCGGATTTCCGGCATTCGTTGGCGGGGCTGGTCAATCCCTACGGCGACGGACATGCGGGCCCGCGAATCGCCACCGCCCTGGCGAAGGTCGAACTCGGCGCCGGGTTTCTCGTCAAACGTTTCCACGAGGTCGCGGCATGAGTGGTTGTTTTGTCATTGCCGAAGCCGGCGTCAACCATAACGGCTCGCTCGATTTGGCGTTGCGCCTCGTCGACGCGGCAAAAGATACCGGCGCCGACGCGGTAAAGTTTCAAAGCTTCCGCGCCGACGCTCTCGCCACGCGCGACGCGCCGAAAGCCGCCTATCAGATCGAGACGACCGGGCGCGTTCAATCGCAATGGGAGATGCTAAAGGCGCTGGAGCTCGACGACGCCGCGCATCGGACATTGAAGGCGCATGCCGAGAAGATCGGTATCGAGTTCATGTCGACGCCGTTCGACGAGCAGGGCATCGATTATCTCGCGGGGCTGCGGTTGCGCCGTTTGAAACTGCCGTCGGGGGAGTTGACCAACGGACCATTTCTGCTGCACGCCGCGCGGGCGGGGTTGCCGCTGATCGTCTCCACCGGCATGGCCGATCTCGGCGAAGTGGAGGAGGCGATGACGGTGCTCGCTTTCGGGCTGACGCAGCCGAAAAATGCGAAACCCAAGCGCGCCGAGCTACGGGCATTGCTGACCGATCCGGACGCGCAAGCCGCTTTGCGCGCGCGGATCACGGTTCTGCACTGCACGACCCAATACCCGGCCCCGCCGGAATCGGCCAATCTGCGCGCGATGGAAACGCTGTGCGCGCGTTTCGGCGTTCCGGTCGGATATTCCGATCATACCGACGGGATCGCGGTTTCGATCGCCGCCGCGGCCTTGGGCGCCTCGACGATCGAGAAGCATCTGACGCTCGATCGATCGATGGAAGGCCCGGATCATCGCGCTTCGCTCGATCCGGCGCAGTTCGCCGCGATGATGGCGGGAATTCGCGCGGCCGAGGCGGCGCTGGGCGACGGTATCAAAGCGCCGCACACCGCCGAACGGCCCAATATCGCGATCGCGCGCAAAAGCCTCGTCGCGGCGCGCGCCATTCCGGCGGGCAAGCGTCTGGAAGCGGACGACATTGTCGCAAAGCGGCCAGGCGACGGCCGATCGCCGATGGCATATTGGGATTTGCTCGGCACGACCGCGCAACGCGCCTTCGAACCGGAAGAGAAATTGTGACCGTGCCTTTGACCATCGGTTATTTCGGCCACGGCCCCTGGGCCCATCGCGCGCTTGAACGCGTGCTCGCCGACGCGCGGTTTCAAGTGCTGTTCGTTGCGACCCGCACGGTCGGCGATGCCGAGCTCGAGCGCATCGCGCGCCGGGCGGGTTTGCCGTTCCTCATGCCCGGGTCGATCAACGGCGAGGAATGGCGTCCGAAGCTGCTGGGTTATGGCGCGGACTTGCTGGTGTCGATGTCGTTCGACCAAATCTTCCGGCGACCGCTTCTTGATACGCCGCGCTTGGGAACGATCAACTGCCATGCCGGCGCGCTCCCTTTCTATCGCGGGCGGAATATCCTCAATTGGGCGCTGATCAACGGCGCGGAATCGTTCGGCGTCACCGTGCATCGGGTCGCGGAAGGCGTGGATACCGGCGATATCATTCGCCGCGACCTTTTGCCGATCGGTTCCGACGAAACTTATGCCGATCTTCTCGACCGCGCGCACGAGGCCTGCGCCGCGACGCTGCATGCGGCGCTGTGCGCCATCCACGACGGCGGCGCTTCTTTCACGCCGCAATCGTCGATCGATTCGGTCGGGTTCTATTGCGGCCGGCGCCGCGACGGCGACGAGTGGATCGATTGGCGTTTGCCGGAGAAGCGCGTGCACGATTTCGTCCGCGGACTGTCGGCGCCGGGACTTTATGCGCGCGCGCGTCTCGACGGGCGTGTCGTTTGCGTCGGCCGGACACGGCGGATCGCCGGTGCGCCCGCCTATATCGGCACGCCTGGCGAAGTCGTCGGGCGCAGCGCATCCGGCGTCGTCGTCAAGACCGGGGATTCGACGATCGAAATCGTCGAAGCTTGGCCCGTCGACGGCGCGGCCAACGCCGCAACGCCGCGTTGGCCGATCGGCACGCGCTTCGAACCGTATATCGATCCGCGCATCCTGGCGCTCGAAGCGCGGCTTTCGGGCGGAGGTCAGTCATGATCGAATGGCGCGATGCGGTCGTCGCGGCGGACGCGACGTTGCGCGCGGCGCTCGCGGTGCTCGACCGTGCGGCGGCGAAGATCGCGCTTGTCTGCGATCCGGCAGGCCGATTGCTTGGCACGGTCACCGATGGCGACGTTCGCCGTGCGTTGATCGCGGGCGGCGAACTTTCGTCAACGGTCGTCGGGGCGATGAATCGCACGCCCGCTTATGCGCCGCCCGAATGGGCACGGGAGGAAGCCGTCGCGCATATGCGCAAGCTGGGCGTGCTTCAGCTGCCGGTACTGGATGCGCAAAGGCGCGTCATCGGATTGCATGCGCTACACGGCGACGGTCCGCGCAATAAACACGACAATTGGGTCGTGCTTATGGCGGGCGGGGAGGGGAAGCGTCTGCGTCCGCTGACGGAGACCGTTCCCAAGCCGATGCTGCCCGTCGGCGGCCGACCGATCTTGGAAACGATTCTGGGCGAGTTCGTCGAGCAGGGATTCGAGCGTTTCTTCCTGTCGGTGAATTATAGACGCGAGACGATCCAGGCGCATTTCGGCACGGGCGCACGCTGGGGCGCCAAAATCGACTATCTCGAAGAAGAGACGCCGCTGGGCACGGCGGGCGCATTGTCGCTTCTACCGGAGCTTCCGCGTGCGCCGATCTTCGTGATGAACGCCGATTTGCTGACGCGCGTGAACTTCGAAGCGATGCTCGATTATCATCTTGCGGCGGGTGCGGCGGCCACGATGTGCGTGCGCGAGTACGCGGTCGAGATTCCCTACGGCGTCGTCGAAATGGAAGGCTCGCGGATCCGCACCATCGCCGAGAAGCCGTCGACATCGCATTTCATCAACGCGGGAATCTACGTCCTGTCGCCGGAGACGGTCGCCGCCGTGCCGCGCGGTGGACATTTCGATATGACGACGCTGTTCCGTGATCTGCTTGCCGAAGGCAAGGTCTGCGCATCCTTTCCGGTGCATGAGTATTGGCTCGACATCGGCCGGGCGAGCGATTTCGAGCGCGCGCACGGCGATTTCGCGCGTCATTTCGGCGATCAAAAGGATGGTGGCGAATGATCGGCGGCAAACGTGTCGTCGCGCTGATCCCGGCGCGTGCCGGATCGAAATCGATCCCGCGCAAGAATCTCGCCCTCGTCGGCGGACGATCGTTGCTCGGCCGCGCGATCGATCAGGCGAAAGGTTGCGCGCAGATCGATCGCATCGTCGTGTCGACCGATGGGGCCGACATCGCCGCCGCCGCGCGCGAAGCGGGTGCGGAAGTCCATGAACGTCCGGCGGCGCTCGCCGGCGATACGGCGCTGGTGATCGATACGATCCGCCATACGCAGGATTGGCTTCGCGCACAAGGCGAAACGGCCGAGTATATGTGCCTGTTGGAACCGACCACGCCGTTGCGCACGTCCGAGGATATCGCGGCGTGCGTGCGCAAGATCGATGCCGAAACGCTCGATTCGGTCGCGACGTTCCGCGAGGTCGATCTTAATCCGCATCGCGCGTGGCGGATCGAAAACGGCGCGCCGCGCCCTTTCATCGACGGCGCCATTCCTTGGCTGCCGCGCCAGAAGCTGCCGCCGGCGTTCCAGCTTTCGGGTTCCGTCTATGTTTGGCGCATCGACGGATTGCCGGCCGATTCGCCGGGCTTGCTGTTCGGGCGTACCGGCGCCGTGATCGTCGATCGCGCGCGTTCGATCGACATCGACGGACCGATCGATCTGATGGTCGTCGAAGCGCAACTCGCGAAAGGAACGCCGGTATGACGCGCGTCGCTCTCGTCACCGGTGCTTCCAGCGGCGTGGGCTTGTCGATCGCGCGACATTTGTCGGCGCGGATGCGCGTGATCGCCGTGGCGCGCCGCGCGGACCGTCTGCGTTCGGCATTCGGCGGAATTCCTTCGGTCGAGACCATCGCCTGCGATGTCGCCGATGCGGCGGCTTTCGGGCGTGTGCTCGCCGATCTTGCCGCCCGCTTGCCGGGGATCGATACGCTGATCAACAACGCGGGCATCATGACGCGTGCGAAGATCGACGAACTCGACGCCGCGGCGCTTGCGCAAGCCTTCGCCGTCAACGTTCAAGCGCCACTTGCAGCGATGCGCGCTTTGCTTCCCGGCATGCGTACGCGCGGTTTCGGGCGCGTCGTTTCGGTCACATCCGGCGCGCCGTACAATTGTTTTCCCGACTTCGGTGCTTACAGCGCCACGAAAGGCGCGCTCAACGCGCTGACGATCACCGCCGCGCGCGAATACGCGGATGCGGATATCCGGATCAATCTGATGAGCCCCGGTCCCGTGCGCAGCGAAATGGCGCCGGATGCGCCGATGGATCCTTCCGTTTGCCATCCGACGCTCGACTATCTCGTCGATCTTCCGGCGGATGGTCCGACCGGGCGCTTCTTTTGGCTGGGACGCGAATTGCCGGCCGTCCCCGATCACGAAGGCGTGCGCTGGTTGGAAGGCCAAGCGCCCGATCGTTTCCCGCGTGTGGCGGAGGGGCCGCGATGATCCGTATCGGCATGCTCGGCTTCAGCGAAGGCAACGGCCACCCCTATAGTTTCTCCGCGATCCTCAACGGCTACGATCCGGACGCCTTCGGAAAATGCGGCTGGCCGGTGATCCGCGACTATCTGGCGCGGCGTCCCGCGTCGGAATTTATTCTTGGCGACGCGCGCGTGACCCGCGTTTGGATGCCCGATCGCGCGATGGCGAACGCCTTGGCGTCGGCTTGCCGTGTCGAGAAGGCGGTCGATACCCTCGATGCGATGTTGGCCGATGTCGACGCCGCGATCGTCGCGCGCGACGACGCGGATTCGCATCTCGCCCTTGCGCGGCCGTTTCTGGAGCGCGGCGTCCCCGTTTTCGTCGACAAGCCGTTGACGCTCGACCCGGCCGCCCTCGAATGGTTCTCGCCGTATCTCGATTCCGGCTTGCTGATGAGTTGCTCGGGTTTGCGCTACGCCGCCGAGCTTGATTCGATCGCCGCGTCGCTGAGCGATTTCGGTGGCGTGTTGGCGTTGCGCGGCGCCGTGGTCAACGATTGGGAGCGTTATGCGATCCACGCGCTCGAACCCGGGCTCGCATTGACGGGCGCCAAAGTGCAATCCGTCCGTCGGTTGAAGGCGCGACACGCGGCGTTCGTCGCCGATCTGGACGACGGCGGCACGTTTGCCGTCGATATGCTGGGGCCGCGCGCACCGGTGATCAATCTTTCGGTGTTGGGGGCGGGGCGCATCGCAAGCGTCGATATCCGCGACAATTTCACGGCATTCCGCCGTTGCATGATCGAGTTTTTGAAAATGATCGAAACGCTCAAACCGCCGATCGAGCCCGCGCAAACACGTAACGTGGTCCGCGCTTTGATCGCCGGACGTGCCGCGGTCGCGGGCGGTCCCGCCGTGGAGGTCGTCCAGGAATGAAATCGGACCTACACGATTTTACCGGCCGCGTTGCGCTCGTGACGGGTGCGGCGGGGATCATTGGCAGCCGGATTTGCGCCGCGTTGCTCGAGGCGGGTGCCGTCGTCGCCGCGTTCGATCTGCCCGGTGCGGCGCTAGATCGCCTCAAATCGGAAGATAAGACCGGCCGATTGACGCCTTTCGCGATCGATATCACCGATCCCGCCGTCGTGAAGCACGCGGTCGCCGAAGTTGAAACCCGGCTGGGTCCGATCGACGCGCTGTTCAACAACGCCGGCAGCAAAGGCCCCGACCTCGCCGCATTCCTGGCGCCGTTCGAGGATTACGATCTCGTCACGTGGCGCGCCGTCAATGCCGTCAATATCGACGGATTGTTTCTGATGGCCCAGGCGGTGGGAACGCGCATGGCGGCGCGCGGCCGCGGCAGCATCGTGCAAACGGCCTCGATCTGGGGCGTGATCGCACCCGATCAGCGCGTCTACGATGGTTCCGAGTATATGGGAAAGAAGATCAGCTCGCCCGCCGTCTATGCCACGTCGAAGGCGGCGGTGATCGGGTTGACGCGTCATCTCGCCGCCTATTGGGGCGCCAAAGGCGTGCGCGTCAACGCAATCTCCCCCGGCGGCGTGCAAAGCGGCCAGAACGACGAATTCCAAGCGAGATACGGCGCGCGCGTACCTCTGGGCCGCATGGCCGAAGCCGACGAAATCGCGACGGCGGCGTTGTTCCTCGCCTCCGGCGCGGCGCGCTACGTGACGGGGCAGAATCTCGTCGTCGACGGCGGCTTGTCGATTTGGTGACTTCATCCTTTCGGGAAATTCCGTAATGACTCTTGTTCCAGCACCCGCGTCGATCGATCCAACGGAGTTCACGCCCGGCGCAAATCAGCCGCGCGCGATGTACGGCTTGCCGCGCGACGTGAAGTTCTGCGTCTCGTGCGTCTATTCGAACCAGAAGCCGACGTCGGAACGCGAATACCGCCACAGTCCCGGCTCGGAAAAGAAGGCGGTCAATTTCGACGCGCGCGGAATCTGCCAAGCCTGCCGCACGGTCGAGAACAAGAAGAAGATCGATTGGGCCGAGCGCGAGAAAGCGCTCGTCGAACTTTGCGATCGGCACCGCAGCAAGGACGGCAGCTTCGATTGCCTTGTGCCGGGTTCCGGCGGCAAGGACAGCATCTACGCCGCCCATGTGCTGAAGCACAAATACGGCATGCATCCGCTGACCGTCACGTTCGCGCCGCATCTCTATACCGATTGGGGATGGCGCAACATGACGTCGTGGATCGCGTCGGGATTCGACAATTATCTCTTCCATCCCAATCGCCGTGTGCAGCGTTTGATGACTCGTTTGGCCGTCGAGCGGTTGTTCCATCCTTTCCAGCCGTTCATCATGGGCCAGATGTACTACCCGCCGAAAATGGCGCTGCGTCACAACATCAAGCTCATCTTCTACGGCGAAGACGCGAACGAATACGGTAACGACGTGAAGGTCGTTAAGCCGACCAAGGATCTCGACTATTTCACCGTGCCGTCGCACGACGATCTATATATCGCCGGCACGCCGATCGGCGAATTGCGCGAGAAGTTCGGCCTGACCCGCGCCGATCTCGACTGCTATATGCCGCCGGCCACGGATCAGCTTCTGTCCAGCGGCACCGAAGTCCATTATCTCGGCTATTACCTGCGCTGGCACCCGCAGGCTTGTTATTACTACGCGGTCGAGCACGCCGGATTTCAGGCGAGCCCGGAGCGCACGGCGGGCACCTACTCGAAATATTCGTCGATCGACGACAAGATCGACGACCTTCACTACTATACGACCTTCATCAAATTCGGCATCGGCCGCGCCACCTACGACGCGGCGCAGGAAGTCCGGCACGGCGACATCACGCGCGAGGAAGCGGTGGCCCTGGTGCGCCGCTATGACGGCGAATTTCCCGAACGCTTCTTCGACGAGATTCTCACCTATCTCAGCCTTCCGGCGGCGGAGTTTCTGGTCGCGGCGCCGTTGTTCGAAAC
>VFQQ010003537.1_pt1 | contig 14971 bp, 15 predicted proteins | sample 3512341 | NCBI WGS metagenome assembly VFQQ01 (sample SAMN10412373, study PRJNA504923) | tailings metagenome | isolation source: Relicate 2 Philex TSF1 revegetated site | place: Philippines: Tuba, Benguet | collected 2017-08-29 | reverse complement strand
CCGTTCATGGTCATCGACACGCTCATCTTGTCGAGCGGGATGCCGTCGAACAGGGTCCGCATGTCCAGGATGCTGTCGATCGCCACGCCGGCCATGCCGACGTCGCCGGTGACGCGCTCGTGGTCGCTGTCGTAGCCGCGGTGGGTGGCCAGGTCGAAGGCGACCGACAGGCCCATCTGACCGGCGGCCAGGTTGCGGCGGTAGAAGGCGTTGGAATCCTCGGCCGTCGAGAAGCCCGCGTACTGACGCACCGTCCAGGGGTTGGTGACGTACATGGTCGGGTAGGGGCCGCGGCCGAACGGAGCCAGGCCGGGGTAGCCGTCCAGGAAGTCGAGGCCGGCCACGTCCTCGGGCCCGTAGGCGCCGGCGACGGCGACGCCTTCCGGCGTGTTCCAGGCGTCGGTTCCCTTGGGCGTGGCGCCGGGGGCCTCGGCGGAGAAGGCGACCTCGGTGAAGTTCGGGAAGTTCGACATGGATCAGGCCTCCTCGAACGCGGCGGCGAAGCGCATCGGCGTCAGCGCCGGGCAGGCGGAGTCGGGGCCGGGCAGGCGGACCTCGGGACCGGCGATCGCAAAGGCGGCCGGATCGACCGCGGCGACCTCCGGCCGCCTGTCGTCGGCGTTCGGGAAGACGGTGACGCCGAGGATCTTGCGCGACTTGTCGGCATAGGCGGCGGACTGGGCGTCGCGCGTCGCGTTCACCGCGCCCGCGACCAGGCCGGCCTCCAGAGCCTTGGCGATGCCGCCGGCGCCCTCGATGGCCTGGAAGCCGCCCCAGGCGGCCTGGGCCAGCTGGTCGGTCAGGGTGTCGATGTACCAGGCGCCGCCGGCCGGGTCGGCGACGCGGCCCAGGTGGCTCTCCTCCATCAGGATCAGCTGGGTGTTGCGGGCCTGGCGGCGGGCGAAGGCGGTCGGCAGGCCGATCGCGTCGGTGAAGGTCCCCAGGACCACGGCGTCCGCTCCGCCGACGGCGGCGGCGAACCCGGCGCTGGTCAGGCGCAGCAGGTTGGTCCAGGCGTCGGCCTTGGCCAGCATGCGGTGCGAGGAGCGGGCCTCGATCCGGGCCGGGACGTCGACGCCGCAGGCGCCGGTGATCCGGGCCCAGATCTCGCGGGCGGCGCGGATCTTGGCCACGCCGGTGAAATATTCCGCGTCGACGGTCACGCCGACGACGATGCGGGAGAACGCCTCCTCCATCGACAGGCCGGCGCGGACCAGGGCCTTGGCGTAGGCCAGGGCGCCGGCGGCCATCACCGCCAGCTCCTCGGTGTTGCTGCCGCCGGCCTCGTGGGCGGCGCGGCCGGTCGCCAGGAACAGGCCGGCCTTGGCGTAGGTCTGGGCCAGGCGGGCGCCGACGGTGGCGGCCGAGACGATGTGGCTCTCGATCGGGCCCGGGCTGGCGCCGGTGCGGGCGAACGTCGTCAGCGGGTCCATGTGGAAGGCGAGGGGGGCGTTCGGCGCCGCCTTGGCCAGGGCGCCGAGCCAGTCGGCGGCCTTGGGACCCAGGTAGCCGGCGTCCAGCGCGACCGGGGCCAGGTCCAGCAGCACGCCGTCCAGCGCCTTGGCCAGATCGTCGGCCGAGCCGACCGCGACCCCGTCGCGGCCGGTCGGATCGATGGCGACCAGCAGCGAGGCGGCGCCGTTCTCCAGATCCTTCAGGCCCTCGGCGCCGGCCTGTTTCGGATCGGGATGGGCGACCGCCATCCGCAGGTCCCAGGGCCGGTCGGCGTCGCGCGCACGCAGGTCGCGGACCACCGTCGGCGCGCTTTCGGACGTATAGAGCGGCTGGATGGCGATGCCGTCGGGCGTCTGGCGGACCAGGGCCTCCTCGAAGGTCTGGTCCTTGAGGGTATTCTCGACGAGCTTCAGCCAGGCCTCGCGGGCGGGCGGCGCGAAATCGTCGGCCAGCGTGAGGGTCGTCCCGGACAAGCCTCGCATCTCCCTAGTGCAACGCAGCAATTCGACCGGGTGATGCGCCCCCTGCCGGAGGGCGTCAAGCGTGCCCGTAGGGCAGGTGACGCCGCGTCAGTGCGTGGTTTAGGGGCTTGCCAAGCCCAAACGGCCGTTTTATTTACGATGTACATTAATAGACGGAGATCGACGTCCCATGGCCCTGCCGCCGATTCTGCGCGACCGCCTTCGCCTGCCGGTGATCGCCTCGCCGCTGTTCATCATCTCGGGCCCCGACCTGGTGATCGCCCAGTGCAAAGCCGGGATCGTCGGCTCGTTCCCGTCGCTGAACGCCCGGCCGCTCAGCCAGCTCGACGAGTGGCTGGCCCGGATCACCGAGGAGCTGGCCGCCTGGGACCGCGCCCATCCGGACACGCCCTCGGCGCCGTTCGCGGTGAACCAGATCGTGCACAAGACCAACAATCGCCTCGAGGAGGACCTCGAGCTGTGCGGCAAGTACAAGGTGCCGCTGGTCATCACCTCGCTGGGCGCCCGCGAGGACCTCAACAACGCCGTCCACGGCTGGGGCGGCATCACCTTGCATGACGTCATCAACGACCGCTTCGCCCGCAAGGCCATCGAGAAGGGGGCCGACGGCCTGATCCCGGTCGCGGCCGGGGCCGGCGGCCACGCGGGCAGCCTGTCGCCGTTCGCCCTGATCCAGGAGATCCGCCAGTGGTTCGACGGGCCGGTGGCGCTGTCGGGCTCGATCGCCAGCGGCCGCTCGATCCTGTCCGCCCAGGCCATGGGCGCGGACCTGGCCTACATCGGCTCGGCCTTCATCGCGACGAAGGAAGCCAACGCGGTCCAGGGCTACAAGGACATGATCGTCGACAGCAACGGTGACGACATCGTCTACTCCAACCTGTTCACCGGCGTGCACGGCAACTACCTGCGGCCGTCCATCATCGCGGCGGGCATGGACCCGGACAATCTGCCGGTCAGCGATCCGTCGAAGATGAACTTCGGCTCGGGCGGCAACACCGAAGCCAAGGCCTGGAAGGACATCTGGGGCTGCGGCCAGGGCATCGGCGCCATCGACGCGGTGCTGAGCGCCGGCGAACTGGTGGCCAAGCTGTCCGAGGAATACGAGGCGGCCAAGGCCGACCTCGCCGCCAAGACCGCGCTGACCAGCGGCTCGCCCCTGGCCATCGCCGCGGAGTAATCGCCGGCGATCCACGGTCTATCGCCGCCGGAGTCGAGCCCTTCCAAGGACTTGGCTCCGGCGGTTTGCGTTTGGGCCGTCCCGGTGCAGGGGGAGCGATCCTGTCGGCGGACAACGACAGGAGCCCAGACCCATGTCCGACGACGCCACGCCCAGGCTCGGACTGCCCTATGTGGCGGCCGGCCAGGCCCAGAAACATGTCACCGTGAACGAAGCGATGGCCCGGCTGGACGGCCTGGTCCAGACCGCCGTGGTCAGCCGTTCGACCGCCGCCCAGCCCGCCGATCCCGAGGACGGCGCGCTCCATATCCTGCCCGCGGGCGCGACAGGCTCGGCCTGGAGCAGTTTCGCGGCCGGAACCCTGGTCCGATACGAAGCCGGCGGCTGGACGGCGTTCCCCGTCCGCCGGGGACACCTGGCCTGGGTGCTGGACGAGGCCCTGGCCGTGGTCCTGGGCGAGGACTGGGCCCCGCTGGTCGGATCGACCGTGGCCTGGACCGCGAACGGGGCCCGGACCCGCTTCTCCATCCTGGAGGAGGACGTGATCCTCTCCGGCGCGAGCACAACCTCGATCCTCGCCATTCCCGCGCGGGCCATCGTGCTCGGCGTCGGCAGCCGCACCCTGACGACGATCACCGGCGCTTCGGCCTACGACTGCGGCTTGGCCGGAGACGCGGCCAAGTTCGGCGGCTCGCTGGGCGTCGCGGCCGGCGCGGCCAACATGGGCGTCATCGGTCCGACCCCCGTCTACGCCGACACCCCGGTTGTCCTGACCGCGATCGGCGCGCCGTTCGCCGGCGGCGTCGTCCGGCTGTCCGTCTATCTGCTGCAGTTCGACCTGCCGGAAGCCTGAGGAGATCCCTGATGGAACTGATCACCCTGGCCGGCGGCGGCCTCACCGGCGGCGCCCTCACCGGCGGCGCCCTGGGCGCGGCCTTCGGCGCTTTGGGCTCGATCCTCAACCGAGGTCTGGCGATCTTCGAGGCGCGCGAGAAGCGCAAGGACCGGCAGCTGGAGTTGTCCCACGAGAAGGAGCGGTGGGACCACGATCTGCGCATGGCCGCCGAGGCCCGGACCGGTCAGGCGGAGGCGGCGCGCCAGACGCTCGCCAAGACCGAGACCGAGGGGCGCTGGACGGGCCTGGCCGAATCCTTGCGGGCCGAGGCGGCGCTGGCCCAGAGTTGGCCTTGGGTCGCGGCCGTGCGGGCCCTGACCCGGCCGGCTCTGACCCTGCTGCTGTGGCTGCTGTTCGCGCTGCTGTTCCTGTCGGCGCTGGCCGGCGGCCTGCGCGAGGACGCGGCGGCGGGCGTGGTCTCGACGGCGGTGGAGACCATCGCCTTCTCGGCCTCGACCGCCCTGGCCTGGTGGTTCGGCGACCGCGCGCCGCGGCGGGAGGGCTGAAGCGCCCATCCTTCGTCATCCTGGAAGCCTCGCAGAGGCTTTCCGGACCCGGGATATGCGCTGCGGCCGGGATGACCGAGTCGCGTGATCGTGCGCCTATCCCTGGAACAGCTCCGGCCGGCGTCGGCGGAGGGTCTCGACCAGAATCCTCGTCTTGGCGTCGGTCGGGACCTCGCCGTCGATCACGGCGGCCAGTTCGCTCAGCGGGACTTCGTGGACGGCGATGTGCTCGTTCTCATGCTCGACCCCGCCGCCGAGGCCGGTTCGCTGGCCGTCGGCGTAGGGCGCGAGGAACAGCGTCACCTGTTCGGTGGTCGTGCCCGGCGACATCCAGGTCACGCCGGCCGGCTCCAGGGCCTCGATCTCCAGGCCCGCCTCCTCGACCAGCTCGCGGCGCGCGCAGCCGGCGGCGGTCTCTCCGGGCTCGATGATGCCCGCCGGCGCTTCGAGCACGGTGGTTCCGCCCGCGAACATCATCGCCGCGCGAGGCATCGACACCAGCAGCGCCTTCCGCGTGTCCGGATTGTAGGGCAGCACGGCCACCGCCCGGCCGTGATCCTCGACGTAGCGCTCGTAGGTCGAGCCGTCGGGCGCGGTCAGGGTCACCAGATGCAGGTCGAGCCATCCCGAATGCACGGTGCGGACCGGCATGTCGGCCGGCGGCAGACCGCCGTCCTTGCGAGGCTTGGACATCGAAAACTCCTGCGGGCGAAGGGGCGGCCGCTTCCTAGCCCGGTTCGCGGGCGGACGGAACGCGGAACCACCCCGCTCGCGCCCCCGTTGAGTTTCCGGATGGTCGGCGCTCCGCCGGCCCGGCACAGGAGCGCACGCCTTGACCACTTCCCTCGCGAGCGAACGCAAACTGCTGGCCCACGACGAGTTCGAGCTGATCCGCACGACCCATCATCCGGACATCCGGGCCTTGGACCTGGACGCCCTCCGCAAGGCGCGCAGCGATATCCGGGGGCAGCTGGAGAAGGCGCGGACGATCTCGCGCCACAAGCGTCGCGAGGTGAGGGGCAAGGGCGAGGCGAGGGCGGCCGGGGCCTCCGGCAACGCCGAGCACGCCCAGGAGCGCAAGCAGGTCTTCGCCCAGGCGCTGCGGCGGACCAATCGCCAGATCGCGCGAAAGGAAGCGGAAGCAGCCCGCGCCCGCACCGCGGACGGCGCCCGCCGCGCCCTGAACGCGAAGCGCGCCAACGCGGCGGTCCGTCACCCGGGGCCGGGCCGGACCGCCAATGCGGGCGCCGTCGACAAGCCGAGCGCCGCAGCGAAGACCAAGGTCGCGCCCGCCAAGGTCGGCAGCGTCTCACAGGCCAACAAGAAGGCTCAGGCCAAGAAGGACGGCTGAGCCTCCCTTGACCGACTACTCAGCGCCGCCGCCAGTGGCCGCCTTGCGGTAGTCCAGCGCCGGCGGGCGATCGCCCAGCATGGCCTTGTAGGCGAAGTCGGGGCCGCGCCGCTCCAGCAGTTCGGCCTTGGCCTTGGCGATCAGCTCGGGATCGGTGAACAGGTCCGCGCCGGTCAGGGCCAGGGTCTTGGCGGCGTTGACCGCGCCCTTTTCGCCGATCGACATGCCGGCGGCCGCGACGTTCTGCCAGCTGTGACCGGCCGAGCCCGGCACGAAGGTGGCCGTGCCCAGGCCCACGGTCGGGGTGACCCAGCTGATGTCGGCCACGTCGGTCGAGCCGCCGCCGCCTTCCAGCTCCAGCTTGTAGGGCCGCACCGTCTTCACCGAGTCGATCGACGGGGCGTTCGGCAGGGACTCCTGCATCTTCTTGGCGAAGGCGATCTCTTCCGGCGTCCAGTCGATGCCGCCGACCCGGCGCAGGTTGGCGTCCATCGCCCGGCCCAGCGTGTCGTTCGGCAGCATGGCGTAGACGCCGCCGGTGATTTCGGACGAGACCGTCGTCTCGGTGGCCATGGCCGCGCCCTGGGCGGCCTTCTCCAGCCGGGCCCAGACGCTCTTCACCACCTCGGGGTTGGGGTGGCGGACGTAGTAGTAGACCTCGGCGAAGTTGGGCACGACGTTGGGGGCCGAGCCGCCGTTGGTGATGACGTAGTGGATGCGGGTCTTGTCCGGCACATGCTCGCGCATGAAGTTCGCCGCCACGTCCATCAGCTCCACGCCGTCCAGCGCCGAGCGGCCCTTGTCCGGCGCGCCCGAGGCGTGGGCGGAGACGCCGCTGAACCGGAACTTGCCGCTGATGTTGGCCATCGACACGCCCTGCGAGGCGCTGTTCGAGCTGGACGGGTGCCAATGCAGGGTGACGTCGACGTCTTTGAACAGGCCGCCGCGGACCATGTAGACCTTGCCCGAGCCGCCCTCCTCGGCGGGCGTGCCGTAGACGCGCAGTTCGCCCTTGATGTCGTTGGCGACCATCCACTGCTTCAGCGCCACGGCGGCGCCGACCGACGCCGCGCCGAACAGGTTGTGGCCGCAGCCGTGGCCGGCGTGCTGGCCGGCGACGCCGGTCTTCACCGGATCGGCGGTCTGGGCCAGGCCCGGCAGGGCGTCGAACTCGGCCAGGATGGCGATCACCGGGCCGTCGCCGTTCTTGTAGCTGGCGACGAAGGCGGTCGGCATGCCCGCCACCCCGGCCTCGACCTTGAAGCCGGCGGCCTTCAGCTGGCCCTGAAGCAGGGCGGTGCTCTTGGTCTCCTGGTAGCCGACCTCGGCGAAGCCCCAGATCTTGCGGGCGGCGTCCTTGATCTTCGGCGCGTCGGCGTCGACGGCCTTGAGGATCTGAGCACGGTCGGCGTCGGTCACCGGCGCGGCGAGGGCGCTGGTCACGGCGCCGAAGGCGAGCACGGTCGAGAACAGGGCGAGCCTGAAGGGCGAAGGCGTCATCGAAGCGGGTCCCCCACTGGAAACGGCATGGCCGAAACGCGGCCGAGGCTAGTTAGCCGGAAGGGACGACGCCACCCCACCACAAAGAAGGCCGACAGGTATGCGGTTGAGGCATGGATGGGCGGATCGCAGGAAAGGCCGCCGCCAGGGTCCGAAACCTCAGGGCGCGATGGTCAGCGTCGGCCCCGAGGTCTTGACCAGCGTGCCGTCGATCAGCCCGCAACGTCCGATCGATTGATTGTCGAAGGTGATCGCCTGGGCGGAGGCGTCCCATTCCACGGCCAGGTGGATTGGGCCGCACGACGTCAGCCAGGAGGCCTGGAAGCTCTGGATGATCATGCCGCCGCCAATCGCATCGAGTTGAAAGGGAAGGGTCATGTCGAAGAGCGTGCAGGCCAGACTGCCGTTGAAATCGCCGGCCACGATCGCGGCCCCCGTTCCTGCGCTGTTGGTCTGGATCTCCATGGTGACGGCGCAAGGTATCGGATGGGTGTAGAGGATCGTCAGCGTGCCCTCGAACACTGCGGTGCTGTTGGCCGGTGAGAAGGTGTCAGCGGCGGCGGGGTGGGCGGCCAGGGTCAGAGCGGCGGCCATTGCGGCCGTGGCGGACTTCCACATGACGACGGCTCCGAACCGGCGATTGGGGGAGTATGAAAATCAATTCATGGTTGTGTATTTGATTTTGACATTCTTGTCACTATCCCTCGCCTCGAGGCCTCTCAGTCGGTCTTCGCCGGTTCCGGAAGCGCGAACGGCGCATGACGCATCTTCGCCACGCAGCCGCGATCCAGGTCGGTCGGTTTCGCGAGCGACGGGAACTGCCGGCTCATGGCGATGATACAGTCCACATAGGGCACATGGCCGCCCGGCACGACGACGTGGACGCTGTTGGGCAAGGTCTTGCGCATGGTCTCGCCCCAGGACGGCGGCGTGACCGGATCCAGGTCGCCGGAAATCAGCAGCGTCGGCACGTCGGAGCGGAACGGCGCGTAGTAGTCCTTCGGCATCTCCCCGCGCGGCCAGATCGAGCAGGCGGCCATCTGGCCCCTGACCCGGCTGTCGCCGATGAAGCGGTCCCGGGTCGCGGCGGCGACCTCGCCCGGGCGGATGCGCCAGACGTCCTCGCTGCAGGAAGCCGAGAGCAGCAGGCCCAGGCGCAGCGACTGTTTCAGGGCGCGGCTGCTGCGCATCGCCGCCTCGGCGAAGGGTCTCAGGTCGCCCTCGCGGGCGCGCCGCAGCAGGAGCGGGACCTGGCGGGCGCGTTCGTCCGAATACAGCATCACCCGCAGGCCGTCGGCGAAGGCGGCGTCCGACAACCGCACGTCGACCGGCGCTTCGGTCGCCGGGTGGGCGGCGCGGACGACGACCGGTCCGGCGCGCAGGCGGGCCTGGACCGCCGCCAGGTCGCCGCGGATGTCCGGATAGGCGGCGCGGCAGGCCGGTTCGGCGGCGCATTGGGCGATCAGGCCGTCCAGGGCCTTCTGGGCGGCGTCGGCGTGGTAGAGCGGGGCGCGGTTCTCGATAGGGACCAGGCCCGACAGGATCGCGGCCCGAACATGGCGGCCGTACTGGCGAATGTAGGCCCGGGCGTAGCGGGTGCCGAACGAGCCGCCGTCCAGCACCACCTGCTCGTAGCCGAGCGCCCGCCGCAGGTCGTCGAGGTCCTGCATCGCCAGGGGGATGGCGTACTGGGTCAGGTCGGCGCGGGCGGCGAGCTGGGCCCGGCAGGCGGCGTAGGCGACCCCCTCGGCGAAGATCGGCTGAAGATAGCCCTGCGGATCGGCGTCCGACCCGCCCAGGTCGCAGGCGAGCCCGGTCTCGGCGTCGGTTCCGCGCGTATCCATCAGCACCACGTCGCGGTCGTCGCGGTAGCCGCTGCGCATGAAGTCGGCGGTCAGCTCGGTGGCGGGCTGGCCGGGGCCGCCGGCCAGGACGAAGACGGGTTCGAGCGGCTCGGCGCTGCGCGCCGGAAGGACGACCACCCGCAGCGACAGTTTCCGCCCGTTCGGCAGGGCCCGGTTCTCCGGAACGACGAAACGTCCGCAGCGCGCCGTCTCGCGAAGCGCCGGCCGATCCCCCTCGGCGGGCGCCTCGACGGGGCAGGGCCCCAGGTCGAGGCCGGGCGGCGGCGGCGGCGCGGCGGCGGCCGCCCAGGCCGGAGCGAACGCGGCGGCGAGGGCGATCCCGCCTCCGAACCAGCAGACCAGTCGGCGCATTCCAGGCTCCCCCCACGTCACGCTCGGGCCACGATCACACGGAACCGCGGCGAGCGCATCGGTCATGCTACTGGCAGCGATACCAACGGCCGTCGCTGGCCCGGTAGCTGTCGGTCCGCTCGTCGTAGTTGCCGTACTCGCGCTCGCAGTACTCGCGGCGTTCCTTCTTCTTCTTGGCGTCGGCGGCGATGGCCGCGATGACGGCGCCGACGACCAGGGTCCCGACCACGCCCGCGGCGACGCCCTTCTTGCGGTCCTTTTCGCGGCGGTCGTCCTCGCGGTCGTGGCGGTCGCGCTCCACGCGGCGCTCGCAACGCTCCTTCTCGCGGCCATAGAGGCCGCGGCATTCCCAGTACTGGCTGCTCGGACGAGGCGGGGGACGGTCTTCCCAGCGGTCGGGCCGCCAGCCGCGCTCGTTCGCTTCCGGCGGTTCCGGCGCGTCGGGCTGCCGGGCCAGGACGGGGGCGCCGGCGAGACTGAGGCAGAGGGCGCCGGCGAGGGCGGTTCGTAGGCTCTTGGACAACATGGTTTCGCTCCTGGGGGCGGCGAGGTCGCCTCAGCAGAGCAGCCGCAGATTGCGGGAAGCTGGCGTCGTCAGGCGCGCCGGGGCCGGCGTTCCGGAAACTCCAGCCGGATCAGGGCGCCGCCGCCGTCGGCGGTCTCGACGACGACACGCCCGTGATGACGGTCCATGACCTGACGCACCAGGCTGAGTCCCAGGCCGGCCCCGGTCGAGCGGGCCCGCAGCCGATGGAAGGGCTCGAAGATCCGTTCGCGCTCCTCGGGCGGGATGCCGGGACCGTCGTCCTCGACCTCGATCGCGGAAGGGAGAACCCGGATGATCACCTGCCGGCCGCCATGGTCGATGGCGTTCTGCACCAGGCTGGTGACCACCCGGTCGATCGCGCCGGGGTCGCCGACAACCCTGGCCGGGCCGCCGCCCGCCACCTCGACCTCGCAGGCGTTGGCGATCAGCAGCGGCGCCAGGTCGGCCGCCACGGTGGTCGCCCGCTCCATCAGGTCGATGTCGGTCATGTCCAGCTCGCGCTCGATGCGCTGGAGGTCGAGCAGTTGCTCGCAGATCACCGCCAGGCGGGCGACGTCCCGGCGGAGCCGCTCGGTGGCCGGGCCTGCGGGCAGGCCGTCGACCCGCGACTGCACGATGGCGATCGGGGTGCGCAGCTCGTGGGCGGCGTCGGCGATGAAGCGCTGCTGGCGTTCGTAGCCCTCGTCGAGCCGTTGCAACGCTCCGTTGATGGCCCTCACCAGGGGCGTCACCTCGACCGGCACGCCGTTCTCGTCCAGCCGGGAGCCGCGGCGGTCGGCGTCGATGTGGGCGGCCTGGTCGGCCGTGCGGGCCAGTCCGCTCAGCGCCCGTTTCACGATCTGGGGCGTGACCGCGATGGTCACCAGCGACAGCAGAATGAGGATCGGCAACAGCAGCAGGTTGGACAGGAACAGGATGGCGAAGGTCAGGCTGTGGAGGCGTCCGCCGCTCAGCACCGTCAACTCGCCGGCCGGGCTCGGGACGCGACGGATCACCGCCGACAGGGTGAAGGGCTTCACCGTGTCGCGCAGGTCGGCGAAGCTGATGTTGTCCAGGTGGCGGCCGAGCGCGCGATAGGGGGCGGGAATCGGTCCGCTCTCGATGACTTCGCCGCGGTCGCTCCGCGCGATGAACCACACATCCGGGGTTCCTTTCCGGAACGCCGCCAGTTCCGCCGTCTCCCGCAGGACGAGGCCGTCCGCGTCGCGTTCGACGGCCCGCGCCACGATCTCGGTGATCTCCGGGTCGACCAGGGCGCCGCCCATGTCGGCCCGCACCAGGAAGCCGACGAGGAGGATCATCAGCAGCAGAAGGAAGCCGGCCTGGAAAAGCAGCAGCCAGACCACCAACCGGCGCTTCAGCGACAGGCTTTGCGGCGGCTTCATCCGGCCGCTCTCAGCAGATAGCCGACGCCGCGGATGGCGTGGATCTCGACCCCGGCCTCCGCCTCGGCCAGCTTTCGGCGAAGGCGGGAGATGTGACTGTCCAAGGTGTTGGACTGGATCTCGTCGTCGAAGCCGTAGACGGCCTGCTCCAGGGCCGTGCGCAGGACGGTGCGTCCGCGGCGGCGGATGAGGGCGGCGAGCACGCGCAGCTCGCGACGGGGCAGGTCGAGGCGTTCGTCGTCGACGAAGGCCTCGTCGTGGATCAGGTCGTAGGTGAGGCGCGCGAGCGTGACGCGGTCCGTGGCCATCCCGGCCGGGCGGCGCCGGACCGCGCGGATCCGCGCCATAAGCTCCTCGCCGGCGAACGGCTTGGCCAGATAGTCGTCGGCGCCGTGATCGAGGCCGTCGACCCGGTCGGGCACCGCGCCCCGGGCGGTCAGAACGATCACCGGGACGCCGGCGTTGGCCGTCCGCAGCGGGCCGATCAGAGTCAGGCCCTCGCCGTCGGGCAGGGTGCGGTCGAGCAGCACCAGGTCATGGCCGCCGTCCAGCGCCGCCTCGGCCGCGTCGGCGAGACTGGCGACATGGTCGACCACGAAGCCTTCGCGCTCCAGCACCACGCGGAGCGCGCCGGCCATTTCGATCTCGTCCTCGACAAGCAGGATCTTCACGCGCGGACTTTCCACCGAAGCCTGGGCGACGTCCATGCGAACCGCGGCCGCCCCCGCAGGTGGGACGGGCAAGGGACGGCCGCGTCGCCGACCTCAGAAGCCTAGGGAGACACCAAGTTGGATCTTCTGAGACGACAGGTCGTCGCCGAATTCGGCGCGATCGTATTCGAGCCGGACCAGCAGGTTCGAGTTCAGGCGCGTCTCTACGCCGGCGCCGTAGAGCAGGCCGCCTTCGGTGCGGGTGTCCTCGATGGTCTTGGCGGGACTGTTGATTTCCGTGCGGTCCTTCACCCGTTGCCAGGCGTAGCCGGCGCGGCCGTAGATCATGACGTCTGACGACACCGCCATGCCGAGACGGGCGGAGACGTCCCAGTTCAGCCCCGGGTCGAGCGAGCGACGGCCCAGCTTGTTGCCCAGACTGAGGTTCTGGCCGCCCTTGCTCAGGCCGCCTTCGGCGCCCAGCACCAGGCGTTCGCCGATGGGCATGTCGTAGCCGACATGGCCGCGGAAGCCGAAGCCGCTCTCGCGATCCTTGAGACGGTCCTTCAGATCAGGCGTGTCGGCGTCGCCCTTGAGCCAACGGTAGTCGGCGCTGAGGCCGACCTTGAAGCCGGCGAACTCGGCGGAATCCTGGGCCAGGGCGGCGGCGGGCGCACCGAGGCCGGCGGCCATGACGAGGCCGATGAAGAGGTTTCTCATGATGCGGTTTCTTTGGCTGGGGATGCGAAGCGCGACCGGAGCCGCGCGTCAGATTTCGACCCGGTCCATTGCCGCAACATTGCGCGGGTCTGTTCGGCCTTCGGAAGAACCTTCAGCCATTTCGGCCGGCCGCGCTGAAGCCGGACGGCGGGGTGGTCACGTGCGTCGTGCATTGACGGCCTTCATCAATAATGGTGCTAATCGTACCATTGTTGATATGGGGCCTTGTCATGGTCGATCTGCCTACTCCGGTCTTCGCCGCGCTGGCGCTCCTAGGCGGCGAAGCGCCCGCCGCGGTCGCGCCGCCGCCGCCGGCGGCGGCGGTCGTTCGTCCCGTCGAGAGCTTCCCCTTCTACAGCTCGAAGAACAGGATGCTGGTGATCGCACGCTTCAAAGGCGGCGCGCCGGCGCCGCTGGTGTTCGACACGGGCACCAACGGCAACATCATCGACACGGCCTTCGCCCGGTCCATCGGCCTGCCCAACGTCGGGCCGTCCAACTCGGTCGACGGGGCGACCGGCAAACCCATCCCGGGCTTCCGGACCCGCATCACAGGGATGAGCGTCGGCGGCGTGCCGATCGAGGACGGCCCCGCCAACGTCATCGACTTCAAGCGGCATGACGAGGCCGGCATCATCGGGCCGAACAGCTTCCCGGGGCGGCTCGTGGAGATCGATTTCGCCGGCAGCCGGATCCGCGTGCTTCCCGATGCGGCCGCCAACCGTCCGGCAGGCGAGGGCGCGCCGCATCTGGACGGGCTGCCGGCCGTCGTCGTCACCGTGGCGGGGCAGTCCTTCGAGGCCCTGGTCGACACCGGCAACGACGCCGCGCTGACGCTTCCGCTGTCGATGGCCAAGACCCTGCCGCTAAAGGCGCCGCCCGTCCTGAAGGGCAAGACCCGCTCGGCCGGCGGCGTCCAGGACGCCTACGAGGCGCAGATCGACGGTCCGGTGCGCGTCGGCCATCTCGTCCTGGAGTCGCCCCGGGTCTATTTCAACGAGACCGGCGATCCCAACGTCGGCATGCCGGTGCTGCGCCAGGCGCGGCTGGTGGTCGACCATTCGGGCGGCCGGACCTGGCTGGAGCCGGTTCCCTGAGAACGGGCTTCGACGGTTCTGCCGCGAGCCTGATCGGGTTAGCCTGCGCCATGGTCTCGAAGACGAGCATGCGCGAGGCGGTGCGGGCGCATCGCTGGCAGGACGTGGCGGAGGGGCTGGCCGAACGGCCGGACCTGAGGGACGTCGTCGACGAGCGCGGGCGAAACTGGCTGCATCAGGCCTGTATGGCGCCCGGCGAGGACGAGGCGAGCGTCCGGACGGCGGACGTGCTGCTGGGGCTGGGCCTGGGGCTCGACGCGCCCGCCTTCACCGAGGGGGCCTGGCGGGCGACGCCGCTGTGGCACGTGATCTCGCGCGGACGAAGTCTGAAGCTGGCCGAGCACCTGCTGAAGCTGGGCGCCGATCCAAACTACTGCCTGTTCGCCGCCGTCTGGAACGAGGACCACGCCGCCATCCGCCTGTTGATCGAGAACGGCGCCGATATCGAGGAGGGAGCGGACAGAGGCGACACGCCGCTGCTGGGCGCCGTGGCCTGGAGCCGGTTCGGCCCCGCCGAAACCCTGCTGAAGGCGGGCGCGAACCCTGACGTCCTCAACGCCAAGGGCGAAACCGCGCTGCATATGATGCTCCGGAAGGGCAGCGCGCCCGGGCATTTCCAGCTCTTCGCCCGCCATGGCGCGCGCGGCGACATGCCGGACGCCGAGGGGCGGACGGCGATCGACCTGCTCGGCCGGAAGCGCGACCCAGCCTATCGCGCGGCGGCGGAGAGCCTGGCCCGACGGAGGTGACGTAGCGCTCGTCGGGTCGCGCGGATGGTTGCCGGACCGGTAACCCTCAATTCGCGAAAAACGGGAGTTTTTCCAATTGTCATGCCCTGGTTGCTCGCTATCGTTTCGCCCCGTGTAGAGGGGGCGTCATGCGTTGTAAGCAGGCTTGGTTCGGTTTCGGCGGGCTTCGCTCGTCGGCGCGTTGGTTGGCCTTGGCGGTATCCGTCGGGTTGGGATTGGGAGCTCAGCCCGCTCGGGCCCA
>VFQQ010003536.1_pt1 | contig 14976 bp, 12 predicted proteins | sample 3512341 | NCBI WGS metagenome assembly VFQQ01 (sample SAMN10412373, study PRJNA504923) | tailings metagenome | isolation source: Relicate 2 Philex TSF1 revegetated site | place: Philippines: Tuba, Benguet | collected 2017-08-29 | reverse complement strand
ACTCATTAGTCTTCAACAAGGGCATCGCCTCGACACCCACACTTCGCCTACCGATGCCTTTATTTATGTTTTAGAAGGTAATGCCAATTTTAATTTGGAAGGAGTAGCGCATTTCCTCTCTCCCGGCGATGGTTTTTCATTCAAAGCCCACGCCGAGCATTCGGTCAATGCGCTCACGGATTTTAAGATGCTATTGTTTCGATAAACTTCCTACGCCATTTTAGCGCTGACTTATGGGTATCCGATTATTTGCTATTGATACCCATAAGTCAGGCATACTCTTGCTTTGTTACTATGGGCTTTCAATCCCTTAAAAACAAAAAAATATCTAACAAAAACCATAAAATATTATTACCTTCATAGACGTCATTGGTAAGTTAATTACCTTTGCTACTTTCAAACATCCTATATGTTGGAGTATAGTCGTCATCCTGAAGAAGCCCTAACCGCCCTACTCCGCGAAGGCGACGAAGGGGCTTTTGTAGAAATATACCGACGCAACTGGCAAAGAATGTACAATACCGCCTATAAAAGGCTCAAAGACCCTTTTCAGTGCGAAGACCTTGTTCAAAATATCTTCACCGATATTTGGGAAAGACGCACTGAACTCCTCATCGCAAACCTCCAAGCTTATCTCCAAACAGCTGTCAGGTTTCAAGTCATAAAATACAGTACACGAATGTCGGATGTAGCTCCCTTTGCCGACATTCTGGAATCATCCTTAGCGTCGGCCATCGGCACCGACGACCCACTCATCGAAAATGAACTTCTGGATTTGGTAAAACTATGGATAGCTGCTCTTCCCGAAAAACGCCGTGAAATATTTGTACTTTATTATCTCGAAGACCTCTCTTCTGACCAAATCGCCGAACGAATAGGAATTTCACAAAAAACCGTCCAAAATCAATTGGCTACTGCCACCAATACGCTTCGTTCGCAATTGTCTAAAGTACTAATGTTGTGCTTGATATTGCAACTGCCCGTTCGACTTGAAGATTTTTCTAAATAATAAAACAAAAATTTTTAGGGCTCCTTACCTCTCCCTAACTCATTGATTACAAGTCAAGTAATCGTTTATCAACAAAGATTAAAGTATACTTTAATACTGATTTTTTATATTTCTTTTGGGAGTTTTATGCAGTTATGGTACATAGTATTATAAAGCAAAACTATGAAACCTTACAATAGCCAGCCAGACCTGCAAAGTATGTTTAGGAAATACCTGAATGGCACCGCTACGCCCGAAGAAAAACGTTTGGTGGAGGCATTGTATGACCGTTTTGAAGAACAACCTGACATACTCGACAGCTACTCCGAGCAAGAAAAGCAAGCGTTGGAATACCGCATGGAGAGTTATCTCAAAACTCACATTCAACCTCAAACGCCTACGCTTCCTTTGACAGGGTGGGCTCGTTGGCGGCAGCATTTTTCATGGCGCAATATCGCCGCTGCTTCGGTTTTGGTCGCTTGCTTGGGAGGTGGTTATTTTTATCTCAATACCCCCAAGCAGCCCATTCCCCAAGCCCAAATTACCCCCCAAGACCTCACTCCCGGTGGCGACCATGCTACACTTACCCTCAGCGATGGCTCAAAAATTATGCTCGACAATGCCTCCAACGGTATGCTAGCCAAACAAGGCGAAATGACCATCCACAAAGTGGAGCCAGGATTGGTGGCTTATTCGGGCAAGGGTCTGTTTGCTGAAAACCAGTTTAATACCATTACCGCCCCTACCGGTGGCAGATACAGCGTGGTATTGCCCGACGGCAGTCGCGCTTGGCTCAACGCCGAGTCGTCGCTGAAGTTTCCCACCGTTTTTGCCCAAAACGAACGCAAAGTGGCTATCGCTGGCGAAGTATATTTTGAGGTGGCTCCCGATAAACAAAAGCCATTTTTGGTGGATGTACAAGGGGTTCAAACCATAAAAGTACTGGGAACTCACTTCAACGTCAATGCCTATGGCGACGAAGCAGCAGTGACGACTACGCTTCTCGAAGGGAGTGTCATCATCTCAGCAGCGCACACCCACGCAAAAGCCATTCAGTTGAAACCCGGCGACCAAGCGTCGCTTTCTAGCAAAGGGGCCATTCAGGTAGAAAAAGATGTAAATACCGAAAAGGTGATTGCGTGGAAAAATGGTTTTTTCCAGTTTGAGAAAGCCAACATAAAAACAGTAATGCGACAGCTCGCGCGCTGGTACAATGTGGACGTTGCCTACGAAGGAACGCCTTCTGACCGAACTTTTTCTGGGAAAATCGCGCGTAATGTCAATGCTTCTGAAGCCTTAGAAATATTACAATTTACGGGGGTCAATTTTCGAGTTGAGCAAGTCGGCAACGGTACCAAAAAGGGACGTATCGTAGTCACTACCCCTTGAGGGTAAGTCCCCTTTTACCCAAATCAATCATCCATTTTTTAAGCTTTATCTTATGTAAAAAAAACTACAAACCCCTCAAAGAAAAGCGAAGCCTAAAAATAAAAAAGCCGTAGAAGTGTTGGAGCCACTTTTACGGCGAAGTCTGGGCATCGTCTCCTCCGCTATTGCGGAAGTGACCCTTGTGTATCTAGTACTTATTGTTCAACCCAAACCTGTACAAAGTTAATGAAAATTTGTGCGATAGTAAAACCCATGCCCTTACTTGGGCAAAAGGCCAATGAATGTTTCACATGGCCCCCTTCCCTCACCCGGAAACTGATAAAACAAATGAAATTGATAGCCCTCCTTTTGACCATAGGTTTCGTCCAAGCAAGTGCCGCCGGCTATAGCCAAAAGGTCACCTTGCGCGAAAAGAATGTTTCTGTACAAAGCCTGTTTAAGTCAATCGAAAAACAGACCGGCTACGTGTTTTTTTACAATAGTGAAGATATTCCCAATACCCGTGTAAGCATCAACCTCAAAAGCAGTTCTTTGACGGAAGTGCTTGACCAGTGTTTTAGCAACTTGCCACTTACTTATAAGGTCATTGGAAATACCATAGCCGTTAAGAAAAAGGAGCGAACTTCTACCGAAAAACCCAAAGAAACAGGGCTACTCTCGCCTACTGCTTCACCCAAAGCAGATTGGCATACTACGGATGTTTCTCCCCAAAAAGAGGTTTTACCACTCCCTCTTCCCCTCTCACAACGTATAGTGGGTAAAGTAACCGACGAAAAAGGAGAAGGGCTGCCGGGTGTTAGTATTTTGATTAAAGGTACGCAGCAAGGAACAATCACCGATGTGCAAGGTGCTTACGCCCTTGAAGTGCCTGACAACAAAGCGGTATTGGTATTTTCTTTTGTAGGCTATGTACCACAGGAAGTAGCAATAGGTAGTCGATTGTCGTTGGACATTGTCCTAAAAGTAGATGAAAAAAACTTGGATGAAGTGGTGGTAGTAGGCTACGGCGAACAAAAGAAGGTAAATCTGACAGGAGCCGTTGACCAAGTGACTGCCAAGCAGTTAGAAAACAAATCGGTAGCCACCATCGGGCAGGCGTTGCAGGGGTTGGTTCCCAACCTCAACATTACCTTTCCCGACGGAAATCCCGTCAAAAACCCTTCTTTCAACGTACGCGGCGGGACTTCGTTCTCAGGGGGCAGTTTCCGAAGTGGCGCACCGCTCATCTTGGTTGACGGTATTCCGATGGAAATCAACAATCTAAACCCTTCCGACATCGAAAGCTTATCGGTATTGAAAGATGCCGCTTCTTCTGCCATTTATGGTGCAAGAGCAGCCTACGGGGTTATTTTGATTACGACCAAAAAAGGGCGCAGAAATTCGGCTCCCAAAATTTCTTATTCTACCAATTATCAAATCCAACAAGCCGTTAGGCAACCTAAACAGTTGAATTCGGTAGAATACCAAGAAGCCGTCATCAATGCCCAAGTGTTGGAAGGGGGAGTGGCCTCCAATGATGACCTTTTCAAACTCGAACAAGTCAAAAAATACTTCAACAATCCCACTACCGCCCCTAGTTACTATGTAGCAGGAGGCACCAATATTTGGGTAGCAAACATCGACCCCTTTGATGAGTTTTTGAAAAACTCAGCCCCTTTAAAATCCCACAATCTCTCCGTTTCGGGCGGGTCTGAGAAGAGCAATTATTATGCTTCCGTAGGCTACCGCAACCAAGAAGGAATGGTAGCACTAGGAGAAGACTGGCGAAAGATTTACAACGCTACGTTGGGCTTCTCGACCGATGTCAACAAATGGCTCAATATTGATTCCAAGATATTATATACCCGCTCCGACACCAAAACCCCACACGGACAAGGCGGCTACTCTGCCTATTCCGACGGCTATTTTGCCTTTTTGGCACGAATAGGTTGGCGCAGCCTCATGACCCCGCGCTTTACCCCTGCTGACTCTCCCGTAGGAGTAATGCCAACCCATACACCTCTCAATGCTTTCTTGAATAATGGGAATATCACCACCCAAAATTCCAACTTATTTGCCCGAATAGAAGCCACTGTAAAGCTCATGGAAGGACTTAATTTTAAAACCAACTTTGCTTACAGAACCATCGACGAAAACACCAAAATGTTTTTACCCTTGGTATGGCGCGTGGAAAAAACGTGGGTTCCGTTTGTGGAAGGCTTTAGTACCGTGAGCAAGACGTTTTCTAAAAGCGACTATACGGTCTTTAATTCCTACTTTGATTTTTCACGTACGTTTGGTAGCAAACACGAAGTGGGCGCAGTGGCGGGTTTTAACCAAGAACTATCGACCTACAAAGACCTTACCACCCAAGGAAACGATTTAGTCACCGACGCGGTTCCCGCTTTGAAACTAACTACCGGTGCCAAAACCTACTCCGACAACGAATCTCATTGGGCGATTCGGGGAGCGTTTGTTAGGTTCAATTATATCTACAACAGCAAGTATTTGTTTGAAATGAACGGACGCTACGACGGTACTTCGAAGTTTCCGATGGGACGTCGTTTTAAATTTTTCCCGTCTTTTTCGGCAGGTTGGCGCATTTCGGAAGAAAACTTCATGAAAGCTACCCAATCCGTGCTTTCGAGTCTCAAACTACGCGCTTCGTACGGAAGTCTGGGAAACCAAGATGTAAACAACTACGCCTACATTGCTTCTTATGGACTGATACCGCAAGTAGCTTATCTCATGAATGGTGCAAGGCCCATTGGCATCAACCCGCCGGGGCTGGTAAGTGCTGACTTGACTTGGGAAACGGCCACTACTATCAATTTCGGCGCAGACCTCACCCTCTGGAATCGATTCAATATTACTTACGATTGGTACAAAAGAACAACTAGCGACATTTTGACTTCTGCCGAACAACTTCCTTCGGTGTTGGGAACGAGTGTGCCCAACAAAAACGCGGGAGCTTTGGAGACAAAAGGCTGGGAACTTTCTACCAAATGGATGGACCGTCTCAAAAATGGACTCAGTTATGATGTTACGTTGGTAGTATCTGATAATCAGTCGAAAGTAACCAAGTTTTCGGGCAATCCGCAGCAAATTATTTCGTCGTTGTATGAAGGCAAACAAATGGGAGAAATTTGGGGTTTTGAAACCCAAGGTCTATTTCAATCGTACGACGAAATCACCAACGCCCCCAAACAAACCCAAATCAACGGAGGAGTATGGCGCCCCGGAGATGTGAGATACGCCGACCTCAACGGCGACGGGAAAATAGACAATGGCAATTCGACCGTAGCAAACCCTGGCGACCGTAAAATCATTGGCAACGGTATGCCCCGTTATCAATTTGGTATCGGTGCCAACGTAGCTTGGAAAGGTTTTGATTTTAATATGTTTTGGCAAGGAACGGGCAAAAGAGACTATTGGACAGACAGTTATCTATATTGGGGATTAATCAACGGTACCAACATCAACGGTGGCAACGGCACACCCGACGTGTATTACAACTCTTGGACTCCCGAACGAACTGACGCCTTTTACCCTGCTTTTAAACCCGCCCTCAAAAACAAACAAGTCCAATCGAGGTATTTGCTCAATGCGGCTTTTGTGAGATTAAGAAACATCACGCTAGGCTATTCGCTCTCTACTTCTTTGCTTAGAAAAATCAAAATAGACAAAGTACGGGTCTATGCGTCGGGTTTCAACCTACTGTCGATTTCGAAAGTGCCGCGTTTTCTTGACCCCGAAAATATGGAAGACGCCTACCCTTTGATGCGTTCCACTACTCTTGGTCTCCAAATTAACTTTTAAAACAAGTTTACAATATGCGCTTTATTCTAAACTACCGATATATAGCAGTTTTGCTAGCATTTTTCCTTTTCTCTGGTTGTGACGACTCCTTTATGGAACGCTATCCGCTGGATAGCATTGTTGACCAAAATTTCTGGGCCAGTGAGTCGGATCTGAAATTGTACGCCAATCGCTTTTACCCTACTTACATCGAAGGCTTCGACAATGCTTTGATCATCAGAACACCCTATGGCTACGAAGGCTCCCCTATTCCGTACGGAGATTTGCATTCCGACAATGCGCTGCCCGAAAATGTCAACCGAGCACCGATGATCAATGGCGTGTATGTCATTCCCAATGCCGCTGGAAGTGGCGGTTGGAATTGGGGAAACGTCAGAGCACTTAACTATTTTTTGGTCAATTATAACCGAGCCAACATAGCCCAAAACATCAAAAATAGCTACGCTGGCGAAATATTGTTTTTCAAAACAATGGAGTACTTCGACAAAATCAAACTTTTTGGGGAAGTCCCTTGGTACAGCAAACCACTCGAAACTACCTCGTCTGAGCTGTATGACGCCCGAACCCCACGAGCCGTTTTGATGGACTCGGTTTTGACAAGCATCAACAAAGCCATAAGTTGGCTACCCGAAAAAGGAAAAGAAGCGAGCGGACGTATTACCAAAGAAATGGCTTTGTTGCTCAAGGCACGCGTTTGCTTATACGAAGGCACCTTTCGCAAATACCACACAGAGGTTGGGCTATCGGGGCAAAAGTTTTTGGAAGAAGCAGTAAGTGCCTCTCAAGCCCTCATGAATTCGGGGAAGTTTAATATCTGGACGACGGGCGATACCAACAACGACTATCATAATCTTTTCATTCAGAATGATTACAAAACCAACCCTGAGATTATTCTTTGGAAAGAATATAGTAGTGGCCTTTTGATGCATGGTTTTTTAAGGTATTTTTTGTGGAACCAAGGTGAAAATGTGGCAGGTTTTTCAAAATCATTGGTAGAAGAATATCTCTGCTCTGATGGATTGCCTATTTCGGCTAGTCCGCTTTATATGGGCGACGATAGTCTCCAAAGCGAAATGAAAAACCGCGACCCACGTTTACGACAAACCGTCTGCTATCCAGGCCAATACGCTCTTGACTCTAAAATAAGCGGGAGCTTTATGGCAAGAGGCAAAGGCTACAACAAACTCATGCCCGGCATCAGAGGTAGTGGAGAAGAATACCCCTCCCCTACGGGTTATTGGCCGGTCAAATTTTGGAAAAATGACCAAGTAGAAGCCAATGCCTTACAAACAGGCACGATGCCCTGCCCTATTTTTAGATACGCAGAAGCCTTATTGATTCAGGCGGAAGCCCATGCCGAACTTGGCACTTGTACCCAAGGAGTCTTGGACCAAACTATCAACAGATTGCGCAAACGGGCCGGAATGCCCGATTTAACCCTTGCCAAATTACCACAAGACCCTAAACTAGATGCTCGGTATTTGCAGTACTGCGGCTATGTACCTTCGGCTTTGGTACGAGAAATCAGACGCGAACGCCGGGTTGAATTGGCCTGGGAAAATTTCCGTTGGGATGATTTGGTACGGTGGAAAGCAGGGAAATTGTTGACCGTTCCAGAAGCTATTTTAGGAATGAAATTTAATCAATACCAATACCCAAGCGTAGTGGTAGGCAAAGATGTATTCTTAGATAGCCGAGGTTATTTAGCTCCCTACAAAAACGCCCTTCCTTCGGGACGAAGGTTTGAGGAGCCCAAACAGTACTATTATCCGCTTCCTACCGAAGATGTGGTTATCAATTCTTCCTTAAAACAAAGTGCGGGATGGTAGTCGTGGCTTTTTTACAACCCTTAAAAATGACATTTTCTGATGAATTTTCTCTATAAAAGCAAAGCTCTCATCTGCTTGGCGGCCTTTCTACTGGTACAGTTGGCCCACGCCCAACCTACGCCAGAAACGGCTATCCAACAGGCCAATCATGCCCTTTGGACAAAGTTTATTGATAAATACGGAGTCGTCAATGATTTTGTGGGCGAACGCCCCACCCCCAACGATTGTCGGTTGTCACGTCCAAACGCCTTTGGCTGGTGGACTCCCATTGAAGACGGCGCATTTTTCACGGGACTTTACCTGATAGCAGCCTGTGACCGCGCCAAAACAACCAAAAACGAAACCGATCGAGACAAAGCGCGGATACTCGCCCAAGGGCTACTTAAGCTCTCGTTAGTTTCGGATGTACCGGGATTTATCGCAAGGGGAGTCAGTACTGATGGCAAAACCCACTATCCTAATGGCTCCAATGACCAAACGATTCCGTGGGTGTATGGGCTGTATTATTACCTCAAAACCGACATTCCTACTCCCACGGAAAGTAAAATCATGAAAGACAAAATCGTCGAAGTCATCCAAGCATTGCAGCTCGCAGATTGGCGGTTTCCGAGTGACGGCATGTTTACAGGCAAGTTTCGTGACGACTTACGCGACAATCGGTTTTTAGAAGCGCCTTGTTATTTGCTTCTGTTGAAAATAATGCACCAGCTTACCAACGACAACAAATGGGCGTCGCTCTATCATACCGCCGCCCACGAAAAACCCGAAGGCTCCCTCAAAACAAGAGGAGAAGTTTGCGCAGAAGGTATCGAATATGATGTAAAAATGTGGGGCGAAAGCAAATCCTACCTTTGGATATATGTCATGAAACAAGCGGCCTTGGTAGAACTCGCCTCTTCCGAAACCGACGCGACGCTCAAAGCACATTTCCAAACTGGACAAAAACGAAACCGAGATTTTGTAATGAAGTTTGCGCAGCGATATACCGAGTTCAACAATCACGATGAAAAGGTATTTGGCAATGCCGATTGGCGCGCTTGCTACACGGATTGGTATCCACAATTTACGATTGAGGAAGCGATTGCCGTTTCAAAGCTAAAAAACGACGCAAAAATCGGCAAGCGCAAAGGATATGAACGCGAATTGATGACCACTCCTTTGGCGGCAGCAAGCATCATGGCACTGTTTGGAAACAAAGCGGATTGTGACCTTATTCGAAAAGTCATAAGCCACTATGATTATTCTAAATTGTATCTGGGAGAGTTTTTGTATGCCGAATTTGCTTATTACAAAACAGTCTGCCAATAGCATTTTCAGAAATATCTTTTACGCTGCCCCCTCTACTGTCATAAGGTTGTCAGTAGAGGGGATTTTATTTGTGAACCAATCAAAATCATTGTCCCTATGAGTGCCCTAAAAGATGCTTATTCACCCGCTTTTTATCAAAATTTTGCCAAACTTATGGCCGAAGTACTTCCAGATTTTGATCAGCAGCAATTCCTATCTCTTATTTTTGATGAAAGGTTTGACCAAAAAGAACTCAAAGAACGTATGCGCCATACTACCTTGGTCTTACATCCATTTTTGCCCACAGATTTTGGAGTGGCAATGGACGCCATTGAAAAGTGTATTGTTTTAATCCAACAAAAAAGCGCATTTGCCAACAGCCTTGCCTACATTTTTTTACCAGATTATATCGAAGTATACGGATTAGATGAATTTGAAAAAAGCATGAAAGCGATTGAAACCGTGACACAATTTATCAGTTGTGAGTTTGCGGTCAGGCCTTTTTTGCTAAAATATGGCGATCAAATGATGCAGCAAATGCTAAAATGGTCGCATCACTCCAACCACAAAGTGAGACGTTTGGCAAGTGAAGGTTGCCGCCCGCGCCTGCCTTGGGCGATGGCAGTTCCAGCCCTCAAACAAAACCCCCAACCTATACTAGAACTTCTAGAAAACCTCAAAAATGACCCTTCTGAGTGGGTTCGCAGAAGCGTGGCCAACAACCTCAATGATATATCGAAAGACCATCCCAAAATCATACTAGAAATAGCGCGTCGTTGGAAAGGCCACACCAAAGAAACCGATGCTATTGTCAAACATGCTTGCCGCACTTTGCTCAAAAAAGGGCAATCTGAAGTGTTAGAGCTGTATGGATTAGAAGGCACCAAAGTAGGTTATGACCATTTCAAGATTCTCACCCCCCAAGTTCGCGTGGGCGAAAACCTCCTCTTTGGGTTTCAATTGGTCAATCTACACGACCAAAAACTGAAAGTTCGGATAGAATATGCGGTGTATTATCGACTACAAAATGGGAAACTTTCGAAAAAAGTTTTTAAGATAAGTGAAAGGGATTTTTTACCTGCCGAAACTGCCGAGCTTGTCCGAAAACAATCTTTTGCTCCTATCACAACCCGAAGATTTTACAAAGGTCAGCACCAACTTTCGTTGATAGTAAACGGACAAGAAAAACAAATACTTGATTTTGAGCTGATTTAAAGATATGAAGTCGATAGTATAGTCAAAAATATTTCATCTGCAGCCAAATTGCTTACGAGGCTTGGAAAGGCAGCGGGAAGTATTTTGGGCTAAGCTCAACCAACCCCAAAACGGGTGCAAGTGCATAAAATAAAGTTGGTGTTATTCTTTCTTTTCTACTGACTCTCCCACTCCCAAACTTAGAAAGTCTTGATGACTGCGTTTAATGGACTTTCTAAGTTTCTATATTATCTCCTCGTTAATTTCTTTCCTTGATAAATCATATTGAATAACGCATTTTTTCTAATATTAACCAAAGACAAGAATTGTTGAGGATGTAAGATATTATTATCCACTAGGATAAAGCTCTTTTTGAAAGTCCTCATCCCACCATGTTTTTACTTCAAAATGGCCATTTTTAAATGTGGTAAATTGCGATTTATTCCACTTTTTATTTTCTTTTAAATCGCTTTTCCATTCCATTATAAACCCTAAAATGTTTGTGCAGTCTCTATAATCCGCATATTTTATAAATAAACCATCTTTATCATAGTAGTCGCCCTGCAATCCAGAGCCATGCTCTTCTGAATAAAACTCAATATCAGTTACTAATTGGTAACTATCCGTCTCGCACATTAGCATATTTAAGAATGCTGCATTGATTTCTTCTAAATAGTTCATAAAATTTTATACTTTTTGTTAGTAAATAACTCTGTTCTCAGCCTTTCGATTACGCCAACTTTATAGGCAGCCTCAAATCTCATGGATTATGGATCTTCTACCTACGCCATATTTATTAAAATCTCAACATTTACCTTTTTGAGGCAAAGAATAGAGGGCTTATTTTTTTAAAATTTTAGCCCATCTAGTCTCCATTCGCAGGGAAATAGGAATATTATTCAACACTTATTTTATTCATAAATGTTTGAAAATCTTGGAATACGTGATAAACTTCAAAAGGATACACATTAAAATCTAGAAAGTAGACATCATTTTCAGTCTCTTCTTTAATACGAAAAGCAAAAAAAGTGTTAGGACTCATAGTCGAACAAAACACTTTATAAGTATCTATTATATTTCTACACATTAAATATTCATCTGACTCTAAGTAGTTAAGATAGCCAAGTAAATATTCATTACTTATCAATTGCTCAAAAGATCTCGTTTCTGTTGAATCAGGGAGTACTATTTTAAGAGCTTTACTTCTCAATTAATAATTTGATACCTACTCGGCTCTATGCTCCGCAGTAAGCGTTATTGTGTTCTCGACTTTTGCGCCTTGTTTCAGCAAATAACGTCCATGGTTGTTCTTTTAATGTATAAAATCCGTTTTAAAACTGGGAGAGAGATTAGAGCAAAGGAGGAATACGTTGGTCATCTTTTAAAACTTTACTAAATTTAGCAATCCAACCATATTCTGTTGAAGCTTCTCCACTCAACATTTCACTGATTTCAAGTAGATTTGTCTTTACATTACCTTCAAGGTGAAATATTGCGAATTCTTCACTTGATTCAATCATACCTAACAAATTCGACAACTGAATAACCAATATTTGAGGTATAAATTTCATTAAATTATTGTAGTCATTTTCTTCAAGGTTTTGAATGTAACTGGCATCTGGTTCAAAACTCCGAAATGGCTTTTTCATAGTACGCAAGGCTTCTACATATAGTAGGCATGGATCAAAACACTCTTCTGCCAAAGCCTTTCCAAAACGGTGCAAAATTTCGTCTTTCGTAGTCATTGGGTTATTGGGTTTCTATATTTAGTTTAGGTCATTCCAAGGAATATCTGTTATTTTAGAAGTATTTTGAGCTTTCAAATCCTCTAATTATTTTACTACCCATCCAGCTGCTATGTCTTTTGGTATTTTAGCATCTATCATTGTTTTAATTTCTATTTCAACCACTTTTTTTATGATCAATTTCTCTACTGTTGCTTAAAAAATGATATAATCTTTAATCTTTTCTTTGTAAAGGTTTTATGACGTCAAGCTGTACATCAAGAGTTCCTAAAACTCCATCAAGAGTCGCATTAGACACAGAGAATATTTCAATATTTCTACCCATCTTCCCGTACTCGCCAAAAATCCTCTCCCCAGTTGCGGTAGAGTTGATTGTATTTTACGCCATCACTTAACTTTTCTATTTCGACATATTCAAAACCTCTGATAAATTCAAAAATATTATTGGCAAGCAGCGTAAATCTTTCTCCTTCCTGAAAGGATTCATCTGGGGATTCTACATATATTTTTTCAAGATTAGTTACCCCAATACCCACCATTAAAATAAAATGACCTGTCCCATCTTCTGCGAAAGGAAAATAACCATGAGAAAAGACTTCATCTGCTACATCGTATAGACGATTTCTTACTTCTAGTCCCTTTTTTAAACTAAATATATCTCCTAAAAATAAATCCTCAATTTTGGGTAGGTAGTATAAATGTCCACAGCCAAATGTATATTTATATTGAGGTAAGGTATACTCTTCTGAAAAAATTTTGTCAATATGAAAAGATTTCAAAAACTCTTTAAATAAAACAGGGAGTTTAATGTTGCTCTCTTTTTCAAAAAGTTCAACATCAAGATTTTCATTGATACCTCTTGGTTCAAACAAATGAAATGATCTTTTAATGGCTTTCATCGTTTTTACTTATTTGATTAAAAACTTATTTTAATACTTATCAATCGCCGTACTCTGTTTCCTACAGACCTGCTTGCTATAACTCACACAGGATATTAAAAACCTAAATTTATCTTTTTCATTTTGATAAAAATTTACCAATAATCACAGGTTTAAAATCCATTCTTGAATTACAACAGCTGTTTTCTTGATATTGATAATTTATTTAGCTTGCTAACTAAAGTGAATGTATTACTTCTTTTTTTGTTATTCTTCTTGGATTAGGTCTATGATGACTTAGGCTACAGATTGAAGTCCGTACGGTTGGGGAAGTATTCTGTTTTGAGGTTGAGCAAAATCACTTCTTAATGTTTTACTTAGGACTTATGAACCATTTTTTATATTTTTTATATGACAACAAATTGCGGATTAAAATATTGACAAAATAAAACGGGTAATATGAGTCTACGAAGAAAGACATACATTCTCCATTTTTCTTAACAACAGTAATTTTATTTACTTTGGGGTATCTATTGTCTACTTTTTTGTAATTTACAAAATCATCCTCATAAGAAAAACCTTCTATAAAATCAATAAAAACTTCGTCTGTCAAATTATTTAAAACACTAACAATGCGCTCAGTTGTAACCAATAAGTATGTATTATCTAGACAACATTCTAATATTGGCAATTCGTTCTCCTGAAACTTTATTTTTGCATTTTGATAATCGCCTTCAATAATATTTGTGTTTAAAGTATCATTAAAGGTTATCCATTCATCGAAAGGCTTATTCAAGGCTTTCAATGAAATACTAATAAGTTCTCGCTTAAAATCAAATGTATTCATAAATCTAATCCTTTTTTCCATATTACTACAGTCCCGAATCTATTTTAACGGGTAGCTTATGCCGTTCATCCCCTTGCCATAAACCTATATTGGTGGATGCTCTTTTTGCCCAGTTTCATTAATTTGGAACGACAGAAAACGAGCCACTAATTGTTCTAAAGTAATTTGGTCTTGTTCTGTAAGGTGATTTAGGCGAGTTGTTTCTTGAATATGATCAATATTTCCAAGAAAATCTTCATAATACTCCATTATTTCAGTGATTTTATCTAAAATTTCAAATTCTTTCTCTGTGTATATTTTATTCTTTTTTAGATAATCAACCGCTTCAAGATTATATTTACCATACTTTGCCAGCCAACCAGAAGTTTCTTCAAAAATACCATTTTCTTTAATCCATAAACAAATATCCCTCAAGGCATTTGTGATGAAAATTTTATAATCTTTGTAATATTCTTCTTGTGTCATAGCATTTTTATTTCCTGTACAATTTCGAGGTCATCCAACTGTGTGGTTGATGACTGCTCAGTTTAATTATTGGTATTTTTAAGTGTCTAAGTTGCCGAAGTCAAATCTCTCTAAGTCAGAATAATACATTTGAAATGGCGGAAAAGAACTTCTTAAAATTTGATTCTCTTCATAAAGCTCCTCCAATTCCTTAGATATAATTTCTTTGCTATCTGATTTTTTTAACAATCTATTCCTTTCAATGTAATGCCACAAGATATTTACACTAAAATTGATTGAAAATTGATTATCTTCATTATAAAAATTTGAATCAATTTCAATGTCATTATTTTTCAAAAAGCATCCACCTCCATGAAAGTTATATTCAACAGCATCATCACCTAAAGAAAACACACCTCTTTTTTGTATTTTTTTCTCAGTGTATAATTCCCAAAACTTTTCTAAGAAAAACCGCTTTTCCTCTTTTCCATTATAAATCACATCATGCTTTTTCAATATTCTAGTAATCAACCCTATTAAGGTCTTATTGTAGTTTTCAATAATATCGAATGTACGT
>VFQQ010003535.1_pt1 | contig 14979 bp, 8 predicted proteins | sample 3512341 | NCBI WGS metagenome assembly VFQQ01 (sample SAMN10412373, study PRJNA504923) | tailings metagenome | isolation source: Relicate 2 Philex TSF1 revegetated site | place: Philippines: Tuba, Benguet | collected 2017-08-29 | reverse complement strand
ATCGGCTTGGCTACTCCTGCCTCGCTCCGCGGCCACGCCATGAGAAGCAGGACCTCGCGACACAGCAGAAGTTCAAGGAGGAGTCCGCCCCCTTTTTGTCCGCACCGTCACCGATGCGCTTGCACCTCACGGCGGGAAGTGCCGCGTCTTCTTCATGGACGAAGCCCGATTCGGTCAGCAGGGCACGCTGACACGCGTCTGGGCGAAGAAGGGCTCGCGTCCGACGGCGGTCAAGCAGACTCGGTACGAGTGGGTGTACCTGTACGCCGCGGTGGAGCCCATGACCGGTGCGAGCGTGGCGTTGCAGGCCCCGCACGTGAACACCGGCACGATGAACGTGTTCCTGCGGATGTGCAGCGAGGATCTCGGGCCGCGTGACCACGCCGTGCTGATCATGGATCAGGCGGGGTGGCACAAGGCTCGCAGGCTCGTCGTGCCCGACAACATCACCATCTTGCTGCTGCCGCCGTACTCACCCGAGCTCAACCCCGTCGAGCGGCTGTGGGCGTACCTCCGCAGCCACTACTTGAGCAATCGGGCCTACGACAACTACAAGCACCTGCTCGATGCCGGCGCCCAGGCGTGGCAGAACCTCACGCCACAGACCCTCCGCTCCGTCTGCGCCTGCGACTACATCACGCGCGTTCCAAAGCGGTGATTCGTATGACTCGTGGAGCACGGAGATCGGCTCGAGCACGAGCGTGAGAACCTTGTGGTGCTCGGTGGGGATGGTGAGTTGGATCGTCTCGCGCGTGTTCGCGGGGACGTCGAGCCAGGCGATGATGCCGCCGGAAAGGTCCGCGACGGGCATGTCGCGCAGGGGGATCGGCGGGGGTGGGGCGTTCTTCTGCGCCAGCGCCGCGGGCGCGAGCGCGCCCACGCCGCACGCGCCCAGCACGTGGAGCAGCAGGGCGGCCAACCGACGGACCGGGAACGGACGGAGCGGCTGTGACATGGCGTTCTCCCTGCTCAAGCCCATGCCGTCCGCGCAGAGCGCGGGACAGTGTGAGATGTGCAGCATACCGACGGGTGAGATTCCGCAAAGACGCGTCGGTGAAACCCGTCAACAAAAACGCCCCCCGCACGGCGTGCGGAGGGCGCGAGATTGTGCAATGAGCGGCAGAACTGTGGGTCTTACGGGCAGGCGGCGCCGGCGACGACCTGGGCGAGGGCGTCCACGTCGTCCTGATCGACATTGCCGTCGCCGTTGAAGTCCGGGTCGAGGCTCGTGCAGGACGTGTTGCCCGCGACGGCCTGGGCCAGGCAGTCGATGTCGTCCTGGTCCACGTTGCCGTCGCCGTTGAAGTCAGGATCGCACGCGGCGCCGATGGGCGCCCGACCCGCGAAGGTCACGCTCTGCGGCGTGTGGGGCTTGAACAGGCCCATGGTCACGTCGACGGCGGTGGGGGGCTGATCGGCGACGAACCAGACGTTGTACATCGTTCCCCAGCGGATCGCGTTCGCGTTGGGGTTCTGCGCGAAGGTCTGATCGGTGCGGAAGGTCACGGTGTTGGCGCCGCGCTCGTACACCCAGGCGTTGTTGTTGTAGACCTCGCCCGAGTGGTAGGGCGGGGCGTGGAAGCCGTGCGACGAGACGTTGACGTTCGCCGGGACGGGGATGGTGATGGAGCCGGCCGAGCGGTCGGAGGAGAGGTTGAAGATGGCGTAGTCGTAGGTCCACGTGCCGTTGCCGTTGTCGGTGACCTTGTGGGCGGCGTGGAAGCGGCCCTCGCTGGGCACGTCGAACACAACGTCCTCGACGCGGGTGTCGACGAGGTTGGCGCCCAGCCCGTGGAGGCGCCAGGTCTTGATGGCCGGGTTGCCGACCGAGGGCGAGCCGGTGAGGGACATCGCGTTGGTGCCCGCGGCGACGTTCACGCGCTTCCAGGTGGCGTTGTTGTTGCGCATCCCGCCGGCGGCGTCGTCGGTGGCGACGTAGACGCCCTCGACGAAGTACTGGGCGTTGGGGAAGAGCGTCGTGCCGATCTGCGACGAGGGGACCTGGAGGCGCTTGAAGATCGCATCGCCGGACGCGGAGTTGTACGAGGAGAACTGGCCCGTCCAGGCGTTGATGCTGGAACGGGCAGCAAGGCGGCTCTGCCCCGCGTTGTACCCCGAGGAGTAGACGTCGAGGCAGTTGATGCCGAGGACGGACCCGCCCGCGCCGTTGCACGTCCCGCCGCAGACGGAACTCGTGCTGGCCGCGGCGCAGCAGGCGAGTTTCACGAAACTCAGGCCGACCTGCACGAGCCTTCCGTTGTGCAGGCGGTAGGCGTTCATCGCGAGCCCGGGCGTGCCGCCGTTCGCCCACGTGAGGTTGGCGGTGCCGATGTTGCACGTGTGCGAGCCGAGGGTGTAGGCGAACGTGCCGCCGACGGCCCCGTGGTTGGTGATGGACTGGACGTCGCCAAGGGTGACGTCGGCACCCGGGGGGAAGGCCGTCGCCGGCATCGCCGCCACACCCACCGCCACCGCGCCCGCCACCGCATGCTTCAGGATCGACTTCATGTGAACTCCCAAGGTGAACTGAGAACCGAACGACGAGAACCGCTGATACTCGAGGTGGAACTTACGGGCAGGGCGCGCCGCCGACGACCTGGGCAAGGGCGTCGATGTCGTCCTGATCGACGTTGCCGTCGCCGTTGAAGTCCGGGTCGAGGCTCGTGCAGGACGTGTTGCCCGCGACGGCCTGGGCCAGGCAGTCGATGTCGTCCTGGTCCACGTTGCCGTCGCCGTTGAAGTCAGGATCGCACGCGGCGCCGATGGGCGCCCGACCCGCGAAGGTCACGCTCTGCGGCGTGTGGGGCTTGAACAGGCCCATGGTCACGTCGACGGCGGTGGGGGGCTGATCGGCGACGAACCAGACGTTGTACATCGTTCCCCAGCGGATCGCGTTCGCGTTGGGGTTCTGCGCGAAGGTCTGATCGGTGCGGAAGGTCACGGTGTTGGCGCCGCGCTCGTACACCCAGGCGTTGTTGTTGTAGACCTCGCCCGAGTGGTAGGGCGGGGCGTGGAAGCCGTGCGACGAGACGTTGACGTTCGCCGGGACGGGGATGGTGATGGAGCCGGCCGAGCGGTCGGAGGAGAGGTTGAAGATGGCGTAGTCGTAGGTCCACGTGCCGTTGCCGTTGTCGGTGACCTTGTGGGCGGCGTGGAAGCGGCCCTCGCTGGGCACGTCGAACACAACGTCCTCGACGCGGGTGTCGACGAGGTTGGCGCCCAGCCCGTGGAGGCGCCAGGTCTTGATGGCCGGGTTGCCGACCGAGGGCGAGCCGGTGAGGGACATCGCGTTGGTGCCCGCGGCGACGTTCACGCGCTTCCAGGTGGCGTTGTTGTTGCGCATCCCGCCGGCGGCGTCGTCGGTGGCGACGTAGACGCCCTCGACGAAGTACTGGGCGTTGGGGAAGAGCGTCGTGCCGATCTGCGACGAGGGAACCTGGAGGCGCTTGAAGATCGCGTTGCCGGACGCGGAGTTGTACGAGGAGAACTGGCCCGTCCAGGCGTTGATCGTCGAGCGGGCGGCCAGACGCCCCTGCCCGGCGTTCCAGCCCGAGGAGTACACGTCGAGGCAGTTGATCCCGAGCAGCGACCCGCTCGCGCCGTTGCACGTCCCGCCGCAGATGGGGCTGGTGTTGACGGCGGCGCAGCAGGCGAGTTTCACGAAACTCAGGCCGACCTGCACGAGCCGCCCGTTGTGCAGGCGGTAGGCGTTCATGGCGAACCCGGGCGTGCCGTTGTTCGCCCACGTCAGGTTGGCCGTGCCGATGTTGCAGGTGTGCGAGCCGAGGCTGTAGCCGTAGGTGTCGCTCACGAGCCCGTGATTCGTCACGGACTGAACGTCGCCGAGGATGACGTCGGCGCCCGGGGGGAAGGCCGTCGCCGGCATCGCCGCCACACCGATCGCCACCGCGCCCGCCACCGCATGCTTCACGATCGACTTCATGCTGCCTCCCAACTGGTAAACTGAACACCGGGCGACGAGAACCGTCGCCCGGAACGACTGACACACCCCCACAGACGACCCGATGTCTGCCCGGCACAAGCACCCCGGGCGGCTCCGTCCATCGGCCAAGGTCAGCCTACCGGACGATTCCCTTCTGCGGAAGCCCGCTTGCGCAGATTTCACGCGCCCGGCCACCCCCCCGGCCGACGCCCAGTCATACAAACAAATCCCGATCGAATGACGGCACAAAGGCGGCTCCGGCTATAGTGGCTGCTCACTCAGCGAAAGGGTCTGCATGGCGAATCGGCACTTCGACGTGGTGGTCATCGGGGGCGGTCCGGCGGGGTACGTGGGGGCGATCCGGGCGGCCCAGGCCGGGTTCACCGTCGCCTGCGTCGAGCGGGCGAAACTCGGCGGGGTCTGCCTCAACTGGGGCTGCATCCCCAGCAAGAGCCTGCTCGCCAACGCCGAACTCGTCGAGAAGATGCGCTCGCAGGAGGACCAGAAGTTCTGGGGCCTGAAGATCTCCGGCGAGGTCGGGCTCGACTGGGACCGCATCATCGGACGCTCGCGCGACGTCGCCGGCAAACTCAACAAGGGCATCGAGTTCCTCTTCCGCAAGAACAAGGTCACCCACCTCATCGGCAACGCGAAACTCGTGTCCGCCGGCGGCCCGGGCAAGAAGTGCACCGTCGAGGTCCAGGAGTGCGCCGTCAAGGAAGAACTGACCAGCGCCCCCGCCACGCCCGGCAAGGCCATCGAAACGATCACCGCCGACCACGTCATCGTCGCCACCGGCAGCGTCGCCCGCGACCTGCCCTTCGCGAAGTTCGACGGCGACCGCATCTGGGGCGCCCGCGAGGCCATGTACAACAAGGAACGCCCCGCGAGCCTCGTCGTCGTCGGCGCGGGCGCCATCGGGATGGAGTTCGCGTACTTCTACCACTCCATGGGCACGAAGGTCACCGTCGTCGAGATGCTCGACCGCCTGCTGCCCGTCGAGGACAAGGACGTCTCCGCCGCCATCGAGAAACTCTACAAGAAGCACGGCATGAACATCATGACCGGGCACACCACGCTCGCCATCGACAAGGCCGGCTCGGGCGTGAAGGTCACCGTCGCGCCGTTCGCCAACGGCAAGGCCGACGAGAGCAAGAAGCAGGTGCTCGAGGCCGACCGCGTGCTCCTGGCCATCGGGGTGGTGGGGCGGACCGACGGGCTGTGCGACGCGTCGCTGGGCCTGAAGATCGAGAAGGGGCACATCGTCACGGACTTCAAGCCGGGCGTGACCAAGAGCGAGCCGATCGACTACAAGACGAACCTGCCGGGCGTGTACGCGGTGGGCGACGTCATCGGCCCGCCCTGGCTCGCGCACGTGGCGATGGAGGAGGCGATCACCTGCGTCGAGCGCATCGCGTGGCGGGCGAAGAAGTACCACCACGAGCCCCACCCGATCGACTACACCACCATCCCCGGGTGCACGTACTGCATTCCGCAAGTGGCGAGCGTGGGGTACACCGAGCAGGCGCTGATCGCGCAGGGAAAGACGAAGGGCAAGGACTACGCCGTGGGCCAGTTCGGGTTCACCGCGCACGGCAAGGCGATCGCGGCGGCGCACACCGACGGGTTCGTGAAGATCATCCGGGGCCTGCCCCGGGGCGAGATCCTCGGGGCGCACATCTTCGGCGATCAGGCGACGGAACTCATCGCCGAGATGACCCTGGCCCGGCGCCTGGAGGCGACGACCGAGGAACTCATCGCGACGATGCACGCGCACCCGACGATGCACGAGGCGGTGCACGAGGCCGCCCTCGCGAGCGAAGGCCGCCTGATCCACGGCTGACCCGGCACGTCTGCAACGGCGAACCCCCCGGCGTCCAGCCCCGAGCGGAGGTGGACGCGATCCGCCGGCCGCGCAGTTTCGGCTTGGCCGCGAGCGGGCATCTTGTATACTGCGCGCGGGAGGCACGCATGCGGGCGGGAGGTGCGCGGGCGTGGACATGGCGGACGGCGGCGGCGCTCTGCGGGGCGGGCGGTGTCGCATGCACGCCCGCGTCGGCCCAGCCGTTCCTCGACGTGCCCTATATCACCACGCAGTCGCCCGATGTGTTCCGTGACGTCTTCGCGCGGGCCCGCTGCGGCACGGTGCGCATCCTGATTCTTGGCGACTCGCAGGAAACCTCGCCCGCCGGCGCGGGGGCCGTGTACATTCCCCGGGTCAAGTACGAGTTCTGGTCGCGCATCGGCAACACGCCCGAATCGGCGTGGATGCAACTGCGGATCTCCACCGGCAGCGGCGCGCCCTACGCCGACTTCGTCTGGCGGGGCGGGCATATCCTGCAGGGCGTCACCGAGTCGCGCCTGCCGGCGTCGGCCTTCCCGCCCGGGCACGTCGGCGCCAAGACCTCCACCACCAACGGCAGCAACATCAACGCCAACCAGGTCTACGGCAATCTCCTGCTCCTCCAGCACGACTGCGCGAACGTCCACCCGGGGACCAACATGCGCGGGCTGCACTCCTTCGTCGATTCCGCCGCCCGCATCGGGCTCGACGTGATGGCCGCCTCCAACCCCAGCAGCGGCGAGGTCCGCGTGCGCGTCACGCCCTCGCCCACGTCGGGCACCGGGTTCTTCTTCCCCACAACTGCGGTCTTCGACACGTCGATGGGGCTCGAGCGCCCCGAGGTCGAGATCGTCACGCAGCGTGTCGGCCCGCTGCCGATGGGCGCCGGGCAGTACATGCAGGTCGAGCTGTCGGGCACGGACCCGGCGAAGTTCACCGACCTCGTGAGTGCGCGCTACGTGAACATGGACGATCCGCGCGGGTTCGGGATCACGAGCCTCTCGCTGGGCGGGTACAAGGCGCTCGACATCGAGTATTACCACGCCGATTGCGGGCCGGTGCTGCGCGCGATGGAGCCCGACCTGGTGATGCTCTGCTACGGCGCGAACGACGCGTCGAGCCACACCCCGCCCCCCGACGCGACCCCCATCACCCCCGCGCGGTACCGCGCGGACCTGGAGTCGCTCATCGCGTTCGTGCGTTCCCACACGCGGGCGGACCTGCCGGTGATCCTCGTGAGCGACCCAGCCCGGATGAACCTGCCCAACCAGACCGCCGGCGAGAACCTCGACGCGCAGCCGGGCGTGCACGCGGCGATGGCCCTCGCCGACCCGCTCGTGTGCGCGCTCAACTCGCGCCGCCTCACCCACGAGGCCGGGTGGACGCCCACCGGGGGCGCGCCCTATCTCGCCGACGGCGTGCACTATTCGCCCCTGGGCGCGCGACTCAAGGCCGCGCTGGAGGCCCAGGCCCTCTTCGACGCGTTCTTCCCGTCGATTACCGACTGCAACAGCAACGGCATCGACGACCGGTGCGACATCCTGAATGGCACGAGCCTCGACCTCAACGCCGACGGCGTGCCCGACGAGTGCGCGTGCGATCCCGACCTCAACGCCGACGGCAACACCGACCAGGACGACATCGCCTGCCTCGCCCAGGCCGTGGCGGGCAACGCGTCGTGCACCGACGCCGATCCCGACTTCAACCGCGACGGCAACGTCGACCAGGACGACGTGGACGCGCTCGCGCAGGTCGTCGCGGGCGCCGAATGCCCGTAGTTTTGCGTGGTGATTGTAATAAGCAGCCGCACGCCGCACGTACCTTTCTGAAGGCGCGACGTGCGGCGCACTGATCGCGCGTGCGGGCCCGAAAAAAACCGCCACAACTTCCCGCGAGTGTGCTTGCGGAGTATTGCGTCCCCCGGTAGAGTGCGTCTGAATCTCCCACGAGTGGGGATGCTCGCGTGACGCGGGGTGCGTCGGCGCGTGGTGCGGCCAATCGGTCGCGACGAGTGTGGGTTCACAAGATAGAGAATCGCGAGATCGAGAAGGGGAAGGTCATGCACATCGCTCGATGGATGTCCGGCCGTGGTTCGGCGTTGCTGGCCGCGTGCGCCGCGATGGTGGTGGGAACGTCCGCGTGGGCCCAGGAACTCGCCAGACCGGCCCCGGACCATCCGGCGCCGATCCCGCTGCGCGACATGCCCGTGGCGGACCTGACCGGCGGGATCATCGCGTGGCTCGACGTGCCCGCGAACACCCGCGAGGAGATGTTCCTCACGATCCCCACCGAGCACCACAAGGACCTCACGCTCTTCCTCCAGCCCGTCTCGCTCCTGCACGCGACGCACGAGGTGCGCGAGTACACGACGCCCACCGAGTTTACCGTCGTCGACGTCGGACCCGAGAAGACATACACCGGCAGCGTGAACGGCATCGAGGGCTCGCGCGTCGCGGTGTCGATCCTGCCCGACGGGCTCTTCGCCGCCATCTTCCTCCCCGACGGCTCGACCGTCTGGGTCCAGCCGCTGAGCGAGTACCTGCCCGGGGCCCCGCGCGACATGCACGTGATCTACGCCGGGGACGACTCGTCCTGCGGCGGGATGTGCGACGTGCCCGCGGGCTACCGCCCGCAGGCGGACGTCGAGGGCGTCGAGCCCGGCGCGGACGGGTACAACCCCCGCGGGTTCTGCGCGGGACCGCTGTGCGCCGCGCTGCTCGCGATCGACGCCGACTTCCTCTACTACCAGGCACGCGGGAACAGCAGTTTCAACGTGCGTGACCGCGTCGCCGCGATCGTCAACGTGGTGAACCACCAGTACCAGCGCGACGTGTCGATCACGCACGAACTCGGCACGTTCGTCATCCGCACGACCGCCGGCGCCGACCCGTACACCTCGAACAACTCGCAGACGCTCCTCGCGCAGTTCCGCGACCACTGGAACCTCTTCCAACTCTTCACGCCCCGCGACGTCGCCCACCTGTTCACCGGGCGCACCATCGACGGGTCCACCATCGGGCGTGCGTACCTCGGCGTGGTGTGCAACACCGGGAGCGCGTACGGGTTCTCGCAGTCGGACTTCTCCACGAACTTCGCCTGCGTGACGGACCTGACGGCCCACGAACTCGGTCACAACTGGGACGCCGAGCACTGCACGTGCACGAACTCCACTATGAACCCGAACATCACGTGCACCAACACGTTCGAGAACTCCTCGAACCCCAACAGCATCACCCAGATCACGACGTACCGCGCCGTGCAATCCTGCCTGGAACCGCGCGCGGGCCTGCCCTCCAACAACATGTGCACCAGCGCCACCCGCATCACGGGCAACGGCAACTGGTCCATCAACACCACCAACGCCACCACCGACGGCGGGAACACCTCCTGCGGGAGCCAGGGCGCGGGCGAACGCGACGTCTGGTGGGTCCTCACCACCCCCGTCGCGGGCACCGTCAACCTCAACACCTGCGGGTCGAGTTTCGACACCATCCTCAGCGTCCACACCGGCTGCCCGGGGACCAACGCCAACCTCGTCGTCTGCAACGACGATTCCGCGAACTGCTCGCCCACCACCCGGTCGTTCGTCTCCTTCACCGCCGCCCAGGGCAGCACCTACTACATCCGCGTCGCCGGGTTCAACGGCGCCAACGGCACCGCCGTCCTCAACGTCAGCGCGCCCACCTTCGGCAACAACACGTGCGCGAGCGGCACGTCCATCAGCAACGGGAGCAACGTCGTCGGCTCGCTCTTCAACTTCTCCAGCACCGGCTCCTCCACCTGCGGCACAACCTCGGGCAATCCCGACGCGTGGTATACCTTCACCGCCCCCTGCAATGGCACCCTCGAGGTCAACACCTGCGGCTCCCACGACTGGCAGGGCAACACCGACACCGGCGTAGACACCGTCGTCTCCCTCCACACCGCCTGCGTCGGCTCCACCACCAACCAGATCACCTGCAACGACGACGCGACCATCCCCGGGTGCTCGCAGAGCGGCGCGGTCCGAGATTCGCGCGTCACCGCCGTCGTCTCCCGGGGCGACATCGTCCGCGTCCGCGTCAGCCACTTCGGCACCACCGGCTTCGGCAACGGCATGTTCCGCGTCCGTGCGTCCTTCACCACCGACCCCGAGCCGCCCGTCATCAACACCATCCCCAACCAGTCCGTCAACTGCGGCTCCGCCTTCACCGCGCCCACGCCCACCCTCACCATCCCCGCCTGCATGACCCCGGTCACGTGGAGCCTCGTCACCGCGCCCACGGGCGTCACGATCAACGCGAGCACCGGCGTCGTCGTCTGGTTCAACCCGGTCATCGGCACGCACACCATCACCATCCGCGCCACGAACAGCGCGGGCAACTCCACCCGGACCTTCACCCTCACCGTCAACCGCATCGCCCCGGTCATCACCTCGTTCATGCCCGAGAGCGGGACCTGCGGGACAACCTACACCGGCCCCACCCCCGTCCTCGCCAACCCCGCCTGCATGAACCCGATCACCAGCTGGCAACTCGTCAGCGGGCCCGCCGGCATGCTCATCAACACCACCACCGGCGTCGTGTCGTGGGGCAACCCCGTCGTCGGGAACCACACCGTCACCATCCGCGCGAACAACTCCGCCGGCAACGGGCAGAACTCCTTCACGCTCACCATCCTCCCCAACATCCCGAACATCAGCGCCATCTCGAACGCCACCATCGACTGCGGCTCCGCCTACACCGGCCCCACGCCCACCCTCACCAACCCCGCCTGCATGAGCCCGGTCACGTGGTCCCTCGACGCCTCGCCCGCCGGCATGACCATCAACCCGACCACCGGCGTCGTCTCCTGGCCCGCTCCCACGGTCGGCAACCACACCATCACCATCCGCGCCACCAACTCGCTCTCCTTCGGCCAACGCTCCTGGACGCTCGCCGTCAACCGGCTCGCCCCGGCGATCAACGCCATCTCCAACGCCACCATCGACTGCGGCTCGCCCTACACCGGGCCGACGCCGGTCCTCAGCAATCCCGCCTGCATGGCCCCGGCCACCTGGTCGCTCGTCAGCGCGCCCCAGGGCATGTCGATCAATCCGGGCACGGGCGTCGTGTCGTGGGCGGGGCCGGTCATCGGGGCGCACACCATCACCATCCGCGCGACGAACTCCGCCGGCACCGCCGACCGCACCTGGACCGTGACCATCAACCAGTTGCTCCCGGTCCTCAACCCGATCCCCGACCAGACCGCCGCCTGCACCGACCTCTTCACCCTCCCCGCCCCGACCTTCACCAACCCGGCCTGCATGGGCCCGGCGACCGTCTGGCAACTAGGCTCGTCGGCCCCGCCGGGCATGACCATCAACCCCGCGACCGGCGCCGTCTCCTGGCCCAACCCCGTCGCCGGCAACTACACGAACATCCTCATCCGCGTCACCAACGCCCGGGGCGTCTTCACCGTGCCCTGGAACCTCACCATCACCCAGAGCGCCCCGCTCATCGTGCCCATCCCGACGCAGACCCACACCCTGCCCGCCCCCTACACCGGCCCCGCGCCCCTGTTCACCGTCCCGCGCTGCATGGCCCCGGCCCTCAACTGGCAACTCGCCGCGGGATCGCCGGCGGGCATGACGATCAACCCGGCGACGGGCGTCGTCTCCTGGCCCGCGCCGCAGGTCGGGTCGTTCCTCGTCCGCATCCGCGTGACCACCGCCGCCGGCTCGCACACCTTCGACTGGACCCTCAACGTCCAGGACTCCGTCGCCTGTGACCCGGACGTGAACTGCGACGGCAACGTCGATCAGGACGACGTCGCCTGCCTCGCCCAGGCCGTCGCGGGTGATCTCTCGTGCCTCTGCGTCGACCCGGACTTCAACGGCGACGGCAACGTCGATCAGGACGACATCGACGCCCTCGCCCAGGTCGTCGCCGGGGCCCCCTGCCCGTAACCGGGGGCCCGAGAACCGCGCCGACGTTCCCCCCGCACCCATCCACGCCCCGTCCCGATCCGTCGGGCCGGGGCGTTTTCACGCGCCCGTCCCGTGCGCACCCCGCGTCCGCAGGACGAGCCCGCGGAAACCCGTAGACAACCAGCCCGAGCGTGGTAGGCTACTGCCCTCTTGGAGTCTGCCATGCTGAAGTCACTCGCCGCCGTCGTGTCGGGCTTGGTCCTGTTGCCCATCGCCCACGGTCAGGTCTACAACGTCGATCTCGACCCCGCCCCGTCCTCCGCGGCGTGGTCCTTCTCCGTCACCTCTCCCCTCCAACTCGGCGGGGCGAGCTACATCCTCGGCGACTTCGACGCCGCCACCAACCCCACCGGCACGCGCACCATCCCGGGCCTCTTCGGCGGCGATACCAACGCCAACACCCCCGTCCCCCTCACCGCCGGCGGTCTCACCACCGGCGCCAACTCCGGGTCCAACCCGCCCAGCCCCGCGGGGTCCTTCCAGATCCGCATCGACCCCGAGGCCTCCGAGTGCGTCCTCTCGTCGGTCAGCGTCGACCTGCTCAACGGCGCGACGGCCGGGGGGAGCGCGGGGGCGAGCATCCGCTACAGCAGTTTCCGCACGCGCCAGCCGACGTGCACCGTGCTCGGCGGGTTCACCATCCCCATCCCCCTCGGCTCCATCAGCGTCACCACCCTCATCATCAGCCAGCAGGACGAAGAGGACGCCGGCACCCTCACCGACAACGGCGACGGCTCCTTCGACTTCAGCGTGCCCATGATCGTCGTCGCGACCATCGGCGTCGAACTCGACGGCGCGCCCACCCCGGTCGATCCCGTGCCCGTCCCCGTCGTCCTCACCGGCACCATCACCCCCGCCGGCGACACGGCGAACGTCACCATGGCGCTCCAGGTCAGCGAGACAAGCACCGAGCCCGGGCCCTTCGCCGTCGGCACCGTCCCCTTCGCCGAGCCCCTCTGCGGCGGGTCGCTCCTCATCACGCTCGTCCTCGCGTCGGTCGAAACGACCGTGACGGTCGACGCCTCGCTCGTCGGCACCGGCACCCGCGTCGGCGGGTGCGAGCCCGACTTCAACCAGGACGGCAACGTCGACCAGGACGACATCGCCTGCCTCGCGCAGGTCGTCGCGGGCGACCCCTCCTGCTCGCCCCTCGACGCCGACTTCAACGGCGACGGCAACGTCGACCAGGACGACGTCGACGCCCTCGCCCAGGTCATCGCCGGGGCACCCTGCCCCTGAGACTCCCCAGTCCCCCCCAGCCCGGGCATCCGCCCGATAGTCTGGCCCGTGTGCCAGGCCCGAGGCAACCCGGGGCCATTGCGCCACGAATCTCTTGCCGAATGCGGCGTTCGCCCGCATACTGGACGTGCCGGGCGTCTTGCGCCCGACGCAGAGGGACATTCATCATGCGCGCAGCGATTCTGGCGGCGATGCTCACGACCATGGCGACGGCCCCGCTCGCGCTGGCTCAGAAGGACAACGCCCCGCCCGCGCTCGACACGCCCCCCGCCGACACCGCCCGCTGGACGCCCCTCGCCGCCGAGTTCCCCGACATCGTCCCGATGCGCGTGATGCTCCGCGGACGCCCGTCCTACGACCAGCGCGACAACTGCCCCCAGATCGCCTCCCACACCGACGCCAGTTTCACCGGCGGCACCTACACCCTCCAGGGCGGGTTCGCCGACGGCGAGATCGCCGCCGCCAGTTACACCCTCCCCGCCGCCATGTTCCCCCTGCGCGTCACGCTCATGGAGTTCATCATCGGGCAGCAGAACGCCAGCGTCACGACCACCACCCAGTGGTCCGTCCTCGTCTGGCAGGGCACGCCCAACAACGGCACCCTCGTCGCCGAGTTCAACTCCGACGGCCTCACGCTCCCCCACATCGTCATGGGCCCCGGCACCCGCGGCACGAACGTCCAGGCCCAGGTCGATCCCAACGACCCCGAGCAGGTCTTCATCTTCAACCCCGACAACCTCCCCCAGCAGACCTTCACCATCGGCTTCCGCATCGATCGGCACAACGTGCCGTCGAGCAACCCGTGCTTTGTCGCGCCCTCCGCCACCCTCAACGCCTTCCCCGCCACCGACAACACCGTCATCGGCTGCGGGTCCGGCTACGCCCAGTTGCAGCGACCCAGCGACAACTGGCTCTTCGCCCTCAACTGCGGGCCCAACGGCTGCCCCCCCAACGGCGGCTGGACCCGCTTCTCCTCCCTCCAGGCCGACCAGAACATCATCGGCTTCTGCATCACCGGATGCCGCCCGCGGGGCGACTGGGTCATGCGCGCCACATGGGACCCCGTCAACTGCCCGCCCCCCGAGGGCGCCTGCTGCTTCGGCACCGCCGGATGCTTCTCCGCCAGCCAGTCCGCCTGCCAGTCCGCCGGCGGCACGTGGCGCGGGCCCGGCACCGCCTGCGGCACCATCAGCAACGGGCAGTTCCCCGGCTGCGTCGCCCCGCCCAACACCCCGCCCGTCGCCGTCGCCGGCCCCGACCAGACCCTCTTCGACAACAATAACGACGGGTTCGAGACCGTCGTCGTCGACGGCTCGGCCAGTTCCGACCCCGACCCGGGCGACTTCATCGCCAACTTCCGCTGGACCCTCGGGCCCACCATCCTCCAGGACGGGCCGGCCTTCCTCTCCACCTCCCTCCCCGTCGGCGTCCACACCCTCACCCTCACCGTCACCGACAGCCGCGGCGCCACCGCCACCGACCAGGTCGTCATCACCATCATCGGGAATGCCCCGCCCTGCGACCCGGACTTCAACGGCGACGGCAACGTCGACCAGGACGACATCGCCTGCCTCGCCCAGGTCGTGGCCGGCGACCCCTCCTGCTCCGACGCCGACCCGGACTTCAACGGCGACGGCAACGTCGATCAGGACGACATCGACGCGCTCTCCCAGGTCGTCGCCGGCGCGCCCTGCCCGTAGCAATGAGCGCCCCAAGCGCGTGCGGCTGAAGGCACGCGCCACGCGATCGGTTATCGGACACCTCGCACCGCGACGGTGCTCGCGCCATGCCGTGATGAGTCGTCGACGCGCCGCCTCCCGATCCCGCGCCGGGACTTCCGAGGGCGCACGATTCATACGGATCACTTCTCGATCTCGTGCGTGAGGTAGGTACATGCACAGACCGACCGGAGGAGTTCCGGGGTGAGCTTCTGCCACGCCTGGGCGCCGGCGTCGAGCAGGTGCTTGTAGTTGTCGTAGGCCCGATTGCTCAAGTAGTGGCTGCGGA